>WNFD01003981.1_pt1 | contig 15829 bp, 15 predicted proteins | sample 5400491 | NCBI WGS metagenome assembly WNFD01 (sample SAMN13153343, study PRJNA577476) | soil metagenome | isolation source: 120 cm saprolite under Douglas fir tree site 2 hole 2 replicate 2 | place: USA:California | collected 2015-04-18 | reverse complement strand
GGCAGGCACCTTGGCGGGAGGGACGCGGTGGCTGGTATGCTGAAGCCGATCGAGAGGGGGATATGAAGATCCTGGTCACCGGAAGCAAGGGATACATCGGGACGGTGATGGCCCCGATGATGGTGGCCGCGGGCCACGAGGTGGTCGGCGTCGACACGGACTTCTACCGGCGATCGACCTTCGGACCCTGGGCAGAGGCCATCCGGACGATCGCGAAGGACGTGCGCGCTCTCGAGGCGGCCGAGGTGGAGGGCTTCGACGCGGTCGTCCACCTCGCTGCCCTGTCGAACGATCCCCTGGGCGACCTCAACCCGCAGCTCACCTTCGAGATCAACCACCTCGCGTCGGTCCGCCTGGCGCAGCTCGCGAAAGCGGCCGGCGTGGGGCGGTTCGTGCTCGCGTCGTCCTGCAGCAACTACGGCGCAGCCGGCGACTCGCCCGTCGACGAGGATTCGGAGCTCAACCCGGTCACGCCGTACGGCGAATCGAAGGTGCTCGCGGAGCGCGACATCGCGAAGCTCGCCGATGGATCCTTCACCCCGACGTTCCTCCGCTGCGCCACGGCCTACGGCGTCTCGCCACGGCTTCGTTTCGACATCGTGCTCAACAATCTCGTCGCCTGGGCGTTCACGTCGGGCAAGGTCCTGCTCAAGAGCGACGGCACGCCCTGGCGGCCGATCGTGCACATCGAGGACATCTCCCGCGCGTTCCTCGCGGTCCTGGCCGCGCCACGCGCGGCGGTGCACGCGCAGGCGTTCAACGTGGGGCGGAACGACCAGAACTATCGCATCCGTGAGATCGCCGAGATCGTGAAGGAGACGGTCCCCGGTTGCGAGGTCGCGTTCGCCGAGGGCGCGGGGCCCGACAAACGCAACTACCGCGCCGATTTCTCCAAGATCTCCCGCGCGCTGCCGTCGTTCCAACCGCAGTGGGACGCGCGCAAGGGCGCCCGGCAGCTCTACGAGGCCTACAAGGCGATCGGCCTGCGGCTCCAGGACTTCGAAGGACCGAGATACCGGCGCATCGACCAGATCAAGCGGCTCCTGGCCGAGGGCAACCTGGGCCGCGATCTACGCTGGCGCGCGGAGCCAATCGCCGCCTGAACGAGGCTCCCGATGACCGAGCCCCCGCCGATGACAGGCAGCGCATGCATCTCGTGCGGCACGCCGCTGCACCGCAGCTTCGTCGACCTGGGGATGTCGCCGCTGTGCGAGAGCTACGTCCCGCCCGAGAAGCTGAACGAGATGGAGCCGTTCTACCCGTTGCACGTGTACGTGTGCGAAAGCTGCTTCCTCGTCCAGCTGGAGGAGTTCGTCAGCCCGGAGGAGATCTTCACCGAGTACGCCTATTTCTCCTCCTATGCCGAGAGCTGGGTCGCGCACATGCGGGACTATGCCGAGATGGTCGCCGGGCGGCTGCGGCTCTCGAAGGACAGCTTCGTGGTGGAGGTGGCGAGCAACGACGGCTACCTGCTGCAGCACTTCGTGAGGATGGGAATCCCGGTGCTGGGGATCGAGCCGGCCCGCAACGTGGCCCAGGTGGCGATCGAGAAGGGCGTTCCCACGCTGGTCAGGTTCTTCGGCGCGGAGCTGGCCCGGGAGCTGGCAGAGCAGGGCAGGCAGGCGGACCTGATCTGCGGTGCCAACGTGCTGGCGCAGGTGCCGAAGCCCAACGACTTCGTGAAGGGGCTGAAGCTCCTCCTCAAGCCCGGAGGCGTGGTCACGATCGAGTTCCCGCATGTCGTACGCCTGATCGCGGAGAACCAGTTCGACACCATCTATCACGAGCACTTCTCGTACTTCTCGTTTCTCAGCGCCGAGTCGATCTTCGCGCGCCAGGGCCTGACGCTCTTCGACGTGGAAGAGCTGCCGACGCACGGGGGATCGCTGCGGATCTACGCCCGCCATGCAGACGACGAGAGAAAACCCCTCACCGACCGCGCTCGCGCGCTGCGCGAGGGCGAGATCGAGGCCGGCCTCTTGCGCCCCGAGACCTACGCGAGCTTCGGCGAGCAGGTGAAGGAGACGAAGCGCAAGCTGCTGCAGTTCCTCATCGAGGCGAAGCGCGCGGGGAAGAAGGTGGTCGGGTACGGCGCGCCGGGGAAGGGGAACACACTGCTGAACTACTGCGGGATCCGGACGGATTTCATCGACTTCACCGTCGACCGCAACACCTACAAGCAGGGGAAGTTCCTGCCGGGGACGCGCATTCCCATCCGCGCGCCGCAAGCGATCCGCGAGGCCCGGCCCGACTACGTCCTCATCTTGCCGTGGAATTTCAAGGACGAGATCATGAAGCAGATGTCCCACATCCGCGAATGGGGCGGCAGGTTCGTGGTGCCGATCCCCGAGGTGCGCGTGTTCGACTGAAAGGCCGCATGCGATTCGTGCCGACCGCCCTCGCGGGCGTCTGGGTGATCGAGCAGGAGAGGCACGCCGACGAGCGCGGCTTCTTCGCGCGGACCTGGTGCGCCGAGGAGATGGCCAATCGCGGCCTCGAGACGCGGCTCGCGCAGTGCAGCGTCTCGTTCAACCACCGCCGCTGGACCCTGCGCGGCCTGCACTACCAGTCGCCGCCGTTCGCGGAGGTGAAGATCGTTCGGTGCTCCCGTGGCGCGCTCTTCGACGTGGCCGTGGACTTGCGGCCCGATTCCGCGACGTTCCGCCGGTGGACGGGCGTGGAGCTCACGGCGGAGAACGGCCGGGCGCTCTACGTGCCGCGCGGCTTTGCGCACGGCTTCCTTACCTTGGCCGAGGCGACCGAGGTGTCCTACCAGATCTCCGTGCCCTACAGGGCGGAGGCGGCGCGCGGCGTGCGCTATGACGATCCCTTCTTCGACGTCATCTGGCCCGGGCCGGTCGAGGTGATCGCCGCGCGCGACCGCGATTATCCCCAGGTCACGATCGACGCGCTGCACGAGCTGCACGGTCTGTGAAGATGAGCCCGCCCGCCGCCAGCTCGCGCTCCAACGACGCCGCCGAAGAGCTGCGCCGCGCCGCCGATTCGATGGACGCGAAGGCGCTCGGGGCCGAGATGCACGCGGTCGTACGCGAGCTGTATCCTCTCTGCCGGAGCATCACCGGCGAGGGTTTGCGGCAGTCGTTGCGCATCCTGCAGCGCATCGCGCCGATCGAGCTGCGCGAGGTTCCCACCGGTACGCAGGTGTTCGACTGGACCGTCCCGCGGGAGTGGACCTTCCGCTCCGCGCGGTTGGTGGCGCCCTCCGGCGAGGTGATCGCCGATGCGGCGCGACTCAACTTGCACGTCCTCAACTACAGCGCGCCTTTCCGCGGGAAGGTGCCGCTCGAGGAGCTGCAGGGTCACCTCCATTCGCTGCCCGACCAGCCCGCGCTGGTTCCGTACCGGACGAGCTACTACAAGGAGGATTGGGGCTTCTGCCTGAGCCACGAGCGGCGAAGCCGGCTGGCACCGGGCGATTACGAGGTGGAGATCGACACCACGCTGGCCGACGGCTCGCTCACGCTGGGAGAGGTGGTCGTCCCGGGCCGAACGCAACACGAGGTGATGATCTCCGCGCACTGCTGCCATCCCTCGCTGGCCAACGACAATCTGTCCGGCATGGTGCTCGGCGCGGTGCTGGCGCGACTGATCGCCGGCATGTGGCCGCGCTACACGTACCGTTTCCTCTTCGTGCCCGGCACCATCGGCTCCATCGCCTGGCTCGCGCGCAACGAAGAGCGCGCGCGGCGCATCGCCCACGGGCTCGTCGCGGCCTGCGTGGGGGACGCGGGCAGCCTCACCTACAAGCGGAGCCGGCGCGGCAACGCGGAGATCGACCGCGCGGTGGTCCACGTGCTCGCTCACAGCGGACAGGATCACGCGGTCCGCGATTTCACGCCGTACGGGTATGACGAGCGGCAGTATTGCTCGCCGGGATTCGACCTGCCCGTCGGCTCGCTCACCCGCACGCCACACGGGGAATATCCCGAGTACCACACCTCGGCGGACGACCCCGGGCTGGTCAAGCCTGACCGGCTGGTGGACTCCCTCGTGCGGTATCTGGAGGTGTTCGAGGTCCTGGAGGGGAACCGCACCTTCGTCAATCTCGCCCCGAAGTGTGAGCCGCAGCTGGGGAAACGCGGGTTGTACGGGTCGGTCGGCGGGCAGAGCCACGCGGTTGCGAGCCAGATGGCGATGCTCTGGGTGCTCAACCTGTGCGACGGGACGCGCACGCTGCTGGAGGTGGCGGAGCGCTCGAGGCTGCGGTTCACCGACTTGCGGAGGGCAGCGGAGGTCCTGCGATCAGCGGGTCTGCTCGCCGACGAGACGTGAGGCGGCGACTGTGTGGTACATTCGCAATGTTGGAGGGGGCCATGAATTCCGTGTTTTTCGATTCCCGGCTCCGCGATGAGCAGAGGCGGGAGAACCTCTACGCCGGGCAGCTCTTCATGTTCTCACCTCTGCCCAGCTCGCTGGCGCTGGTGAAGCTCGCTCGCGGGCTGATCGACGAGGCTTTCGCCGGTCGCGACCCCGAGCTGGCCCAGTTCGAGATCGCCGTGGAGGAGTACGCGGCACTGCTCGCCGTCCTCAAGCCCAGGTTCATCCATCATCCGGGCGCGAAGGAGTGCATCCAGGGAATCCTGCTCGAGATGGGTTGCAATCCGGAAAAGACGTACTTCGACGTGCCTCGGATGCGCACCGCCACTGCCGAGAATTACCTCACCTCGGGCATTGCCTATGCCTTCCATCCTCATCGGGACACCTGGTACTCCGCGCCAATGTGCCAGATCAACTGGTGGCTACCGATCTACGACATCGAGCCTTCGAACGCGATGGCCTTCCATCCGCGGTACTGGAGCGAGCCGGTGCGCAACGGTTCGCGCGAGTACAACTACGAGGAATGGAACCGGGTGAGCCGTCACCAAGCGGCCCAGCACATCAAGTCCGATAGCCGCAAGCAGCCCAAGCCCGAGGAGCCGATGGAGCTGGATCCCCAGATCCGTCTGCTGCCGCCGGTGGGCGGAATGGTCCTGTTCTCGGGCGCGCAAATGCACTCCACGGTGCCGAACTCCTCCGGGCGCACCCGGTTCAGCATCGATTTCCGCACCGTTCACTTCGACGACGTCGTCGACCATCGCGGCGCGACGAACGTCGACTCGGAGTGCACCGGGACGACGATGCGCGACTATCTGCGCGCGACGGATCTGATGCACATCCCCGAGGATATCTGCCGGTGCTACGACGCGGGCCCGCCGCCCGCGGCGCACACCGTGCGTGAACGTCCGACCGGAACGGCAGAGTGATGCCCGGATACGACGTCGGCGAGCTTTCGGGAAAGACCGCCCTCGTCACGGGGGCGGCCGGTTTCATCGGTTCGGCGGTCGCGCGAAGGCTGCAGGACGCCGGCGCCATCGTGCACGGCGTGTCCCGGATGCCGCGTCCAGGCGCAGAGGGGTGCGACCGCTGGTGGCAAGCGGACCTCACACAGCTGGCCGAGGCGCGCCGGATCCTCGACGCGGCGAGGCCAGATCTGGTGTTTCACCTCTCGGGGTTCGTGGACGGCGCGCGCCGGATCGAACTGGTCATGCCGATGATGCAGGCGAACCTCGTGCCGGTCGTGAATCTGCTCCTGGCGGCGGCGGACCGCGGCGCCGCCGTGCGCGTGCTCCTCGCCGGGTCGTTGGAGGATGCACCGGCGGCCGGAGCGTCGCCCGTGCCCGCATCCCCGTACGCTGCTGCCAAGCTCGCTGCAGGGGCGTACGCGCGCATGTTCCACGCGCTGTTCGGGACCGCCACCATCTGGGTACGGCCCTTCATGGTCTACGGACCCGGCCAGCGAGACATCCACCGGCTCGTTCCCTACGTCATCCTCTCGCTGCTCCGGCGCGAGCCGCCCGCGCTGTCCAGCGGCACGAGGCTCATGGACTGGATCTACATCGAAGACGTCGCCGAAGCCTACCTCGCGGCGGCAGTCGCAAAAGGCGTGGAAGGTCAGGCGCTCGACGTGGGATGCGGCAACCTCGTCACGGTGCGGTCCGTCGTCGAGCGGCTGGTGCAGATGATCGATCCGAGCGTCGTCCCATGCTTCGGCGCGGTGCCGGATCGACCGTTCGAGCGGGAGCGGGTGGCCGACGTCGCGGCCAGCGCCGCGCGCATGGGGTGGCGGCCTCGAGTCTCCCTGGACGAAGGGCTGCACAGGACGGTCGAGTGGTATCGCCGGAACGGCTTCCGGCCGCAGGACGCGTCGAAAGCGGGGGCCCGATGAAAGTCGTTCTCTTCTGCGGAGGGTTCGGCACGCGGCTGAGGGACTACTCGGAGACCATCCCGAAGCCGATGGTGCCCGTCGGTTACCGACCTATCCTCTGGCACGTGATGCGCTACTACGCGCACTTCGGGCACAAGGATTTCATCCTCTGCCTCGGATACAAAGGCGACAGCATCAAGCGCTACTTCCTCGATTACGACGAGACGATCTCCAACGACTTCGTCATCAGTGAGGGAGGGAAGAAGGTCGACCTGCTCGCGAGCGACATCCAGGACTGGAAGATCACCTTCGTCGACACCGGCCTCACCGCGAACATCGGGATGCGGCTCAAGGCGGTGCAGCCGTTCGTCCGCGGCGAGGAGGTGTTCCTCGCCAACTACAGCGATGGGCTTTCCGATCTGCCGCTGCCCGCGATGATCGATCACTTCCAGCGCCACGACGCCGTCGCCTCGTTCGTCGGCGTCGCTCCCACGGCGACGTTCCACCTCGTTTCCGTGCAGGACGGCGGCCGCGTGAGCAGCATCCGGCACGTGCGCGACGTTGGCATGCGCATCAACGGCGGGTTCTTCGTGATGCGGCAGGAGATCTTCGACTGGATCAGGCCCGGAGAGGAGTTGGTGCAGGAGCCTTTCCAGCGCCTTGCCGCGGCCGGCAAGCTGGTCTCGTATCCCTACGACGGCTTCTGGGCCTGCATGGACACGTTCAAGGAGAAGCAACTCCTCGAGGACCTGTACACGCGCGGCCAGGTGCCTTGGGAAGTCTGGAAGGCGAATACGCCGCAGCCCATCCTCGGCTGATGCAGAAGCTATCGGTCCTCGACGGGCTGGGAGCGCGGCGCATCCTCTTCCTCGGAGCGCATGCCGACGACATCGAGATCGGCTGCGGCGGCACTGCCCTGCGCCTCGTGGCCGAGCGCCGGGACCTCGAGGTGCGGTGGGTCGTCTTTTCCGCCACGCCCCAGCGGGCCGCGGAAGCGCGCGCCTCGGCCGCCGAGTTTCTCGACGGCGTCAAGGCGACGGTGGTCGTCCGCGACCACCGCGACGGCTACCTGCCTTGGTCGGGCCCCGCGATCAAGGAGGAGTTCGAAGGCCTGAAGCGGGACTTCGTCCCCGACCTGATCTTCACCCATTACCGGCACGATCTGCACCAGGACCACCGGCTCGTCTCCGAGCTGACCTGGAACACCTGGCGCAACCACTTCATCCTCGAGTACGAGGTCCCCAAGTTCGACGGCGACTTCGGGTCGCCCAACTTCTTCTCCGCGCTACCGGCCGCGACGCTCGAACGGAAGATCGCGCTCGTGCTGCGGCACTTCGCCACCCAGGCCGGCAGGCAGTGGTTCACCCCGGACCTGTTCCGAGCGGTGGCCCGGATCCGCGGAATGGAGTGCGTGGCTCCCGAGGCGTTCGCCGAGGCGTTCTACTGCCGGAAAGCGGTGTTCTGAGCTTCGCGCCGCCATGTCAATCTTCGACAAATTGACGGAACGCCTCGGGCCGCCGATCGACTGGGTTGCGCGGGGGAACTCGAACGTCCTTCTGCTCTCGCTGCGCAAGGTCGAGGACGTCGTCGCTTTCTGCGCGCAGTACGAGTTCGAGGACGTCATCGCGTCGGTGACCGACGCGGACATGGCCGCCCCCGAAGGGCTCGAGGGCGTGGAGCTCTCGCGGAGGGCTTACAAGCTGGCCCGCTACCTGACGGGATCGCGGCGCCTGGCCGATTCGATCGCGCCCCGGCTCACCGCGCGCCGGCTCGAGAAGGAGTATGATCTCTTCCTCCCCGTCTTCAGCCACCCGCACCAGCTCTTCGCGCTGAGCTGCATTCCGGACTGGCGCAAGCGCTGCCGCAAAGCCGCCTGCTTCATCGCGGAAGCCTGGGACCACCTTCTGCCCGGGTATCTGCTCGAGCTACTCAGCGAATTCGATCACGTCTTCATCGCTGCCCAGCATGTGATCGGAACCGTCGCCCGGATGATCGGGCGGCCGTGCAGTTACATGCCGCACGGGGTCGACGCACTCCGGTTCTGTCCCTGGCCGGATCCGCCGGCGCGCTCGATCGACGTGTGCAGCATCGGCCGCCGCTCGCCCGTGACGCACGAGAAGCTACTCGAGGCAGCGCAGCAGGGGCGGATCTTCTACTACTATGACACCATCAAGCCCACGGCGAAGCAGGTCACCTTCCACGTCAATAGCGGCCCCGAGCACCGCTTCCTGCTCGCGACGCTCCTCAAGCGAAGCCGGTACTACATCGCCAACCGCGCCCGCGCCAACCAACCCGAGCTGACCCGCGGCCGGGACGAGATCGGTGGACGCTTCTTCGAGGGTGCGGCGTCCGGCGCGATCGTCATCGGCGATCCTCCGAACATCGACGAGTTCCGCAAGCGCTTCGACTGGCCCGACGCCGTGATCCCCATGCCCTTCGACGCGCCTGACGTGGCCAAGCGAATCGAGGAGATCGATGCCGATCCGGCCCGGCAGACGCGGATCCGCAGGGACAACGTCTCCAATGCGCTCTTGCGGCACGACTGGGTCCACCGCCTGCGGACGATGATGGACGCGGTCGGCGTCTCGCCTCCGGAGCGGATGCTGGCGCGGGAAGCCAGCCTCAGGTCCTTGGCCGACGAGGTTCGACGGTCGTGACCGGCAGCTCCGCAACCGGAGGTGCGTGTAGAACGACGGGCGGCCGTCGATGTGCCGCGCCGCGTCGTGCCTCGTGGTGGCGCGGAATCGACGGGCCGCGTGCTTCCGGCCGGCGCCGCCCCGAGCGAGATTTCTGGAGCACTCGCGATGCATGGTAACGTTACAGCGATGCTGGATGGAGAGCCCGGTTCTGCCGCAGCCGGCGTGACAGGACTCTCGTCCGGCGCCCCTCCGATCTTGCTGCCGATGGCCGCGTACCACGGCACGCTGGCGGCGGTGCGCTGCCTGGGCGCTGCGGGAATCCGGGTCACGGTTGCGGAGAGCGGCCGGTTCGTGCCGGGGGTCTGGTCGCGCTTCGTCACCCGCCGCGTCCGTTGCCCCAGTCCGGAGGAGCCCAACCGCTTCATCGACTGGCTGCTGGATTTTGGCGCGCGCGAGCCGGGACACGTGCTCTACCCCACCAGCGACGGCGTGGCCTGGCTCTACGCGCGGCACCGCGACGAGCTGGCGAACCACTTCGTCCTGGCTTGCCCGAGCCTCCAGGCCACCTATCTGCTGCTCAACAAGGTTCGGCTGCAAGCCGCCGCCGAGGCGGTGGGGCTCTCGATGCCGCGCACCTGGATCCCGCAGAACGGCAGCGCATTCTCGGAGATCGAGGCCGAGGCGCGCTTCCCGGTGGTGATCAAGCCGCAGACGCAGATCCTCTTCGAACCTCATGCGAAGGGAATGCCGGTGCCCCGGCCGCAGGACCTGCGCCGCAAGTATGCGGAATTCGCCTCGGGGACGGGGTACGCGGCGTGCCTGCTCGCCCACGATCCCGGCGTGTCGCGCGCGACCGTGCAGGAGTACCTCCCGGAGGCCTCGGAAAACGTCTACGGCATCAGCGGCTTCATCGACCAAACGGGCGAGCTGTTCGCCGCGCGCGCCTCGCGCAAGGTGCTGCAGCAGCCGCGTCAGCTCGGCGTGGGCCTTTGCTTCGAAGAGGCTGAGCTGCAGCCCGACCTGCTTTCGAAGATCGTCGCGCTCTGCAAGCGCGTCGGATACCACGGCATCTTCGAGGCGGAGTTCATCGCAAGGGACGGCGCGCTTCTTCTCATCGACTTCAACCCGCGCTTCTACGGGCAGATGGCATTCGACATCGCGCGCGGACTGCCGCAGCCGCTGCTCGCCTACGAGGCGGCGATCGGCCGCCGCGAGAGCCTCCGCCACCGGATCGAAGCGGCGCGCTCGTCTGCCCCGCGGCAGGGCCACGTCTATTGCCGCACCTTGGAGCTCAAGCTCCTGCTCGTGCTGCGCCGTCTCTGCGGGAGAATGTCCCGCGAGGAGTCGCAGCGCTGGTGGGGATGGCTGGCGAAGCACCGGGGCTCGACGGTCGACGCCGTGTTCGACCCGGACGACCGCCTACCCGCGTCGATCGAGGCGCTGCACCACTTCGCAGAGTACGCCCGCCACCCGCGCGCCTTCGTCCGGCAGGTCATCAGGGGGTAGGCATCGATCGAGGGGCGGTTCCCGGCTAGGATGAACGTGAGGAGAGTCGTCACATCCATTGCAGGGGGGAGCGTTGGACGTCGTCATCGTCGGAGCGGGTCCGTATGGTCTTTCGGTCGCAAGCCACCTTCGCAGCCGTCAGGTGCCGTTCCGGATCTTCGGCCAGCCGATGCGCTTCTGGCTCGAGATGCCGCGCACCCTGTTCCTGAAGTCGTTCGGATTCGCCACGACGATCGACAATCCGGAGCGGTTCACCTTCGATGATTGGTGCCGCGAGCGTGGGATCGAGGATCGCGAGCCGTGCAGCATGGAGTCGTTCTCGGAGTACGGTCTCTGGCTGCAGAAGCAGATCGTCCCCGAGGTCGAGCCGCTGGACGTCACGCTCATCGAGCGGGCCCACGGCGGGCTCCGCGTCACGCTCGCCGGCGGCGAGCGGGTAGAGGCGCGCCGCGTAGTGGTGGCGGTGGGGCTGCGATACTTCCAGCGGATGCCGCCCGCGCTCGCGCAGCTGCCGCGAGCGCTCGCGACGCATACTACCCAGCACAGGAGCTACGAGGAGTTCCGCGACAAGGACGTGTGCGTGATCGGCGCAGGGCAGTCGGCGCTGGAATCGGCCGTGCTCCTCCACGAAAGCGGCGCGCGGGTGCAGCTGCTGGTCCGCCGCTCTGGTCCCATCTTCTACACCAAGACGCCGCTCCACCGATCCATCTTCACGCGACTGCGCAAGCCGCTCAGCGTCCTTGGCGAAGGGCGGTTGAACTGGACGCTCGAGCACTTCCCACTCGCGCCGCGTCTCCTCCTGCCAGACGATCTGCGCGCCCGCTTCGCGCGGAGGCACCTCGGGCCGGCCGGCGCGTGGTGGCTGCGCGACCGGTTCGAAGGCAAGGTGACCGTTCGCCCCCGCTCCGAGGTGATCTCCGCGCGTCCCGACGGCGGCGGCTTGGTGCTCCGCGTGCGCGAGCAGGGCAAGGGCGAGACCGAGCTGCGCGCCGACCACGTCGTCTCCGGGACCGGATTCGAGGTGGATCTGGATCGCCTTCCCTTCCTCGATCCCGACCTGCGGTCGTGCATCGATCGTATCCAGCGCGGGCCGCGCCTCGACCGCTACTTCCAGTCGTCGGTCGCGGGGCTCCACTTCGTGGGCGTAACCTCGATGTTCAGCTTCGGACCGCTCTTCCGCTTCGTCGCAGGCACGGCCTACACGGGGCCCGTCCTCGCGCGGCACCTCGCGCGCGCGGCGCAGCGCTCGCGCGTGCCGCAGCTCGCCATCAGCGCGCAGTGAGCGGCCTGAGGGATCACCTCCCGTGCTCGAGTGCATGCCGGGGGCCTCGAGCACGATGACCTCGCGGGCCTGCTGCGCGAGCGCCCGCGCGATCGCGAGCCCATCAACCCGCTCCGAATCACCGCCGCGTGCAACGTCCGAGCGCGCCACCGACGCCAGCATAATCAGCTGTAAGCAAAGGAAATCCTGCGCGCAGTTGGGCCGAAAGTCGGCCGGGCGGGTCAACATTCCGACCATTCGCCATTGACTCTGCATATAGGCCTTTGCTTTACTGTGTGTAGTCATTTGTGGGGGTTTGCCGAGTTCGTCGAGCGTAGCGGCCATTAGCGGGCTACAGAATTGTCTCGAGGGGGGCATGGCAATTTCGACAAGGGACGGAGTGCGCGGCCGCGAGATTGCGGCCACGCCGGAATCCGTCAGCCCTCTTGCCATCGGGTACACCGCTGGCGCAGAGCTTCCGCGCCCGGACGCCGGACTGGTCCCTGCTGGCGCCTGGGCGTGCTCGGCCTTGCCTCGGGAACCCCGACAAGCAGCGACGCCGCGGCCCCTCGCCGCCGGTTCGGCGGCGCGGCTCAACCTGGCCGCGGATCTGTCCTTGATCATCGGGATGTTGCTCGTCGGCGGCCTTTCGGCACTCCCGGACCGCAGCGGCCTGCCGGCCCTGGCGCTGCTCACGCTGCTGCTTGCCGCCCTTTGGGTGATCACCGGGTCGGCGCTGGGCTACTACGACAGGCGCGCGTACGGGCGAGAGCCGCTCGACGACGCCGCTCTCGTCTCGACGATGGTGCTGGCGTTGCTGTTCGTCGCCACCCTGTTCAGTCTCGCGGCGCCGCGTTGGACGCCGCTCGGGCGCATCCTCCTCTTCTGCTGGCCCACCGTGATCGTCGTTCGGGTCGCCTTCTTCCGCCCCGCCTCGAGGTGGGAGAAGCCCATCGAGCAGGCGCTGATCGTTGGCACCGGTCCTCTGGCCCGCATCACCGGCGAGGATCTCGAGCGCCGCGGACGGCAGCGCGTGGTCGGGTACCTGTTCTTCGCCGACGAACGACGCTCGCACGTGCTGACCCCGCCGCTGCTCGGGACCTGGATGGACCTCGAGAACGCCCTGCGGAGCGAGCCCATCGGCGAGGTCTACATCGCGGGGGAGGGTCCGAAGCACGCGCAGGCGATTCAGCACGCCATCTCCGTGTGCGAGAACCTCGGCGTTCCCTTCGCCTTGCCGGCGTACACCTTCCGCCTGCAGCGCGCTCGCCCGGTCCTCGGCAAGGCGGTCGCCGACGGGTACCTCCACTACGCGCTGGTCGAGGCGAAGACGCGCCAGCGCGCGGTGAAGCGGATCTGCGACGTGATGATCGCGACCGTCGCCCTGTGGCTGCTCGCCCCGCTGTTCTTGGCGGTGGCGGTGCTCATCAAGGCGACGTCACGGGGGCCAGTGTTCTTCAGTCAGCTGCGGTGCGGGCTGCACGGCAAGCCCTTCGAGATGCTCAAGTTCCGCTCGATGGTCGAGGACGCGGAGCAGCGCCGCAGGACCCTCGAGGCGCTCAACGAGCGGAACGGCCCCGTGTTCAAGATGCGGAAGGATCCGCGCGTGACCCGCGTCGGCGCCATCCTGCGAAAGTATTCCATCGACGAGCTTCCGCAGCTCATCAACGTGCTGCGTGGCGACATGAGCGTCGTGGGGCCGCGGCCACCGCTCCCGGGCGAGGTGGCGAAATACCAGTCATGGCAGCTCCGGCGGCTCTCGGTGCGTCCAGGGCTGACGTGCATCTGGCAGATCTCCGCGGCGCGTCACCAAATGTCCTTCGAGGAGTGGATGTACCTCGACCTGCAGTACGTCGATCACTGGAGCCTCGTCAGGGACGCGGAGATCATCCTGCGGACGATCCCAGTGGTAGTGACCGGAAGCGGAGAGCCGGTGCGCGGCGCCGTTGCCCGCCACAACCTCAAGGTCTCGGCGCGCTAGGGCGGTTGCTTCCTGGCACGCGGCAAGGCGAGCAGCCGACGGACCTCGGTGTTGAAGTCCTCCCAGCTGAATGGCTTGACGAGATATCCGGAGACGCCGGCTTGTTCGGCCTGGGCGCGGTCCTCCGGGAGGGCCCGGGCGCTCACCACCAGGATTGGCACGTCGTGGTGTCTGGAGGAGCCGCGGATGAACTCGCAGATCTGCAACCCGCTCACGTCCGGAAGCATCAGGTCGAGGCAGACAAGATCGAGTGGGGACTCGCTCAGGCGGCGCATCGCGGCCCGGCCGTCGGCCGCTTCCAGGACATGGAAGGCGAGGCGATGGAGCTGGCGCTTCAGCAGCAGCCGCTCCGACCGGTAGTCTTCGATCACCAAAGCCGTGTGGCTCGGCGTCCTCATTCTGCGTAAGACCCGCGCAACCGGCAGCTGGTTAACCGGAGCGAACCTGCCCCTCCTCCACGAGAGATCCACTCAGTTCCGGAGGCGCTCCCGCCGCGCGAGCGACCGCCGGCAGCCAGCGTACCAGTGACCGGTGTGTCGGCAACTTTTTGCATCGCGCTAGCCGTCGAGCCGCCCGGCCTGATGCCTGGCGCATGCAATGGGCGCGCCGTCATGGTCGACGTCGAATCCGTTCAACGCTTCCAGCCAGCGGTTCACATCCGGCGTCTTATGGGTACTGCTGTTGTCGAGGATCAGGTGCAGCTCGACCGACTGCGCCTGCGCGCGATCGATCTGCTTCAAGAAGTCGAGAAACTCTTTCGCGCGGTGCTGTTCGGTGATCCGTCCGAGCACGTCACCGGTCGCGATGTTGAATGCGGCGTAGAGGCTTGCCGTTCCGTGCCGCTTGTAGTCGTGGGTCCGGCGCTCGACCTGGCCCGGCCTGAGTGGCAGCATCGCCTGTGCGATCCAGAGCCTGGATCTGCGTCTTCTCATCCACTGAAAGGACAACCGCGCATCGCAGAGATGCTTCTCCTGGAGGGTGCGGGTCTCTGCACCGCGGCCGCGCAGCACCTCCAGCGCCGGATCCCCCTAGCCGATCGGCGGAGAGCCCTGCGCCGGATCGCTACTGGAGGCTGACTGCGGTCTTCTTCCGTGGCCGTGAACACATTCGACGTGGCGATCCTGACTTTCGTCAACCAGTTCGTCGGCCGTTGGCCTGAGTTCGACCGCTTCATCGCGTACCTGACCTGGCAGAACACCTTTAAGGGCGGAGTGCTGTGCGCACTGCTCTGGTGGGCGTGGTTCTCCGGAAAGGAGCGGGCCCAGGAGGCCGTGCTGAGTACACTCGCGGGATCGTTCGCCGCCGTCGCAACGGCGCGGCTCCTCGCCAGCGTGTTGAAGTTCCGGCTGCGCCCGATGGCGAATCCCGAGCTCAGCTTCCGGATCCCGCCCGGCATCAATGCGGAGCAATTCATCGCGTGGAGCGCGTTCCCGAGCGATCATGCGGTGCTCTTCATCGGGCTCGCAACGGGACTATGTCTCATCTCGAGACGCGTGGGAATCGCCGCGCTCATGTACACGGTCCTAGTGATCCTGTTCCCACGGCTCTACGGCGGGATCCACTACCCGACGGATCTGATAGCGGGAGGGCTGCTCGGGGCGGCGTTCGTGCTGCTAACCTGCTTGCGGCCGATCAGCGATAGGCTATCGCGTCCGCTTCTCAAGTTCGAGGAGCGTCGCCCCGCTACATTCTATGCCGCCCTGTTCGTTGTCTGCTTCGAGGTTGGAGAGCTGTTCACAGGCGTCCTCGGCTTCGTACGATCCGCCCTGCGGCTAATGGCGCGGTTGCATCAGTAGGGTGTTGACCGACGCGGAGCTCAACCGCGCTGGGGCGCTTCCACTGCGCCCCGCGTCGAACTCGGCGGGGCAAGAAGTTCCCCCCCGCCTCTGCCGCGCCGAGTTCGGGCTTTCGCGTACGAGTAGTCAGTACGCTCTACACATCTGCACACAAGAGTACGGCTAAACCACGATGGACTGCATCTCGTGGTCCTCGAGCACATTGTAGAGGCCGTCGCTGCAGAGGAGCAGCACGTTCCCCTGCTGCAGGTCCAGGGTGATGCGAGTCTCCCGCCGAGATCTCGCACATCAGAGCACGCCGCGCGTTTCCACTTCGAGGCGCTGGGCGCGCTCCTTGGCGGGACGGGGAGCCAGAACCCCTTCCTCGACATCCTGCGGCGACTTCAGATGAAATGCGCCGCGCAGGGCCACAGGCGTCAAGAGGGTGGTGAGGAGCACGAC
>WNFD01013861.1_pt1 | contig 15832 bp, 17 predicted proteins | sample 5400491 | NCBI WGS metagenome assembly WNFD01 (sample SAMN13153343, study PRJNA577476) | soil metagenome | isolation source: 120 cm saprolite under Douglas fir tree site 2 hole 2 replicate 2 | place: USA:California | collected 2015-04-18 | reverse complement strand
ACATTCTCCGGATTCCCGGCCGATTAGACCTGATCCTCCGTCCCTGGAGGTTCCACCGCAACCAAATTCGATCGCGACCGCGTCCGTTCGCGGCCAAACCGCCGGGGTGCCCGTCCGCGAGTCCAGAACCCGCCGCTTTTCCGTGATCAAGGCGCATCTCTGCCGTCGTCGTCCGTCCCGTCTGACCCGATTTCCCGTTCATGCTGGTGCGGGCGGTGGCCGCAACCGGGCGATCAGCAATAACGGTGTATGGCGGCTTGAGCGGCCGGAGCGAGGCCAGGTAACCCTTGCGGAGATCGGCCGAAGCTACAACGTCGTCCGTGAAGAACGGGTGAGTGGCCGTTTTTAGCCGATTTGGCCGGGCACGAGTGCGGGAAAGAGGGCCCGGATGAGGGCGCACAAAAGCCTCGCGAGCCAGCGCAGGAGGAGGCTAAAGTTGTAGCCGGCGGCGGCGAGGACCGCATTGCTGCGGTCGCCGTCGCGGCCCTTGAGATAATTGCGGCCCATGCGGTGTTCGGCCTTGGTGTGGCCGATGACCGGCTCGACCGCGGCACGGCGCTTCATCTCGCGGCGGATCGGTCGGGTCACCCGGCGCACCTGGCCGGTGATCCACACCCGGAACTTCTCCTGGTGATTGTGGCCGCGATAACCCTTGTCGACATGGATGCGGCGGGTCTCGACCCCGGTCAGTTTTTCGAGATCGGCGATGACCGGCCCCAGCGTGTGGCCGTCGAAGGGATTGCCGTGCAACGCCTTGGCGTGGAGCACGAACTGGCCGCCCTTGGGCTTGGTTGCCGGCGTCGCGATCGAGACCTTGCAGCCGAACTCGTAGGGCGCCCGGGCTTTGCCCTTGCCGATGCACTCGACCTCGGGGGCGTGCAGCGCATAGACCTTGTGGCCGCGCTGGCGGTGGTCCTGGAACCGCACCCGGTGCGCGAGGGCGAGGAGGATGGCGAAGCGCTCCTGGAGCGCCTCGTTGCCGGTGATCTTGCGGCGGATGTCGCGGATCACCCGGCCGAGTCGGATGCGCAGGAACTTCAGCGCCCGCCGGGCGCGCTTGAACTGGTGGGCGTGGATGTAGCGCCCGACCATGATCGCGGCGCGCTTGGCCACCCGGCGATAGCTCTGCCGCAGCTTCACATCGTTGCGTTGCGCCAAGTCCACCAGCTTTTCCAGCGCCCGGTGGCATAGCCGCGCGTCGGTCGGATGGGCGATCGCCTTCGGCTGCACCGTGGTGTCGACCACCACCCGTTCGAGGTCCCGGGTCGCCAGCGCCCCCGTCTTGTGCGCCACCGACAGGCTCTCTTGCAGCAAGGCGACCAGCTGCTCCTCGCCCAGCCGCTGGCGCCAATGCGTCATCGAAGAACGGTCGAACGGCAGCTCGTGGCAGAAGCTCAATTCGCCGCAGAAGAACTGGTAATAGGGGTTCTCCAGCCAGCGCGCGCACAACATCTCGTCCGACAAATCGTGCATGTGCTTCAGGATGAACAGACCCGCCACCAGCCGGGTCGGCAGCGGCGGCTGCCCCGCTCCGGCCGTGCACACGCTGGCAAACCGGCCGTCGAGAAACCGCCAATCGATCTCGCGCGCCAGCCGCACCAGCGGATGGCGCAGATCGATGATCGCTTCCAATGCCGGCCGCAGCAGGTCTTTCTGACGATCGTCGCGTGGCTTTGCCATCGCGTCCCCCAACGCAAATGACCCGCCACCGAATCGCACAGATCGCCGAAAAGGTGAATCCCAAATCGCCAGAAAGCCGCCCCCAAGAGGGTCGTTTCCTGCAAAATCGATTACTTCACCCGCCGCATTCGCCCGCGCAATGCCAACCGGTTAGCCGTTCTTCACGGTCGACTATGACGGGTCCAGCTCGGTATCCCAGTAGAGATAATCCCGCCAGCTTTCGTGCAGATAGTTGGGCGGGAAGGCACGGCCGTTCTGCTGAAGCATGTAGGTCGTCGGCTGAACCGGGCGATGCCGCGGGTAGAGCCCGCTCTGCTTTGGAAGCCTGTTGCCTTTCAGCAGGTTGCAGCCACCGCATGCGGTGACCACGTTGTTCCACACGGTAGTCCCGCCGCGCGAGCGCGGCACGACATGGTCGAAGGTCAGCTCGTGCGAGGGGCGCGGGCGGCCGCAATACTGGCAGGAGAAGCGATCGCGCAGGAACACGTTGAACCGGGTGAAGGCAGGGTGGCGCGCCGCCTGCACATATTCCTTGAGGGCGATGACGCTCGGCAGGCGCATCTCGCGCGAGGGGCTGCGCACATAGGCGTCGTAGTGGTCGACGATGTAGACGCGCTCGAGAAACACCGCCTTTACCGCGTCCTGCCACGCCCAGAGCGACAATGGGAAATAGCTGAGCGGACGAAAATCCGCGTTGAGCACCAAGGCTGGGCAGCTATCGAGCGAGCTCGCCACCGATCGACCTTCCGTTACCTTGCTCGCCCGCCATAGCACGCGAACATAACAATTTGATAGCGGATCGGGCCTGCGGCGACAAGCCGTCACGGCGACAGCCGCAACCCATCGCGCTCGTCCGCCGAAAACGCGCTACCGATTGAGGGCGGGTGGGAATCCCCGCTCGCTGCTGACCGCGAGCCCTGGGGCGGCGGGATGTCGACCATGTCGCGAAGAGGGTGGGCCTCGGCGAGATCGGCGAGTAACCTCGGCACCGCCTCGACCGCTAATCATGCACAATCAATGGGAGGGTTTGCCATGGCGCAATCATCGTCGCGAATCGAGCAGCTGGCCCCGGAGCTGGCAAAGATCGTATCGCCGTCGGAGCCGATTCAGCACCTGGCCGACGGCTTTGGCGGGGTTCAGCGACATTCACAACAACCGCCGGATGAAGCATGAGCCGGCCAAGGGTGGCGCCACATTGTTCCTGGAGCCGACCAACCGGGCGAACGGCTTGACCCGCGACCTTCAGGGCCGGCTGATCGCCTGCGAGCATGACAGCCGGCGGGTCACCCGGCAGGAACTCGACGGCAGCATCACCGTCATCGCCAACAGCTTTCAGGGGCGCCGGCTCAACCGGCCCAACGACGTCGTGGTGAAGTCGGACGGCGCGATCTACTTCACTGACCCGTGGACCAGCCCGGCCGCTCCCGAGCAATGGGACCTGACCTTCTCGGGGGTCTATCGGGTCACGCCGGATCTCGGCACGCTGAGCCTCTTGAGCGACGATTTCGTGCTGCCCAACGGGCTCGCCTTCTCGCCCGATGAAACGCTGCTCTACATCAACGACACGCGGCGCGCGCACATCAGGGCCTTCGAGCTGCTGCCAAGCGGCATGCTGGCAAAGCACACCGATCGGGTATTCGCCGATCTGCGCGGCAACGAGCCCGGCGTTCCCGACGGCATGAAGGTCGATGTCGAAGGCAACGTCTATTGCGGCGGGGCGGGCGGGATCTGGATCATGGATCCACACGGCAAGACGCTCGGGCGCATCCTGCACGGGGCGCCGGCCACCACCAACATCGCCTTTGGCGGCGCCGACTGGAAGACCCTCTACTTCACCAGCCGCAATCACCTCGGCGCGGTCAAGGTGCAGATCCCCGGGATCCCGGTGCCGGTGGCGAAGAAATAGCCGCGAAGGGCGGTGAAATACCAAAGGGTTAGAGGAACCAACCCTGGCGCGGTGCGTTGGCGAGACAGCCAAACCGGCGTGGGGGCGTAATCATGCGTGCAATTCCGATCGCTGCGGTCGCGGTACTGGCGATGCTCGCCGGTGCCGCTTCAGCCGGGCTCCCAACCACGCCGGACCAGCCTGGGACGCTCGCCCAGGCCTCGCCTCAGGCTTCGGTCGCCGGCGAATCGGCGGTCAACCCGCTGACCAAGGGAGATGTTTCCAGCGTTGAGGGCACCAGCGTCTATGGCGACGACGGCAAGCTGGGTTATGTGTCGACGGCGCTGATCGACCCGCAGACCAAGAAGATCGACCGGCTCGTGGTTAGCGCCGGTGGCGTCTTGGGGATCGGCGGCCACCGTGTTGCGATCCCGGTCGATCGGTTCAAGTGGGAGGCAGACAAAGGCGCTTTCCGGCTCATGACGACGATCGCCAGCATAAGGGCGATGCCGCAATGGGTTGAAGGCGCAGACACGGCTGCCGGATCGAGCCAGCCGCCACGGACCGACAAACCGTCGACCGGCGCGGGCACTGGGGAGAAGACCTCCCGCTAGCCACAAGATGCACCCGGAGCGCCGACCCGCCATCCCCGACGGCTTATGCCCACCCTGAGCACCCATCATTGCTCCCTCCTGAGCAGCAGAATGCCCCAAAGCCGGGGGAACCCGGAGTGGCGGTGCTTGTTGGCTAGGCAGCCGAGACGAGTACTGGAGCTGTCCCATGCATAAGATTCCAATCGCTGCGGCCGCTGCGCTGGCCATGCTGACCGTCGCCGCTTCCGCCCAGACGACGCCATCCTCGCCAAACGGGCCCCGTCCGAGCAGCCCAGGCTCGGCGACGGCTCCGGCCCCCATTCAGCGCGAGCCCGCGATCAACCCGCTGACCAAGGAGGACGTGTCCAACATCGAGGGCACCACCGTCTATGGCAGCGACGACGGCAAGCTGGGCCATGTGTCGACAATCCTGATGGACCCGCAGACCAAAAAGATCGACCGGCTCGTCGTCACCTCGGGTGGCATGCTCGGGATGGGCGGCCATCGGGTTGCCCTGCCGATCGATCAGTTCAAGTGGGATTCCGACAAGGGCGCCTTCAAGCTCTCGACGACGCTGGCCAGCCTGAAGTCGATGCCGGAATGGGTTGAAGGCGCAACCACGGCTACCGGATCGAGCCAGCCGTCAAAGATCGAAAAACCGTTGACCGGCGCGGGAGACGGGGACAAGACCCCCAAATAGTCTCACGCCAAAAGGAGAGGCCGGCCCCCCTGGGGGGCCGGCCCTTCAACTGACTGGCGCCCCGGGAGCGCGCCTATCGGCGTCCGCGGGCACTTCGGTCAAAGCAGATCTTCAAGCCGGATAGGTGAGTTGCGCAGGCGCCGCCCGGTGGCGTGATACACGGGCGTTGGCGATGGCGGGCGCGAACCCAACCATGGAAACCTCCCCCAGGCCCTTGACGCCGGCGCCGTTGAACGTGAACTCAGGCTTGTCGATGAACTCCACCTCGATGGAGCCGATATCGGCATTCACCGGAACCACATATTCGGCGAGATCGGCGTTGAGGAAACCGCCGTACCGTGGATCCACCTCGCCGGCTTCACGCAACGTCACCCCGATGCCCACACCACGCCGGCTCTGACTTCGCTCGCCGCGGGCTCGGCTCGACCCGCACCTCCACTAAATACGCGATGTAGCTGAACGTGACGAAATCCGGCTAGACGGGACCGGCGATCGACGGCAGGCCGGCAGCCAGCCGGTCATAGATCGTATCCGGTTGCCCGGTGCACCATTTTTTCCGATGCGGGCATCATCGGGTGGATTGGCGGAGCGGACCCGGTACGGATCGTGTTTACTTGGGCCGAATGTCTGCGTCAAAGGTGCAGCCAGCGTGGCCGAGAGGGGAGCGATGCCGCGATCTGAACATCCGCTCATCGAAGCCCGGCGCGATCAGATGTTCCCCGTGCTGCAGCCGGCGGAGATCGATCGGCTGGCAAGGTTCGGCGAGCGAAACTCCTATGCTGCCGGCGAGCGCCTCGTCGCAACGGGCGAAGTGGCGCCGGGCGCCTTCATCATCCTTGCGGGCCGGGTCGATGTCACGCAGGGCGGGATGCTGGGACATTCCGAGCCGCTCGTCACCCACGGCCCAGGCTCGTTCATGGGCGAGCTTGCCCAGCTGTCGGGTCGGCCGTCCTTGGTGGATGGCTACGCCAAGGAGGCCGTCGACGCACTGGTCATTCCACCGCGCCGGTTGCGCGATCTTCTGGTGGAAGAGGCCGAACTCGGCGAGCGGATCATGCGCGCCCTGATCCTGCGCCGGGTCGAGCTGATCGAGACCGGCGCCGGCGGGCCGGTGATCGTCGGGAGCGCCGACAATGGCGACGTGCTGCGGCTGGAAGGATTCCTTGTCCGCAACGGGCATCCCCATCAGCTTCTGGACCCAAAGACCGATCCGTGCGCGCAAACGCTGATCGAGCGCTTCCACATCGACGCCCACGAATTGCCGATCGTCGTCTGTCCCAACGGAGAATTGCTGCGCAATCCGAGCGAGGTCCAACTCGCCCGCTGCATCGGCCTGGTCAAACCGATCGATCCGCAGACGATTTATGACGTGGTCATCGTCGGTGCCGGACCTGCTGGCCTTGCCGCCTCGGTTTACGCGGCCTCCGAGGGCTTGTCGGTACTGGTGCTGGATTGCCGCGCGTTCGGCGGCCAAGCCGGTGCGTCGACGCGGATCGAGAATTATCTCGGCTTCCCGACCGGCATCAGCGGCATGGCGCTGATGGCGCGCGCCTACAGTCAGGCACAGAAATTCGGAGCCGAGATGGCGATCCCGGACGAAGCCGGGAGCTTAGAGCGCCAGACCGTTTCGGATGGGGGACGCTTTCTGGTTCTTCTCGCCAACAAGGAACGCGTCCGCGCCCGCGCCGTCGTCATTGCCAGCGGCGCCCGGTATCGCCGTCTCGATGTCGAAAACCTCGCACCTTATGAGGGCTCGTGCGTTCACTACTGGGCGTCGCCCTTGGAGGGGCGGCTGTGCGCCGGGCAGGAAGTGGCGCTGGTGGGCGGGGGCAATTCCGCCGGGCAGGCGGCGGTGTACCTGTCGGGCCAGGTTGCCAAGGTCTGGCTTATTGTGCGCGGCACCAGCCTCACGGCCAGCATGTCGCGCTATCTGGTCGAGCGCATTGCCGCCACGCCGAACATCGAGGTGCTGACCCAGACGGCGGTCAGCGCGCTCGAAGGGCGGGACGGCGTTCTCGAAGCGATCCGCTGTCGCTCCCACCGATCCGGTGAAGAGGTGAAACGCGCGATCCGCCACCTGTTCCTGTTCATCGGGGCGGAACCGAGTACCGAGTGGTTGGCCCGGTGCGGTGTGACACTCGATGAGAAGGGTTTCGTGAGCACCGGCTCAAACATCCACAGCCCGCTCGAAACCAGCCGGCCAGGCGTATTCGCAATCGGCGACGTGCGGTCAGGGTCGGTCAAGCGGGTCGCTGCGGCCGTCGGCGAAGGCGCGCAGGTGGTCGCCGCGCTTCACTCCTTCCTCGCGGCCACCGGCGCCCGTGCCGCGTTCACCGCCAAGATCGGGGGATCATGATGTCCGACGAATGCGCCCATGCCACCGGCATTCGCGACGTGACGCCAAGCGCGCTCGGTTGCGAGGAGTGCCTGAAGATCGGTTCGGAATGGTTGCATCTGCGCCTGTGCCGGACCTGCGGCCATGTCGGCTGTTGCGACGAGTCGCCGAACCGCCACGCGACGAAGCATTTTCACGCCACCAGCCATCCGATCATCGAAGGATACGACCCACCCGAGGGCTGGGGTTGGTGTTACATCGACGAGGTGATGCTCGACCTGACCGATCGCGCGACACCGCACAATGGTCCGATCCCCCGGTATTACTGACCGCAAACCCTGGCGCGCGTGCTCAACGACCGCTTGGCGCAAGCTGACTCAGCAATTCGACGACGGTTTCGGCAATCGAGCCGTGCACGAGCACGGTTATCGGATGCTCGTCTTCGCCGGGTTCTTCGAGGGTGTCGAATTGGCTGCCGAGCAGCGATGGGGGCATGTAGCGGTGCATCCGATTGAGCATCCGCCGCTGGATCACTGGCTCGTCTCCCTTCAGGTAGACGAGCGTGACGCCGCGCCGGGTGCCGATCGTGATGTTGCGGTAGGCCCGCTTCAGGTTGGAACAGGTGATGATGCCCGGCTGATGCGCCGCCAGGCACTCGTCGATCCAGCGCGCGATCGCTTGCAGCCAGGGCAGACGGTCCTGATCGTTGAGCGGCTGACCGGAGCGCATCTTCTCGATATTTGCCGGAGGGTGCAGGTCGTCGCCTTCCTGAAACGGCCAACCCAGCACCCGCTGCAACTCCTGTGCGACGGTCGATTTGCCGCTGCCCGAAACCCCCATCAGCACCAGGATCGTTGGGGAGGTTCGTTTGGCCGCTGCGATTTCCTGGGCGGCCGGATCGGGCAAAGGCGGTTGCGATGCTGCTGACATGTGTCCTCTCCGCGGCGCGGGAAATCGGCGCCGAAAACGTCTAGCTCGCCGCTCGGTCCGATGTCGCGGAACGGCCCTGCGGCGTGGGCACGTCGCTGATCGGCTCGATACGCCCCAGCAAGACCACATAGGCGAAGATGCCGATCAGCAAGGCGATCCCCGCGATAAGAAAGGCGCCGTTGAACGAACCCGTCACGCCGACGATAAAGCCGGTCACAATCGGCGCCACGGCACCCATCAGATTATTGACGAAGTTCATGATGCCGCCGACCGTCGCGGCGCCGCCCTTTGGTGCGATCAGCGCCGGGATCGACCAACCGACCGGAGCGGCGGCGGCGAGCCCGCCGAGAGCGACTGAAATCCACATGATCGCGAGCGCCGGGTTGGTCGTGAATGCCGCCCCAAACACCGCCAACCCGAGCAGCATGCCGGTCACCAGTACCGTCTTGCGCACTCGGGTCTCGTCATTGCCGCGGCGGATCAGGTGATCGATCAGCCAGCCGCCGATGACCAGGTCGGCGACCGTCGCGACGATCCAGGGGATCGCGGTGTATTCCGCCGAGCCTAGGATGCTCATGTGCAATTCGCGGACGAGATAGCCGGGCAACCAGGTCAGAAACAGCGCGAAAGAGTAACCGTAGGCGGCAAAGCCAATGGTTAGGCCCCAGATCTTGCGCGTACTCAACAGGTAGCCGAGCATTGCGCCGGCACCGGTCGCGGCAGCACCTTCGACGGCGCCGCCGCCACTCCGGATATAATCGTATTCGATGGCGCTCAATCGCGGATCCGCGCTCGGGTCGCGATAGACCAGGTAGAACACGACGAAATACGCAAGGTTCAGGATCGCCATCGACCAGAACGCCCCGCGCCAGCCGAAATGGACGATCGCCAGGCCGATCAGCGGCGCCCCGATCACATTGGAGAATTTCGCGGCTGAATCGAAGATCGCGGTCGCCAACCCACGCTCGCTGCGCGGGAACCAATAGCCGGTCGCCTTGGCATTTGCCGGAAACGCCGGCGCCTCGGCAATGCCGAGGAGAAGCCGCGCGGTTATGATGCCGCCGACGCCGCTCGCGAGCGCCGTCAGCGCCGTCGCCACGGACCACAGCGCGGCGCCGATGCGGCCGATCGGCATTACGCCGAAGCGGTCCAGCACCACCCCGACCGGGATCTGCAGCAGGGCATACGACCAGAAGAAGACGCTGAAGATCAGCCCGATTTGTGCCGGGCTCAGGCCAAATTCCTGCTGCAGTTGCGGGGCGGCGACCGACAGGGTGATACGGTCAAAATAGTTGACCAGGATGCCGGAGCCCAGCAGCACACCGATCCACCAGCGGCGGTGCGGGATCACGGACCGGCCAGAGCTCACGGACATCTCAGCGCTCCCGATTGATCTGCCTCAGCGCGGCTGCGCTGGGGCCGGGGCCGCCGGATAGAGCTGCCAGGTGCCCTTCTCTCCGGTCAGCAGACCGGGGCGGTCGCCCATCTCGCTTTCCGGCGTCGGAAACGGCATCGGCTTCCCGCCGCAGCCGCCCAAGGCGATCACGGGGCCGACGAACAGCGCGATCGCGAGGAGGTGGTTTGCGTGTTTGAGCACTAGAACCTCACTCGTCCGCCGGTCATCACGGCTTTGATCGGGCGATAGGTGGCGAAGGCGCGATTGAGGGTCTCGTATCTTCCCGCCACGAACAGTTCCAGACCGAACTGGTCGATGTTCTGGACCGCCGCGATGCCATAGGCGCGGGCTTGGTCCTTGGCGAAGATCAACTCATCGTTCTGCGCAAAGTCGAACGAGAAGGCGGTCAACCCGATCGGGAGGAATCTTTCCTGATAGCCGAGCTTGGCAAAGATCAGGCTGGGCGACAGCGATCGCCCGGCGGGATCATGGTAATGCGGGTCGCGCAGGCCGCCGGCCACCGTGACGCTGAAACCGCTTTTCAGAAGCACCGAGACCGAGCCGTTGAGCTGCTTGCTGCCGCTGGCCGTGACATCGGCGACGGTCGGAGCCCCCGGCGCGGCGTTGGTGCCGCCGAGGCTGATGCCTCCGGCGCCGGCCGGCACTCCGGCATAACCATAGGCACCGGGCTGGCCATGGGCACGGCTGGTGGCGGCCGCCAGGCCCAGCGCCGAGGCAATCCGGAAATCGTTGTACTCGCGCGCGAAGCGCCCGGCCAGGTCGAAAGAGCCACCATCAAGCAGCGAGGTGGCGAACTGGAAACCGTCCCACACCGGGCTGTCGTAGCGAATTCGGTCGTCGCGCTGCAGGCCGTCGAAATAGCTGAAGACGCTGCCGACGGCAGGCCCGTACGCATTCGCCGGCGAAAGGATCAAGGCACCGCGCGCACCGCCCGGCACCAGCGCCGCGCCCTTCTGCCGGAAAGCGAACCCGCCGTCTCCGTCGTCAGGTACGAGGCGGTGCTGCCGAAGCCGAGCCGCACTTCGCCGTATTGCGGGTTGCCCAGGTAGGCCTCAGCCTGCCGGATCGTGAAGGTCACGGCCGAGGCCGGCTGGGGCAAATTCTGGGTCAGCGTCTGCGTCGCCGACGAGTTCGGCCGGATCTCGGTTTCGAGGTTCATGCCGGCAACGGTATTGTCGGCAAACGGCGCGGCCTCGCCGACGATGCGAAAGCGGGTCGAGGAGTTATTGTTGTCGACGTTGCGCAAATTCGAGTTGTGGCCGTCATCCCCCCACAGCAACGCGCGATCAACCTGGCCCGAAAGACTCAGCATGACCCGGTTGCCGCCCGACGCCATCGCCGCCGCCGGCGTCGTCGGGCTCGCACCGGGTGTGCCGGGCCCGGCAGCGGTGTAGGGCGACAACACGGAGCGGCCCGGCAGGTTGGCCATCTCCGGGGGCAACATCGGCATGCGAGCGCGCGGTACATCGGCACCCGGCCGGGGCGCGGTCGGGAGCGCGCCGGCCGTAGGTGCGGAGGCCGCCGCAGCGGGTGCGGACCGGCTTTTCGCCAATTCTGCCGACAGGGTGCTTACCTGACGTTGCAGGGTCTCGATCTGCTGCTGATTGCGCGCCGCGAGGGCCCGCAGCTCTTGCCGCAGCGCCGCGATCTCGCTCGCCGCCGAAGCGGTCTCCGCCTGTGCAATCGGTGCGAAAGTCAGCCCGACCGCCACCAGCGTGACGAGGAAATTCGCCGCTCTATTCATCGCGCGCCCCCTCTGCGATTCGACCCGCACCGTATCGGCACCGACATATACAAGGCGTATAAGATCATTTTCATTCACTGAGGAGGACCCCCCATGACAAAGTTGGGCCGTTCAACGATGATCCGTAGCCTATTTTTTGGGGTGCTGGTCCTTGCGGCAACTTCCTGGGCGCAGACGCGCCCACGCATTGCCGAACAGATTGCCAAGACTTATGGCCTTGATTCGTTTGCGAAAATTGAAGCGATCCGTTACACGTTCAACGCACAGCTCCCCGGAGTGAATGTCTCCCGTTCATGGGTTTGGCAGCCCAAGACTGACCAAGTCTCCTACGAGGGAAAAGATAAGGACGGCAAGCCGGTGAAGGCTACCTATGTTCAGTCTCAGCTCAACGGCGAACCTGCCAACGTGAAGGACGAAATTGACCCGGCTTTCGTCAACGATCAATATAACCTGTTCTTCCCTTTGCATGTTTACTGGGACTCCAGCGCCGATGTGCAAGACATGGGCATGCAAAAATTGCCTCTCGGGAAGGGTTTATCGAAGCGAGTTGTAGTGAAATATCCTTCCGATGGCGGATACACGCCTGGAGATACTTGGGAGCTGTACGTCGGGTCTGACAATCGAGTCGAGGAATTCACCTATCACCGCGGTGGACCCAACAAGCCGAGTGTCGTCATAGCAACGTGGGCGGGCTACAAGAAAGCTGGCCCTCTCCTTATCTCAACGGACCGTCGCGGGACGGCGGACGGCAAGCCGCTGCGGATCTTCTTTTCGGATGTGTCCGTCAAGCTAGTGGGATCGGACACGTGGGTGAACGCGAAATAGGAAACGGGCGGCAGCAAGCCCGGCCGCTTCTGGACACGATCCGGCAGCAGATCGAAGCCGCGCGCGAGCATGCCCCGGCCCACCAGCAAGCCTGGGCAGCAACCGCGGCAAAGCCTTGAGCCCCGACATGGCGTCTCCTGTCTGGGTTTGACAGTGGTGGCCGTTTGTAGCGGGCGGGCTCAATTCGGGATTTGCGGTTGCTCAGCTGTGGAAAGACGCGGCGCTGAGATAGTACTTGGATGCGTTTGCCGCAGGGGCACGGGGGCAGGTCGCCGGATCGACCGTCCGGCTCCGGGCAAGGTTGGAGATCGCCGATGCTCACTTATCTGCTTGCCGTTCTCATTGGGGTCGTCGCCGGGCTGCGCGCCATGACCGCTCCCGCAGCGGTCAGCTGGGCGGCGCACCTCGGTTGGCTCAACCTTGGCGGGACATGGCTCGCCTTCCTCGGGTTCTGGGTCACGCCGTACATCATCACCGCGGCGGCGCTTGCCGAGCTGGTCACCGACCAGCTCCCCGGCACGCCAAGCCGCAAGGTTCCGGTGCAGTTCGGCGTCCGGATCGTCCTGGGCGGGCTGTGCGGCGCCGCGATTGGCGGCGCCGTCGGGCTCGTATGCGGCGTGATAGGTGCCGTTATCGGCACGCTGGGCGGCGCCGCGGTCAGAGCGCGGCTCGCCGGCGCGTTCGGCAGCGATCACCCCGCCGCCTTGATGGAGGACGTGGTCGCGATCGGCGGCGCCATCCTGATCGTCGCGTGGCCGCTATGACCGAGCAATTCGACGCGATCATCATCGGCGCGGGCCAGGCCGGGCCTTCGCTCGCCGGGCGGCTCACCGCTTCCGGAATGAAGGTCGCGGTGATCGAGCGCAAGCTCTTCGGCGGGACTTGCGTCAATACCGGCTGCATGCCGACGAAGACGCTGATTGCAAGTGCCTACGCGGCCCATCTCGCGCGACGCGCAGCGGATTTCGGCGTGACGATCGGCGGGCCTGTCGCGGTCGACTTGAAGGCGGCAAAGGCACGCAAGGATGCGATCTCGACCCGGGCGCGGACTGGGATCGAAACCTGGCTCAAGAGCATGGACCGATGCACGGTCTACGAGGGCCATGCCCGGTTCGAGTCGCCATACGAAATCAGCGTCGGAGATGCCCATCTCGCCGCCGAGCACATCTTCATCAATGTCGGCGGCCGCGCCGTGGTGCCTGATATGCCCGGCATCGATCGCATCGGCTGTCTTACCAACAGCTCGATCCTCGAGCTCGACGTCGTACCGCGTCACCTCGTGGTGATCGGTGGCAGCTATGTCGGTCTTGAATTCGCCCAGATGTTTCGACGCTTCGGCAGCGCGGTAACGGTCGTTGAAATGGCGCCCCGGCTGATCCAGCGCGAGGACGAGGATGTCTCAGCCGCGGTGAAGGAGATCCTCGAAGCCGAGGGCATCGCCATTCGGCTGAGCGCCGAATGCATCCGCTTCGCGCCACTCGGCGACGAGATCGTGGTAGGCGTCTCCTGCACGGACGGCGCACCGGAGATCATCGGGTCGCATGTGTTGCTGGCGGTGGGTCGGCGGCCCAACACCGACGATCTCGGCCTCGACAACGCCGGGGTCGCACTCGACCCAAGAGGGCAAATCATCGTCGACGATCGGCTGCGCACCAATGTGCCCGGCATCTGGGCGCTCGGCGAATGCAATGGCAGGGGTGCGTTTACGCACACGGCCTACAACGATTTCGAGATCGTCGCGGCCAATCTCCTCGATAACGATGCGCGGCGGGTCAGTGACCGCATCACCGCCTATGCGCTCTACATCGACCCGCCGCTCGGCCGCGCCGGGATGAGCGGAAGATTCGCGTCGGGATGCGGCCGATGGACAAGATCGCCCGCGCCATCGAGAAGGGCGAGACGCAGGGTTTCATCAAGATCGTCGTTGACGCCGAGACCGAGGAGATCCTCGGCGCTGCTATCCTCGGGGTCGGCGGCGACGAGGCGATCCACGGCATCCTCGACATGATGTACGCCGGCCGGCCCTATACGCGGCTCCAGCGCAGCGTGCCGATCCATCCGACCGTGTCCGAACTGATCCCGACGGTGCTCGGGGAATTGCAACCGGAAGTTTGACCTCAACACGGCACCCGCAGAACGGCGGAGACGCTTACAAAGCGCTCCGTCGTTGGCACGGTCCTCAAGCACCGCACCCAATCGCCTCGGTGTTACGCCTTATCGCCCCGCGTCTGACAACCCTTGCGCCAGGTTCCCTCAGAGAGAACAATGAGCAGTAGAGCACAAAAATCGCGGTCACTCCGACAAGGGGAGAGAATGCCATGGACCTCGGATTGCAAGGCAAGCATGCGATTGTGACTGGCGGTAGTCGGGGCATTGGCAAAGCCATCGCGCGGGAATTGGCTCGCGAAGGGGCCGATGTGGCGATCGTGGCGCGGAACAAGGGGGATCTGGAGGCGACGGCGCGGGAGTTGGCTGCCGAGACGAACCGGCGCATCGTTCCCCTCGCCGCCGATGTCACCAGCAAGGAGCAGGTGGACCGCATGGTCGCCGAGGCGGCGCAGCAGCTGGGCGGCCTGCACATCCTGGTTAACAGCGGGTCCGCGCCAGGGGGCTCGGCCACCGCGACCGGCCCGATCGAAACCGTCATCGACGAGGATTTGATCGCGGATTTCAACGTGAAGTATGTCGGAGCGCTACGCTGTTCCCGAGCCGTCATCCCGTTCATGAAGACGGCGGGCTGGGGCCGTATCATCAACATCAGCGGCGGCAACGCCCGCAACGCCGGCAATCTCAGCGGCGGTGCCCGCAATGCCGGCCTGGTCCACATGACAAAAACGCTGGCAGTCCAACTGGGCCGTCATGGGATCACGGTCAATTGCATCCATCCCGGCACGACCCGCACCGAGCGCACGCCGAGCCTCCTCGCCGCCCGCGCCAGCCAGCTCGGCGTATCCCCGGAAGATGCGGAGCGGCAGGACTTCGCTCCGGATTCGCCGCGCGGCAATTCCATTTGCCGCATGGTGGACGCTTCGGAGGTCGCGTTCGTCGCGGTCTTTCTGGCCTCGGAAAAGGCCTGGGCGGTCTCCGGCGAGCTGGTGGCGGCGGGTCCGGGCGGTCGGTATATTACTGAGCAGACCGAGCAGGCCGAAGGTCGGGGCACCTCCGGGGAGATCTGGGATGGACAAGGAGCGCAGCGGCGAGCGGATGAGGCTCGGTGCGTTCTTTCACCCGACCGGGAACCACGTGGCCGCCTGGCTGCACCCTGACGCGCAGATCGACGCCGGCACCAATTTCCGACATTACGTCGAGATCACGCAGACCGCCGAGCGTGGCAAGTTCGACCTGATGTTCGTCGCCGACGCGGTGGCGACGCGCGACGGCAAGCTCGGAGCGCTCAGCCGCTGGCCGCAATACATGGCCTATTTCGATCCGCTGACGCTGCTGCCGGCGCTCGCCGCGGTGACGACGCATGTCGGTCTCTGCGCCACCGCGACGACCAGCTATAACGAGCCCTACCACATTGCCCGGAAATTCGCCTCGCTTGATCACATCAGCGGCGGTCGTGCCGGGTGGAATGTCGTCACATCATCGAACGTCTCCGAGGCCTTCAACTTCGGACGCGAGCAGCACTATGAGCACGATGCCCGCTACGACCGGGCGATCGAGTTTGTCGAAGTTGTGAAGGGGTTGTGGGACAGCTGGGACGACGATGCGTTTGTCCGA
>WNFD01003472.1_pt1 | contig 15836 bp, 12 predicted proteins | sample 5400491 | NCBI WGS metagenome assembly WNFD01 (sample SAMN13153343, study PRJNA577476) | soil metagenome | isolation source: 120 cm saprolite under Douglas fir tree site 2 hole 2 replicate 2 | place: USA:California | collected 2015-04-18 | reverse complement strand
GCGAGCCGCCCCTCATGTGGGACGAGACAGCGGAAACTGTAAGTTTGATTTGGGGCAAACGCGAAGCGGAATATTTTTGCGCGAAGGGGTGGACAGGTTTTCGCATGCGACGATTTTTTGCCTGTCGGGCAAATCACTTGCGATGAAAAACAGCAACGCAGGCCGAAAATGGAAGTAACGGCGAAATCATCAAACCGAGGCGAATAACCGCAAAGCGGGCATTGAGTGCCGATTAGTTCTTCGCCTCTTCGGGCCGCGATAGCGGCGATGCACGACGACTGAATTCGTGGCCGGATAGTTGCGGCGGCAATGGGCGACCAGCTGTTCGACAAATTGCGCGGCATAGGGATGGCAAAAAGCGCTGCAGTCCCAGGCGACAACGTGCGGGGAATCCGCACCGGAGATGCCACCACGGCAACACCTGGCCGGTTCGGTCCAAGGCGATCAGCGTCTGCGGCGCAACGCTCTTGAGCAGCACGCGCGAGCAGATGTGCGCGACCTGATAGGCGGCTTGCCTTAAGTCTTCAATTCAGAATGGTTCGTTTCTGTGGATGGGCGCACGCAGATCGAGACGGAGCGGCGCGCGACGCTTGGCTTGGGACGATGGCCCGACAAGCTTGCAACGAGGCGCGCCGCTTTGAGAGGTCTGTTCACTTGGGCCGATCGCCGCGCGGTCAGGCCCTTCTGCTAAGGCTTAATACCCGCCTTTCAGCGGGGTCCAATTCGCCTGCGGCGGCGGCGGCGCTTCTTGTGTGGTTTCGGCCGGGGCGGCCGTACTTGCGAACGGAGCTGGGGCCATCATCCCCGGATAGGGGGTTTCGGCCATCCTTTCATCGCGCAACGCTTGGCTCAGATGCATTGCGCATCCACTCATCTTCCCACTGAGCATCGCGTCCTGCGCCTCGGCAATCTCCTTTTCCGCCATGAACTTGCCGGGACTGTCGGCCATCGTCTCGACCTCGCCTTCAGCTTTAGCGAAGCTGTCGCCGCTACATCCGACACCGACATGCGCGCCATGATGGACATGCGCGGCATATGCGGGCACAAAAGCGTAGGCAGTTGCAGCCATCGCGGCTGCACCTAGCAACTTCCTGAGCATTGTTCTTCCCCTTTTGCTTTTCGATCCGGCCTCATTGCCGGACCACCACATAACACAAGCCGCGGCCAATCGACGCACACGCGTCGGATGAACTTCGCGCGATTTCCCGCGATCCAAATGTGATCGGCGCTGGTTGCAAAGCCTCATGCGCTCACCGCAGGGCCATGACGTGGCTTCCAACAGCGTTGGGCGGATCATGCCGCCGGATCACCGCCGCTTTTTGACCAGCGCGTCGAACTTGGTTTCGGCAGGTTTGCGAGGATTTGGACCATCCCGGCGGGGATAGGCTTTCCAAAACTCATCGAAGCGAGAAGGCGCGCGCCGGTCGATCTACAGAGAGGGACTGCCATCAACGTCGTGTAGTGACCCTTCGCCGTTAGCGATCATTTACCCACGCCGTTGGGATGCAACCCTGAAATGATCGAGGGCGCGACATCAGCAAGAAAGTTTCCTAATGCTTGCGCTTCTTGAGTTTCACCGCGCCAGCTTACCGCGTACTCGATCGTCACTCGCTCTTTCGAGCCTTTTCGAATCAAAATATCGGCGCCAACGCCCGCCGCGAGCTTCGATCTTGGTAGTATGGCTGCGCCGACGCCAAGTTCCGCCCATTCCTGCAAGACTCGGTAGCTCATTGCCTCCCCAGAGTACTCACGAAGCTTCAGGCGATGTCGTTGAAAAATCGAACGGGTTGCTTTTGCCAGTCCGCATGCGTCGGGCACCATTACAAACGTCTCTCCCGCAATCGCTTTCAAAACAACAGTGTTGCTACGATGCGGCGCGCTTTTGTTTCCACCTTGAGCAATAAAAGCCAACGACTCTTTATGGAACCGGAAGCTGTGCCATTTTGAGCGCCGTCGCATATCATAATCGACGGGACCGATCACGAACTCTAACTGGCCAATCGCCAACAGCCTCGTCATTTCTTCAAGGTTCATCTCCCTAAAAATGATTTCAACATTTGCATTGGTGCGCCGAAACGGTTCAACGATCAAGCTGACCAGTTCGATACCGACAAGAGGGGATACCCCGACCCGGAGTATCCGTCGCTCGGGATGCGCCAATTCCCGCGCCTTTGCCACCAGCGCGGTTTGGGCGTTCAGCAGATCTGCGATGCTGGGCAACAGGTGGCGGCCAAATTCACTTAATTCGACTTTGCGCGTCGTGCGAACAAAAAGACGTAATCCAAGCTCCTGTTCTAGCTGGGCCACGCCATTCGAAAGCGTTGGCTGAGTCACGCCGCATTGCTTCGCCGCATCTACAAAGGATCCAAGCTCCGCTAGGGCACTGGCATATCGTAACTGCTGCAGGTTCATTTTGACCGTTCCCCGATTAATCGACCATAACTATCAATCTAATTTAGAAATAAAATTACTCTATTGCCGGCTCGAAGACTAGGTTGGAAACGCGGTGAACGCCGCTGCGAGCAATCGAAAAGACCCCGGAGCAGATAACATGATGCGAGGCGCATTTCTTGAAATAACTTTAACGTTGGACGCGAAGGACCGCGCGGCAGCAGGCTTGATTTACGCGACATACAAAGCGCCATTCCTGTCGACGATCCCCGGCGCAACATCCAAGCAACTGCTTGTGAGAGACGAAGATGTGCAGGTGCTGCACGGCTTCCGGAGCACCAGCGAGGCGCAGGCTTATCTGAAGAGTAATCTCTTCAATGAAGATGTTGTGACGGCCTTAAAGCCGCTGCTCAAGGCAAACCCAGAGATCCGCATCTACGCGGCCGATTGAACGTTGCGCTGACCCGATTCGCATCGCGAGAGCTGGCCACATGCGGCTTTTGCAGCTTGCCTGACGCTGAATGCCGATCGGGCGCACATCTTTAAGTGAAGAAAGAGAGGAACAACAGTGAGCAACATCGACACTGACAAGCTGAACGGGCTCGTTGGCAAAATGCTTGGCGACCTCGGCGGCGCCTTCAGCGTGCCTACCGCACAGATCGGCTACAGGCTGGGCCTTTTCGAAGCTCTGTACCACGGCCCGGCAACAGCCGATGAACTTGCAGCACGAACGGGACTGGCGAAGCGGTATCTAGCAGAATGGGCACTGGCCCAGGCGTCAAATGGCTATATTACCATTGATCCGACCAACGAGCGTTTTAGCCTGACGCCTGAACAGGCCATGGTCTTCGCGGTCAAAGACAGCCCGGTCTTTCTGGAAGGCGCGTTCGATCTGGCTGCCGAAATGATCAAGGGCCAGCCCATGGTGGAAGCCGCATTCCGATCTGGGGCCGGAGTGGCATGGGGCGAAAGCAGCGGCTGCCTATTTTGCGCCATTGGTGCCTTTTTTCGGCCGGGCTACGTCAATGCCATCGCACAAAAATGGTTGCCAGCCTTGGACGGCGTACTGCCAAAATTGAGCGCCGGAGCCAAGGTGGCGGACATTGGTTGTGGAGTTGGTTTTTCGACAATTCTGATGGCGGAGTCATTCCCCAGAAGCTCGTTCGTGGGTTACGACTTCCACGCACCATCGATCGAGCAGGCCAAAGCGCACGCTGTGGCGCACGGCGTCGAAGATCGCGTCCGTTTCGAGACGAAGCCCGCGAAGGCCATTGTCGAAGATCATTTCGATCTCATCACCATGTTCGATTGTCTGCACGACATGGGCGACCCGCGAGGTTGCGCAGCGCACATGCGTACACTTCTGAAGCCTGACGGTACATGGATGATCGTAGAACCCATCGCCAGCGACAAGGCATCCAACAACTTCACCAATCCTGTCAGCCGGCTATACTACAACGCCTCGACGATGATCTGCGTTCCAACTTCCCTGGCTCAAGAACGTGGCGAGGCGCTCGGCGCTCAGGCGGGCGAGGCAAAGCTGACGAGCGTGCTGAAGGAGGCCGGCTTTACCCGCGTGTGTCGCGCAACGGAAGGCCCCTTCAACATGGTGCTGGAGGCCCGGCCTTAAGCAGACCTACGTTTTCAGCTCCAACCCTGACGGCAGCCGATTGAGCACATCCCTCCACACCGAGGCGTGCAAAGACTTCCTCCAGTCCATGAGATGACTGATATGACTACGCTATCGCAGGCGGAGGTCGTGCAAGCCCTGCGCATCTCCGCCCGACGCGGCTGGATGGTTGTCGCAAGCGCGTTCGTGATCCTGTTTGTGACGCTTGGCACGGCCTACAGTTTCACAGCATTCTTCGCGCCGTTGCAGAAGACATTCGGTGCGTCTCGCGGCGACATCTCCCTGATTTTCTCGATCAATATCCCAATCGTTTACCTACTGGGTGGCATCAGCGGTCCGCTCGCCGATCGGTTCGGGGCGCGTGCGACCTGCGTTTTCGGTGTCGTTGTCGGTGGCTGCGGACTCATTTTTGCGGCTGCGGCCGCCGCGCTTTGGCAGGTATATCTCGGCTTTGGCTTGTGTCTTGGGGTAGGAATCGGCTTCGCATTCGTGCCTTCCGTTGGGGCCGTACAAAGATGGTTCGTGACGCGTCGAGGTCTCGCTTCCGGCATTGCAGTGTCTGGCATTGGGTTTGGCACGTTGCTCCTGCCGATCGTGGCGACACCTCTAATTGCGTGGGTGGACTGGCGCGGCGCTTGGCTTATCTTCGGATTGTTGATTCTCGTTGCGGGAGGGACGGCCGCCTTCTTCATCAGCGATTCACCAGAAAAATACGGCGCGCTACCCGATGGGAACATCGTCGGTCAGGGTGCCAAGGTCGCCGAACCGATCGCCGGCGTGAACCTTCGTGACGCCGTCGTGTCCCGCCCGTTCCTACTGTTCTATCTCTCACTCTTCGTTACCTGGGGCGGCGTATCGATTCAGTTCGTGCATCTCGTGCCATATGCGGAAGATCATGGACTGTCCCACAGCACCGCAGTCACTATCTTCGGCTTCGTCGGTATCGGTAGTATCGCCGGCCGCTTCATACTCGGTAGTGTGGCGGATCGCGTCGGCCGGCGCTCGCTAATGGCTGCGGCGTTTGGTGGTATGGCATTTATGCAAACGTGGCTGATGTTCGCGACAGAAGCTTGGCAGCTTTCGATTTTTGCATTTGCTTTTGGCAGCTGTTACGGCGGCATCGTTGCGCTATTCCCGGCCATGACTGCGGACTATTTCGGCAGCCGGAATGCCAGCGGCATCATCGGGGTACTTTACACCGCCGCAGCCTTTGGCTCGTTTCTTGGTCCGAAACTCGCGGGGGACGTCTTCGACAGCGTCGGTTCGTACACCGTGCCGATCGCAATAAGCGCGGTCTGCGCATGCATTGCAGCTGCTCTCGTTATGTCTGCGGCTGAACCGCCCTACAAGAACGGGCGCGAGGCGACGCTCCCGAACTAGAACTCACGACATGGCGTGCCTATCAACGCCGCTTGGGCACGTCGTGAAGTGCCGCGAACAAGGACACGATCTGGAGTTCATTCTGCTCGACGACGGCGGTCGCGACCGGCAACAGTCAACGCACGTCCGGCAAGGTTGCGGTCAATAGCGCCAGCATGGCATTGAGCCCCACTGCAGCCGGCCGCGAGCGAAATCATCGAACATTCGGTCCCACGGACTGGCTTCCGCGTGACCTGCGCCAGCCACTCAACGCAAGACAGTCTTCGAGACGACCTCCGTCATGCACGAAACTCCGACTGGCCAGTCTGCCCGGAGTTGGGCATGCTGCGCGGCAATAAGCCCGGACAAGGGACGAGGCGGCGGCCGTCGATCTCGCGAGCGAACGCCGCTTCACCTATGCGCAGTTCGATGCGCGCATCTCGCGCCTCGCCGCGCATTTGCGCAGCCAGCTCGAGGTGGCGCGCGGCGACCGCGTCGCGGTGCTAAACTCATCACGCGACAGCGCCGAGCGCCGAATATTCTCCGTCTCCAACCACGAAGAGACCAAGGAATACCCTCGATGAACCACAAGAAACTGCCCCTGCTGGCGGCTGCGGCCGCCTTCACCTTGCTCGCCAGCCAAAATGCCTTCGCGCAAAAGAAATACGACACCGGAGCCACCGACAGCGAAATCAAAATCGGCAATGTGGAGGCGTATAGCGGCCCGGCGTCGGCCTACGGCGTCATCGGCAAGACCGAAGAGGCCTATTTCAAGATGGTCAACGACACCGGCGGCGTGAACGGCCGCAAGATCAACTTCATCTCCTATGACGACAGCTACAGCCCGCCGAAGACCGTCGAGCAGATCCGCAAGCTGATCGAAAGCGACGAAGTGTTCCTCGTCTTCAACGCGCTGGGCACACCGACCCAGACCGCGGTCCAGAAGTATCACAACGCCAAGAAGGTGCCCCAGCTCTTCCTCGCCACCGGCGCCAGCAAATGGAACGACCCGAAAGATTTTCCCTGGACCATGGGCTTCCAGCCGAGCTATCGCGTCGAGGCGCGGATCTTCGCGAAATACATCCTGAAGAACAAGCCCGATGCGAAGGTTGCGATCTTCTATGCCAATGACGATTTCGGCAAAGACTACGTCGCCGGCATCAAGGAGATCTTCGCCGACAAGGCGTCCAGCCTGATCGTCGCCGAGGAGAGTTACGAGACCACCGAACCCTCGATCGATTCCCACATCGTCAAACTGAAGGGCACCGGCGCTGACGTCTTCGTCAACATATCGACGCCGAAATTCGCGGCGCAAGCCATCAAGAAGATGGCCGAACTGGAATGGAGGCCGATGCACGTGATGACCGACGTCTCGATCTCGATCGGCTCGGTGATGAAGCCGGCGGGGCTCGAGGCTTCCGAGGGCGTCCTGTCGGCGGGCTACCTGAAGGACGCCTCCGACCCGCAATGGAAGGACGATGAGGGCATGAAGACGTTCATGACCTTCATCGACAAATACATGCCGGGCGCCAATGTCTCCGATACCAGCCTGGTCTATGGCTACGCCGCGGCGCAGACCATGGTGCAGGTGCTGAAGCAGTGCGGCGACAATCTGACCCGCGAGAACGTCATGAAGCAGGCCGCAGGCCTGAAGGATTTTGCACCGGACACGCTGATCCCCGGCATCAAGATCACCACCGGCGCGACCGACTTCGCCCCGATCGAGCAGCTCAAGATGATGCGGTTCAAGGGCGGCAAATGGGAGCTGTTCGGCGACATCATCAGCGCCGAGACGGGCGGCTGATTGGCGACGATGACTTAACTCATCCCCAGATTCCGGGTTCACGCTTGCGCGCGCTCCGGAATGACTGCGTTGGGTTTACCTCTGCATGAACAGCGCGAACGGCTCGTCGATCGTGCGGCGCAGATGCTCGCGATAGACGGCGTAGTTGGCGTCATCGGGCGAAATGCGCCCGAGCGTTGGCTTTGAAAAATTTCCGATCGGCAGCAGGGCGATTGGCGCTGCGATCGGCGTCAACTGCGAGCCGCGCCCGGCCAGCAGCGTCGTGATGATGCCATACATCCCGCCCGATTGCGTCGGCCGCGAGATGGTGATCAGCCGATGCTGACCGTGCCGGTTGGTGACGAGATAAATGAAGCCGGACTGGTGCGGAACGGCGACCTCGCCCCACTGGCTGTATGCGGCGTCGAGCCGCTCGCCCTCGCGAAACAGCAGCGATGACGCGGCATCGTCCCAGGCAATCTCGGTGCGATAGGCATAGATCGCCTCCTTGTCGCCGAAGGACGGCCGCACCGTCACATAGATTCCCTCGATCCACGTGACCGCGCGGCGCGAGTAGGACCCAAGGCTATCGGGCGCGATGTCGCCGTTGACCGTAACCGGGGCGGGCGGCACGCCCTGTGGCTTGCGCAGGGAGACCCCGAGCGCCTGCTCCAGCCGCACCGTGGTCGCGAGCGTAAACGGGCGGCGCCCGCCTAAAACCTTCTCCAGGGTCGAGAGGCTCAGCTTGGCCTGCTCGGCCAGCGCCTGGCGGGATATCCGGCGGCGCGCGATCTCCTCGCGAACGGTATCCGCGACCTGCCGGCTTTGCTCGGCAGACAGTTGTTTGTCGGGCGTCGGCATCGTCCCCCCTGCTCCATTTGCCCCACTGTAGCAGACGCACAATTGCGCACAAAACCGCACAAAGCCGTATCCACCGCGGCGCTCGGCAGCGGCGCGCGGCCGAACAATGCCGATCATTCCCGTCGCGCCGAATCTCACCGTGCCTGAGATTTCCAGCGTCGAAATCGCCCCCCGAAATTCCCCCCTTGGAGCCCACGAAAATGACGACGTGCGACGAATTCCTGACCGTCAGACGCCCGCGACTGTCGCGGAAGATGCGGATAGTGCTGTTTTTCCTGGTGGAGACCGTTGCCGCGCTCCTGATCGGATTTGCGGCCCTGTTTCTGAGCTTCGAGCCCGTGTGGTCGGCTGAGGGCGCGCAGGCGGCGCTGCTCAAGCCGAGCGAGGCCCGCACCGGCTCGCTGCTGCTGAAGACCGATGACGGCTACACCGATGCGGCGAGGCTCGGCGTCGATGTCGATCTCACCGTGTCGGGACCGACCATCCGCGTCCGCGTCACGCAGATCTTCCGAAATCAGACCCAGGACTGGATGGAGGCGACTTACGTCTATCCGCTGCCGCCGGGCGGCGCGGTCGACACGCTGAAGATGGTGGTCGGCGATCGCGTCATCGTCGGCGACATCAAGGAGCGGCAGCAGGCTCGCGCCGTCTATGAAGAGGCACGGCGGACCGGGCGCAAGGCGGCGCTGACCGAGCAGGAGCGGCCGAACATCTTCACCAATTCCGTCGCCAATATCGGACCCGGCGAAACCGTGCTGGTGCAGATCGAATATCAGGAGCCGGTGCAGCAGACCGGCAACGCGTTCTCGCTGCGGGTGCCGATGGTGGTGGGTCCGCGCTATAATCCTGCGCCCGTCGTGCAAAGCGTCGACTTCCGCCCCGGAGGCAATGGCTGGGGCGCAAGCCAAGTCACAAGCCAAATCGCGGGCCAAGCCGACCCGGTCCCCGACCGCGATCGCATCTCGCCGCCCGTGCTCGATCCCGCCAAGAACGCGCCGATCAATCCGACCCGGATCACCGTGCGCCTGCAGGCCGGCTTCCCGCTCGGCGAGGTCAAGAGCCATCATCACGCGGTGCAAATCGAGAGCCCCGATGCCACGACCCGCATTATCCGCCTCGCCGAAGGCGTGGTGCCGGCGGATCGCGACTTCGAGCTGACCTGGAAGCCGGCCGCGGAGAAAGCGCCGTCGGTCGGATTGTTCCGCGAGCATGTCGGCAACGCCGACTATCTGCTCGCCTTCGTCACGCCACCCTCGGTCGAACAGGCCGTGCAGAAGCAACTAGCTCGTGAAGTGATCTTCGTGATCGACAATTCCGGCTCGATGGGCGGCACGTCGATCGTGCAGGCCAAGGCCAGCCTGCTCTACGCACTCGGCCGGCTGCAGCCGAACGACCGCTTCAACGTCATCCGCTTCGACGACACCATGGATGTGCTGTTCCCCGCGTCCGTGCCGGCCGACGCCGAGCACCTTGCCCGCGCCACCGCTTTCGTCAGCGCGTTGCAGGCCGCCGGCGGCACGGAAATGGTGCCGGCGATGCAGGCCGCGCTGAACGACACGGCGAACGCCGAGACCGACCATGTCCGCCAGGTCGTTTTCCTGACCGACGGCGCGATCGGCAATGAACAGCAATTGTTCGAGACCATCACGACGATGCGCGGCCGCTCGCGGGTATTCATGGTCGGCATCGGCTCGGCGCCGAACACCTATCTGATGACGCGCGCCTCTGAACTTGGCCGCGGCGCCTTCACCCATATCGGCTCGGTCGATCAGGTCGAGGAGCGCATGCGCGGGCTGTTTTCCAAACTGGAAAACCCCGCGGTGACCGGACTGTCCGCGAAATTCTCAGATGCCACGGCCGACATCACGCCGGCCGTGCTTCCCGATCTCTACCGCGACGAGCCGCTGGTGCTGGCGGCGAAACTCGACAAGCCTGCGGGCTCGGTCGAGATCAAGGGACGCATCGGCGACCGGCCCTGGAGCGTCACGCTGCCGATTGCGAACGCGGCGGAAGGCAAGGGCCTGTCGAAATTGTGGGCGCGGCGCAAGATCAGCGATGCCGAGGTCGCGCGCAGCATGCGGCAGGTCAGCCCTGAGGAGGCCGACAAGAGCATTCTCGCGCTGGCGCTGGAGCATCAGCTCGTCACCCGCCTGACCAGCCTGGTCGCGGTCGACCAGACGCCGAGCCGCCCCGATGGCGCGCCGCTCAAGCTCGCTGAGCTTCCGATCAACCTGCCTGCGGGGTGGGATTTCGAGAAAATGTTCGGCGAGCGTCCGAAGCTTTCCGCGGTGCCGATGGAGCGGCGTGCCGAGGCGGATGGCCGCGTTCAGGTCGCGGCGTTGAAGCGGCCGCCACCGGTCACTGGTCCCGCGCCCGCCACGATCACGCTGCCAAGGACGGCAACCAATGCCGAGCTCAGCATGATCCTCGGCGCGATCCTGCTGGCGTTCAGCATGCTGCTGCTCACCTTCAACCGGCATCGTGCGCTCGCACGCTGATGCCGGCCAACAAAGGAGGAGGCATCCCCCCAACTCCTCCTTGTGAAGCGCGCGCGGCTTCCCCAAGGGCCGCGCGCGCGATACTCTTGTCATCGTCATTGCGAGCCATCGGGTCGGCGCTTTGCGCCGACCCGATGGCTCGCAATGACGGGAGTATCCACGTGATGCCTCGCTTCGTACCCCCTCTCCTTCTCGCACTGGCCGGCTTTGCCCTGTTCGGTCACGGTGTCTACATCCACGCCAAGGCTCTGCTCGCACAGGTCCTGCTCGAGCGCGCCTTTTCCGAGTCGATCGCAAGCGGCCATGCCGTAAGGCCGTGGTCATGGGCCGATACCTGGCCGGTCGCGCGGATCGAGGTGCAACGCATTCACGCCAGCGCCATCGTGCTGGCCGGCAGCAGCGGGCAGGCACTGGCCTTCGGCCCCGGCCATGTCGAGCTGACGCCCGACGCCGGCGAGCGCGGCGTCGCGGTCTATTCCGCCCATCGCGATACGCATTTCCGCTTTCTACGCGATGTCGTAATCGGCGATGAGATCGACATCACGCGAAGCGACGGCAGGAGATTTCGCTACCGGGCGGACTCCGCCGCAGTCGTGCGTTTCGACGCCTCGGGCATCGATCCGCTGACGGACCGATATGAACTGGCGCTGTCGACCTGCTGGCCCTTCGACGCATTGACGCCCGGCCCGGAGCGCTACGTGCTTCACGCCACCATGATTGGGCCGGATTCCTGACTTGCATTGGCGCCGCGCCCCTTTGAAATCGCCCTCGTTCCGTGGGATGCTGACGCACGGACAGAGCGAAGCTGACACGGCCTCAACGATGAATTCCCAGGTTCACTATCTGCCGCTGACGCCGGGGTTGTTTTCGATCCTGGTGATCCTGTTCGCCGGGCTGATCATCCTGATCCAGCTGCGCATCCTGCGCTATGCCTATATGCGCCTTGGCGTCGGTCCGGGCGCGGCACTGCTGCTGCTGTTCGGATCGCTGATCGGCAGCTATTTCAACATTCCGATCACGATCCTGCCGGACCACTCCGTCAGATCGGGGGAAATCGTCGATTTCTACGGCATGCGCTATGTCGTGCCGCTGGTGACGTCATGGCCGGGGACGGTGCTCGCGGTCAATGTCGGGGGCGCCGTGATCCCGACCTTGATGTCGAGCTATCTCGTGCTGCGCTATCATCTCTGGTTCAAGGCCGCGGTAGCGGTCGTCATCATCGCCTTTGTGATTCACATGATGGCGACGCCGGTCAAAGGCGTCGGCATCGCAGTACCGGTGTTCGCGCCGGTGGTGGTCACCGCGATCCTTGCCTTTATCCTGTCGCGCGAATACGCCGCGCCGCTCGCCTATGTCGGAGGCTCGATGGGGACGCTGATTGGCGCCGATCTTCTCAATCTCGACAAGATCGCAGGGCTCGGTGCGCCGGTCGCCTCGATCGGGGGCGCAGGCACGTTCGACGGCATCTTCCTGACCGGCATCCTCGCCGTGCTGCTTGCCGGCATCGCCTCGCCATCGCGCCCGCGATCGGCCTGGTGAGCCGGCCCGCAGGTTTCAAGCGGGATGCAGCAATTCCATCCTCATATCATATCATTGCAATGCAAGGCATTTTCACTCACCCTAGCCGGCAAAAATAGCTTTCGTAACTGCGCTTTTTCTCTGGTCACCGATGTTTTTGAGTAACCGATAATGGACGAGTTCAAGCAACGGATTTTACAACGACTGAGCGACGTGGAGGATCGCGTCGCGCTGCTCGAGAGAAATCAGGAGCTCGTTGCGAACTCCGCTCGGCGAGCGGCCATGCGCCGCTTCTGGCTGCGTCCGCCGATGTGGACGTTCGAGCAGCATCCGCCGCGCCCGCTTGATCTCCGCAATTTTCCATCGGCCCCGCCGCCGCCTGCCGATGCGCCGCGCATCGTCATGGTCACACCGAGCTACAATCACGGCCGATACCTGAGCGCGACCATCGACGGCATTCTCGCGCAAAATTATCCGGGCCTGCACTACCACGTTCAGGATGGCGCCTCGCTGGATGGAACGATCGACATCCTCAAGAGCCACGGCAACAGCCTGAGCTGGTGCAGCGAGCCGGATAGCGGGCAATCGCAGGCCATCAACCGCGGATTCGCGGACACCGACGGCGATATCATGGCCTATTTGAACAGCGACGACACGCTGCTCCCGGGAACGCTCGCCTATGTCGCGAACTACTTTCTGGCGCGGCCGGATGTCGACATCGTCTATGGACACCGGGTCTTTATCGACAGGGACGGCCTGGAAGTGGGCCGCGCCGTGCTGCCGGCCCATCACGCGCAAACACTGCGCTACGCCGACTTCATCCCGCAGGAAACCATGTTCTGGCGCCGCCGCGTGTGGCAAGCGGTCGGACCGATCGACGAGAATTTCCACTACGCGCTGGACTGGGATTTCCTCCTGCGGGCGCAGGAAAAGGGCTTCAAATTCGTCCGCTTGCCGCGGTTTCTGGCCTGCTTTCGCATCCACGACCAGCAAAAGACGGCCGCGACCTATGCGGTGGGCGACAGAGAGATGCGCGGCTTGCGCCTGCGCTCGCTTGGCTTCTCGCCGACGCCGATGCAGATCCGGCGTGCGATCGCTCCCTATGTCCTGCGGCAGATCGCCTATCATTGGAGCTATAAGCTCGGCCTGCTGAAGCATTAGCCGGACTCCGCCGCGGCATCATGATATCACATGATCAACTCAAGGCTCAGTATCGGCAAACCCAGACGCCGCGGATCCCCGGTCGCCGGGAACGCCCGGCAGAGCCACCCGAGTGTGGCCGTCCCTGATTGCGGGACAACAAGCTGAATTTCGAAGCCGCCGGCTTCGTACGATATCGCACGGTTTGGAACGGGCTTGCCATCCAGGTAGAAGCGTAGATTGATCCGGTCGGAAAGGCTGCGGACGGGCAGGCATTTGACGCGGATGGACAGATCGCCCGGACGGGCGCGAAAGCGGACCGCCGCCTCGGTCTCGCTCCAGCGGAAGACCTGTCCCTGATACTGCTCCAGCGGATAGAAGCCGGTCTGGCTGAGAACGGCGGCTCCGACATTCGATGTTGCCGGACCATCGCGCGTGTTCGAACGCTCCGTCCCGATGAGCGCCAGGCGCTGGTATTCGATCAATGCCGCGATGTAGCGCGTCAGGCTCCGGCGCAGCCATTCCCGCGGGCCCGCCCAGGAGAGCAGCAGCGTTGCGACATGGGCATTGACCGCAATCGCGGCGCTTGCCGCCCGTGCGACGCCGCCGCCGAAGATAGAAGGAAGGGTCCAGCGTCCGATTCCACCCAGCGACCGCGGCCTGGGATGCCTGACAAGATCGCGGACACTCATGCGCAGGATGGCGCGCGCCATGGCGGATTCGAAATTGGCCCGGCAGGCCCATTCCGGCGGCGCCTCCAGCAGTTCGGAGCCTGGCTCGCGCGAGTTGCGCCCGAAATACCTGATCTCGCCCGCGACGAAATCGAGTGTGAACGTTTTCAGCTCGCCGAGCTCGCCGATATAGTAGTGATGCACACGCGCTTCCGGAAGATAGCCGATCTTGTGGCCGTGCGCGGCATAACGTGCTGCAAGCACCCACTCGGCGAAATGCCCAAGCTCCAGCTCAAAGCCGCCGCACGCCTCATAGGCCTCGCGGCGCGTCACGAAACACTGATCGAGAACCTTGCGCCACGGATGAACGTTCATGCCGTAGGCGATGTCGGCATCGTACATATCGGCCTCGGCCACAGATAGCCTGTTGTGGCAAACCCGCACGGAGCTGCAGGACATTCCTGCCCAGTCGTCGTGCTCGCGGAACGCCTGCAGGCAGAGCGTCAGAACGTCCGCCTCCGGCCAGCAATGCGATTCCGTGAAGAACAGATATTTGCCGCGGGCGACCGACGCACCCGCCGCGCACAGCCCGATATCGTGCGACTGCTGCGCATGTTCGAGACGAGTCCTGGGCCCTGCCAGCGCGCTCAATTTCTCGCGCTGCGGAAAGTCCGGAGGCACCACCAGAATGATTTCGAACGCCTCCCTTTCCAGCGTTTGCAATTGCCATCCTTCCCAGGAGCGCTCCCACTGCCCGCGGTGAAATTCCAGGGGAATGATGACCGAGAACAACGGGGTTGACGTCAGGGGATCGGACAGACGATCGAGCATCCGCTTACCGTGGCTAGAGTCGATTTGGTTTTGCAAGACTCCCGGCCGGCTTCCCTTCGCCCGGCCGAAGTCCGTTAATGACGGTTATGCGGCGGCGTGAGTTGCCACTCCATCGAACTCCCCATAATAAGGGTGAAAGATCAAGCCATTTCGAAAAAAGAAACGAAGGGTTAAGGGTTGCGCCGATGGAAGCTCAAGTCAGCAACGCGTCCGTTTCGTCCGACACATGGTCGCCCGCGCCCGATGCCGGCGCAGTCGTCAAGGGTATCCATGCGATGCTGCATCCGCGCAACATCGTGCTGGTCGGCGCGACCGACAAGCCGGGCAACTACGCCGAGCGCATCTGGAACAACCTGATCAAATACAAGTTCGAAGGCGGCCTGTATCCGGTCAACGCCAAGCGCGAAACGATCTGGGGCGTGCCGTGCTACAAGGATTTCGCCAGCCTGCCTGACAAGCCGGACCATGTGCTGGTGCTGGTGCCCGCACGCTTCGCCGTCCAGGTGATCCGCGATGCCGCCGCGGCCGGCGCCCGTTCCGCGACCATCGTCACGTCGGGCTTCAGCGAGCTTCAGGACGAGGACAGCCAGCGGCTCGCGGTGGAATTGCAGCAGGCGGTTCGCGAGACCGGCCTTGCCGTGACCGGCCCGAACTGCCTCGGCAATCTGAGCGCCGGAGAAAAGCTGTTCACCAATATCGACGACCGTGTCGTCACCATGGAAGCGGGCGCCGTCGCGATCGCCGGCCAGTCCGGCGCGATCGTGATGGCGATCCGCCAGGCGCTGGAAGATCGCGGCGTCGGCGTCGGCTACATGGTCACGACCGGCAACGAGGCAGGCCTGGAGACCCCGGACCTGATGGCCTATTTCGCGGCAGATCCGTCGATCCGAGTCATCGTGGTCTATCTGGAGGGCGTACGGAACACCAAGGCTTTCCGCGACGCCTGCAAGGCCGCGCGCGCCGCCGGCAAGCCGGTGATCGCGCTCAAGCTCGGCGCGTCCGAGGGCGGACGCGCAGCCGCGATGGCGCATACCGGCGCGCTGGCCGGCTCGATCGAGACCTTCGACGCGATCTCGACGCGCGAAGGCGTGATCCGGGTGCGGGGGCTCGACGAACTGATCGAAACCACAGAATGCTTCGTGCACGCCGATCCA
>WNFD01012066.1_pt1 | contig 15837 bp, 13 predicted proteins | sample 5400491 | NCBI WGS metagenome assembly WNFD01 (sample SAMN13153343, study PRJNA577476) | soil metagenome | isolation source: 120 cm saprolite under Douglas fir tree site 2 hole 2 replicate 2 | place: USA:California | collected 2015-04-18 | reverse complement strand
AAAGTGGTCCGGATCTGCTCGCGCTTGAGAAAACCCTCAAGCAGCTTCAGCGTCGTGAAATGCGAGCCGTTGAACGGGCTGACGCCGATCGGCTTGTCCTTCAGCTGCTCGGGCTCGTAGATGCGCGACTTGGGACCCGTGACGAGCGCGAAAGTCGACATCGCCGAGCCCAGCGCCACGATCTTGGCGGCGCGGTGCCCGGAGGTCACGGTGGACTCGACCGCGCGCTTCATGACTCCCCATTCGCACATCCGGAACTGGTCGCACGCGCCTTGATCGTAAAGTGCCTCCATGGTGCGATCGAACACGTTGGCGCGCAGCGCCTGGTGGTCCGAGTCGCGCTGACCGGAACCCGGGGTGCGGACGATCTCCACGTCCAGGCCCTCGTCCCTGAAGAAACCTTCGTCGCCGGCCACCAGCAAGGGCAGGTCGTGGATGGCGTTCATCATCGACGCCCTCACTTTCTTAAACGATGCGGTCATGGCGCGCCTCCAGCTCCAGACAGGTATTTTCTGCCATTTTCTCTTACAGCGCATGTACTGCACCCGAGGTAACCGACGGCAAGAACAAGCACGGCGAGGAGGGCGATCGTTGCCACGCGCGAGGACTCGGCGAAAAAATGCAGCGTGCCGCTCTCGAGCCCGACGAACGCGAGGCCGAGCACGGGAATCACCGGGGCCCCGCAGCCCGTGACACTGCATGCGCCGGTGGAGAGCCCGAACAACGTCGCCGCACCGCCCGCAATACCGCCCCCGCGCAGGGCCTGCGCGCCGCCGAGGGAAAGATCGCGATAGCGGCGCCACAGGGCGAAGTACAGCCCGAAGTACGTGCTGCCGGCCGAAACCCAGAACAGCGCAAGGTCCGGAAGCTTCGCCAGTTTTTCCCCCAGCGGCGCGTCATCGGAGGCGAGGTATTCGGGGAGGCGTTTCAGCCACGGATTGAAGGTGTAGAAGTCGAGCGGTCTGCGCGCCGCCGACAGGATCGCGACGGGAGCAACAACGTTGAGCGCAGCGACGGCGAGCGTCACCGACGCGAACATGCCCGGATGCGCGGCCAATGCCGTCCACGCCCCCCGCAGCGCCTCGCCCACCCACCGCATGTGTTGATTTTACGGTTTCGACCATGGGCTGCGCGAGAATCCACAGGCTGAGCTCCCCATGCTGAAGTGAGAAAATAGTCGGCGTAGCAAGGCACTGGTTTGCGTCAACCCGGATTTTTCACATGAACGCATTCGTCGCGATCTTGTTCGCAAGCCTGCTTTCGCGCCTCGGCTACCAAATGGCGCGAAGCCCGGTGCTCCCCACCTTTGCCGCCGATCTCGGCGCCTTACCCGAGCTGATCGGCATCATCGTCGCAGCCTCGACCATCACCGGGGTCTTCTTCAAGCTGCCCGCGGGCGCGCTTTCCGACGTGCTCGGAAAAAAGCGCATGATGGTGCTCGGCGCGCTGTTCTTCGCGCTCCCGCCGTTCCTCTATCCGTTCGTCCACGATGCTTGGTCGCTGCTCGCGCTCCGCTTCGTTCACGGCTTCGCTACCGCGATCTTCTCTCCGGTCGCCTCGGCCTATGTGGCTAGCCTCGCCGAAAGGGGGCGCGGCGCTCGGCTCGGCTGGTTCTCGTCGGCCAACGATATCGGCGCAACCGCGGGGCCGCTCATGGGCGGCTTCGTGTTGTATTTCACCGCCAGCTATTCGGTGACCTATCTCACGGTCGGCGCGCTCGGCGTGCTCACATTCATCGTGGTGTTGCTGTTGCCGGATCTCGAACGCACGGCGGCGCGCGACGCGAAGACTTTCGCAGCGCGTGCGGCGGAGTTCCGGCAAGGTGTCGCTGAGGTGTTCAAGACACCGCCGATTTTCGTCGCGGCGGGCATCGAAGCCGTCATGTACCTCGGCTACGGTGCCTTTCTCGGCTTCCTGCCAATCTACGCCAAGAAGGTAGGGCTCAACGAGGCCGAGATTGCAATCGTCCTCGGCGCGCAGCTAGCTGTAGCCATGGCGGCGAAGCCGATCACCGGACGCGTGTCTGATCGAGTGGGGCGAATACCAGTCATCGTCATCGGCCTCCTGCTCTGTGCTACCGCGCTTCCGCTGATCTTCCGGAGCGAAAGCCTGACGGCTTTCGTTCTTGCAGCGCCGCTGCTTGGTCTTGGCGTCGGCGCGGTCACGCCGGTCACCAATGCACTTATCGCCGACCTCGCCTCAGCACGTCGCCTCGGCGCCGCCATGGGCGTGTTCGGAACCGTCTGGGACATCGGCGAAGCCGCGGGCCCCATGATCGCGGGCTTCCTGATTGGGGGATTGGGCTATGCGGCGACCTTCGACGTGCTTGCCGCCATAACCGCCGCGGTCACGCTCGGACTGATAGCGCTGGTGCGCGATCCGAAGCGCGCGGCGGCGAAGCTCCACTGAGGCTCGCCGATGAACTACTTCATTCTCGGAGCTAGCCTCGCGCTCCTCGGCGTCGCCCACGCCGGCCACGAGTTTCCGTTCTATCCATCGTTCTATCCGCAGGAGATCACGGTCGAGGCGCTCGATGCCCACGCGGCCGCGCAACGGCTCGCCAAGGGGACGCTGCACGCCTACGCCGGCGGCGATATCACTGATTCGGGGAAGAGCGGCGTGGTTACGTCGCTCGGGGGCTACGTCGTGGCGAGGCTCGAGCCGGGCCGCTGCGCAGACGCGCGCAGCATGAAAGACGCGCTCGGCGCGGGCGCCATCTGGCATCCATACCCCATCACTCCGTTTCACGCCGACTACCTGCACCACGCCGATCGGGCCGAAGCCGCGCGCGCCAGCGCTGCAGCGGACAAAAAACAAACAAAAGTTCAAATCGAGGTCGTCGAGGCGCGAGAGCTTATGGCCAAAGCGAGCGCGCGTTACAACGGCTGGTCGGGACCGCCGTGGTTGCGACAAGGGTGGTTTCACGCCTATCTCCTGCTCGCGCCCACGGTGACCGACGTGCGCATCGAGAATGCGGCGCGGCGTCTGATGCGCGGCGATTATCGAAGTCTCGAAGAACGCATCAATCTCGAGCGAAATCTCGTCGAGCTCCTGCAAGCTCGCTGCGAGCGTGTCGTGCTCGGCTATACGGTGCGGCGCGAGCACTATGGCGCGGACTATTCTCAAGGGGTAGAGAATGTCGGCTACGACGCGCTCGAGGGTCTTGCGTCGGCGATTTTTCCGCGCACGGTCAAGCTACGGGACTTTCCGTGGAACGGCTGGCTCAACATGGCGGCACCCGCCCCGCCTTCGAGCGCGTGGAATCCCGTCGGCGGCGGTTTCGGTGACGCTTTCGGCCGCCTGGTGTGGTCGGCGCTCGCCGATCCCGCCTTCCTGCCGTCGCCGCACGGCGGCGGCTGGATCGAGAACCGCGTCAGCGCCTCCGTCGAGAAGAGCGAAAAGGGGTTTGCGGTGCCCGAGGACGCGCTCTTTTCAGCCGGACGCGGCAAGACCGCGACAACGCGGATCGTCTACCGTGTGCGCAACTCGGCGTTCCACGACGGCACGTCGATGAGCTTCGCGGACCTGGTTTATGCCTACACTTTCACGAATCCAGAGCAGCTAAGAGGCGTACGCCTGCTGCGTGTGGACACCGAGACGCTCGCATTCGGCGAAGACAAGCTGAGCTACGAAGTGCCGGTGATCGAGGTCTACCTCGACGGCGCCTCGGGCGGCGATGCGGCGACCGTGGCGCCGCCGTGGACCACGTCGCCCTGGCACCTGCTCGCGCTGTTTGAGGAGGGAGCCCAGCGCGGCTATTTCAAGCTTTCGGAGTTCGATCCGGTGCGCGACGCGGCGCTGGTGCGCAAGCTCGCTGAGCTGGCGCGCGAGCTGGAAGAGGGCGCGTACGTTCCACCTGCATTGGTACCTTATGTGAATGCACAAGAAGCTCGTGCCCGCTACCGCGCGCTGCGCGAGTTCCACGCGGCGCACGGCCATTGGCTGGTGACCAACGGTCCGTACCGGCTCGATCGCTGGGACGGGACCAAGGCGGTGCTCGGCGTATTCCGCGATCCGACCTATCCGAAGGGAATCGGCAGCTTCAACGCCTACGCCGTGCCGCTCAAGGCGCATGTGACGCGGATCGAGCCGCGCGGTTACGGCGCGGAGGTTCACACCGAAACCGAGTGGCTCGAGCGCCTTGGGCGCGATACGCGCATCGTCCGCGGCTCGTTCGCAGCGAAGCTCGCCGAGCGGCTGAGCGCGGTCGCGCCGCCGGCGCCGGTATGCCACTACCTGCTCATCGGTCGGGATGGCGCGGTCGCAGCAGCGGGTGCAGTGCGTGCCGGGGCCGAGGGTACCTGTCGTCTCCAGTTAAAAACCCCCGGCTACCGGCTCATGGTCGCTGCCGTGCTCGAGGACAGCACTGCAAACGCGCCGATCAGAATCGTGCCGTGGGAATCGGAACGGCGGTAAACTGAAGTACCCACAGAGGAGGGGTTATGGACAAGGAGACACTGCAGGAGCGACGTAATTTTCTGAAGCACTTCGGCGCGACGCTGGGGGCGGCAGGCCTCGGCGCGGCCGGAGTCGGGACCGCGCATGCCGCGGCCAAACCCAAGGGCAACATCCCCGACCGACCGGTCAAGGTCGGTCACACCACGTTTCTGACCGGCCCGGCGGAGCTTCTCGGCGGCCCGGGCCAGCGCGGACATGTCCTCGCCCAAGAGGAAATCAACGCGCAGGGCGGTCTGCTCGGCAAGCGCAAGATCGAGACGATTTTCGCTGACGAAGCTGCCGGGACCGACGGCAACGTGAAGGAACTGCGGCGCATGAAGCTGTCGGAGAACATCGAGCTCTTCACGGGGGTCATTTCGAGCGGCAACACCCCCGCCCTCGGGCCGGTGGCGGAGGAGCTGAGGGTGCTCACGCTGTTCAACGACGGCTGCACCGACTTCCTGTTCGACAAGGCAGTTCCGAACCCGAAGTACACCTTCCGGGTGACCAACATCCAGTCTGCGGACGGCGTCACTGCTGCGATCGGCGCCGCGACGCACTGGCCGAAGGTGCGGCGCATCGCCTCGCTGCAGCCCGATTACAGCTACGGACGCAATGTTTTCGAGCACTTCGTGCTCGCGCTGGGCAAGCTGCTGCCCGGAATAGAGGTCGTCTCCGAGTCGTGGCCCAAGCTGGGCACCACGGATTTCACGTCGCACATCACGAAGATCCTCTCGACCAAGCCAGATCTGCTGATTGCCGGCGTGTGGGGCGGCGATTACGTCGCGTTCTACAAACAGGCGCTTCGCTACGGGTTGTTCGACAAGATGAAGGTTGCCACCACGCTCGCCTTCGGCGGCTACCCGCACGCGATCGGCAAGGATCACCCCGACGGCGTGCTAGCCGGCGTGCACGCGAACTATCACTTCCTCTACCCTTCCGCGGAGCGCTGGCCGATCAACAAGAGCTTCGTCGAGCGCTACCACAAGCGCTGGAAGGAGTATCCGAGCTTCGAGTCCGACGGGGCCTACACTGCGCTCTATCTCTACAAACAGGCGGTGGAAAAGGCGAACCAGCTCGTCGGCGGCTGGCCCGACGACGAGGCGATCATCGCGATGCTCGAGGGAACGGGAATCGATGCTCCGGCGGGCTACCTCTATCTCCGAGCCGACAATCACCAGGGCTACAAGGACGCGGTGACGGGTCTGAGCAAGAACCTGCCGGGATACGATTTCCCGGTCTGGGACTCGGCAAGCATCGTCTCGATCCCGATCCGCAGCATCACCGCGCCGCCCAACTGGCCGAAACCCGGCCAGGGGCATAACGAGTCCACGGCCGCGGCCGACTGGATCAAGAAGACCTGGCCGGCAGCAGCGAAGGCGTGACGCGCTGATCTTCGACCGGGGTGGCGTGGGCCGCTCCGGCGGTGCGCCTTAGAAGAAGAAGGCGATGGAAATCGTCGCGCTACAAGTTCTCAATTCGTTGTTCTACGCCGCGGTGCTGTTCCTCATCGCCGCCGGGCTCAGCCTGATCTTCGGGGTGATGGGGATCGTCAACATGGCGCACGGCAGCTTCTACGCGCTTGGCGCCTACGTCACCGCCTGGTCGGTGGGCGCGGCGGCGGCCGCGCTGCCGCCGGCCGCGCTGTTTGTCTTCCTGCTCCTCGGTGCGATCGCGGTCGCGGTGATCGGGCTGGTGATCGAGCCCACCTTGATCCGGCCGTTCTACCGGCGGCAGGAGGAGTATCAGCTGCTCGTCACCTTCGGCCTGCTGCTGGTTCTCGAGGATGTCATCCGGCTGGTGTGGGGCGGGACGCCGCTCACCGCAAGCGGGCTGGTGGACTCCCTCGGGCTGGTTCGTATCGGGGGGCTGCCTTATCCCGTCTACAACATCCTGATGATCGGAGTCGGAGCGGTCGCGGCGCTCGCTCTGTGGGCGTTCGTGTACCGCACCAAGTTCGGCGTGCTGCTGCGGGCGACCGCGCAGGACCGGCGCATGGCCGCGGCGCTCGGCATCGACGTCGGGCGGATCTACGTCCTCGCCTTCGGCCTGGGCTGCTTCATGGCGGGGCTCGGCGGCGCCATCGTCGTTCCGAGCCAGGCCGCGGTGCTCGGCATGGGAGTGGAAGTGCTGGTCATCTCGTTCGTCGTGGTCGTGATCGGCGGCCTGGGCAGCCTCGAGGGCGCCCTGGTCGGCGCGCTGATCGTGAGCGCCCTGAGAACGATCACCATCCAGTTCTGGGAGGAATTCGAGCTTGCCGCGCTGTACCTGATCGCCGCGATCGTGCTCCTCATCCGTCCGACCGGCCTCTTCGGGAGGAAGGCATGAAGCTCGCCGTTCCCATCCTGATCATTCTTGCCCTGGTGCCGGCGTTCGCGGGGACGTATCAGACGCAGCTCCTCACCTACGGCCTCACCCTGGCGATCGCCGCGCTCGGGTTCAATCTGCTGCTCGGCTACACCGGGCTGCTCTCGTTCGGGCATTCCGCCTACTTCGGCGCAGGCGCCTACGCCGTGGCGCTGATGATGCGCTATCTCGGCGTCACGTCGATGGAGCTGTTTATCCTGGGCGGGATCGTAGGCTCAGCCGCGGTCGCGGCGCTGTTCGGAGTGGTGTGCGTGCGCCATACCCGGATCTTCTTTGCCATCCTGACGCTCGCGCTTTCGCAGGTGCTGTGGACGCTTGCCTACAAGTTCTTCTGGATCACCGGCGGCACCGACGGGCTGCGCGTGCCGTTCTCGAAGCTCACCCTGCTCGGCGGCCTGATCGATTTCCCGGGCGCCGACGCATTCGCGAGGTTCATCACCTTCTACTATTACTACGTGCTCGTCGTGTTCTGCGTGTGCACAGCGCTCATGTGGCTGATCGTCCACTCCCCATTCGGCAAGACGCTGCAGGCGATCCGCGACAACGAGACCCGGGCGCGCTTTCTCGGCGTGCGGATCTGGCGCTACCGCTGGCTCGCGTTCCTCGTGTCGGGGATCTTCACCGGCCTGGCGGGCACCCTCTGGGTGCCGCTCAACGGACTCACCACTCCCGATGTCCTGTACTGGCCGCAGTCCGGCAAGATCGTGTTCTTCGCGGTGCTCGGAGGGTTCCGCAACTTCTCGGGCCCGATCGTCGGAGCGGTGCTCTTCAACTACCTCGAGGTCTACGCTATCGCGGTCACCGAATACTGGCAGATCACGCTCGGCGCGATCCTGATCATCCTGGTGACCTTCCTGCCGGCGGGAATCGTCGGCACCGCGCAGCGGCTGGGGGCGAAGCTGAAGTTCAAATGACCCTTTTACGAACCCAGGCGCTCAAGAAGCACTTCGGCGAAACGCGCGCCGTGGACGGGGTGGATTTCACCGTCAATGAAGGCGAGTTCCTCTCGCTCGTCGGCACCAACGGCGCCGGCAAGACCACGCTGGTCAATCTGATCAGCGCGTTCCTGCTCCCCGACAGCGGCAGGATCTTCATCGGGGACCGCGACATCACCCATGCGTCGGTGGAAGAGCGCATCCGGGCGGGGATCGCGCGCAGCTTCCAGCTCGTGAACCTGTTCGACGATCTGTCGGTGCTCGACAACGTGGCGCTCGCGATCTTCGCGCGCGAAGGCAAGACCAAGCGGATTCTTGCGCTCGCGGAGCGCGATGCCGTGGTGACCCGCGAAGCGTCAGCGCTGCTCGGTGAGTTCGGCCTCGGCGGCAAGTCGGAGGGGCGCGCGGGAGGGCTCGCGCAGGGCGAGCGCAAGCTCCTCGACGTGGCGGTCGCCTACGCGCTGCGCCCCAAGCTGCTGTTCCTCGACGAGCCGACCAGCGGCGTCAGCACGCGCGACAAGGCGCAGATCATGGACACGGTGTCCGCGGTGGTGCGAGGCGGCGGCATAACGGCCGTCGTCATCGAACACGACATGGACGTGGTGTTCAAGTACTCCGATCGCGTCGTCGTGATGCATGAAGGCAGGTTCCTCGCCGACGGTCCGCCCGAGGAGATCCGCCAAAACAGCGACGTGGCCAAGTATCTGCTCGGGACGGACGTTTAACATGCTGGAAGTGAAAAACATCCACGCCTTCCGCGGCCCCGCACACATCCTGCACGGGGTTTCGTTGAGCGTTCGCAGCCACGAAGTGGTTTGCCTGGTCGGGCGCAACGGCGCGGGCAAGACCACGACCATGGAAAGCATCATGGGCTTTGTGCCGGTCAAGTCCGGCCAGATCCTGTTTCACGGCGAGGAGGTGACTTCGCTTCCGGTGCACCAGCGTGCGCGGCGGGGCATGGGCTACGCGCCCGAAGGATGCGAGATCTTCCCCGAGCTCACGGTGGCGGAGAACATGATGATCAGCCGCTGGATGTCGGCGAAGGCGCGCCGCAGGCTGGAGGCGCTCGCCGACGGGGACGTCGAGGAGCGGGTGCTCTCGGTGTTCCCCGAGGTGCGCGAGCTGATGCGCCGCCAGGGAATGAACCTGAGCGGCGGCCAGCGCAAGATGGTCGCCATCGCGCGCGGGATGGCACTCGCCCCGACGCTGCTGCTTCTGGACGAGGCGTTCGAGGGGCTCGCCCCGGTCGTCATCAAGCGGTTCCGCGAGGCGGTGCTCAAGATCGAGGACCTGGGGATCTCGCTCCTGATCGCCGAGTCAAACCTCGTCAACGCGGCGCGCATATTCTGGGAGGTAGAGTCAGCGGTGCACCCAGCGACCGACGAAAATCTCCGGCCGCACGCCGGCTGTGGCGGCTCCACGGCCGTCAAAACCCCGCGTGCATGTGCTCGCCGCGGACGGGGCATTTCTTCCGGCCGGAACGTTCGTCCCGCTGCCAGCTGTTCCAGAGGACCGATGGCCGCTGGATCTTGCCGGCGGCGGTGGTGCGCCGCTTGGCGTCGATCAAATTTTGTCCCGCCGCAGCTACCGCCTTCGCGACACGCGGCGGTGGTGGTGGCGCAGCCCCAGGGTTCGGCGTTGAGCTGCGGGGCGCGGGGCGCTTTCCTCCCTGAGCCGATCCCGACCGAGGGGCCTGCCGCGCGCGGCTGATCAGACCGCTCGCCGGGCGTTCGATGCCTGCTCTCGGGGAGGGGGCAACGCCCCCTCCCCGAATCCGTCCCCGAGCAGAGGAGCCCGGGTCCTCACCGCTCGGCGCTTACTGGACGCACGGTTGGTTCTTAGTCCCGAAGTTGTTGCTGTCCCAATCGTTGTTGTCGCATGCGAGATTGTCGTCCTGGCCGTCAAAGACGGTATTGCCCAGGGCTGTGTTGGCTTGGACGGTGTTGAATGTAGCAAGCGCTTGTAGGTTTATCCCGGAGCCGGCACTCCCGGTGACCTGGTTAGCCTGAATGAGATTACGGTCAGAGGTGGGGCCAGCCTGGATGCCGAATCCACTGTTGTTCGCGACAGTATTGCTACGAACGACATTAGAATCGCTGTCAGTGAAGAGCTGGATACCGTCTCCGACGTTGTTACTGACGGTGCTGCTTTGGATGGTGTTACTTTTGCTGTTAAACAACTCAATGCCGGTATCGTCGAAAGCAACTTCGCCGTTTCGCACCACCTGGTTGGAGGTGATGACGTTGCCAGTGGAGCCATCCAGCCGGTAGCCCGCGCAATGGACCGGCGCATTCGCGGTCAGCTGCACCGTTATCGCGTGAAAACTGTTGTGCGTGGCGTTCGTCAGGTGGATGCCGAAGAGACAGTTTTCGGTCACCACCATGGCGTTCACGTCCGAGTTCATGGTGCCGTCAAGCCTGATACCCTCGGTGAAGCCCCGGCCAACGGTACCGTTGTTGATGTGCACGTTCGATACCGCACCCACCTGGATGCCTGTGCTGACGGGAGCGAAGGGGGCAAGACAGTTGGTTGGCCCTGTGATGGTGTGCCCAACCAGGTTGAGGTGGACGTCGCTTGCCAGGATCGTAATGCAAGGACCGGCTAGGGCAGAGACTAGATTGTTGGCGACCCGGTACTGCCCTGGCGTTGCGATCACAAACGGGCAGCTGGTTATGTTTGTTGCCGCCGCCGCTGGCTGCACCGCCAGGAGCGCCAGTCCTGCGAACAGCGCCATGCTTCCGAACATTCTGTGAACTCTACTAGTCATCTTAGTCTCCTTTGGTTTCACATCGGGTCAGGAACGCAGACGGGTAGTCAGCAAGACACGTGCCCGCGCCGGCGCGTCCTGGAGGTGATGGCTATGGACTTAGCACGAGCGAACGACGGAGCCTTCGGCATGCTGCGCAAGTGGCGGTGCCGGCAAGCGAAATCGGCGTTCGTGCCGCGTCAGGGTGAACGACGGTCCGCGCGGACTAGGGAGGGGATCCGGCGTCCAGAAGTCTGGCTCGGAAGCAAGAGCTATGGCGCGCAGACCATGGTACGAACGCCCGAGAGCCGGCGGACAAGACCCCGCGTACCAATCAGTACGCTAAGGGAAAGTTGCCGGAGGTAAGGACGCTACCCTGGTGAGCAGACCAGAGTTATCGGCGGATCACGACTCGCGGAATTCCCTGAACAGCGCCGCGTCGATGCGGTACTGCTTTATCTTGAGGTACAGGGTCTTGTAGTCGGTTCGGAGGAGACGCGCCGCCTCGCTCTTGTTCCCCTTGGTGGCGTGGAGGACCCGGTGGATCGCCCGCCGCTCGGCGTCCGACGCGGCCGCCTCGGCGATCCCCTTGAGCGAGAAGTCTCCTGGAGAGGCGTCGCCAGGCGCCGGCTCTGCGCGGAGTGCGGTCGGCGGCGATGGTTCGCCGGGCAGGACCGAGAGGTGCTCCGGCCCGATGACGTCCGAAGCGAGGAGAATGGCGCGGCGAATGACGTTCCTGAGCTCGCGCACGTTGCCTGGCCAGTGATACCGCAGAAGGACCTGCGCCGCCGCTTCTGAGATCTTGCGGCAGGGGCGGCCGAGCTCCATGCCGGCTTCGGGGAGAAACTCGTTCGCCAGGTGGAGGATGTCATCTCCTCGCTCCCTGAGGGGCGGCAGGGTGATCCCGAATTCGTTCAGGCGGTAATAGACATCCTGGCGGAACCGGCCAGCCCGCACCTCTCGGTCGAGGGGGACATTGGAGGCGGCGATGATCCGCGCGAGCACGTGGACCGGCCGCTTGCTGCCGAGTGGCTGGACTTGTCGCTCATGCAACGCACGCAGGAGCTTCGACTGCGTGGGGAGGGGAAGGTTGACGATCTCATCGAGGAAAAGGGTCCCCCCTCCGGCAAGCTGGAATTGCCCCTCCTTTCGCTGATGGGCACCCGTGAACGCGCCCTTCTCATAGCCAAAGAGCTCCGACTCGATCAGGGTGTCCGGTATCGCGCCGCAGTCGACGGCGACAAACGGCTTCTCGCGTCGGGCGCTCAGCTGATGGATCGCCCGAGCGACGAGCTCTTTGCCAGTGCCGGTCTCGCCCTCGACGAGGACCGTCAGCGGGGAGTCGGCCACCTGCTTGATCTGCTCGACAATCTTCTCCATCGACCCATTCGGGCCCATCAAAAATCGCAGAGGGCTCTCGATGACCTTGTTTCGCTCCCGCAGTTCGCGCGTGCGCTCCTCGACGATGGTCTCGAGTTCGTTCAGGTGGCGCTCCAGCCCCAGCTGCTGGCCCTTGACCCGGCGGCTCAGCTCGCGCGCCTCCATCGCACGGCGCAACGACGCGACGAAGTAATCGCGATCGATCGGCTTGCGGATGAAGTCGTAGGCCCCGGCGCGAAGGGCCTGCACCACCAGGTCGAGCTCGCCGTACCCGGTGATCATCAGGATGGGTGTGTCGGGGCGGCGCGTCCGGATCTCGGCCAGGAACTCGAGACCGTCCATCCCCGGCATCTTGATGTCGGTGACGATCGCGTCGTAGTCCCGGGCCGTGATCTGCTCCAGTGCGGCCGCCCCCGAGTCAGCCGTGTCGACCGTCAACCCGGCCATTCGGATCCGAAGGGCCTCGGGAAGCGCCTGCAGCAGGGCCGGGTCGTCGTCGACGATGAGCACGTGACCCTGACTCATGGCTCGCTCCTCACCGGCGTCGGGCGGAGCTCGCGCCCGAGCTTCACTACGATCCGCTCCAATTCACTGACGCAACGCCCCAGGGCCAACCGCCGGTCCTTCACCCGGCGATTCAGCGCGTGCGCCCGGATCGCGCGGTACAACAACGCCACGAAGTAATCCCGGTCGATCGGCTTCTGGATGAAGTCGTAGGCCCCCCCGCGCAAGGCGCGAACCGCGAGGTCTTCCTCGCCGTGGCCTGTGATCATGAGGGTGGGCGTGTCGGGCCGGCGCCCCAGGATCTCGGCCAAGAGCGTGAGACCGTCCATCCCCGGCATCCTGATATCGGTGACGATCGCGTCGTAGTCGTGGGCGGCGATCCGGTCCAGCGCGGCCGCCGCCGAGTCGGCCGTGTCCACCGTGACCCCGCTCATTCGGAGCCGGAGCGTCTCGGGAAGCGCCTGCAGCAGAGCCGGGTCGTCGTCGACGATGAGCACGCGCGCCTCTTCGCGCCCCAGCTTTTCCGCGATCTTCTCCAGCTCGATGGCGCAGCGCTCCAAGGCCAACTGGCGGTCCTTCACCCGGCGGTTCAGCGCGCGCGCTCGAATCGCGCGGTGCAACGACGCGACGAAGCGATCCCGGTCGATCGGCTTCTGGATGAAGTCGTAAGCGCCGCCGCGCAGGGCCCGAACCGCCAGGTCGTATTCACCGTGGCCGGTGATCATGAGCGTGGGCGTGTCGGGCCGGCGCCCCAGGATCTCGGCCAAGAGCGCGAGACCGTCCATCCCCGGCATCCTGATATCGGTGACGATCGCGTCGTAGTCCTGGGCGCTGATCCGGTCCAGCGCGGCCGCCGCCGAGTCGGCCGTGTCAACCGTGACCCCGCTCATTCGGAGCCGGAGCGTCTCGGGAAGCGCCTGCAGCAGAGCCGGGTCGTCGTCGACGACGAGGACGTGCAGCGCTGTCATGGCGCGGAGGTCTCGCTCGTATCGGCGGAGGCAAGGGGCAGGTGGATGAGGAACGTGGCGCCCTCGCCAGGCGGGCTCACGACCGAGATCGTGCCGCCGTGCTCCTTGACGATCCCATACGTGATGGACAAGCCCAGGCCCGTGCCTTTCCCGATCTCCTTAGTGGTGAAGAACGGATCGAAGATCCGCCGCTCGAGCCCGGACGCAATCCCGTGCCCGGTATCGACGAACGCGATCTCCACCGCCGCGGAGCCGACCGAACCCGAAATGCGAATCGCCTTGCGTGGCGAGTCGACCACCGCGTCGCGCGCGTTCGTCAACAGGTTGATGAACACCTGCTCCAGCTGGATGGGATTGCCAACGACCACGGGCTCTTCCGGGCCCAGGTCGAGCGTGACTTCGATCTCGCGCAGTCGGAGCTGCTCCCGCACGAGGGACAGCGCACGCTCGATCACCTGCCTCAGGGAGATCGGCTCACGGCTGACGGGGGCCGCCCGTCCAAACGTGCGCAGATGCGAGATGATCTGCGTGGCCTTCCACACCTGCTGCATGGCCTGGCGCAGCTCGCGGACGATCTGCCCCTTGTCGGTCACGCCGAGCTCGATGAGGTCGACCGCATTGCCCACGAACAAGCTGGTGTTGTTGAGGGGGTTGTTGAGCTCGTGGGCGACGCCCGTGGTGAGCTCGCCGAGCGTGGCGAGCTTGCCAGCCTGGACGAGCTGCTCCTGTTTGTCGCGCAGCTCCTGCTCGCGCCGCTGCATTTCGGCCGTGGTCTCCCGCAGGTCACCCATGATGTGGATCATCGCCTTGCGGCTGTCCTCCAGACGCAGATTGGACCGGTGGGAGTCTTGCAGGATGTGCAGGAGGGCGCGCCGAGAATTGTCGAGGCCCTCGGTCTGGCTGGCAAGCCGGCTGCGATCCTTCTCGTAGTCGACGAGAATATGGAGCATCGCCTTGCGCTGGTCGCCGAGGCGCCGGTTGACCTCATTGAGGTCGCCCATGATGTGGAGCATGGCGCGGCGCTGCTCGTCCCGCTTGCGCAGGCGCCACTCCAGCGTCTCCACGTGCGCGCGGAGTCGATCCTCGGTTACGGCCTCCGGCATCGCGCTCAGACCCTCCACGCCCTAGCCTTTCGACTTCTTCCGCACGCTCTCCAGCTCTTTTTCGAGGGCGATCATCTTCAGCTCGCGGCCCACCACGACCTCCTCGAACTTCTCCAGGTCCAGGATCTTCTCCTGCAGCTCCGTCTTGGACTTCTCGAGGTCGCGCACTGCTTGCTCATAGGCCCGCATGTCGCGCAGGATGCCAATGGCGCCGATCACCTTGCCGTCGGGGTCGCGGAGCGCCGAGGCGTTGAGGGTGGTGGGGATGACCTCCCCGCTCGCGCTGCGGGGGTTGAGCCGGGCGTTGCGCGTGACGCCGCGCTCGACGACCTCGCGCAGGGCGGCGGTGAACTCGCGGGTCTCCTCGGGGCTGATGAAGCGCGAGAGCGACTGCTCGAGCACCTCGTCCTGGCGGAAGCCCAGGAGCTGGGAGACGGCGTCGTTGGCCTGCAGGATCTTGCCCTCGAGGTCGGAGACGAAGACCGGATCGGGCGCGTTCTTGATCAAGCTCTCGGCGTAGGCGCGGGCCTTGTCCAGCTCCCGCATGTCGCGCAGGATGCCGATGGCGCCGATGGCCTTGCCGTTGGGGTCGCGCAGGGCGGAGGCGTTCAGGCTCGTGGGGATGACCTCGCCGCTCGCGCTGCGAGGGTTCAGGACCACGTTCCGCATGACACCCCGCTCGACAACTTCGCGCAGTGCCGCGGTGAATTCCCGCGTTTCCTCTGGGCTGATGAATCGTGAGAGCGACTGCTCGAGCAGCTCATCTTGCCGGAAGCCGAGGAGCTGGGAGACGGCGTCGTTGGCCTGGAGGATCTTCCCCTCGAGGTCGGAGACGAAGACCGGGTCCGGGGCGTTGGCGATGATGATGTCGGCATCCAGCGACCCGCGCCATTTGGCGCGCCTGCCGTCACCCTTGACCACGTCCGGTTGCGTCACGAGTTCAGGGCGTCTAGCCATTTCGGACCCCCCCTCAGGGAACAGATAGGCAAATCAATCCTGGCTCATTCGCCGTGTTCGGCCGGATGCGGGTGCGCAGCGCGGTCTGGCGAGGAGCCTTGGACCCTGCAGAAGGCATTGTGCGCACGGGATCGCCCGATTCGCAACGCCCGTTGCCCCAGGCAGCGGGGTTCGAAGGCAGGCCGCAGCAGGCGCTCGAGGACGAAAACGTCATCAAGGCGCTTCGCGGCTGAGCGCATGCCGCATCAATGTCTGCGCGTAGGCAGGCGCCGTCGGCTCGTGCATGAAATACACGTAGATCTCGCGCCACGCGGTGGCCGCCAGCCGGTTCGCCCACTGCTGCAGGTCGCCATCCGAGTAGGTTTCGAGCCGCAGCCGGACGTAACCCCAGCGCGCGGTTTCCACCAGGGACGGCGGCGCATTGTCTTCGCGCTCGGAAA
>WNFD01003469.1_pt1 | contig 15847 bp, 10 predicted proteins | sample 5400491 | NCBI WGS metagenome assembly WNFD01 (sample SAMN13153343, study PRJNA577476) | soil metagenome | isolation source: 120 cm saprolite under Douglas fir tree site 2 hole 2 replicate 2 | place: USA:California | collected 2015-04-18 | reverse complement strand
CAGTCAGCTTTACCGTGTACGTTCCCGGCAGCACGGCGGAAACACCGCGACCTCCGAAGCCACCACCACCGCCACCTCCTCCTGCGGGTCTCTGAGGCGGCGTCGGCCTCAAATCCCAAATCCATCGATGCATTCCCGCCGCGGCCGAAAGCGGCTCAGGGGTGCGCACCCAAAACGCGGGAATGTTGAGCTTGTCGGGATCGACTGGCGGTGCCTTGTCTTCGCTCGAGTAACGGCGAATCACGTCGCCCGAAGGATCGAGAATCTCAAGCGTCACCGGCCCTGAAACATCCACCTTCAAATAGTAATCAATCAGCGCGCCGTAAGGAGGATTCTCGGTCAAAGGTTCGTCGCGCGGCATGGGCGTGCCGTTATCGCTGCCGGGTGTAATTTCGATGGCATCCGCGGGCTGAAACAGAAAGGCGTCGCTGGTCATGACGTCGCTATTCATCTGTCGCAGCGCGGTGATGTCGTCGAGCACCCAAAAGCCGCGCCCGTGAGTCGCGACGATCAGATCGTCGTCATGAATCGCCAGGTCACGCATCGACGCCGGCGGCAGATTGAGTTGTAGAGATTTCCAGTGATCTCCGTCGTCAAACGAAACGAAGACGGCGCGCTCGGTGCCGGCGAATAGCAACCCGCGCCGCTGCGGATCTTCTTTCACGGTTTGCACGTAAACACCGCCCGGCAGTCCGCTTGTGATCTCAGTCCACGTCTTACCCGCGTCGCGCGTCCGCAAGATGTGCGGCTCGTAATCCTCAAGCTGATGCCGCTCAAATGCCGCGTAAGCTTCGTTCACGCCAAAGTGCGACGCCTCGATCATCACGACTTTAGTCCACGAAGTCAGGGCCGGTGGCGTGACGTTCTCCCAGGTCTTGCCATCGTCGTTCGTCAGATGAATCAGACCGTCGTCGCTGCCAATCCAAATCATCGGCGCGCGCAGCGGCGAAGGCGCAATCGTGTAAATCACGCCGCGCCGTTTTTCTTTCGGCGCATCCGCGGCCGCTGCTTCATTCAAGTTCGACGGCACGCCCGGATCTTCGCGCGTCATGTCCTGGCTGATCTGCGTCCAGCTCTCGCCGCCGTTCGTCGTCTTGTAAAGAAATTGATTGCCGTAATAAAGCGCGTGTGGATCGGCTGGTGAGAACACCAGCGGCTGTGTCCAGTCGTGCCGGTAAACTATCTGACCGGCGCCGCGCTCAGGCGTAACGTTTCTTGTCTCGCCGGTGACGACGTTGCAGCGCGAGACGGTGCCGCCAAAGAGAATTTCGGGATGCAGCGGATCGGGCGCCGTGTAACCTGACTCGCCGCCAGAGCACAAGCCTTCCCAATCGCGATTGGAGATTTCCGAATGCCGGCCGCGCGAAGGCGAGCCGACCGCGCCGCTGTCCTGTTGCGCGCCGGTGACCCAGTAGGGAATCCGCCGGTCGGCCGCGACATGATAAATCTGCGCTGTCGATTGGTTGTACCAGGAACTCCACGTCTCGGCGCCGTCAACAGTGACGATCGCGCCCTGATCGCTCGCGAGCACCATGCGCTTCGGATCGTCGGGATAGATCCAGAGCTGATGATAGTCGTCGCCGCCGGGAGCGCCTTTGATCGCCGTCCACGTCTTGCCCGCGTCAGTGGATCGATAGACAGAAGTGTTCGATGCATAAAGGATGTCCGCATTCTTCGGATCAACTGCGAGTTTTTCGAAGTACCAGCCGCGATCCCAGACGCGCTTGTCGCTTGAGTTCCTGGTCCAGGTCGCGCCGGCGTCATTCGAAACGAACAGTCCCCCTTCCTTTGCATCGACCATGGCATAGACACGATTGCGATTCGTGGGGGCGACCGCGATCCCGATGCGGCCGCGGTTGTCCAGCGGGATTCCGGCCGAGATTTCCTTCCAGCTTGTGCCGCCATCTGTTGATTTGAAGATGCCGCCGCCGGGGCCATTCGCCGGGGCGTAGATGAACCAAGGTGGACGCCGCACGTTCCACATCGCCGCGTAAACGATCTGCGAATTCGTCGGATCGAAATTGAGATCGATCGCGCCGACCTCTTCGTTCTTGAACAGGACCTTTTGCCAGGTCGCGCCGCCATCGCGTGAGCGATAGACGCCGCGGTCCGGGCTCGGGCCGTAAGCGTGGCCCAGCGCGGCGACAAACACGACGTTCGGATTCTTTGGATCCACAATCACGCGGCCAATCTGCCGCGTGTTCTCAAGTCCGATGTGCTTCCAGGTCTTGCCGCCATCGGAGGATTTGTACATGCCGTCGCCGAACTGGATTGAATCACGCATGTCCGCTTCGCCGGTGCCGACATAGACGACGTTGGGATCCGCCGGCGCGACGCCAATCGCGCCAATCGACGCGGCGGATTGCGAATCGAAGACCGGCTTCCACGTGCGGCCCGCGTTGTTGGTTTTCCAAACTCCGCCGCCGACCGAGCCAAAGTAGAAAGTTTCCGGCTGTCCCACGACGCCGCTGACTGCATTCACGCGCCCGGCGCGAAAGGGGCCGATCATCCGCCAGCGCAAGCCACAGTAAGTTGGGTCGCAACTCTGCGCCATGCCCACCGGCGCCAGCATCCACACAGCACCGCAAATCAAAAAGGCCGCCACCACCCACGGGCGCAAAACTTTCGGTCGAGCATCAGACATGAATGAATTCTCCTTCGTTGGACGACGAGCGTTCGGAATACCGACCCAGTCGGACTGGTGAATCAGTTCAGAGTTCAAGCTTTAGCTTGCGCGCAATCAACAACCTAAAGGTTGAACTCTGAACACAAACTGGCCCACCACCTTCCGCCGCTTTTTTATTGACTCGCGAACGGCGGCATTATAAGCTGGCGTGCGTCTGCTGAGCTAATAACTCTGTGCGCCTCCTTTAGTTTCTGGTCTCATTGTCCGTCGCCACCTTCCCACAAACTCGAGCAGAAACTTAGCCGACCGTTCGGTGAAGCGTGCCACAGGCATACGAGAGGAGCTCTGAGATGAACGAAATCCATCGACCTCTACCAAAGGCTCGCAGGAATCAGCTTGTCAGGAAAGAATTAGGCAGAGAGATGCTCGTCTATGACCGGAGCAGCGATCAGGCGCACTGTCTGAATGCGACCGCCGCGCTGGTCTGGGCCCATTGCGATGGGCTGACAACGGTCGCGGAGATGGCTCGATTGCTGGAACATGAGATGAAAACACAGGTGCCGAACGAAGTTGTCTGGTTCGCGTTGGAGCAGCTCAGGAAATCGAGTCTCTTGCAGGAACCCTGGGCAACACCGGCGCAAGTGGAGCCGATGTCGCGGCGCGTCATGGTCAGGCGCCTGGGAATTGCGGCGGCCGTAACCGTGCCGCTGGTCACTTCGATCATCGCGCCGACGGCGGCCGCAGCCGCGACTTGTACTCTCGGGCAACCTGGCGCGACCTGCGTGAACAACGGCGATTGCTGCAGTAACAGTTGTGTGGACAACGGCCGGGGTGTGTTTCAGTGTACCTGAAGAAGATGCCTAAGAGATCAGCGACAAGGCAGTCATGCCGCCCGTCTTCACGGACTCCGAAAAACGAAAACGTCAATTGGCTCGAAGACGGCTTCACCATCGCGGTGCTCTGCGTGCGCCCGTAGCGCCATCATCCCGGCGTCAAACTCCTGGCGATTCAAACTAGCCAGGACTGAGTCCGCTCCCGCCGATAGTTTCTCTGCGTACGCCGCGTAACTGTGCGCAATCTGCTGAGTAACGAGTTCCAGAGCTACCATGCGAAATCCAGCCGCCTCAAAAACCTCACGAACGAATGTGTTTGTCGGCAGGACGTCTTCGAGAATGGAGCGGCTGGCCGGGAAAAAACCAACGTAAGGATAAGACGAAATGCGTTCGCGAGTACCCGCACGCAGGAAAGCAGTTCCGTCGTAACGGAGCACTCGGCGGCATTCGCGCGCCGCGAGCGTCGGATCATCGAAGTGATGGAAAATCATCGACATGAAAATCAGGTCAACTGAATTGTCAGGGAAGGGAATTGATTCGCCACGACCGGGCTCGTATCGAATGCTGCGACCGGACGGTTTGCTTCGGGCCTGTTCCAGCATCTTTTTCGAAGGGTCGATGCCGATAACCTCCGCCTCGAAACGCGCTCGTAAAGCTTCAGAAAAACGTCCCGTGCCGCAGCCCAGGTCCAGGATCCTCTTTGGGCGCTGATCTTTCACGTGTGTCGCGACCACGTTCATCCAAAGATCGAGAAACTCAGGCCCATGATCGCGACCAAGGTCGTAGGTTGTGGCTATTTCAGTTGCGTCGTAGTCCATATTTCAAAAAGGGCACCGCGAACGACCCGCTTGTCACACGGGCCAACCTGCTCGGAATAACGTCAGAGTCACGGGCGAGGCGATTATGAACAGGTTGGAAGCCAAAAGAAAAAGCTAAAGAACACGCTGGCCGCTTCATTCTTTAATTACAATAAACTTCGGTCAGTTTCCGAAAATGATAGCCCAGGGCCGCGAACATCAAACCATCGTCAATCTTGTCCCCGTGCTCGGAGACAACTCGTCTCATGAAGCGCCAGAACTCTCCGCGTGAGCTATCGCGGACACCCAGCGCAAAAATGATGCGGGCAAAAGCTGTGATGTCTTCTCTCTTCACTCCACCTTCGCCAATCTGCGGCCTACCATCACGCGTTACACGGCGAAGGCTGTCGAGCGAACGCTCGTAATACTCGCGCGGGCTGTAAATATTTCGGAGGATGGATTTGTAACCCTCAATTAAGCGGCTGGCGTCCATCTTCGGCACAAAGTTGAGCACGCAATCCGTATTGCTTCCCGTGTGCTCCTGTATTTCCATGAGCCGGCCTTCGCGCTCCAACCGCCGCCAGAGTTGCGTGTCGGGGATTGCCGCCAGCAAGCCGACCATCGCCACCGGGATTGCGCTTTCACGAATAAAGTTGATCTGCCGCTCGAAGATGTCATCCGGATCATTATCAAAGCCGACGATGAAGCCACCCAGCACCTCCATCCCATAGCTCTGCACGTGCCTTACCGAGTCTATGAGATCGCGGCGTGTGTTCTGGCCCTTCTGCGCCTCTTTCAAGCTTTCCACGACCGGTGTTTCGATACCGATAAAAACTTGCCTGAATCCGGCGGTGCGCATCTGATCGAGCAACTCATCATCGTCAGCGAGGTTCACGCTGGCTTCGGTAGTAAATGCGAACGGGTAGTTGTTGCGGGCAGACCATTCGGCCAGCTCCGGCATCAACAGCCGGACGTTCTTCTTGTTGCCGATAAAATTGTCGTCGACGATGAAGACCTCGCCACGCCAGCCAATCCGCAGCAGCGTGTCCAATTCGGCGAGAATTTGCTGATTGCTCTTCGTGCGTGGGACGCGGCCGTAAATCTCTATGATGTCGCAGAACTCACAATTGAATGGACAGCCGCGCGAGTACTGCACGGACATGTCGCTGTACTGGGAGAGTTCGGCCAGCCCGAAATCCGGAACCGGCGTCAAAGAGAGCGGTGGTCGCTCTGCCGCCTGGTAAACAGCTTTCGCCTCGCCACGCTCAAAGTCATCTAAGAATCCGGGAAACGTCGTCTCGACTTCGCCGACGAAAACGTGATCGGCCTCAATCGCATCGTTGAGGCCCATCGAAGCGTACGGGCCGCCCATGACAACTGTTTTCCCCCGGTCTTTGCATAAGCTGATGACTTCTTTGAGCGACTCCTTCTGCACATACATCGCGCTGGCAAAGACGACGTCCGCCCACTTTAGATCAGCCGTCGTGAGCGGACGAACGTTCATGTCAATCAGCCGCCGGTTCCACGCCTTCGGCAGCATAGACGAGATCGTCAGCAGTCCGAGCGGCGGAAAGGCGGATTTCTTGCCGATAAATTTGAGGGCGTGACGAAAGCTCCAGAAGGTATCAGGAAATTCCGGATAAATAAGTAGTGCGTTCATAAGAATCTAATTCAATCGTTTGCCAACGGCAGAGTTAAGCGGGTGCGGCGATTAGTAAAGACCTCGAATCATAAGACAAGTTAAAGAGTAACGCCATTCGCGCTCGCGTCCAATTTGTTATAGTTCAGCCCTAAAATGAAACAGAACGATCTGATCGTAAGCTCAACTTGGGATTCATAGTCAACGAGCCGCGGAGCGGCGGCAGATAGTAGCCCGGGGTGAGCGAGCGCAGCGAGCGTAACCCGGGGATCACGTCCCCTAAGAATCCCGAGCCCGCTTTAGCGGGCGACAGAGCCTACGCCTCAGTCGATTTCAAGTTGCGTCTTTGACCCATCCGCTACCGCGGACGGTACTGACTTCATGTCGCAAGTTGAATCTTTAACCCGCTCGCTATCGCGGTTCTGTTAACTGCGCAATCCAACGATCGAATTGACCGGGCGCGGGGATTACATTCAACCTTCTAACTTATCAATCAAGTTCGGAAACGCGCTCCCCGCGCTCGTGTACCCGATTTGTTATGCGCCGTGTGTTCCGAAGTAAGCAGCCGCAGTGGCGAAAGCCATGTTCCCCTTTATCCGGTAACTTACCCCTTCGCCCAATGAATCGTCCAACAGCTTGTTTAGCTCCGCACCGCTTCGAGGGCGGACGAACTCGCCGGTTTTGTGCAGAGCGCTAAGCCAGTGGTCTCCGAGGTAGCGACCGTTCGAGACAAGACTTGTCAGATACAACTGCCCGCCATTGACGAGTAAGGCCCTGAGCTTCGGAATCATCTCTGTGGCATCCGCAAATTGATGCAGCACGTTCATGCAGAGGATGGTATCGAATTTTCCTGGTCGGAAGACAAGGTTGCTTAGATCCGCTTGCAATAAGAGGATACGATCTGGGACGGAGCCTGCAAGTTCTATCAAGCGCGCACGCGCACGCCGGAGCATCCGCAGCGACTGATCAAATGCGATGACCTGTAGATTCGATGCGAGGTAAACTTGGGCTGTAAAAAGCATCGAGCCACAGGCGGCATCCAGCATGCGCCCGACAGGATGAGAGACGACGGCTTCGCGGGCAAATGCGACGTAGTCGAGTGGAGAGGTTCCCCACATGATCCGGTTATAAAGCCAAGTGCTCACGACTGAATCGTAGGCCGCCGCCCTTCTATCATACAGGTGCTTGTGCGGAGCATTAGGGAGGGCTGAATAGATGTCATCTTCGACCAAACGAATCATGCATCCCTGCGCCAATACCTCTTTCAACTCCTCCGGGTGGTTCATGCGAACAGGATTATCTCACCTCCAAGACTTAAGGAGTAGGCGCATAACGATTGACCGGGCGCGGCGATTACATTCAACCTTCAAATCTATCAATCAACTTGCGAAACATCCCGATGCATCGGGACTCCGGTACCCGATTTGTTCGGCGGGGCCTCCAGCTTGTGATGCCGCTGCTCCCACGGCGTGTGCTTCACGGGTTGGGAAACTCACGCCTCCAGATCAAAAGCGGAGCGGCCAACAGCGCACCAAAAAACAGGAAGATCAGGACGCTCGGCCTCGTCGGAACCCGTATGTAGCCTGCAACGCCCAGGACACCTACGAAGATCCCGATTGCAGTGGCAACATGGCTAGCCTGGCGGCTCCCCGCGCGGAGTCCTGGCAGGACAAGAAGCACGAGGAGCCCAAGCACACTCATGGCTGCGCCCGAGAACGCAGCATTGACGAGAATGGAATCTCCAAGGCGCGCAGCGATCTCGCCCCGCGCCAGCGCCCGCCGGAACCCTGAGACGTTAACAATACTGTGTAGGATGCCGATGAGGAGAAGAAACAGAGCGGTGGGGATCGCACAGAGGTTCGTAATGGCTCTTCGACTCATGGTTTGTCTTCCGACTTACGCGGGAAATCTTGCTCTCGCCCAATCTTACCGTGTCCGCCGAACGGTGGAGTTGACGCGGCGGCGCGAATCAAAACACCGTTCGCCGCATCAAGCAAGTTGCGAGAGGCGCTACCGCCGCTCGCGTCCAACGAATTGTTAGCTGCCGTCGAATTTATCGCGATTCTCCAGATAAAACTTTTTCGCGGATTCGAACTGTTGCTTAAAAACGTCGTCCGTGCGAGCTGGCTTCGCCGACGTCGGGGTATCCGCCGACGGTGATTCCACAATTTTAATCGTCACTACATCTCCCGGGCCCAGACGTCGTTTGAGCCAGTCGAGATGTTCGTCTTCGGCGGCATTTGCGCGAGCGGTCAGACCACCAACTGAAAGATCGGCGTGGTAATTGGTTTCGTATTCCACTGCTCCTTGAGAATGCGGACCGAGTTTACCCACGGCGGTAATGATTGCAGTCAGAACGGACAGGTCATCCGTTCCCGCTCTTCCAAGCAATTCCCCGTTTAGTTCTATTTCGAAGACGATCATTTTAGGCAGCTAACTACGTATTAGACTAACCGGCTTGGTCTAAGCACCCTAATCGCGCCTATTGTACCCCGCCTCACTAATTCCCATCCGCCTTCTTCTCGTCCTTCGTTTCCTTCTTCGGGAGTTCCGGCGCGGTGAAATCCGGCAGCGGATCGCCCCAGATGTAATGATTGAACCAGGACAGATTTTGTTGCATGACGGCGCGCATCGACTTTGGTTTCGTAATTCCGTGGCCGAAGCCTTTGTAGACCACCATCTCAACTTTCACGCCGCGATCTTCCAGGCCTTGCCGCAGTTCGTAAGCGTTGGCGATCGGCACGCGGCGATCGAGCTCGCCATGCTGAATCAGTGTGGGCGTCTTTGCATTCTTCACATAAGACATCGGCGAAGTCTTCTGATAAATCAACGGGTCTTCCGCCGGGTCTTTGCCCAGATAATTGATCGTGAATGGCGTGATGTCGGTGTTGTAGTAGTAGGTCGACCAGTTCGAGATTCCCGCGCCCACGGAAATCGCCGCAAAGCGATCACTCGATGTGGTCAGAAACGCCGAGATGTAGCCGCCCTGGCTCCAGCCCATGCAGACGACCTTGGTTTTATCAACCCAGCCTTTGCTAATCAGATAATCGACTCCTGACAAAACGTCCCAGGCGTCGCCGACGCCAAGATTCCGCACATTAAGTTTGCGAAACTTCTCGCCATAGCCGGCGCTGCCGCGATAGTTCACTTTCAAAATCAACGCGCCGCGCGCGGCCCAGATGTCCGAAGGGTAATAACGCGAATCGGGAGTCAGCAGCAAAGGCCGATCGACTCCGGTTGGCCCGCCATGAATGACGCAAAGCAGCGGATACTGGCTTCTAGCGTCAAAATTCGCCGGCTTGATCAGCACGCCTTCGATCGTTGCGCCGTCCTGACTCTTCCACGAAATCACCTCTCGCGTGCCGAGCGTAAACGCTTTCGCCTGGTCCGTCATGTTTGTTAGCTGATGCGGCGCGAAGTTCCGCATGCCCGAGACGAATACTTCGTTCATGCTCGCCGGCGAGCCGGCAGTAAAAGCCATGCGATCACCGGCGCGAGTCAAAGAAAACGATCCAGCCATCAGATCGTCAGGACCAGAGACGCGAGTAATCCGGCCCGTTGCGGGGTCAGCACGGAACAAATGCGAAGCGGTTTTGTGCAGTCCGGTAAAATAAATCCCGTCGGCTCTCCATTCCACCAGACCAGGATTTTCGTCGAACGTGTCGGTGATCGAACGCGGCGGGCCGCCATCAACTCCGACCACCGCGAGCCGCGAGTTGCTGGCAAAGAACAGCTTCTCGCCCATCGCGGAAGAAAAGACAATCTGCTTTCCGTCCGGCGAGAAGCGAGGGTTGTTGTCCGGCCCGGGTTGCGAGACGATCTTCTTCACCGAGTCGTCGCTGAGCTTTAGTAGATAGATGTCTGACGTTGTGCCCTGAATCAGATCGGGATTCAGCGTGGCGCTGAACACGATAGTCGAACCATCGGGCGACCACGAAAACGAATCGACGCTGAAATCCTTCTTCTTTGTGCGTTGCTTGCCGGCCACCGGCGCATTCATCGCGTCCGCGACATTCAACGTCCAGAGATGCACATAGCTGTAGCCTTCGCGCACCACGTCGTAGTCGCCGAGGTAGTCTTTGCGATCCTTCAACGCCTGCGCGATTGGTTCGGCGGCCGTGTAGGCGATGGTCTTGCCGTCTTCCGACCAGGCGAAGTTGCTGATCGCAGTTTCGGATTTGGTTAGTGGTTGCGCTTCGCCGCCGAGCGGATTGATCACAAAGATTTGGTTTTTGTCTTCGATGCGATTGCTGAGAAAGGCGAGCCATTGTCCATCGGGCGACCAGCGCGGATTCGTCGCGGATTTGTCGCCGCGGGTTAATTGAAAGGATTTGCCAGTGTCTGATTGGGCGAGCCAAATCTGGGTCACGAACGCGTCTGTCTTGAAATCGCCGTAACCAACCGTGTATGCCACCCATTTTCCGTCGGGCGAAATTTGCGTCCCACCCACTGATTTGATCGTCAGCAGATCGTCAATCGTCGGTACGCGACGAGCGTCGGCGGCAAACGCAGCCAGAGTTGCGAGAGCAAGCAGGCATAGCAGAGCAGGGAATCGTCTAATCATGGGTTCATCCTTTCCGGCAGTTTCAGGTTTAAGGTTACGAGGTCAGTACCACCCGCGTCAGCGGGTGGATCAAACACTCAACGCGGGTTGGCTGCTGGACCCACCTGCTAACGCAGGTGGTACTGACTTCATTACAGGCGTCCTGGCCAATCACGACTGGAACTTGAAACTCACTTCGGTCGGCGTTTCTTCGGATAGATCGCCTTCACGGTGGAAACCACGCCTTTAGGTTTCTGCGGCGGCGGCTCGCCGAGTTTCTTCGCCTCGGCCAGCGCGAACTTGCGCGCGCGCTTTAGGTAAGCACGAATCTCCGGTCGCGTCAGATCATCCGGTGTTTTGATCGTGAGGTGGCGAATTTGATTGCCGGCACCCAGCAGAATGCCCTGCGGATCGGCGAGCGACGCGCCATCATTGAAGCCGAGATTCACGTGCTTCGAATAAACCGCGATGTGAAAGATGCCGTCTCGCAGACGATCGCTGGTGCCGTAACCAATCGCCACGGCGCTGTACGCGTCATAGATGTTTTCGTAACACGGCGCCATCTCTTCCAGCACCAGCGCGCGAACCTGTAGTGCAAGCTTTTGAATCTCGCGGTCGTACGGCTTGAGAAACTTGATAAGCGCGGATGGTGGTGGATGTGGCATCGGAAGCGCGGATTATAACGCTATGACAATAACTCTGCGACGATGCGCGCGACGTGAATCCTGGTTGTATCCAGAATAGGCAATCCGTTGTGCTCGGCATCTTTGATGATCAAAGAGAGCTCGGTCCCGCCGAGAATTAGAGCTTCGACGCCGTCGCGCTCTTTCATCTGGTCCAAAATTCGGAGCAGGCGCTCGCGGGTTTCGGGCAGGACGATACCGTGCACCAGATCGTTCATGTATTTGTCGTGAATGTAGGCCTGTTCATCAGCTTCCGGCACGACCAGCTTGATTCCTGCTTTGGAAAATACATCTTTGTAGAAGCGCCCTTGCATCGTGAAGCGAGTGCCGAACAAAGCAATCTTTTTCAAGTTCATCTTCGCCGCGGCGTCGCAAGTGGCTTCGACAATGCTGATTAATGGGAGGGGTGAACGCTCGCGCACCTGATCGAAAACAATGTGCGGCGTGCCGGCGGCGATGACGCCGAAATCCACGCCCGCGCGCGCCAACTTCTGCAATTCATTGATGAGATGGTCGGTCGCTTGATCCAGCTCGTTCGCCGTAATCAAACCGAGCAGCACCCTGAGATTGATGCTGTTGAGGATGATCGACGGATAGCTTCCGTCGGTTTGCCGCTCGCGATAGCCGGCAATAATCCCACGGTAGTATTCAATCGTTGACTCGGGCCCGATGCCGCCGATGATGCCGACAGTTTTCATAACGTTGATACAGAACCGCGAGCGGTAGCGAGCGGATGCAGCACTCGGGTTGAGTCAATGATCCGGTCGCATCCACCACCCCACGCGGGCTGCCCGCGCGGGGACCCCGGTCCGCTCCCGGTTCTGTAACGGAGCCCTCCCTCGCGGTCGGGCTACTGCCCCGGATCACTTTAATACCGGCAGCGTCACGTGCGATGGATAACGAGAGGATTCAAAGACTCGCTGGGTAGCGACCTGATAATCCTCCGGCCTGGCATTGAAAATATTCTCGACAAATTTTTGCGGGTTGCGATCGTAGAGTGGGAACCAGGTGCTCTGCACTTGAACCATCACCCGGTGTCCTTTCTTAAAGCAATGGTTCGCGCTGTGCAGATCGATTGAGTATTCGTTGACCTGTCCCGCGACTATCGGCGTGGCCTTTTCAAAGCTCCTCAGATATCTGCCGCGAAAGATTTCGTCGGCAACCATCAGTTGATACCCGGCCATATTCTTCTCACCCGGATCATCCGGATAGACGTCAATCAGTTTCACCACCCAATCGCTGTCCGTTCCCGTAGTCGCCGCGAACAGATGCGCAACGATATCGCCGGCCACGATTAAATCTTTGTCGAGCACTTCGCTTTGCCAGGTAACGACGTCGTTGCGGTCTTTGAGAAATCGCTGATCCGAAACCAGCCAGGTATACCAGCCTGAGCCTTTGCGATCGTAAGTCGCCTCGATCGGTCGCTTGCGGTAGGGAACCGGAGCGGCGGGATCCGAAGAATACGTTTCCGAGTCGTTGCCCCTCGGTTTCTCAAACGCGAGCTTCTTGCCTTCACGCAGGAAAAGTTCGCGAGCCGTTGCTTCCTTCGGCGACCAATGGTCAAAGGACGTCCACTGGTTAGCACCAGTCTGGAAGGTCATCGCTTCGGGCTCGCTTTGGGTTCCTTTCCCTTTCAAGTAGTAAGCAAACCAGGGCGCCTGGATTTGCGAGCGGAAATGCATACCGGTTGAAGTCCCGAAGGCTATGGCTCCCAGGTTTCGGCCGCGCCCGTTCCAGCCGCCGTGGTTCCATGGACCCAGCACCAGGAAATTCTGATGTTTCTTATCGAACTTTTCCAGAGTGTTGTAGGTCTGAAGCGCGCCATAATAATCTTCCTGGTCCCACCAGCCGCCGACCACCAGCGTCGCGACGGTTGTCGGCTTCAGATAGTTGCCGGAGCCGCGCGCCTTCCAGTAATCGTCATAGCTCGGGTGCGCGGCAAACGCGTTCCACGTCGGAAACTTTCCGGCGTTGAGCTCGGTAATTTTTCCGAGAGACCCCATGCCGAGATACCAATCGTAGGCGTCTTTGTCGAACGAGACATCGGGGTTCTCTTTCGAGGTCTCCATGGTCTTCACATACTCGTAACCGTAGCTCTGACGAAAGGCGCCGTTATGAAAGAAGTCATCGCCGAGCCAGGTGTCGGTCATGGGCGCCTGCGGTGACGAAGCCTTCAACGCCGGGTGCGCGTCGATAGTCGCGACTGCCGCCAGCCAGCCGTCATATGAAACGCCGAGAATGCCGACCTTCCCATTGTTCCCGGGAACGTTTTTGATCAGCCATTCGATTGTGTCGTACGTGTCTGTGCTTTCGTCAACCGACTTCGCATCTTTCTTGTTGCGCATCGGACGGTTCATCATGAATTGTCCCTCGGAGCCGTAGCGTCCGCGAATGTCCTGAATCACAAAGATGTAACCATCCTTAACCAGATCGTTGTAGCGGCGATTGATGCCGTCAGAAGTCGAACCGTCGATTCCGTAGGGTGTTCTGCTCATCATAATGGGCAACGGTTCGGCGTGGCTCTTTGGGACAAAGATAAGGGTGTGCAAACGCACGCCGTCGCGCGCCTTAATCATCTCTTCGCGCTTTTCAAACGGGACGAGCGCCTCGATGACAGGTTTGTCGCTTACCTTCTTTGCCTGGTTGTCGACGCCATTTTGCCGCCAGACGAGACCGGTGACTTTGCCCTGGGTATCGCGGACGAAAGTCGCCTGGGATTCGCTCATCTTCAGAAAGAATTTCGTCTCGCTCTCCGCAAAGATCTCGATCCGGCCCTGATTGGTCGGCTGCATGAAAAACTTTTCACCCTCGCGCCAGAAATTGAGCATGAATTCCGGGTCGTCCACGAAACTGTATTGACCGGCGTACTGGTCAAAGAGCTTTGCGTCGATTTTGATTTCAGTGTGCTGGGGTTGCTGTGCCCGCGCCGACCGAATGAGATTGATGGCGCTGATTGTAGTCAGCAGACAAAGGGCAATGGTCAATAAAATTTTTAGTCTGGTACGTTTCATCGTCCACCTCTATTTCGGACATACCGGATCTTTATCGACGGTCACAATCCGGAGCGGCGACAGTTTGTTTTGCTTCAGCAAATCATTCAAAGCCGGCAAGGTCTCAGCATTAGTCTTTCGCCATCTCGCCAGCTCGTACTGCAAAACAACACACGAGGGCGTGGCATTTTCGATGATCGATCTTGCGGGACGAATGTCGCCGCTCTGGATCATGGTTACGAATCGCGCCACGTCACGATTCACTGAACCGAACCCGGGCGCGGTGTTCGTGCCATCCTGAAGTTCGCCCAGTTCCTTATCCAAGGCCTGCGCGGCGTCGCTTGCTTCTTTGGCCGGTGAGTTTGCGGCCAGAGGTTTCTGAGCGTTGGCCAGGGCTGCGCGCAAGGTTCGGACGTCGTTGTAAGAGTGATAACTGCTATTCATCCAGGCGTCGATTGTCAGCGCGAGATCGAGTTGCGCTTCCAGATCACCCGGCCCGACGCGCACGCGCGGATCGAGCGTGACCAGCAGCGACTGGCGATGTGTCTTTCCGTCAACGGTCAGGATAACTTCATACCTGCCCGGCGTGGCCAGCGGCCCCGGCGGTTGATTGATCGGCGTCTTACCGGCGACGGCGTGATCGGGAAGCGTGTATTCGATGTAATCAATTGGCCGGCCGCGAAAGTTGTAGGCCAGCGTGTCGGGATGCGGCCATTCCAGATTCCAGGCAAACCGATTCAAACCAGCATTGGTTGTCAGCACGTCCGGCGGCGCGAACCAATAATCAGGAACGTTCCTGGGTCTCTGTTCCACCGGCGCTGCTTTACTCGAAAAGCGTCGCACGACTTCGCCGTGCGCGTCGCGAATCTCAAGCGTTATTTCTTTCGCCGGCGATTTCAAATAGTAGTAGATGATTGCCCCTTCGGGCGGATTCTCTCCGGCCGAAGTGTCAGCCGAAAGCGGCGTGTCGGGATGATTGTCCCAGCGCACGCGAACTGCTGTAGCGGGTTTGAGTAGATAGTCAGCAGGGCGCGTTTCGTCCTTGATCTGTCGCAGCGGCGATAGATCATCCAGGATCCAGAGTCCTCGCCCGTACGTTGCGGCGACGAGATCGTTTCCATGCACATTCAGATCGCGCACCGAGGTTGTCGGCAGATTGAGTTGCAAAGGCTGCCAGTGATCACCACCATCGAAGGAAATGTATGCTCCGGTTTCCGTCCCGGCGTAAAGCAATCCCTGGCGCACCGGATCTTCGCGCACCACCCGGGCGATGCTGGATTCGGGCAAGCCGGTGACAATCTTCTGCCACGTCTTGCCCGCGTCATGCGTGCGATAGACGTAAGGCTTTGAAACACCAAAGGCCGCCGCGATGACGTAAGCCGTCTCCGCGTCAACCGCTGAAGCTTCAATCAGTCTGATCTCCGGACGCTCAGGCATTCCGGCCGGCGTGACATTGTTCCAGTTGGCGCCGTTATCGCGCGTAACCTGCACCAGGCCGGTGCTGGTGCCGACCCAGATTTCTCCGGCTTGCGCGGCCGAAGGCGCGATGGTCTGAATTACTCCCACGGCTTTTTCTGAAGGGTTTTTCGCCGTCAGGTCGGGACTGATCTCAGTCCACGTCTGCGCGCCGTCGCTGGTTCGCAAAACGTACTGCATTCCGAGGTACATCGTCTTTGGATCGTGCGGCGCCAGCACCAAAGGCGTTTCCCAGGTGTAACGATAAGTTGCGCCGGGCG
>WNFD01005394.1_pt1 | contig 15848 bp, 13 predicted proteins | sample 5400491 | NCBI WGS metagenome assembly WNFD01 (sample SAMN13153343, study PRJNA577476) | soil metagenome | isolation source: 120 cm saprolite under Douglas fir tree site 2 hole 2 replicate 2 | place: USA:California | collected 2015-04-18 | reverse complement strand
GGAACGCGCAACGAAACATCCGCGCCTCCCTCATTAGATGGCTGTGCGTAACGCCTGGCGCGGTTGCGATGGTCGATCCCGGAGGAATCCGGCTTCTCGGCGCGCGCATCGTCGGCGGCCTCGATCTCTCGTCTGTGCGCATCCCATTCGCGCTGGTGCTGAATCACTGCGCAATACCGGAACGAATCCATCTTCATTCTGCCGACGTGCCGCAGCTCGATTTGAACGGCAGCTATACCGGCGAGATCGACGGCGACAATCTCAACGTGCACGGCCAGTTGCTTCTGGGCTACGGCTTTCACGCATCGGGCGAAGTAGCCCTGCAAGATGCAAAGATAGACGGCTACATCGATTGTGGCGCCGGCCATTTTTCTCATTCGAAGGTCGAACCGCAGGTTTGGGGTGCCGGCCTAAACAAGGCGCTCAACTTACAAGCCGCTCAGGTCAGGAGCGACATTTACCTGTGGGACGGTTTCGAGTCCGACGGAATGATCTTTCTCGCCGACGCTGTGCTCGGCGCTGACCTTGATCTGATGGGCGCGCGCGTTAGCAACCCGGGTCAAGCGGCGATACTTGCCGACGGCATCGACGTGAAGGGTAGTTTGCTAATCGGATATCCCTCAGCCGGCGAAAATTCGTCCGTCGCTCGCCACTTTCAGAAGGTATCGCAAGGATTTCAGGCCGATGGCCTGGTCGGATTCACCTCTGCGCGCGTGGGCGGGAATTTCGTTGTCACGCATGCCAGATTCGGCGATTCCACCAACGCCACAAACGGATTCGTCGGACCGGAAATGTCGATAGGGAGCGCGTTCGTGTGGACCGACGTGATCCTAGACAAGAATGCGAAACTCGACGTCAGCGCGTCAGCAGTCAACGTGTTTGTCGATGACGAGCGTAGCTGGCCGGGGCCGGGCAATCTCTTTATTGAAGGCTTGATATACCAAGGCATACGTCCATCCGACGTCGGGGCACGCTTGCGCTGGATAGGTCTGCAATCCGGCTTCCATCCTCAACCTTATCGCCAGCTAGCCAAGGTGCTCCATGAATCCGGCGACGATTCTGGCGCTATCAAAGTGCTCGTTGCAGCCGGCGATGCTCGCTATGAGCAGCCCGGGTCGATGGGTCGGGTTGTCGGATGGATCCTGAAGGTGACCATCGGCTACGGACATCAGCCGTTTCGGACAATCCTGTGGATGATGGGCGTAATTATTCTCGGGTGGCTCCTTGTAACGACGGGTGCACGCGCGGGAGTCATGCGCCGGACGTGGCCTGATTCCCCGCCGCCCGGCGAAGTAGCGGCGTACGAGAAGCTCCATCCACTGCTCTGTTCACTCGACGTGTTCCTGCCGTTCGTGAATCTTCATCAGGAGCACTACTGGTGGCCCGATGCGGAGCGATCAGGTGAGTGCTCTATACTCGGCGCGCGATTCAGAATGAGCGGGGCGTTCCTGCGCTACTACCTTTGGGCGCAGGTGATCGCCGGATGGCTGCTAAGCGCAATCCTCGTCGCTGGCGTGACTGGCCTGATGAGGAACGACTGAATAGCGACGAATGATGGTGGCTCCCCTTCCTGGATACGTATCGAACTATGTGCCTCGCCCCACCGCCGGAAATTCGGCGCGTTCTGGATGAAGTCCGCGAGATGGGGGCGACACCGTAGACCGGATCGTATCAAACGCCGAGCGGAGCATTCTCTTAGCCTTACGGGATGTCCATCGCTGATTGAACCCTCGGCGGCGGGCCCACGCTCAGTTATGCGCGGCATCGTCTGCATGTTATGAAAGTTCGGATTCACTAATCTTGGAGGATATCCCTTAACGTGATGGCTCGATGCGTATGCGGCTAGCCTGGACGCCGGGGTTGGTGGCGGTCTTAGTCATCGCCCTCGTAGCGAGTCCATCCCGTGCGGCTCAACCGCCGCAGACGGATTCAACTCCACTCACAAGACTTGCATCTTCAAAGTTTCCGAATCTTACCCACGCCGAGCGTGCGCTGCTCACCTTCGTGGACGTCAGCAATGTCGATCATGGCGAGTTTGCAGTAGCCGGGTCCACCTCGACGATAAACGATCCTAGCAACGAACCCGCGCACGCCGATCGATGGGATCGCGGCCGCGATGTCCGCGCTTCGCTCGTCAAATGGCTTTGCGAGGATCCCGACGCGCTTCGTATGGCGAGCCCTGAGGGCATTAGGATCTTGGGGGCGCGGGTCGTAGACGGACTCGATCTTTCACACCTTCGGGTACCGTTTTCCGATTGTGATGCGCCGTTGCTTGATCGCGGAGCGAATCACGCTTGTCGGTACCGATATCCGGCATCTTGATCTAGATGGCAGCTATTCCGCCGAAATTCAGGGACGGGGACTAATCGTTCACAGCGATCTCGACCTTGGCAAAGGTTTTCACGCGTCTGGCGAAATCGATATCGAAAACGCCCGGATCGAAGGCGATCTCGATTGCGAAGGAGGTCAGTTTCAACGCTCCGCAGTCCAGATGCCGGGATCTGATGCGCTGGAGCGGCCAGCCCTAGACGCTTCCGATGCCTTCGTCACCGGAAGCACCTACCTTTGCTGCGGGTTTAAGGCGAACGGGCCGGTATTGATGCTTAACTCATCGCTCGCCAATGGCTTGATGCTGTTCGGCGGACAGTTTTCAAATCCCAACGAGATCGCGCTTTGGGTCGCAGGCTCCGACATTGTCGGGGGTATGTTGGCGGAAACCGCGCGGAATTAGGATTCTTCGAGGCCAACGGCAAAGTCGATTTCAGATCGACTCGAGTCAAGCCATTTTTCATGGTTTGGCACGCTCGCTTCACCGGCTCGAAAGGAGAGGTTCATGGTTTCATCGCGGCCGGAATGAATGTCGACGGTTCTCTGACGTGGAATGACGTGGAACTTCGCAACGGTGCGTTGCTGGATCTTTCCGCTGCCAAAGTCGACCACCTGGTCGACGAAGAAAAGAGTTGGCCCGAACCCGGAAACCTCCGCATCGACGGCTTCACTTATCAGGATTTCTCACTCGGAGCGCCATCCGACGCTAGTAGCCGTTTGCGCTGGAAGATTTCTCAAATACACGATCGGCTACGGGCATCGGCCATTTCTTGCGCTGATCTGGTCCCTCGCAGTTGTACTTGTAGGATGGGCCATGACCGTGGCCGGCAACCGTGCTTCCGTGATGCGTCCGACTTGGCCGGAGAATCGCCCGCCGTCCGAACCGGAGAAACGTTATGAGCGCTTGAATCCGTTGCTTTACTCGCTCGATGTATTTCTCCCGTTCGTGAATCTCCATCAAGAGCACTACTGGTGGCCTGACGCCGACGCCCACGGCGAGTACATGATCCTCAAGCGCAAGATTCGAGTAGCCGGCGGAACATTGCGAATCTACTTTTGGCTGCAAATCATCGCCGGATGGCTCCTAAGCGCGATCTTCATCGCGGGAGTGACCGGACTGCTGCGAAACGACTGACCAACGCGAAAAAAGACCGTGGCTCCCCTTCCTGGACACGTATCGAACCCTGTGCTTCACGCCATCGCCGGAATTCCGGCGCGTCCTGGAGGAGGTTCGCGATCTGGGTTAGCAGCTTAGGCGGGATTACAGCAAAATGCGCTAGGGAACGTCTGCACAAGTGCGAATTATGCCGATATTTCAGTCAGCGTTCGCGGCCCACGGGAGACTGTGCGAGAAGGTTGGACTATTCGAGCTCGTCTGGTGATGGCGGTTCAAACAAGCGCATCCACTCTTTGAGTTTAACCTCAGGGATATGAAAAGTACCCGGAGCTAGCTGAGCATTCCTGGCCTTGATACGCTCCAACAGCAACTCCTCGGAGACATCAGTAAAATGGATCTTAAAATCCGCACCGAGTTCGCGAGCTTTTGCACGAAGCTCGTCGCGTTGACTTCTAACCCAGAAGCCAAAATCTAGGATCACATCTACGCCAAGTACCAGAACTCTCGCCGCCGCCTCCCGCAGGAGCGACTCGACCGCGTCGTGCCGAGCGTTATGCTTCGAGAAGTCGGATTCATCGCTATCGTCGTGAACGTCACATCCGAACAACCGAATGTGCCATTCATCAAGGGTAAGACGGAGCGCGGAGTACTTGGTCTCGAGTTTCCGAGCCAAAGTCGTCTTACCCCTACCTGGAAGTCCCACCATCAAGTGAAGCGTTGCCATCGAAAATTCCGACCCCCGGATCCTAGCTTAAGGTGCCAGACACTTGACGAGATTACCACGGGCAACGCGGCATAATTCGCGAGCCGGCATAATTGATCGATTCGTATACAAAAGGTGCAGGTCCGCCGCGAAGGATGGTGGCTCCCCTTCCTGGATACGTATCGAACCATGTGCCTCGCGCCGCCGCCAGAGTTCCGCCGCGTCCTCGAGGAAGGCCGCACCCTCACTCTCGCTGATTAGGACGATCATCCGAGGACCAGCAGTCGCCGAGGATGTCGCGCGCGGTCTCTTGCACCGCAAAGACGTCGGGGCTGCTATCAAACGCCAGTCCACAGGCGCGAGCGCGACGGCGTGGCGGTGGTTCATAGGCGGGTGGTGCCATACGTACCCGATGATGGACGGTGCGAAAGGCCCGATGACCCAAGGGATAAACGCGTCGAACCTGCCCTTGTGTCGAGAGCGATCACGCCTTACTGTTGGCGCGGTACCGCAATTGACCTCAGGTTCCAAATCCCGCGTGTTGGCTAAGGAAGGCGACTTCCAGTATATGGTCGCGACTCCTGAGTTCGGCGACCGAATGGTTCGCATTTTGAGCGATAGCTTCGCACGCGAACCCATGTCAGCGGCAATGGATTTCTCCCCTGAAGACTTGGTGCCTTTCTTTGCTCGGTTCATGCCGGAGTGCACAACGAATGGTCTCTCGGTTTTGGCGACGCCGGTTGAACGACCCGAGACACTGGCGGGAGTCTTCATGTGTCGTGACTTCAAGTCGCCCTTCCCCGAACGGCTGCTCGAGGAGATCCCCCGCTTCGCCCCGATTGCTCATGCTCTTGAAACGGTGGACAGGGCCTATGAATTACAGCGCCCCGGACTTGCGCCCGGCGACGCTGTCGATCTCTTCACGGTTGCCGTGACTCCTGGCAGCCAATTCGCCCGAAAGGGCATCGCGAGTGCTCTCTTTCGCGTCTGTGCTGACCTGGCCCGCGATCGGGGCTTCAAGCGCTGCGTGACCGAATGTACGGGACACTACTCGCAGACTGCGGTTAGGAAGGCCGGCTTTCAAGAACGCGCGCGGCTGGCTTATCGCGATTTTCTGTTCGAGGGTCGATCGGTGTTTGCCAAAATCGAACCTCCCCATACTCATCTGATTCTCTTCGAACGAGAGTCTTAAACTCTCAGGTTGCGACAATTCACGTCGGCCCGAGAACGTGAGCCGCTCAAGTTTCTGCCGGTCGATTTTCTTCAGTGCCAGAAAGCCGTCTTCCGCGTGATTGATGCCGGTGAGTTAGCAGACCCGCGCGCGACCGACAAATGGCGGACAGGAGTAGTCAGCGCTGCTTTCGGTTCCTTCGGATTTTCCGGGCGTGCCGATGATTCGAAACGCGCGATGATTAGGAAGGATGGTGGCTCCCCATGCCGGATTCGAACTGAGTTCTTATATTGCGAGTGCTTCTTGTTGCGTATCCCAGTCGATCGGCACGCCGGCGACCGTCTTGAGCCGTTCGGCCGAAAGACTGGCGGGCGGGTTTCCCTCGCAGATCGATTCCACAAGCTCGGGCGCGAGCAGCCCGAGCGGAACTACGTGTCTCACGTAACTGTCGCTGAGATCTTCCCTCATCGCGATTTGCCGGGTTGAAGACACCTTGCCGGATGCAAGCTCCCCGAACCACCGGTAGCCGCGGGCCAACATTCGGAGCAGGGCTGGATCGGTACGAGCGGGCACTATCGCCTCTCCCGGAATCACCAGCCGCGTCTCAACCCCGCGCCGTTTCATTTGCATTGGAATCAGGCGGGTCATGCGAAGTTCGGAACCTTCCTCAATCCGCTCGTGCGGCAACAGGTGTTGAAGGTTGACTGTGATTTGGATGCCATCGTTCCTCAATTCCACCCGCTCGACCATCCCGGACGCGTCGTCCATGGATCCGGTCGCACCGAACGCCTTGGCCACGGCTTCGGCTGCCTCCAACACCTTGGGGAAGTCAGCCGCGCCGAGTCCGTCGGCTTTGAGCGCTGACGCCAGTGCGCGCCGGTCGCTCAGGATCTGCTTCACCCCTGCCAGAACGGCGCGCTCAGTCTCTTCCGCGGGAAGGCGCCAGCCGTTATTTCCCTCTTTCTTGCCGGGTTCTCTGACCAGCTTCCGCGAGACGAAGTAGCGATAGCGTCGATCACCTTTCTTCGCTCCGCAGCTGTAGAGCGGTTCCCCGTTTTCATCGAACAGCTTACCACTCAGCAGGCCAGAGGTTTTCCCGGCGGATAGCCCCCGCTTGCGGGCAGCCCGTTCGCCGAGCAACTCCTGTACTCGTTGCCACGTGGTCCGATCAACGATCGCGTCATGCTGACCCGGATGGCAGACGCGCTTGTGGCGGATCTCCCCGACGTAGATCGGATTGCCGAGCAGCTGATAAAGCGCTCCGCGGCCGAACCTTACTCCCCCAGTCTTGACGCCCACTTTCGAAGACCTCAGCTTCGAGACGATTGATCTGCGATTCAATTCCGCCCTGACCAGAGGAACCGATTTGAGCTCAGTATAGAGTTGAAAGATAAGGCGTACGGTTTCGGCTTCCTTAGCATTGACTACCAGCCGCCGGTCGCGCACGTCGTATCCGAGCGGCACCACCCCTCCCATCCACATCCCTTTCTGTTTCGACGCCGCGATCTTGTCGCGGATGCGTTCGCCGGTCACCTCGCGTTCGAATTGCGCGAACGACAGCAGCACGTTCAGCGTCAGCCGGCCCATCGAGGTGGTGGTGTTGAACTGCTGGGTGACCGCCACGAACGAGACGCCTCTCGCATCAAAGACTTCGACCATCTTGGCGAAGTCGGCCAGGGAACGAGTCAGCCGATCGACCCTTGTATACCACCACTACGTCGCCCCGTTTTTCCCTGATGTGCGCCAGCAACTCCTTGAGCGCAGGCCGATTCATGCTCCCGCCGGAGAACCCGCCATCATCGTAAGCGGTCTTGACTAATCGCCAGCCCTCCCCCGCCTGACTCTTGATGAATGCTTCGCACGCCTGTCGCTGCGCGTGCAGCGAGTTGAAATCCTGCTCGAGTCCTTCCTCGGAAGACTTGCGGGTGTAGATCGCGCAGCGCTTGGTTCGATGCTCAGTGTTCGTCATGGCAGGTCTCCTGCTCTCGCTGGCGCAACCCGAAGAAGAGCGGCCCCGACCAGCGCACGCCGGGTGATCAGCCGCGCGACTTCGGACAGCGAGCGGTAGCGAGTGCGCCTGTATAGCACCGCATTGTCGAGTACCTTCACCTCGTGAGTGGCGCCCTGCCATTCGCGCATCAGAACAGTTCCCGCCGTCGCTTGCGCAGGCGGTCCCAACCTCAGCGGTCGACCCTCAGCGGCGTCGGTCGCAAGACGCTCCAGCAGTTTTCGTGTGGCTGGCTTCAGACCGCCGAAGGCTTGCTCCTGGATCCGATACGCGATCGCGCGGGTCAGCAGTTCGCGGCTTACGCCATGGGGCGGCTCCGAGCCGTAGAGCTGCCGCCAGCGATTTTTCAATTCTTTGACCGGTAGCGCATCGAGTGTCGCGATTTCCTTGGCGATGCTTGACCGCGAGTGGAACGTTTTGCTGGCTGGCATGCGTTGTCCTCCCTCTTCTGGATGGACACACACATTGCTCTTTACGCCGCACTCAGCCAGTCAACTCGCAAACTATTTGATCGAGAGATGACGAAAGCGGAGCGGCTCTGACCGAAGCTTCTGCGAAGAGATTCTCCGCCGATGAAGGGCCTTACGGACGGCCAGAAAGAGGCGCAATTCCCGCCACTATTTCAGGGCTCGATTCTGAAAGGGGCTCGCCGCTTCGAATCCACCTCTCTCCGCCATACAGTCTGGCATATTTACCTACATTTTGGAGAAGCGACGAAATCGGCGCGTGGGGCGCGATTCACGCGCAGTGGTGGACGCGGAGAATGCCACCGGCTGCGGCTGACGGCAAAAATCGATCAAAATTCTCTGTCGGCGATTTTGGCATGTCCATCTGCGAAGCGGCCGACATCTTGTTGGGGAGAGCGTGCTCGGGGAAGAACGCCTGACGCCAAGCAGCTGCGCCGCGTAAGTCTATCGAATGTTCAGAGCTTGCTTCTGCGCGCTCCAGAGTGGCGGCAGTTCGATTCTTTGGGTCATTGCGATGGTGCTAAGGTCCGCGGGCTGACGGCCTTCGGCGATCGCTTCGACGATCCGGGGCGCCAGGAACGCCAGCCGCATTGCGCGCCGAACGTGACGGTCTGTAATATGCTCTCTCCTAGCGATTTCGCTGATCGACCGTGCCCGGCCCGCCAGCAGATCATTGGACCATCGATATGCACGGGCGGTCGCGTTGAGCATGGGCAGATCGACACGTGCTGGAGATGCGGCGTCACCATCAATGATGAGCCGCATCTCGACGCCGCGCCGCTTTATTCGCATCGGGACGAATCGAGCCAGCCCAAGTTCGTCCGGAGTAGCGGCATCACGCCCATCACCGGATGGGATCGGCAATTTGATGGAAACCTGGAAGCCGTTCTGCCTGAGTCCGACATGTTCGACGAGCCGGGTCAGTACTGATGCCGCTCCAGCTTCGGACTGCAGGCTTTGAATACAGGCTCCGGCGGCCTTGAATATCGAAGGCAATCTGCTGGCATCGATGCCGAGTTCTTGAATCGCTTCAGCGATCGCCGCTCGATCGCCGAGAATCTGCCGAGTCGCAGCGCGAACGGCCCGTTCAAGCTCGGGTGCCGCTACGCGCCACCCGCGCTGGTCATCTTGCATCGCCCCTCTGACCAATCCGCGCGAGACGTAGTAGCGATAATGGCGTATGCCCTTTACCGCTCCTTGCACATATAGCGGCTCACCGTTCTCGTCGAACAGCTTCCTTGCAAGCGGGCTAGGCGGTGCCTTGGTCGGCCGTTCACGATGCGTGGCGGCTTGATCGCATAAGCGTTGCTGGACCTTCTCCCACAGCTCGCGGCTCACTATCGGCTCGTGTTGCCCTGGATGACGTTCCTTCTTGTGACGTATGTCGCCGAGGTAAATCGGGTTCGACAGCATCTGGTACAGCGCCCCGCGCGAAAACTGCTGGCCTCCCGAGCGCACGCCGTTTTTCGATACCCGGACTTTGGAGATGACCTTGCGGTGCCCCAAGTCGCTTCTCAGGCGCCGGACGGAACCGAGTTCCAGATATCGCTCATAGATGCGTTTCACAGTCGTGGCTTCGGTCCGATTGACTACCAGCCGGCGATCATGGACGTCGTAGCCCAGCGGTGGCACACCGCCCATCCACATGCCCTTGCGCTTGGAGGCGGCGATCTTGTCTCTGATCCGCTCGCCCGTTACCTCGCGCTCGAATTGTGCGAAGGACAGCAGGACGTTGAGTGTAAGGCGTCCCATCGAAGTCGTGGTGTTGAACTGCTGCGTGACAGCTACGAAGGAGACGCCGTTCGCGTCGAACAGTTCGACCATTTTGGCGAAGTCAGCAAGCGAGCGGGTCAGCCGATCGACTTTGTAGACGACCACCACGTCGACCCGTCTGCGCCTGATATCTTCCAACAGGCGCTGAAGGGCTGGACGCTGCATCGTCGCGCCGGAAAGGCCACCGTCATCGTAGGCGGTCTTGATGAGCCGCCAGCCCTCGCCCACCTGGCTTTTGATAAAGGCCTCGCACGCCTCACGCTGCGCGTGGAGTGAATTGAAGTCCTGTTCAAGCCCCTCCTCTGAGCTTTTGCGAGTGTAGATTGCGCAGCGCCTGATCGGTGAGCTAGCCATTGACCGTCTCCTTGGCTCGGCGCTTGAGGCCGAAGAACAAAGGCCCCGACCATCGAGTTCCTGTAATCTCGCGCGCGACCTCCGAGAGCGACCGGTAACGCTTGCCCCGGAAACGAAATCCCTTTTCGAGGACGCTCACGTGATGGCTGATGCCGCGCCATTCACGCACCAGCACCGCACCACGCTGCACGATGCGAGAGGGTGCTGCGGCCACAGCCGACCCGTCAGCACGATCATCAGTGAACTCTTCCAGCAGGCGTCGGGTCGAGGGCTTGAGACCGCCCAAAGCCTTTTCCTGGAGGCGATATGAGATCGCGCGCGTCAGGAACGACCGGCTGATATCGGACGACGGAGCCTTGCCGAACATGGCTTTCCAATGCTCGCGGATTTCATCAGTACCCAGCTTCGACAGGCTCGCGATTTCCGACGCGAGCGCCTCGCGGCCGATAGCCGGTGCCCGCCGCTTCATGATCGTTCCTCTGGACATTTCGCGACTTTCAAATCGGCTTCCAAGCTCATATGTGGTCTTCCTTCAGTCCCGCAATCACTTCCTAAGGACACACACATACATTGCTCGATTCGTGGCACCCAGCCAGTCGTGCGCCTGAAGATTTTGGGCAATGTCAGCCTTACCAGGTCTCGTCTTCTTTGCTGCGATTTCGTGAGTCTCATTCGCCTTCCAATCGCCCTGATCGTTGCAGGCCGTCGATGCGCCAATCGCCGGCTACTTCCTTTCCGCGCGAATGACGCTGAGAAAAGGTTGAAATCGCTCGCTTCACGCGGCGACCAGAGCAAACATCCCGACGAGCCCTTACGGGCTTAAGGAGATTCACAGCGAAATGGAACAAGCGAAACTAGCGAACGGAAGTGAGCATAGGTCGATCGGACACTCCTCAACAGCGGCTCCGAAGAAAGCTCCTCGAAAAAAGGCTGAGTCCGCACGGCCGCTCCGGAAGGCGACGGGCGCTAAGTCGAAATCAGAGAAACTGGTTTGCCGCTACTGCGGCAGTGACGATCTGACACCGAGTTTTATTAAGCGGCGCGATCGCAGATGCCGCAAGTGTTTCAGCAAACGCTAGGGATCACCGACACGGGCGAGGAAGACGAAGCTCAAGAAGTAGTTTGACGACTTGGGACGGGACCGCGCCCGAAAAAGGCTCGGCCCTTTTTCGTTTAGGGCTACCTCCGGGGACTATTCTGATTGATATAAGGCTGATTCACCTCCTAAGTAGGCTTCGTAGTCGCAGTGGCTGGACGTGGACGCGATCGATCGAGCTTACCCTCGACCGAAAATTGGTCCGAGGCGGGGGTTGGTATGAACCTCCGCCTCGCACTTTTCACATTTCAGAAGCCGGTTCTTCCGACTTATTAGAGACCGTCGATGTTCAAAGCACGGCTCCGACAGCAGTACTCACCGTGACGCGCGTCGCCGAGACATCACCTGCGACATGAGCTAGCGGGTTCCCCATCGGATCGTATTGGTCAATCGTAAAGGTCCCCGTGTATTGGTTTGCTTTCTTATTTACGGTGACGCTTTCCTGGATCTGAACGGGACCGATAAAATTCGAGGCAGAGTCGAAACCCAAAGCAAAGTGATTCAACTGATAGCTGGAGGATCCGCTTTTCTGCCAGACACCAAGGCAGAAATCGCCAGTAATCGGAGGTTTTGAGGAATTCATGATCTCCGTTCCGTCGCTATGCCACTGCGCGAAACCGTTGTCGATCACCGTACCGTCGGGGATGCCGGCATTCCCTTCCGCCACAAACTTCACTTTCCAGAAACCTATGATCCCGTTGTTGGAGCCTTGATGGCTGGCCGCCAGCAAGAACGATGCTGTCCCGATCACAGGCGCACCTTCCCACGACTGCTGCTGGATACTTCCGACCTTCAAAAAGTCGGAACCGCCGCATTGAGCGTTCGCCTTTGAGATGAATCCCATCCCAAGCAGGACCATCGCGAGAGTCGCACTGATCGCCGATTTGAAAATTGTCCTCATGAAACCTTCTCCCCTGTTGCCGATTCTCTGAACGTTGGTTGGAAATGCATATCTCCGAGATAAAGCTCTCCTTCGAAAACACGCAGCCGGCTCCTTAACTGTGAGGGCGTAACTCCGGGAGGAACAATTGTTCGCCGCGCGCGAACAAATCCTTTAGAGAGGAAGAAATGTAGCGACGAGGGCTAGCGGATTAGCTGGGTCAAAGTTGCCATTTTACCCGCTCGGCGGGCGCGTAGCGGCAAGAACTACCGGTATAGATCGCGTTGGCGAGATGCCGACCGAGTGGAGGGTTTACTCTTCGTATCGCGTAGATCGCCGATTTGATCTGCCGGGTGACGTTGACTCTAGCGCGCTCGCGATGAGACGCCGCGCGCCTCAAACCGCCATGAAGCCCCGTGCCAGACGCGATCTCTTCTGATAGCCGCTCTCGCTCGGCACGCGCCCGGTCCAGAGCGCCGGAATCGTGCGACGCTTCCGCGCGATCGATCTCACTCTCAAGCTCAGTGATCCGGCGGCGGTAATCGCCCAGTGCGCGCGCATCGAGTTCTCCACCGGCATCGCCGAGGTCACTTGTCGTGCGCAATCCATCTTGCGCCGGGCTCACTCCCGCGACTGCGGCAACCGCCGCGAACAGTTCGATAGCCGAAATGTTTTCGCCGGGCTGGCCAAGCAGCATCGCGATGAAGCGCATCCCGCCGCGCTCGCGAAGTCTCGCCTCTTCGCCTTCGTAGGCGGTAGTCCAGTACTCGCCTTCTTTGCGAAAAACGCACTCGCTCTTGCTGTTCGACGGCTGTTCGATCGATGCTACCCCGGTCGCGCGCGCCTTCTCCTCGAGTGTGCGATCGGTCCAGGCTTGTCCGGCGCCTATTCGACGGTAGATATCGATCGCGGCGTCGAATTTCTCCCGCGCGCTGCTGGGCTGCCCTCCCTTGGTGAGCGCTTGTCCCCACGAGCGAAGCGTGTCGGCTTGAAACCATGGCAAGGCGAATCGTCGAAAGATCCCGATCGCCTCTTCAAAATGATGCTCACGCGCCTCATCGTTCCCGGCGGCTCCCGCGCAGAACCCGGCCGCGGCGTAGTAGTGTCCGGCTAGACCGCGCCAATTCTCGCCGATAGAGATTATCTCCGCGCATCGGTTGAGTTCTCCGTATGCAGATTTGAGCCTCCCTACTGACGCCAGAACGAGAGCCAACTCCGGCCGCACCAGCATTTCGAGATGCAATGCTGGTTCGTCACTAGGGCATGAAGCGAGCGTGGTCCGCAGCAGTTCTTCCGCCTTTGCGTAATCTCCTGACTCGCGTACGATCGACGCTAGCGCTCGCTGAGTTTTATATTTGGGCGCCAAACTGCCGGCCTTGAACTCTTTAGATTCAAACTGCGCTTCCAACACTCGCCGGGCACGGTCCCAGTCCGCGTCAGCTTGAGCCAAGATTTCTTCTGTCCTCAACCGTATTGGCCCATCAAAGTTTTGCCAATCCGACAACTGCTCGCGCATCGCGGCAATTTCTCCCAAATTGAAATGGTTGGTTCCGATTTGAAAGCGCATGACGTCGCGCTGGTACTTGCTAGGCAGCGGGCTGCCGAGTCCCTTCCTGAACCATTGCTGAGCGGGTCTGAAATCCCACAAAATTTGATAATTCCCGCCGCCTCCCCAAATGGTGCCCAGGAAGCAGGCACTGTCCTTGATCTCGGGTATTTTCTCCCACGTCAAATCAGCGAATCGCAGGCCCTCCTTGATTCGACCGGTTAGCACCAGCTGCGCCGCATACCGCACTGTGGCGGCGCACCATCCATCAATAGTGTCCAGCCGTTCCAGTTCTTCCATTGAGCGGCCATATGCAGCAAGTGACTCTCGGAGCAAGCCCTTATCTTCCGCCACCACACCTAGAGAATAGTAAAAACCACCAAGGTCTTTGCTGGCGGGATTCTCGCGCAATAGGCGCTCCGCCTCGCGCATATGCATAAGTGCCTGATCGGTATCTTTACGCTCTCCTGGCGCGACGAGAATTTGACTTAACTTCTGATGCACCCGCGCAGCGTCATCCGGCAGATTTAACTCCGCATAAATTTCTGCCGCCGACTCAAGCTGCTCGATTCCTAGTTGCGTGTCAGTCAGTTGAAGAAGATTACCTAGCCCGCTGAGCAGATCAGCACGTTGCTTGAGATCGGTATCGTGATGTTGGCCAAGACTCAACGCTGCTTTGAACTGCGAGATCGCCTCGTCGTAGGCATATAGAGCCTGTGCCGCTTCGCCTGCGCGTATAGAGTAGTCGACTGCTTTGTAGACGACACCAGCCTCTCGATACTGATGCGCCAGCGCCGCAAGATGGGGTGTCAAATCGGCCACGTGCATCTGTTCGAGCGCTTCGCCGATCGCGCGATGAAGCCCTATCCGTTCCGTGTCGGCCAGACCCGCGTAAAGCGATTCGCGGATGAGCGCATGAGTGAAGCGATAACTATCAGGCGAAGAACGCGCGACGAGTCCCGTGTCGGACGCGTCCTTCATCAACTCTCCAATGGTTGCTGCATTCACGTTACTGACTCGTTGCAGCAAAGATGGATCGAATTCCTGGCCGATTACCGCCGCCATCGCGAGCACCGGCTGAGCTTGCGTCGATATCAGACCGAGGCGTTTGCGGATCGCGCCACGGACGTCTTCCGGCAGCTTGAATCCACGCAGATCGATGCGATCTGAAGTCCCGAGGCTTCGTTCCGCCAGCATCACCCGGATTACTCCGTCGACGAAGAGCGGGTTACCGGCCGTGACGCGATGCAGTTCCGACGCGAAGGCAGCGCTCGGCGAGCGTCGCGCGCGATTTTCGACGATCCGCGTGACCTCGTCCCGGTCTAGACCCGCAAGTGGAATCGCATGACCGAAGCGCAGGATTTCGCCGATCTTCTCCGACAGGTAAGCCGAATGACGCACCTCGGCGTCGCGATACGTCCCGACTATCACCATGCGGGCATCGGTCAGCCCTCGCGCGACGAACTTCAGTAATTCGAGCGAGCTCTGATCGGCCTCGTGCAGGTCATCAAGAATGACTAGCAGTGGTTCGGAACGCGCTACGTGCTTCAGCAGCATTGCGACTGCATCGAATAGTCGAAAACGAGCCTCCGATGGATCGGACGGAGCCCGAGGCGGGACTGTTTCCGGCGACAATTCGGGAATCAACTGCGCTATCTCGGCCGGTAAGGCCGAGCGCCGTTCTCGCTCGCGACTCTCGTTGAGAACGAGCGTGCGCACGACGTCCGCCCACGGCAAATAGGCCGGCGCGCCTCCCCCTTCCCAGCATCGGCCCCACACCACTCGGATTCCGCGCGAAGCAGCGTCGCGCGCCAGTTCGTCGGCGAGACGGGTTTTACCAATTCCCGGTTCGCCGGAGATAAGGAACACTCCACCGAGCCGCCCGCGTCCGGAAATTGCGTCGGCGAGTCCAGTCTGCAACTCCGATAGTTCGCGCTCGCGGCCAACGAATTGCGGACTTGATGTCGTGGAAGATGTGTTTTCGCTCCGGTCCGTACGCGTGACCCCCCGGCTGCGGCCAGCAAGAGTGCTGTGAGGCTCGCCGCGGCCGTAAGCTTATCGGAGCCATCGCTAAAACGTCTACCTCGAAACGCTACCTCGTAAATCTCTAACGGACAAAGGTCGAGGTGCTGACTGCCCGCCCGCGGAGGCCGACGTTCAGACGGCGAACCTTCGTCGGCTGTTCAACGCTGCTAGATTCCGCGTCAGAGTAGCGAAGAAAGGGAACCGGAGAGATCCAAATCGGGACCGAATCACAGGCGAACAAATTCTCTCCGGCAAAGATGCCTTAATTCGCGGCCAATAGTGACCCAAACTCGGGCCGAATTCCGCCCCTTATAAACCGTCGCGGCTCCGGGGGTTCGAATCCCTCCCTCTCCGCCACCCAGTCCTCGCTTTCGGAGATA
>WNFD01004650.1_pt1 | contig 15848 bp, 16 predicted proteins | sample 5400491 | NCBI WGS metagenome assembly WNFD01 (sample SAMN13153343, study PRJNA577476) | soil metagenome | isolation source: 120 cm saprolite under Douglas fir tree site 2 hole 2 replicate 2 | place: USA:California | collected 2015-04-18 | reverse complement strand
CCCACCCGGACCTGCCCCATACCCGCAGCATAGGTACCGCCCGAGTCGGCGCGCACCCACAGGCCACCCCGCAGACTGAAAAGCCGGTTCTTCGATGTGGGATATCCCTGGTTCGGTCCGGCCGGGCGATCCGGAGCTGGGACACGCCTGGCGGGCGGCCGCTCCGGACGCCATAGCCATCAGCCTCCGTTCAGTTGCTTTGCTACCTGTGCGCCGAGTTCGGGGTGCACCCTGTCCCAGTACTCGATCACGCGGGGCACAACGTCGGGGTGCACGCCGGCCCTCACGTGGCTGACGATGTTGGTGACCAGGTGCTCTTTGTCGACCTCGGTCATTACGTCGCGGTAAAGCGCACGCGGCTGGACGAAGTCGTCGTCGTCGGCGTGCTTGTCGTAGGCGTAACGGCCGATCTCCGCCGCCTCGACCCACCAGCCGATCTCACTGGCCCGGTCCGGGTCGGCCTGGGGGCCGCCGTAGGAGTTCGGCGCGTAGGTCGGCTGCGCCCCGGCGTGCCGGTAGGCCATGGGCCCGTCCTTGTTGTAGGAGTGGACGGGCACCCTGGGCGCGTTGATCGGCAGCTGCTGGTAGTTGGGGCCGATGCGGTGCAGGTGGGTGTCGTGGTAGGAGAAGATCCGGCCCATCAGCATCTTGTCCGGGCTTAGCCCTGTCCCGGGCACCAGGTTGGAAGGGTCGAAAGCGGACTGCTCAACCTCGGCGAAGTGGTTGTCGGGGTTGCGGTCCAGGACCATCCGGCCGATCGTGACCGGAGGGTAATCCGCGTGCGGCCAGACCTTGGTCAGGTCGAACGGGTTGAACCGGTAGTCCGCCGCGTCGGCGAACGGCATGATCTGCATCTCCAGCCGCCACTCAGGAGCCTCGCCGCGGGCGATCGCGTCCCACAGATCCCGGCGGTGGACGTCCTGGTCCTCGCCGGCCAGCGCCTTGGCCTCGGCGTCGGTGAGGTTCTCGATGCCCTGCACGGTCTTGAAGTGGTACTGGACCCAGAAACGCTCTCCCGCAGCGTTCACCCAGGAGTAGGTGTGGCTCGAGTAGCCGTTCATATTCCGCCAGGTGCGCGGCGTCCCGCGGTCGGACATCAGGATGGTGACCTGGTGCGCGGACTCCGGGGACAGCGTCCAGAAGTCCCACTGCATGTTGTTGTCGCGCAGCCCGGTGTCCGGCTGCCGCTTCTGTGAGTGGATGAAGTCCTGGAACTTGCTGGTGTCGCGGACGAAGAACACCGGAGTGTTGTTACACACCAGGTCGAAGTTGCCCTCCTCGGTGTAAAACTTGAGCGCGAAACCGCGCGGGTCACGATTGGTATCCGGACTGCCCATCTCGCCTGCGACGGTGGAGAAGCGCGCGAACACCGGCGTGCGCTTGCCGACGCCGGACAGGAAGCTCGCCTTCGTCCACTGGGTGACGTCCTCGGTCACCTCGAAGAACCCGTGGGCGCCGCTTCCCTTCGCGTGCACCACCCGCTCGGGCACGCGCTCGCGGTTGAACTGCTGCATCTTCTGGACGACATAGGCGTCATGCAGCACACTCGGCCCGCTTGGGCCCACTGTCAGCGAGAACTCATCGCTAGCTGCGGGAATGCCCGCCTCGGTCGTTGTGACCGGCCGTTCATCGCTCATAGCTGTACTCCTCGTCGTGTGTACATTGTGGACGTCAGCCTGCCTGGCTGAGGTCACCCGGAATGTGGACGTAGGCGATCGGGTCAGTCGGAACAGGCACACACAGTGACGAACATCTCAAGCGGCGACCTACAGGGCTCACCCGGGATCCGAGCCCCAAGCTGCAACGGCTTGGGGCTAACGGGTCAGCGCGTCCCGGCCACCGATGAGACCAGCCGGGAAAGGCCGGATGAGCCGATCCCCGTTTCACCCCCAGCAACAGCCTCGCATGAGAGGTCGAAGCCGCTCTCCGCCGGGGGGTTCGCTGGCAGTGTCCTGGCCGCCGGCCCGCCCCGGGCAGCACGGCGCTGCCCGCATGCGACAAGGCCCGTCTGGTTGGAGGTCACATCTCACCTTCATCGGGCGCCTAGCGTGCGCCTTCTTCAAGGTCATCCTCCCGAGCAGGTTCCTGGGCCTTCAGCAAACCGAAGAATCCCTGTTCAGGTCGACGATCAGCGGCCTCGATCACCCGGGAGTTGCACCCACTATCCGGGTAAACCGGGATCAGTCAAGAGTGTGTCCGCCGTCGACGTTGAGGATATGGCCGGTGATGAATGAGGCTTCGTCCGATGCTATGAAGACGATCGCGTTGGCAAGCTCATCCGGGAGGCCGAGGCGGCCCATCGGAACCTCCGCCACTAGAGCCGCCTTGCTCTCCGGAGTGCCGGTAATTCGGGTCAGCATGCCAGTGTCGGTAGGACCAGGCGAAACGGCGTTCACTCGGATTCCGGACTTGGCGGCCTCGAGCGCCACCGACTTAGTGATGCCCTCGACAGCGTGCTTGCTACCGACATAGACCGAAGCCCCCGCCGCACCCTCGTGCCCGTACGTCGAGGAGATGTTGACAATGCTGCCGCTGCCCTGCCCTTGCATGACGCGCACCTCGTGCTTCGTGCTCAGGATCACGCCGAGAACATTCGTGTCGAATGTCGCGGCATATGTGTCCGCTGTCTGGTCGGTGATCGGGCCAACCTGGCCCTCGATGCCAGCATTGTTCACCGCGACATCGACACGGCCGAACTGTGCGACGGTCTGGTCGACCAGGGCGCGGACGTCATCCTCGCTGCCGACATCGGCGTTGATGAACTCGGCCTCCGAACCGGAACAGCGAAGCTCCTCAGCGAGCATCTTGCCGGATTCATCATGCCGGCCGGCAACCACCACCTTCGCGCCATTCCCGCGAAGGCAAAGGCGGTGGCGCGGCCGATGTCGGACACAGGCGGCGAGGAAGGGAGTGTCCCGGCGAGCTCTTTCGCGGCCGACGGCTGCGCAGCGAGCGCGACTTGGCCGACGGGCTCGGTGTCAGTCTTGCGACGATGCCCCGGGTGCTGGACGGGCTTCCGCCTTCCCGGGCCGCCATCTTCGGCTCCAGCGCGGAGTGGAGGAAGTAGCGCGCGGATCGCCAGAAGGCAGGACGATTCGGTCATTCTCGCCTCGGTGTTATCACGCTGCCCGGGATTCGTGGTGCTAGCGGCGGCTGTCGTGGTTTCTCCGCTCGTCGAGGACGCTGGTCTCCTCCGCATGAGGGGGCGCGTGTCTGGCGGAAGCTTGGCGGGGGTAGACATAAAGGTGGGCCCGGCTTACAGGCCAGTCACGCCACCACGGCACTAGAGCCACCACGGCCACGACCCGAACATAACTGTCCCGGCGGCGGCTGCACCGCAACAGCGGACGCGACCGATGGCACCACAGCCCGGCGCCATGGCTGACCTCGCCGCCTGTGCGGCCGCCCTCAAGAGCCGCCAGCTCTTTCTTGCCAGGCTCCGCAAGCTATCCGAGCTGGACAGGCTGTGGCGCGAGCCGAGCCGGCGGCAGACCGCCCCAAACCGCAGAAAGGAGCAAGGTCATGCAACTCGATTCGTTCCGCACCCTCGGCCGGTCCGGCCTTCGGATCAGCCCGCTGACTCTCGGCACCATGATCTTCGGCGACAGCAGCTGGGGCGCTGATGAGGAGACCTCGCTCAGGATCATCGAGCGGTACCTGGCCGCGGGCGGCAACTCCCTGGACACCGCCAACGCCTACGCCGCCGGCAGATCCGAAGAGGTCATCGGCAGATACCTCGCCGGCCACCCCGGCCTCCGTGACCGGCTGGTAATCGCGACCAAGTTCGCCGGCAACATGTTCCCCGGAGACCCCAACGGCGGGGGTGCCGGCCGCAAGGCGGTCATGCAGCAGGTCGACAACTCGCTGCGCCGCCTTGGTACTGATTACATCGATCTTTACTGGCTCCACAACTGGGATCGGCACACGCCGCTCGAAGAGACCATGTCGACCCTCAACGATCTCGTCCGCGCCGGGAAAGTCCGGTACGCCGGGCTGTCCGACACCCCAGCCTGGGCCGTCGCCCGCGCCGCGACCATCGCCGAGTTCCGCGGCTGGGCGCCAGTAGCCGCCATCCAGGTCGAATACTCCCTGCTGCAGCGAACCCCAGAAGGTGAGCTGTTCGGTATCGCCAGGGAGCTTGGCCTCGGCGTCACCCCGTGGAGCCCGCTCGCCAGCGGCGTCCTGTCCGGCAAGTACACGCGCGACAACACCGCGCCCGCAGGCTCCGGCCGGGTGCGATTCGCGGCCCGGAGCCTGACCGAGAAGACATTCGGCTTGCTCGACGCGCTGCACCGGATCGGCGGCGAGCTCGGCGCGCCCGTGGCGGCCGTCGCCCTGGCCTGGGTCCGGCAGCAAACCGAGGTGACCTCGACCATCATCGGCGCCCGCACCCTCCAGCAACTCGAGTCGAACCTCAGCTCCCTCGAGGTCACCATCCCCGACCAGCAGCTCGCCGAACTCGACAAACTTACCCAGCCTCAGCTCGACTTCCCGGCCGACATCCTCGCCGCGATTGTCATCCCGTGGCAGCAAGCAGGCGCCACAATCAACGACGTCCCGTCCAAGGAGTTCAGCCGGGACCGACCGGCCTAGCCCGAACCCAATGAGCCGCCTGTGCGATGTCACGTGGGCCAGGTCAAGGCAGGCGGGCTGATCCGGGAGGATCGATGCAACGACTGCCCGGGCAAGCCGCCGGCCGCCTAAGGACGGCAGCGTGAGCGCCCAGTCGCTCGCTCCTGATGGCCGCCGTCGCGGCTGAGCAGCGCGAACCGGTTCGCAGCCTCAGCGTTGACGGGTGAAATGGGCGACGACGGTGATTGTGGCCGCCCCCTTGGCCACGCCGAGCTTGTCCCAAGTCATCCCGAAGTCGGCGCGGTCGATGATGACATCGGCTGTCAGGGTGACAGCGTCGGCGGAGGTGTCGGAGGTACGGGCGGTGAACGTGAGTGGCCGGGTCACGCCGATGATGGTCAGCTCGCCGGTAACGTCGGCGGTGCCGTCGTCGGCCGGGCTGACGCGGCTGGCCGTGAAGACGATCGAGCCGTGCCGGGCGGTATCGAAGAAGTCCGCGGAGCGCAGGTGCTCGTCGCGCTTGGCGTTGCGGGTGTCGATGGAGGCTGCCGCGATGGTCAGAGTGCCGCTTGCTGTCCCGTCGGGCAGCACCTCTCCTTCACCGCCGACCTTGGTGAAGGTCCCCTTGATGGTGACTAGCCCCCAGAACTTCGGGTGGCGGAACGTGACCGTCGACCGGGCCGGGTGAAGCGACCAGAGCCCGGGCCGGAGGCTCGGCACGGCCGCCCTGCTGGTGGATGTGCCGCGCATATGAATCACACCTTCCCTTATAAGGTTCACCAGCCATGGATGCGAAGCCAGCGATTTACTATCCAGATATTATCTCGCTCGCTAGATAATATCTGGTTGGGGTAGTCTGGGCAACAACGCGGAGACGAATGGGGCGTGAGGCGTGCAGACCTCGGCGGAGCCAGCGGCAGAATCCGACCTGACCCGCGCCTGCCCGAGCGCGGAGGTGGTCGCGCTGCTGACCGAGTGGAACACCCTGCAGTCGGGTATCCGGCGACTCACCTATCAGGTACTCGCCGACGTCGAGGCCAGAGCGGGTGTGGACCCCTCAGCCTTCCAAGTGCTCTGGTTCCTGCTGAACGCACCCGGCCGGGCCGCAAGAATGCACGAGCTCGCGCAGATCCTTGGCTTCTCCAGCGCAGGGACCACCAAGGTTGCCGACCGGCTCGCCGACGCCGGACTCATCGAACGCAGCCCGTCCCGGACAGACCGGCGAGTGATCTACGCGACACTCACCGAGCGGGGACTAGACGTCGCCGCCACCTCTGCCCTCGCCCTAGCCGACGCCCTCCGCGAACGAGTCACTAACACCCTTGGCACCGTCCAGTTCGAAGCCCTGGTCTCCGCGATCGGCTCACTCAGCAACGACCCGGCCCGCCGTGCCCCTGATCCCTCACATCGCTCTTGACCTGTGGGCTGGCGGCCTCCAGGGCTCGCTCATCGTAGATCTCGAGGATCGACCCATCCTGGGTGGGCAGCCTCGTGACCATCCCGCTGTTGGAGAGAAGGTGGTTGCGCCAGAGTTGGCAGCGGCATGGTGTTGGCGTCGGCAGATGCCACCTACCAGGTCGTGCCGGCGTTCACGATGGCCGGAATGATGCGGTAGTCACGCTGGAAAACCAGGTTGTGCAGGTCCGCCGACGCCATCGCCCGCAATGTCGGCAATTGTGCGACCGCCTGCTTCTCGTCGAACACATTGAGCGGCCAGTCGCCGGCGGTGCCAGCCTGCAGGTGCGGGTGGTGGGCGGCGACGCCGTAGTAGGCGCGGATGATGATCGGGTTGATCCCGGTGGCTCTCTGCTCGGGCCACGACAGGGCCCAGATCGCCTCGACGCCACCTTGGCCGCGGCGCACGCCTGTGGCGGTCACCTCGCCGGTGCCGAGCAGCAGGTCCATGTTGATCTCGTCGAGTGGCCGCCGTGCGTGCGGGTCGAGCAGCGAGACGGCCGAGGCGAAGAGCCGTTCCTTGTCCTGACGGGAGGCGACGCCGCCGTGGGTGCCGTCTCGCAGGTCAGCGAAGTGGCGCAGGAGTTCAGCGGTGTACTCCGGGCGAGGGCTATCCATGGTGTCTTCTTTCCCCCGTGGCGGCTACGTGAGGCAAGCGCCTGATCCTGGCCTCAGGCACTCCGCCCGGAAGTCCGCTGACCGAGGCGGGTCGCGGTCAACCCACAGCCTAGTGTCCGCGTGATCCACAATCCGCTGGGCGAGCCGGCGGCCTGCTCGATCGCCTCCGCGCTCTCGGCGATTCACGCTTTCTCTTGCCGCTTGGCAGCTGTTTTGCGCGGCCAGCCGCGCCGTCCGCCTCGGCCTCGTGACCGCGACGGACGATCTTCGCCGCCACTACAAGAGCCGCCGGACTGCGTCGCCGGTCATGAATGAGGTCATCGTGATGCTGCGGGCGCCGAGCATGTCCAGGATCCGGGGCACGCCCTCGCGCGCACCTTCCCCATGGGACCTGTTATGACCCTGGCCGTGGACCAGAATCCGGGATTGTGGCCTTCATGCGCGGGTATCGCGGTAACCGGCAAGCGCGGTGGCAGGAAGGGATGGTCATGACAAAGACATGGCTGATCACGGGCAGCTCGCGTGGTTTCGGGCGTGAGCTCGTCAAGGCCGTCCTGGCCAGCGGAGACCAGGCGGTAGCGACCGCGCGCCGCCCGGAGCAGCTTGATGACCTCGTGCGCCAATACGGCAACCTGGTGCGCACGGCGCCGCTGGACGTGACCGATCCTGTGGCCGCCGCCGCCGCTGTCCGGCTGGCTATCAACGAGTTCGGCGGGCTCGACATCGTGGTCAACAACGCGGGCTACGCTGTGAGCGCGCCGATCGAGGCGATGACGCTCGAAGATTTCCGCGCCCAGATTGAGGCAAATCTGTTCGGCGTGGTCAACGTCACCAAGGCCGCGCTGCCGGTCCTGCACAAGCAGCGCTCGGGACACTTCATCCAGTTCTCCTCCATCGGAGGGCGCGTCGGCGGCACACCAGGCATGGGCGCGTACCAGACCGCTAAATTCGGAGTAGAGGGCTTCTCCGAAGTGCTCCGCAACGAAGTGAAGCCGCTCGGCATCAAGGTCACCATCATCGAGCCCGGCGCATTCCGCACCGACTGGGGCGGCTCATCGATGACCGCCGTCCCGGTGAGCGCGGACTACGACCAGACGGTCGGCGAGATGAATCGCTACCGCGAATCGGCCGTCAATACCTGGCCGGGTGATCCAGCGCGGGCTGCGAAGATCATTACTGATCTCGCCGGGCTTGACGAGCCGCCGGCTCGCCTCCTGCTCGGCGCGGGCGCGGTCGAATCAGCCCGGGAGGCCTCGGAGGCACGCGCGGCCGAAGCGGAGATGTGGGCCGACGTCAGCAGGAGCGCCGACTTCCCAGCCAGGCAGTAGCGGCCCGCCGTTCCCTGGCCGACCATCGTCCTGCCACGCGCCCCTCAACGACGGCGACGGCCAGCTTCTGTTCCGCGTAGTCGCTGTCGCTGCCGCCGACGAATGTCGCGCCCTCCTCGTCGACGGCCGCCTGCATCGCCCGCAAGCCCTCTCGAACTGCGGCTGCCGTGCTAGGCGGTCGTGTCTCCGAAGACCCCGACCATCTCCGTATCCAGGAACTTGGGGACGTCTGATGGGCTGGTTTCCGGAAATTGACAGAAGAAGGCGATGCCGGAACAGGCCTCGGGCGGTGACGGCCTTGCCGACCAGGTAGAACTTTGACTCGATCGGGATTCCGGCCAGTCTCATCGCCGGGCCTTGCTTGGTCGGCGCCGAGACGTCATCGACGTAGGCCTCCAGTCCCGCACGGTCCCCGTGCCCCACGTACTCCGTCCGGAGCCTCGGCTAACACAATCTGCTCGTTGTCAGACACGGCGACGTGGTACCCGGGAGGAATCATGTAGGGCGATGTCAGTGACCATCAACGACACCGGCGTTGCCGCGGCCTCGATACTCGACCAGTGGCTCGACCTTCATCCGGAACTCCCCCGAGGAGCCGGCCATGAACTGGCCGTCGTGCCTGCCAAGGTTGACGTCCACGGTAACTCCCACCAACTTCTTCGGCCGATGCGTGAGTATGGTAGACAGATCTGTCTGACGCGAGCCCTGTCCGCAGACAGACCCTTTACCTGATACCGAGGAGGGGTTAGATGAACGGAATGGCAGCTCCCGGGGCGCTAGTAGCGCTGGTGACGGGGGCGACATCGGGTATCGGCCGGGCGGTGGCGGCGCGGCTGGGTGCCGATGCGATGACGGTGATCGTGCACGGCCGGGACGCCGGCCGTGGCGCGGCGGCCGTGCGGGAGGTCGAGACGGCAGGCGGGCAGGCTCGGTTCGTCGCGGCGGATCTGGGCGACGCCGACGAAGTTGCCCGGCTAGCGGCGGACGCCGGCGTGGTGGACGTGCTGGTGAACAACGGCGGATTCTCCTGGTTCGGGCCGACGCCAGAGCTGGACCCGGCCACGTTCGACGCATTGTTCGCCAGCAACGTGCGGTCGGCCTACCAACTCGTCGCAGCGCTGGCGCCGGGCATGGCGGCCCGGGGACGCGGCAGCATCATCAGCCTGGATTCGATGGCCGGCCACGTCGGTCTGCCCGGCGGGGCCGCGTACGGGGCCACCAAGGCAGCGCTGGCTGCGATGACACGAGCCTGGGCTGCTGAGTTCAGCCCGGCCGGGGTGCGGGTGAACTCGGTGGCTCCCGGGCCTGTGTACACCAGCGCGAGCACCGAGCGGACCGATCGGCTCGCCGCGACAACCCTGCTTGGCCGCGCCGCTCAGGCCGGGGAGATCGCCGAGGTCATCGCCTTCCTCGCCTCGGACCGGGCAAGCTACATCACCGGCGCGGTCATCCCGGTCGATGGTGGCCGGACCGCTATCTGACGCTGTAATCACGCCAACGGCTGAGCCACCTGGATGGCCTTAGCGAGAACTCGCCGCTGTCCACGATTTGCTAGGCGGACAGGATTCTGAGCAACGCGTCTTCCGGTGTTGCCCCGGATGGCGTCGGCGCGGTGGTTCCCGTCCCGCTGAGCCGCTGTCCGGCATTCCTGATAACGCCCCTATCAGGCAATGGCATCAAGACCAGATTCCGTCGGCACGCCTGCCCCTGATACAGACGAGTGAGTCAGACCTGGGCGGCCCCGCCGTCGACGAACAGCTCGGCGCCGGTGATGAAACTCGCATCATCAGAAGCGAGGAAGGCGACGGTTTTCGCGGGTTCCTCCGGGCGGCCCAGACGGCCCATGGTTGTGGCTGAGACCTCTGCGTTCAGCTGCTCAGGGACGAAAGCCTCGTGCGCCCCTGGCGTGTCGATCGGGCCGGGGCTGACGACGTTGACCCTGATGCCGCGGTCCTTGAGGTCTGTCGTCCAGGTGCGCGCGAACGAGCGGATTGCCGCCTTGGTGGCGGAGTAGACGCTGGCGGCCGGGGTTCCCTTCACGGACGCGATGGAGCCGTTCAAGATGATCGTGCCGCCGTCGGGCATCAGGGGCAGAGCCTTCTGCGCGGTGAACACGACACCCTTGACGTTGATGGCGAAGGTGTTGTCGAAGTGCTCCTCGGTGATCGAGCCGAAGGGGACGAGTTCGCCGATGCCCGCGTTGGCGAAGACGATGTCCACGCGTCCTTCCTCCTGCCCGATTTGCGCGTAGATCCGGTCAAGGTCGGCGAGGTTGGCGACGTCTCCTTGGATAGCGGTGGCGCTGGAGCCGATGGAGGCCGCCGCTGTGTCTAGCTCGCGTTGCCGGCGGCCGGTGATGTACACGTGGGCACCGTCGTCGGCGAGCTGCCTGGCCGTGGCCAGGCCGATGCCGGAGCTGCCGCCCGTGACCAGGGCGACCTTACCTTCGAGCTTCCCGGGCATGGTGTTCCTCCCTTGCCGCTGCGTTTGTACCGGACACACGGGTCAGCCAGGCGACACGCTTGCCTGCCCGCAGGCAGCAAGCGCTTGGCTCGCCCACGACAGCTGCCAGGGCTTCTGCATCCTTCTCGGCGCACCCAGGCCCTGTCGGTTACGCGGGCCGGCCCGCCTCCGGGTCAAGATCACCGTGCCCCGCTGGCGGCCGGCTACACCCGGCTGAGAGGAATGTGCAGTCACCGCTCGGGGCGATCGGACAAGTCAGCGAGCGGGGCGGTGAGCTGAGCCGCATATCGGCCGGCTGGTGCCAGCTTTACGCACTGCCTAGCTCGGGTGCGGCGATCCTGCCTGCTGTTCGAGCGCGCGGGTGACGATGGTCACGTCCTGGTCACCGAGGCCCTGGTCGACGGCCTGTTGCCATTCGTCGGCCAGGCAGGCAAGGACGGCGAACCGGTCGGCGCCGGCCGCCTCTAGGGCGAGGTGCACGTCCTTGACCGCGAGCGAGAGCGCGAACTGGGCCGAGAACTCGCCGCCGGCGATGCGCTGCAACTTGGCTTCCTGCCAGGCCGACACGAGCGGGCTGCCGGCCAGCGCGTCCGCCACCGTCGCGGAGTCCAGGCCTAGCTGGCGGGCCAGGGCCACGGACGCGGCGACCGCTTCAGTCGCGAACGCCAGCCAGGTGTTGTTCACCAGCTTCAGCCGCGTCCCGGCCCCTGCCTCGCCGACCCAGATCGTGTGCTGGCCGAGCGCGTCGAAGAGCGGAGCGACCCGCGGGCGCGCGTCGCCGGGCCCTGAGGCGAAGATCGTCAGCTGGCCGCGTTCGGCCGGGTCCTTGCTGCCCGACACCGGCGCGTCGACCAGGGTCACGTCCGGGCGCTCGGTACCGGCCATGGCCACGACCCGGCCGGTCCCCGCCACGCCGATCGTGCTCATCTGGACCCAGATCGCGCCCGGCGCCAGAGCAGCGAGCATGCCCTGATCCCGGGCGACCGACATGACCGCATCGGCGTCGGTCACCATCGTGACCACGACCGCCGCCCGCCGCGCCGCGTCGGCGGCGGTCTCGGCGACCTCCGCGCCGCGCTCGGCCAGGTCCCGGGCCGCCTCCATCCTGCGGTCCCAGACGATCGTCGGGATGCCCGCGCGCAAAGCACTAGCCGCCATCCCGTGCCCCATCGCCCCGATGCCTAGCACCGCAACCGGCTCGACCCTCCCTGCCATCGGTGCCTCCTTGCCGGGTGTGTGCTAGCTGAGTCCCGGTCTCCTCGCCGCACGCCGCGTTCGAACGCTGGGCTTCACTCGCTTGAGGTACCCCTCGGCCATTGCGATACACGGCAGCTCGAGCAATGGACTCAGCACCTCTGCGCGAGCAGCCAGCGATGTTGAAGTCGGGACTGCAGCACCGTACCGCCGGTCGATGGCATTCCCTGGGTCGTGACCATACCGCCGACACCGCGCGGTTGGAGCAACTCACCAGCTGGGAGGCCGTCCTTGAACTCGCCGCGATCAACGCGCCACACGGTTTCATGATCAACCAGGCCAGTGTGCCGCAGTTCGCTCACTGACGGCCCGGCAGCAGGGCTGATGCCCCATTCGGCGCTCGCGATAGAACACCGCCACCCTGGCTGAAGGGATCCCGCGCCCACAGGCACTCAGGGTCATGAAGACGCGAGCACCTCGTCGAGGGCTTGGAGGAGGAGGTCGGCGTGTTCGTGCTGGAATACCAGGGGCGGCCGGATCTTGAGCACGTTCCCGGCCGGGCCGGTTGCGCTGAGCAGTATCCCCCGCTCGCGCATTGCCTCGGTCACTTTGCGGGCGTTCCCGGCCGCTGGCCCGCGCGCCTCATCGACCAGTTCGACGCCGAGCAGGAGGCCTTCGCCGCGGACGTCCCCGATCAGGGGGTGGCGTTCGGCGAGTGTCAGCAGGCCCTGCCGGAGGTAGGAGCCGACTTTCGCGGCGTTGGCCACCAGGCCCTCATCCTCGATGACCGCCAGGACCGCCAGGGCGGCCGCGCAGGCTACCGGGTTACCGCCGAAGGTGCTGAACAGCTCGACCTCTTCGGGAACGGCTGCGAGCAGCTCGGACCTCACTACCAGGGCGGCGACCGGGAAGCCGTTGCCCATCGGCTTGCCCATCACCACCATGTCGGGCGCGATTCCTGAGGCCTGGAAGCTCCACAGGTGCGTCCCGGACCGGCCGTGACCGGCTTGCACTTCGTCGGCCACCACGAGCCCTCCCAGCGCCAGCGCCCGCCGGGCTGCTTCCCGCAGGTAGGTGGAAGGGGGCCACAGGATGCCATCGGCGGTGAAGGCCGGATCCAGGTATATGGCGGCGAAGCCGCGGTCGCCGAGCCCTCGGGCGGCGTCATCGATGTGGGCGGCGTACCGCTGCACCCACCTGTCCTCTTCCCGCCGGTACGGGCCGCGGTACCCGTCCGGCGCGGGGATCGTGGCGACGTAGGGAGGCTGCTCCCCCTTGGCCCACTCCTCGGGGGACAGGGCGTGGGTGGCCTCGGTCAGCCCGTGGTAGGCGCAGGCGGTCACGACCGCGCCGTCCCGCCCGGTGGCCGCGCGGGCGATTCGCCAGGCGAGGTCGTTGGCCTCGCTGCCGGAGTTCACGACCATGACGGCGTCCAGCTCCGGCGGCAGGGTGGCTTGGAGCCGCTCGGCGAGCTCGACGATCGCTTCGTGCAGATAGCGGCTGTGGGTCGCCAGCAGCCCCTGCTGCTGCGCCACCGCCTGCACAACCCGTGGGTGGCTGTGCCCGACCACGGGCACGTTGTTGTAGCAGTCGAGGTACCGCCGGTCGTCGGGGTCGAACAGCCAGACACCCTCGCCGCGGACCAGGTGCACCGGGCGGGAGTAGAACAGCGGCGAGCGGGGCAGCACCCGACGGCGGCGCTCCAGCAGACCACTGGTGGCAGACCTTCGGTAGGGCAGCCGACGGCAGGCCTCGCGGAAACGCCGCGCGACAGCGTCTATCCCCATCGCCTCGATGGCATCGAGGAAGGCGCGGGCCCCCTGCTCGCCGCTCGCGGCGTACGCGGCGTTGTCCGGGTAGAGCCCCCGCCGCCAGGCGGTGACCGTGACCTCAGTGGCAAGCCTGGCCGCCACCAGATCCGCCAGCAGCCCGGCCTCCTCGTCCTCGAGCGGCGTCAACGAGACGTAGCCGCCGATTATCGTCGATGGCATCGTCACGGCCGTGGAGCACATCGGCGACGGCGATAGCGAGATCGCAGACCAGCGGCGCATGGGTCATGTCCCCGAAGTCCACAATCCCGCTGACCCGACGGTCGTCGTCGAACAGCACGTTGTCCAGGCTCATGTCGCCGTGGATCACCTGTGCGCGCAACCCGGGCAACGCCGGCGCGACCCGGGTCTCGAACCGATCCAGAACCCTTTCCACCTGAGCCCGGCGCTGGCCATCGGAGACATAGGCGAGCAGCGGGCGGAGCTTGGGCAAGCGGGTGATATCCCACAGGATCTCGTAGTCGGCCGCGGGGTGGAAAAAGCCACGCAACGCCCGCCCCAGCCGGGCCGTGATCTGCCCATGGGCCCAGATCGCATCGCTGGTGAGCGCCGTGTTCGCAGTCACCTGCCCGGACAGGAACGTGAAAAGCCGAGCGGGGTAGGTCCGGCTGTCGGGCCCCGGCACCTCGACCCACGATTCCCCCGCCGCGGTCGGCAGGGCACGCATCACCGGCAGGCCCGGATCCACCCGCTCGATGTGGCGGAGAGCGGCGGCCTGCATCGCCAGGACGGGCCGGTCATCTACCGGATTAGAGATCTTGAACAAGAAGCGCTGGCCGCCCACAGTATCCACCCGGAAGTTCTGGTCCCGTTCGCCCGCGAGGGGCTTGATGGACGACGATTCGACGCCGAAGCCTTCCCGCAGGATCTGCCGGGCTGCCTCCTCGCCGAAGGCAGGCGGCGTGCTCTCCAAGGGGTCAGGGCGCTTCACCATAGGCCCGAAGGCTATCTTGCGGCCCAACGGCCGGCCACCGCCCGGCCGCGCTGCCGCATCCCCGCGGGCCGAAGGATCTGGCATCCAGCTCTACTAGGATCAGACAATGCCTATCCCAGCGGCGTTTGACCTGTCCGGCAGGGTGGCGGTGGTCACCGGCGCGGGCAGTCCCGACGGCATCGGTTTCGCCACCGCCAGGCTGCTCGCCGGACTCGGTGCCGCCGTGATGATCAGCGCCACCACGGCCCGGATCCAGGACAGGGTCACCGAACTGCGCACCGCTGGCTTCGACGCGGCGGGGATCGCCGGCGATCTCACCGATGCTCGCGCCGCGTCCAAGCTTGTGTCGGCTGCGCTGGAGCAATGGGGGCGGCTGGACATCCTGGTCAACAACGCCGGCATGATCTCCGCAGCTGACCCCGTGCCCGAGTCCGGCACGGTGGAATCCACGGACCTGGCAACCTGGCAGGCTGCGCTCGCCCGCAACCTGACCACCGCGTTCCTGGTCACCCAGGCGGCGCTGCCTGCCATGACCAGCCGCGGCTGGGGGCGGATCATCATGGTGGCCAGCGTGACCGGCCCAGTGATGGCAATCCGCGCAGACGTCGGTTACGCCGCCGCCAAGGCGGGCATGATCGGCCTCACCCGCGCGGCCGCGGTCGACGCCGCAGGGCACGGAATCACCGTCAATGCCGTCGCCCCAGGCTGGATAGCGACCGGATCCCAGACCCCGGAAGAGTACGGCGAAGGGCAGGCCACCCCGGCTGGCCGGAGCGGCTCACCCGACGAGGTCGCCGCCGCCGTTGCCTGGCTAGCCAGCCCCGGTGCGTCCTACATCACCGGGCAATACCTGGTCGTGGACGGCGGCAACTCCATCGCCGAGCAGCGCGCCACACCAGCCTGATCGGTTCGCGGCCTCCTGGCATGATTGGACCTGCAATGTGCCACGTGTCCAGTAAACGGCGAAGACCTAAGTACCCAGAGGCCATGGCCGCCAACTCGCCGAATTCATGCCGAATTCGACTCGCACATTGATAGATGGCCAGCTCAGAGGGGCTGACGATTCCCGTTTACATGAAGGCCGCTCTGCCACCTGAGTCAGACGTCGGCGCTACCGCCGCCACCAGCGGCCTGGTCGCTGCCGCTCATCGACGCCTTCGGCCGGGTCCTGTGCGAAGACGCAGCCCAGGCATTCCATCCGCACGATGACCGCATCGTCAGCCTCGGCCTGCGCCACCACATCACTGACGACTCGTCCACGACGTGATCATCGACGCATGGTGGACCAACCCGTAGCCAGGCGGCCCAGGGCACTTGGCGAACTGTGGGTACCGGACCGCTGGGCAGCACTCCGCTCGGTCTCCAGTAACCTCCTGCTCACCTGTCCGGCAGGCCAGGCACCCGTACGACTCGATATGGCGCAAGCCCGCCTGGTCGGCGCGGCCGACCGTTCCG
>WNFD01010391.1_pt1 | contig 15850 bp, 13 predicted proteins | sample 5400491 | NCBI WGS metagenome assembly WNFD01 (sample SAMN13153343, study PRJNA577476) | soil metagenome | isolation source: 120 cm saprolite under Douglas fir tree site 2 hole 2 replicate 2 | place: USA:California | collected 2015-04-18 | reverse complement strand
TTCAGGTCGCCGACCACCGCGTAGTCGGCGTTCTGCATGATCGGCGCCTCGGCATCGGCGTTGATGGCGAGGATGCGCTTCGCGCCCTTGCATCCGGCCATGTGCTGCGTGGCGCCGGAGATACCGCAGGCGATGTACAGGTCGGGGGAGATCTTGGTGCCGGTCTGGCCGACCTGGTCGGAGTGGGGCCGCCAGCCTGCGCTTGTGACCACACGCGAGCAGCCCACAGCTGCGCCCAGCAGACCGGCCAGCTCCTCGATGATCGCGAAGCCATCCTTCGACCCGACCCCGCGTCCACCGCTGACGACGACCTTCGCCTCGGTCAGCGAAACGCCACCCCCGGCGGCGTCGACGTGGCCTTTGACTTGAACCACCAGGTTCGTGGGCTCGATCTGCGCCACATATGGCTTCAGGTCGACGTCGATGGGCGACGGCCCGTCGGTTGCGCGAACCGTGTGCGGCGCGACGGTGATCAGCGCGCGGGGAGCGCGAAGCATCGCTGTCTCCAGGAGGCTGCCGCCCCATCGCTGGCGGACGACGCCCACCGCAGCGCCAGGCTCGGCCCCGATGCAGTTGGCTGCGAACGGTAGGCCCGTTCGCGCCGCCAGCCGCGCCATGACGTCGTTGCCCCGATCGGTGCCGGCTGCGAACACGGCCGACGCGTTCAGGTCGTCCGCGACATGCGCCAGGATCGCCGCCACGGCGTCGGGCGCAAACGGCTGGATGGCGTCCATGCGCACCGAGTGGAGCGGGCTTCCGAACGTGCGGGCAAGGGCGAGCGTCTCCATCGACGCCTTGCTCTGATCCATCAAAACCAGGACCGGCGCCATCAGACTACCCCGATCTTGCGCATCATCTCCACGACCGCCGGCGCGGCCGCCGCCCCGCTTCCCAACACCTCGGCGCGCCTGCCCTGGCCCGGCGGCACCTCGAGGCGGACCAGCTCCAGGTGCGCGGGCGGGCGCGCCGGCGTCGAAGTAACGATCGGTTTGCGGCCTGCGCGCATGCGGCCGGGCACCGACGGGTATCGCGGCAGGTTCAAGCCCTCTTTGACCGTCAGCACGGCCGGCGTCGGCACCACGTAGACGTCGCGACCGCCATCTACCTCCTGCTCGCAGCGCACCGACGGGCCCTCGACCGTCACGCCCTTGAGCCCAGTCACACATGGCCGGCCCAGCGCCCGCGCCACCCGCAGGCCGACTTGAAAGCCGCAGGAGTCCGCGGACTCGTTGCCGAAGAACATGAGGTCGAATGAACCCGAGGCCGCCTCGTCGGCGCGTACCGCATCGACGATCGCGCCCGCTGTCGCCTCCCCATCCCACTCGGCACCGTCCGTCTGGAGATGGATCGCGCGGTCGATGCCCAAAGCCATCGAATCGCGTAGCTGTTCGGCGGCTTCTGGCGGCCCGAGTGTGAGCACGACCGACTCGCCGCCATTCTTCTCGATGAGCCGGACTGCCTCTTCGACCCCACACTCCTCATGCGGGCTGATGGTGAATCCGAGGTGTCGAGTCTCGAGCGACATCGAGTCTTCGGCGAGCACCATCTTGCCTCCCGTGAAAGGCACCCGTTTGACACAGGCCAGGACCCTCATGAGCGGATGCGGAGGTTCTCCGGATCGAACAGAGGCGTGGAGCCAACGACGGCGACCGTCACCGGGTAGCGCTCGCCCATGTACTGCACCGCGAGCCGCTCGCCCGCCACTGCATGCTCCGGGGGCAGGTACGACATGAGGATGTGCTTGCCGACCGACGGACCGGCGCCGGCGCTCGTCACATATGAGCGGCGGCCGCGCCGGTCTGTGATCGCAGCGCCTTCCCTCGTGATAACAGGATCGCGCCCGAGCATGTACCGCTTCTCGCCAGATTTCGACGTGTGGTCGTCGACCGTCAGCGTGCACAGCAGCGCCGCGGGTTGTTCCTCGCGCTGGCGCAGGTGCGCCTCCTTGCCGACGAAGTCTTCGGCCTTCACCCGCGGGGCCTGCATTCCCGCCTCGACCACGTTGTACTCGGTCTCGAGCTCGTTCCCGTGCGCGCGGTAGCACTTCTCCAGCCGGCCGGTGGTGCCGTACACACCGATGCCGCATGCAGCCAGGCCGAACGGCCGCCCGGCTTCCCAGATCAGGTCCCAAAGGCGCTCGCCCTGCTCGATCGGCACGTACAGCTCCCAGCCCAGGTCGCCTACGTAGGAGATGCGGGAGGCCAGCACTCGCACGGTGCCGACGTCGATCGTCCGGCAGGCGCCGAACTTGAAGCCTTCGTTGGACACGTCGTCGCTCGTCGCCGATGCCATGATGTCGCGCGCGCGCGGGCCCCACAGGCCCACCGTGGTCATCGCCGAGGTCAGGTCGAACAGCTGCGCCGATCCATCCGCGGGCAGGTGGTCGGCGAACCATTTCTTGTCGGACATGCCGGACGCCCCACCCGTCACGACCCGGAATTGGTCGTCGCCGAGCCGCATGATCGTGAGGTCGGACTTGAAGCCGCCGTTGTGGCTGAGCACCGGCGTGTAGACGTTGCGCCCGGCAGGGACGTCCATCTGCCGCAGGGTGACCTTTTGCACGGCCGCCAGCGCACCCGGGCCCTTGATGTCGAAGATCGTGAAAGCCGAGAGGTCGAAGAGGCCGGCGCGCTCCCGCATCGCGAGGTGCTCGGCGTTGATGAGGGGCGACCACCATCGCGCTTCCCATTCCGCTGTGCGCCTCGTGACGCGATCGCCGAACTCCTCGAGCAGCGCAGTGTTCGACTCGTACCACATCGGGCGCTCCCAGCCCGCCGTCTCGAAGAACACCGCGCCGAGCTCACGCTCCCGCTCGTGGAAGGGGGCAAGTCGCACGTTCCTGTTTGAAGCCCACTGCTCGCTGGGATGGACGATGCCGTACGTCTTGTTGAAACCCTCGGCGGCTCGCGCGCGCACGTGCGCGCGTGTCTTTTGATGTTCGTGGAAACGGGCGATGTCCGAAGCGTGGAGGTCGATCTCGGACTCGCCATGCACCATCCATTCCGCAAGCGCCTTGCCCGTGGCAGGGCCTTCCTTGACCCAAACCGCCGCCGCCGACCACAGTCCCTTGACGTCGGGCGACTCGCCCAGCACGGGCATTCCGTCCGGACTCAGCGACAGGATGCCGTTGATCGCGTATTTCACGCCCACCTTCTCGTCGCCGACGATCTCGGGCATCAGCTCGAGCGCGTGCTGCATTTGCAGCTCGAAGTCCGGCTGCGTGAATGGGAACTCGGTCGGCGAGAGCGCGGCACGCTCGATCGGAGGGATGTCCTCCGGGTCGTAAAGGATCGGGCGGTGGGCGTATGAACCGATCTCGAGGTCGCCGCCCGCCTGGCGCTCGTACATGTTGGTGTCCATGTCGCGAACGATCGGGAACTCGATGTCGCCCTTGGCGCCCGCAAAGCGAGGCACGGGGCCGACGTCGATCATCTGGTGCACGGCTGGCGTGAGCGGAATGCGGGCGCCAGCCATGCGTGCGACGCGTGGGCTCCAGACCCCGCACGTGATCACCACGGTCTCGGCCTCGATCTCCCCGGCGCTGGTGCGCACGCAGCGCACGTGGCCGCGCTCGACGTCAATGCCCACCACCTCCGTCTTCGCCAGCACCTGAAGAGCGCCCGACGCCTGCGCGCGTTCGCGCATGATCGTGCCCGCCCGCAGCGAGTCGACCACACCGACGCCTGGTGTGTAAAAGCCGCCGAGGATGATCGACTCGTCGATGAAGGGAACCAGCTCCTTGACCTCGGCCGGGCTGACCAGTGATGTCGGCTGGATGCCCCACGACGCCGCCGAGGACATGCGTCGATTGAGCTCTTGCATGCGCTCCTTGGTGCGAGCGACCTCGATCCCGCCCGACTGTGTGAAGACGCCCATCTCCCTGTACTGGTTGACGCTCTCGACCGTGAGGGCGGTCATCTCCTTGGAGTGGTCGACGAGGTAGATGAAGTTCGAGGCGTGCCCGGTCGATCCCCCCGGGTTGGGCAGCGGACCCTTGTCAACAAGCACGACATCTTTCCAGCCCAGCCGGCAGAGGTGATAGGCGACGCTGTTGCCGACGATGCCGCAGCCGATGACGACGGCGCGGGCATGGGCTGGCAGGTTGATCAAATGTTTCCCCTTTTAGTCCGGCTGGTAGGGAGAGCGGACCTCCTCGGGCAGCTCGTACCAACGCAACCGGTCGCCCACCTGGGCGCGCAGCTTCCACTTCAACGGCTTCGGCTGCGAGTCGATGGCCGACCACAGCTCGTCCAGCCTCGTTCTGACGAGGTCTCGGTCGACTTCGAGCTCGCCGAGCGTATCCCGCAGCTTGCCGATGTTCACCTGCAGCGTGCGGTACATGCCCCAGTCGTCGGCCGCCACCTTAGCGACGTACGCGCAGTCGATGCACCCGTCGTCCTGGCGCTTGACCACCTGGTGGTCGAGCAGCAGAGCGGTGAGGTCGACCAGGTCTTTTCGATTGACCTCATAGATCTGCAGCTTGCTCAGCAGCAGATCCGCGGGGCTCGCGCATGGACCGTCCCCGTCGAGGCGGCCGCGCAAGTCGATGACGTGGGACATCTGGATGATGTCGATGAAGATGTCGATCTGGCGGCTGTGGTCGACGTCGTAGAAATAAAGCCGCCGGTCGCCTTGCATCAGGTTGAAGCGCTCATTGGCTTCATAACCGAGCGTTGGGAACAGGGCTTGCACGGCCTGGCGGTCTTTCTTGCGGATGGCGTAGTCGAGGTCGCCGTACTTTCGTTTCAGCGGGGGCTTGCGCGCGCTCGGCGAGCTGAGGTGAATCCCCGCTCCGCCGAGCAGCTTGGCCTTGACCCCGGCCGCTTTTGCGGCCACCGCGATTCGCCCGGCTTCTTCGATCGGGTCCTCGAGCGGCCCGTTCGTCACCCCGACCGCCCCTTGCCGAGGTCGAACGCGCGCGCGTAAATGCGCCGGTACGCAGCTGCGTCGACATCTCGCGGGTTGCCGATGCTCTGCGGGTCCGCGGCCGCCTTGTCCGCGAGCATCGGGACCTCGTCTCGCGTGAAACCAAGCTCTTCGAGGGTCGGGATCTCCACGTCGACCGTCAGCTGATGCACGTACTCGACCGCCATCTCAGCAGCGCGCCACATGGTCACGTTGCGCACGTCGAGCCCGAATGCCGCCGCCATGCGCGCAAAGCGCTCCGGCTCGCCGGCGTGGTTGTACTCCATCACCGGCCCGAGCAGACGTGCAGTCAGCGCACCATGGGGTGCATCGTGCACGCCGCCGGCGGTCTGGCTCATCGCATGGGCCGCGCCGGCAGAGTCGGTTCCGTAAGCAAGGCCGGCGAGCATCGCCGCGCCGCTCATGTGGTACCGAGCTTCGACGTTGGCGCCCTGAGAGAAAGCGACCCGGAGGTAGCGCGCCACGTACTCCATCGCGAGCAGCGCGACCGCGTCTGTGAAGGGCTGGTGGTAGGTCATCGTGTAGCACTCGACCGCGTGTGCCAACGCGTCCATGCCCGTTCCGGCGGTGACCGCAGGCGGGAGCTTTACGGTGAGCTCGGGGTCGATGACCGCGACCCACGATGCGATGTTGGGCGTGCCGCCGACGTTGAACTTGATCTTTCGCTTCGGGTCGGTGATCACCGCCCAGAGCGTCACCTCGCTGCCGGTCCCTGCAGTGGTCGGGACGGCGATCATCGGGGGGATGCGCTTCGCGATCGGGTTCTCACCCCATTCGAAGTCGAGGATGCTCCCGTCGTGGGCCGCCACGACGCCGATCCCTTTGGCGGTGTCTATCGAGCTCCCGCCGCCGATCGCGACCAGGCCGTCGCAACCCTGCGAGCGGTACTCGGCGGCCCCCGCATCGACCAGCTCGACGCCCGGATTGGCGCGCACGCGGTCGAACACGACCGGTTCGCAGTCAGAGCCGCGCAACACCTCGAGCGCGGTGTCGAGCAAGCCCGCGGCCTTGACTCCGGGGTCTGTGACCAGCAACGGCCGGCGGATGCCGAGCAGGCCGGCCTCGGTTCCCAGCTCGCGGATCGCGCCTAGACGCTGCACGAGGCGGGTCGGGCTCTGGTACGTGCGGAGTGTGTACTCGAGCATGTTTAGAGAAACGCGCCGCCGGGCCGAAGCCCGGCGGCTAGTGAACTGCTATTCAACCGGAATTTCGTGGTGGATGCGGGCGAGGTCGATCCCTTGCCGGCTCCGGTATACGCGCGCCACTACGTAGATGACTATGGCGACGACGTATGTCGCGACGAAGTAGATGACCGAGTTGGGCGTCTTCTGCAACGAAGTCCCGTAAAGGTTGTCAGGGTTGAACGACCACTGGTAGAGCATGAAGAGCAGGAACAAGCCCGTGATCACTCCAACCACCGTGATCAACGGCACCCCGGCGATCTTGAATCGGGCGATCGGCGAGGCCTCATAGAGGTCCTTGCGGCGCCAGGGCAGGATGATCGCTGCCACCACCGTCGCGAGGAAGGTCAAGGCAAGCACTGCTGTAGCGTCCAGGAACACGCTGGTGAAGTCCGGCTTGTAGGCATAGATCGCGCTGATCACGAGCGACGGCGCGATCATCAGAATGAGAGCGCCGTACGGCACACGGCGCTTGGCCGATATGTTGGCGGCCCATGCCGGCAACACGCGATCGAAGGCGGCGGCGAAGATGACGCGAGTCGAAGACAGGAACAGGGTTCCCGCCCAGCCGAAGAACCACAGGCCCATGACGATGATCAGCAGGGCCTGGAAGAGATGGTTGTCCACCAAGAATCCCGCGAACATCACGGGGTATGGCCAGATCGGAACCGGCGGGGCAACCGCGCCTTGCACGGCGAACAAGTTGTTCCAGTAGGCCGCGTTGGCCGACTGGTAGAAGTTCCAGCCGATCGTCTTGTTGATCAGGATCACGACGAGCGCAACCATGGCCACCGTGACCCACAGGCCCGCGAACATACTCCAGAAGGGCTTGCGGATGTCTTTGGCTCCGCGGACCTCGCCGTAGAGGGTCGCTCCCCAGTTGGGCCACAGCAGGTAGAAAGCCAGCCAGGGGAGCAGAAGAAGCAGCGGACCAAACGTCAACGTGCTGAAGCTCGACCCTGCGAAGGTTTTGCTTGCTGCGTCGATCGTCCCCTGGTACGCATTCGCCGGCGCGCCGAAGAGGCTAGTCGCCTCGCGGTTGAAGGCGTTCTGGAAGTCCTGGGGACTCGCGAACAGGAGCAGGGCGCAGACAACCGCCAGACCTACGATGCCGATCCAGAAGCAGACCTTCTGGATTCGCGCGTAGGTTTCCATGCCCAGCGTGACTACGATGCTCACGAACGCGAGCACGATCAAGCACGACACGAAGATGCCGGTCTGACTGGTGAAGAAGGTGGCGACGCCGGTCCAGCCAAGCGTATACGCGAGGGGGGAGAAGAACTGGACGACCAGGATGTTCGCGTAGATCGGCGCCCAAAGGAACAGCGTGAACCACCAGCCGGTCATGGACAGTACGAAGCCAAGCCCGCCGCCTAGCACGCGGCTCTGCCAGGCGTAGTCGCCGCCTGTACGCGGCATGACGCTCACCAACATCGAGTACGTGATGACGAGGAAAGTTGTCAGCAAGCCGAACACCAGAATCGCGGCGAGCAGCTGTCCATCCGGGACGGTGTAGACATAGGACATGCCGTACAGGCCGAGCGTGATGAGGTTAACTGACCAGAACGAATAAACGAATGCATCGAACGTCGACCAGGATTTGACCAGTCCGGTGGCGTTGCGCAGGAACAGCGTCGGCCGCGCCCCGGCCGACCCCATCGTCGTTTCAGCCATGTGTTTCTCTCCTTCTCCCTATCCCGTTATCCGTTGACCAGCTGGTAGCTCTTGATCCCCTTCTTCGCGTCGAGACTGATGATCGCCGACATGAGGATTCCTTCCTCATAGGAGCTCCCGGGGTTGATCGAGAGCGTCTTCCCGAGCTTGACCGCCCCCTTGCTCTCGTGAATGTGACCGTGCAGGGACAGCAGCGGCTGGTGCTTGTCGATCGCCTGGCGCACAGCAGTCGAACCGACGGGGCGCAGCGCGCGGCCGCCGTGCATGAGCTTGAGGTCCGCGTCGATCGCCGGCGCCTCATCGAGGCCCGAGCGAAACGGCGGGCAGTGGAGGTTGAAGATCGCGCGGGACGGGTCGGGGATGTTCTTGGCCATCGCCTCGATCCGCGCGCCGAGCTTCTCCTCGGTCTCCTCGCGGTGCGTGTTCCACGGCGTGTGGTTGGACCAGCCGGTGGAGATCATCGTGAAGCCGTCGATCTCAACCATCCGTCCTTCACCGAGCTCGACCACATCGGATTCCCGGACGACGTCGTCAACCTCCATCTCGTCGTCGTTCCCCGGGCACACGAATATGCGCACGCCGGACCCGCGCAGCTTGTCCGCAGCCATGTTCATCCAGCGACGGACGCCGTCCAGCATGATTTGCTGGAAAGTCTCCTTTCGAACGTCGGCGTTCTCGTCCAACTCCTGCAGGCGCTCTGGGGTTACGTGAAGCGGGTAGTAGCCCCGCCGCCGGATCTGGTTCTCGATTTCGCCCACCTGCTCCGCGCCGACAACTTGACGGTCGGCCGCGATGGTGACCGTGTAGTGGCCGTTCTCCTCGACGATCGGAATCATGGCCTTGCCCGTCATGTCGCCGCCGCAGATCAGAACGTCGGCTTCATAGAACTTCGCAGCGTTCAGGAATTTGCGCCAGCACATCTCGGAGCCGTGCAGGTCGGTGGCGAAAAAAATCTTGGGCATCAGTGGCCGCCTCCAGAATGTCCTTGCATCTTCATCGGCCTAGGCGGCCGGGCTGCGCTGATGCCGGCGTCGTCTCCTGCGCGCGCTCGGTCACGCATCTGTGCTACCTCTCCACCAGGACTTTGCGAATCTCGCGCTCGAATCCGACCACGTGACGCTTCATGCAGTCCTCCGCGCGCTGCCCATCGCCGGCGATGACGGCGCGCAGCATCTCGATGTGCTCCTCGACCGCCTCGCGCAGGCGCACACCGTGATCGATGACCAGGTACCAGAGACGGAGGCTGAGGTTGAAGTACCTGTCGAGCGTGTTTTCGAGAAAGGAGTTGCGCGCCGAGCGATAAATCTGGCGGTGGACCTCCTGGTCGAGCTGCATGAGCTCGCGCTGGTTGGTGCGCTCGACCGCGTCCAAGCGCTCGAGTAGGTCGCTGATCGCGTCCCGGTCATGAGGTCCGATGCGCTCCGCGGCCAGCCGCGCGGCATGGCCCTCGAGAACCACCCGGACCTCGGTGATGCGGGCCAGATCGGTGATGTTGACGTCAGTGACGAAAGTCCCGCGATGCGGAACGCTGCGGACGAGGTTTTCCCAGGCGAGACGCTGCAGCGCCTCTCGGATCGGCGTGCGCCCGATTTCGAGCTCATCGCGCAACCGCCCCTCCTCGACCACGGAGCCCGGCGGCATGTCCAGGCAGACGATGCGATCACGGATGCGGAGGTAGGCTTCCTCGCTCTGGGAACGGCCGGCTTCCGGAGCCGAGCCCTGGGCGCGGCGTCCCGGCAGCGCGCGAACCTGCGAAGCCACCCCCGTCGACCCTCCCCTATCGGCCATCGACCAATATGCGACCGATATACCGGCGGCAAAGGTAGCACCGGTCCGGGAACCCGTCAAATGCCGAGCTAATCCGGAAGTGGCGCGCCTCGAGTCTCGGGCAACAGGAGCAGGAGCAGCGCGCCCGCGAAGGCGATCACTCCCGTCAGTCCGAGCGCTGTGCCCAGGCTCATCGATTGCGAGAGCAACCCGACCGCCTGGAGCCCGGCGACGCTGCCGGCGGCTGCCGCGAGAGACGAAAGTGCTTCGGCGGTCGCCCGCGCCCGGGTCGGAAACAGCTCGGCCGACCAGGCGCCCAGCACAGGCGTGGCCGCGCTGGCGAACGAGCTCCAGAGCACGTTGCCGGCGACAAACCCTGGCGTGCCGGTCGCGAAGCTGAGGCTCGCCGCGACCGCCGTCGCGCCGGTCAGGGCGGTGGCTGGGACACGTCGCCCAAAGCGGTCGCTGAAGAACCCGCCGGCCACGTACGAAGCCGCGCCCGCAACCCCCGACGCGATGATCAGCTCGCTGATCGCGGTCGGGCTTAGATGGAGGACCTGGCTCGCGAAAAGCGTGAACAGGAGACCGGCGGGCTCGAGCAGCACAGCCAGCAGCGCGGTGGTGGCGGCGATCACGATCAAACGCCGGCGCCATGCAGGCGCTATCAGCAGCCGCAGCGCCGAGCCCGAAAGCTGCACTCCCTGCCACACACGTCCCTCAGGCAGCCTTGTCCAGATTATTGGCGCCGCGAGAAGCCCGACGCCGCCCGCGAGAAAGAGGTATCGCGAGCACTGCGAGCACGCTCACGGCCTGGCCACGGCGGCCGGGCGGAGCCTCCTCGACGATCAGCGCGGTGGCGACTCCTCCCACCAGGACCTCGAAGCACACAGCGACCAGTCGAAGCAATGCGAGGGCTTCCAGCGTCGGAGCGAACGCGCTGGCGAAATTGGCGACCGAGAATCCGGCCACCCCGACCGCGATCAGCCTCCGCCGGCCGAAGCGGTCGGCGAGAGTGGCGAGTGGCAGGGCCCCGATGCTGCCCAGGGCGAGCACCGAGCCGAGGTTCGAGAGCGCGGGAACGCGGGCGTGAAAGTCCCCCGCGATCGCGGGCAGCGCGAGGACGAGCACTGAGCCGTCGAACGCGGTGAGCACCACAGCGAGGCCGGCCCAAATCAGAGTTCGGCGTTGCAGTGCATCCAGCTCAACCATTTAGATAAGGCTGAGCCTCCTCAGCAGGTACGGCCCTGGTCCAAGGAACCCGCACGTGGCTGCGATGTGCGCGATGGAGACTCCAAGCAGCGAAGGAGGTCCCGGCAGCAGCCAGAAGGCGAGACCGAGCGGGACGCCCACGAGCGCCGTCGCCAGGGTCTCGGCCCACGGCCAGCCGAGGCGGTGATAAAGGACGTAAGTCGCGGTGCCGGCGATGAAACCCACGGGGATCCCGAACGCCACGCCGAGCCCGCCCTGCACGAGACCCCTGAAGAACGCCTCTTCGATCGGACCGTTGAGCACATAGAACGCGGCCTGAAACCACGCGTCGCCGCCGGCAGAGGGGACGCTGAGCACGCCGCGACGCCGAGCGAGCAAGAGCTGCACCATGGCGGCCGCGACGAACAGGATCGGCGCGGCGACGGCCGCAAAGATGATCTGCGCGGATGGGCGACCGGTTGAAAAACCGAGCCACGCCGGCCGCCAGCCGATCTCGACGACGGCAACGACGAGCGCAAAGGGAAGGAGCCGTCGGAGCAAATCCGGCGCCATCCAGGCCCAGCTGTCGGGAATACGCGTGAGCGCGACCCGCGTTGTTGTCGTCATGGAGTTCGAGCTTTACTACGACTACACGTGCCCGTTCGTCTATCGCGCCTCATTACTGCTCGCGGGCGTGGCCGTTGAGCGACCTGTTGACGTTCGATGGCGCTATTTCTCTCTGACGCAGGTGAACTCCAAGGATGAGGGCTGGACGGTATGGGGCGCCCCCGCAGGCGAGAGAGTGCGCGGGCGGCTCGCGTTCATGGCCGCCGAGGCAGCACGGCGTCAGGATCGATTCGAGCCGTTTCACGCGACCCTGCTGCGAGCGCGGCATGAAGGTCGTATCAACATCGACGAGGTCGAGGCGATCGAGCAGGTGGCTGAGGATTCTGGCCTCGAGCTTGGTCGTTTTCGTCGCGACGTTGCCGATCCGACCATTCTCGCGGCGCTCGAGCGTGACCACACTCACGCGGTCTCCGCGCACGGCGTTTTCGGGACGCCGACGTTCGTGTTTCCCAATGGCGCCTCAGCGTACATTCGGATCGCGGAGGTGCCGGGGGCGCCCGACGCGGTGAAGATGTTCGACAGCCTGATCGCGATCGCCGCGGACGAGCAGCGAGTCCTCGAGATCAAGCGGCCCGTGAAACCCTCGCCCGACTGACAGGTTCGAGCAGGAGCATTGGCGGCCTAGGTGTCGATGGCGTACAAGCCGACCCCATCCACCACGGCGATCAGGTGGTATCGGCTCGTAACCAGGTCTTCGAGCACCGGGTAGTTGCGCATCGGATACATCGCAAAGTCGCTCCAGCCGGCGGCGGCGGTGTCGACGATCAGGACCGGCGGGTTGCGCTCGAGATCTGACTTCAATTCCGGCCACACATCAGGGGACGTGTCCCAGTTGTTCGGCGGTAGGTTCGAACCCCGCGCAAATCCGCGGAGGAATCCGGGGAACCGGCTCGCCATCAGCCGGTCCGACTCGACGTATAGCGCCGGCCAGTCGCCCCAGACGAACACGCGATCGCCAGGGCCGGTGTGGGTCCGGATATAGGTCGCGACCTGTTCGTGTTGCGGGATGGGCGGGCTGAAGTCGTAGGTCAGCGGGTCGGCGAAAACGTTGTATGCAGCCCATCCGAAGGCGGGCACGGCGACGCCGATGCCGACGATCCAGGCAACCTGCTTCCTCATCGGCGTGCGGAGGGCCGCATCGACCGCGAGCGCCGAGAGCAGAGCCAGGGGGCCCATGACCTGGATGAAGTAGTGCCACGACAGATGGCCGCCTGCGAGCGATCCGAGCATCGACACGACCAGCCAGGCGACGATCAGCCGCTGCCCCGAATCCAGTCGCCTCCAGCGCACCGCCCACGCGATCGCGGCCACCCACAGGACTGCCATGTCGACCACGAATGGGACGACGCTGTCCTTCGCCCGAGCCCAAACCAGTCCGGGAGCCCAGTTGCCGCTCGCGTATCCGGTCAGGGTCGCGATCGTCCACCGCCAGAAGCCGGAAAAGGAACCGGTTAGCGCGGTCAGCACGGTGCCCGCCAGCAGCCCCGCGGCCAGGCCGCCGATGAACAGAGCTGACGCGCGCGCGCGACTTTCGCGTGGCTCGAAATAGAAGATCGCCAGCGGCAGCAGCAACACGTCGACCGCGGCCGATTGCCGGAATGCGCCCGCGGCCGCGAGCAGCAATCCCGACCAGACCCAATGGCGGCGGAGCATCAACAAGAGCGACCCAGTGAGCGGCAGCATCATGAACGCTTCCGTGTTGGCAGCCAGAAGTCGCGGATTGCCCGCCGCCGTCATGACGCCGTAGAAGATCGCTGCGAGGATCCCCACTCGGTTGCCGGCCAGCTGCCTTCCGGCCACAAAGATGAGGACGCATGTGGCGGCAATCGTCAGCAATGCGATCGCATGGATTGCGGTCATCTGGTACGTGCCGAACAAGCGGAACGTGACGGCGTAAACCCAGAAGATGCCCGGCGGCTTGTTGTCCACGCCGCCCTGCGCGTACAGCGGGTCGCCGAGGTTCATCAGCGCCGCGATCGATCCGTAGATCGCTTCGTCGCCGTCGAGCAGACGATGGAAGAAAGAGGGAGCGTGCACGATGAGGACCGGAGCCGCCACCGCCGCCACCCAAAGCGCGGGCTTGCCGGCGTTGCGCGTCATCGTGGCGGTCGCCATAAGGCCTACCTATATTGCTGTACGGTCGGAGCGTGACCACCGTCAGGCGTTTTGGAGCGCCGTTCGCGCTGGTAGTCGTGCTGGTGGCGCTCGGACTCGATCTCTGGAATCCAAGCGAGCCGATCGGTATCGACTTCCATACCTACGAAGCGGCTGCTCGCGTGGGTCTACACCAGGGATGGTCACACATTTACGACCAGTCGCTGGTCGCGGCCGAGCAGGCGAACCTGGTCCCGAGTCAGACGGTCCAACCCTTCCTGAGCCCGCCGCCGGTCGCGTGGCTCGCTGCTCTGCTCGCGCCGCTGCCGTACTGGCCGTCCTACTACATATGGGCCGCGTTCACCTCGATAGCGTTCGGGCTCGCGCTGATCTGGGCGTCTACCGATCGCGGTCTGATGCGCTGGGTGGCGGCCGGCGCGGCACTGGCTCCTTGGTGGCTGCTTCACGCGGTGCATCTAGGCCAGGTCGTCCCGCTGGTGGCCGCAGGTGTCGTGGTCGCCTGGCGCCTCGCGCGCGATCGGCGCGACATCGTGGCCGGGGTCGCGTTGTCGGTGGTCTTCCTGAAGCCGAACACCGCGATCCTCGTCCCGTTCGCACTACTTGCCGCCGGTCGCTTTCGCACGTTCGCGGCCTGGGCCGGCGCCGGCGTCGCCGTCGCAGCGATTGCCTGGCTGACCATGGGCTCGAGCGGCGCCTCCGCTTACATCGGCCAGCTCACGGGACCGCTGCCCGCTGGCGCGAACTCGCTCACCGTCGAGGGCGCGCTCGGAGTGAGCGGGTCAGTCGCCCTGGCGTTGCGTTTGCTCATCGTCGTCGCCGCCCTCGTGGCCGCTTTCCGGTTGCGCCATTCGACTGGGCTGGCCATTGCCGCCGGGACCCTCGGGTCGCTGCTCGTCGCACCGTACCTGCACGGCTCCGATCTGTGCCTGGTCGGCGTGGCGGCATGGATGGTGTGGCAGGAACGGCCGCCGCTCACCTGGCGAATCCCCATCGCCGCCGGGTGGGTCATCGCGAGCCCGTTTGTGGCGTCGAGCCCACTGAGCCTGGGATTGAACCGCTGGCCTCTCGTAGAGCTCTTGTTGCTGGCGGCCCTCGTGGTCGAGGCCTGGCGGCCAGGGCGCGAGAGAGAACCCGCCTTAACAGGCAAGGCTGACCTCAGGTCACGGGCCCCCGCATAATCCAAGAGCCCGCCTCATCGGAGGAAACGTTTTGCCACTCGACGTACACGACATCCACGGCCCGCTCCGAGTCCTCGCCGGGCCGGGGACTGGGAAGACTCGCGCGCTCGTCGACCTGTACGAGCAGGCCGTGATCGCGCATCTGGCCACGCGCGACCAGATCCTGACGCTCACCTTTTCCACCGGCGCCGCCGACGAGATCGCCAGGCGCATCGACGAGCGGCTGAAGGACGACTACGCAGAAGCCTGGATCTCGACGTTCCACAGCTTCTGCTGGCGCGTGCTTCGCGACCACTCGCCGGATCCACGCCGGATGCTGATCAACAGCTTTCAGGAGTCGATCGTGATGAGACAGGTCCTCACCGAGATCGATCCAGAGGTGCTGGGCGCCCTCGTCGGGGTCAGGCGATCCGACGCATTCGCCCGTGACCTGCTTGGTTTCGTCGCGCTGATGAAGCAAAACCTCGTCCACCCGGCTGCGCTGGTGCTGGCGACAGAGGCGGGTGGCAGCGACCGGTTGCGCGCGCTTGCCGCCGCCTACCAGGTTTATCAGGAGCGGCTTCGCGGCGCGGGTCTTTTCGACTTCCGCGACCTCATCGTCGGGGCCATCGAGCTGCTGCAGTCGAAGCTGGAGCTGCGCGAGCAGCTGCGCTCCAAGTTCCGGCTGATCCTCGTCGACGAGTTCCAGGACGTCGACCCGGCTCAATTCCAGCTCCTGCAGCTGCTGTCGCCGCCCGAGTCTCGTCCGCGGCTCGTGGTCGTCGGCGACCCGGACCAGTCCATCTATGGTTTTCGCGGCACCGTTCCGCGGCTTCTCGGCGTCGATTTCCCGGCCGTCTATGGCGCCGCCACGATGGGGCTCGACGAATGCTGGCGATGCTCGCAGGAAGTGCTAGAGGCCGGGGAGCGGCTACTTGGCGCGACCCAGCCCGGGCGCGTCCACAGAAGCCTTCGCTCGGTTGCGCAGATCACGCAGCCGGCCGTGGTCGTCGCCCATGAAGGCGATGGCCTCGACGAGGCGTTCTTCTGCGCTCGGGAGATCAAGCGGATCCACACCGCGTTCCCCGAGCTCCGGCACGACGATTTCGCGATCTTGCTTCGCAGCACCACGGCGATGGGGGCTCCGTTCGAGGAGGCGCTGCGCGCGCTGGGCCTTCCTTATGAAGTGCGCGGGTCCGGTGCCGCCGCCCGCAA
>WNFD01005873.1_pt1 | contig 15851 bp, 19 predicted proteins | sample 5400491 | NCBI WGS metagenome assembly WNFD01 (sample SAMN13153343, study PRJNA577476) | soil metagenome | isolation source: 120 cm saprolite under Douglas fir tree site 2 hole 2 replicate 2 | place: USA:California | collected 2015-04-18 | reverse complement strand
GGCTCGTGGGCCGACCAGTACCTGTGGCAGGCCAACACCGTCAACGGCGCCGCGCAGCCGGTCAACTTCGCCCAGTACTCAAACCAGGTCAACGCCATATCCGGCGGGCAGAAGTTCGTCACGATCGACTACGGCTCCGACACCCCGCAGGCCGCGGGCGCCTGGGTTAGGCAGTCGGCGACCTCCGGCCAGGGCGTGGCGCTCTGGGAGATAGGCAACGAGGTGTACGGGTCCTGGGAGACCGACACCCACTCCAACCCCCACACGGCGTCGTCGTACGCGACCAACGCCCTGCCGTATATGCAGGCCATGAAGGCGGCTAACCCCAGCGCACAGATCTGCTACGACTACGCGATGGACGGCACCCTGGCCCCTGGCGCCGGCGTGGCAGGCTTCCAGACCTGGAACGACACGATCCTCCAGGCCGACGCGGCCGACATCAACTGCGCCGACGTCCACTGGTATCCAATCAACGGGACGCCCACGGAGAGCGTTCAGTCAATAATGGAGTTGATCGACAACATTCCCGCCGCGGCGGCTGAGATTCACACCGCGCTGTCGACCTACGATCCGAGCGCGTATTACGTCAGCGTGACCAACGCCAGTTACGACGGTGCGATAGCGAAAGGCGGTTCGGCCACTTTCGGCCTTCTGGGAAGCGGCAGCCTTCCCGGTTCGCTGGGCAACGTGCGGTGCACGGCGTCCTGACCTGCCCCTAGCCGACACCGGATTTCGGGCTCGCCGAGCGCGCCCGCAGCCGGCCGGGTCTCCGCTGCGGCCTTCTCCCACGCTGGCCGTTCTGTGGCCTGGCCAAGCGCGGCTGGTGCGATCATCGGCACATGCAGGACGACACGATGACGTGGACTGAGGTTTCCGCGCGGCTTGCTGCGGCGCGCACGTACTGGCTGGGCACCACCACGCCGTCGGGTGCCCCGCACGCAGCGCCGGTCTGGGGAGTGGTGAGCGGCGAGACGCTCTACCTCTACAGTGAGCGGAGCACCGTCAAGGCCCGCAACATCGCGGCAGATCCGCGAGTTGTCGTGCACCTGGAGAGCGGCGAGGACGTCGTGATCGTGCGCGGCGCGGTCGAAGACCTCGGAGCACCCTCCCTGGTTCCGTCCGTGGTCGCGGCGCTCGCAGCGAAATACACCAGGCCGCAGGATCAGCAGTACCTGCCGGGCGCCGACCCTGACTTTGACGTCGTCTACGCGATCAGGCCGCAGTCAGCGATGGCATGGCGGCTGGACGACTATGCCGCCTCGCAGCGTCGCTGGTCTTCCTGATCGTCCCGGTCGGCGGCCGTTTGGCGGCGGCTTCGTTTTCATGGTGTCGGGCAGGATGCCAGGGTGGAGGCAGATGACGGCGCCGCGCGGGCGCGCCAGCGAGAGCTTGTCCGGCGTGGATACGACGCGATTTCGCTGACCTACCGTAACGATGACGGCGGGGCGGCCCAGTCGTCGGCGGAGGATGTCAGCCGCTATGCCGAGTGGGTAGCGGAGCTGGCCGTTTTGCTGCCTTCTGGCGCTCGGGTCTTGGATCTGGGCTGCGGGGCCGGAATACCGGCGACCCGCGAGCTTATCGCGCACGGGCTGCAGGTGATGGGCGTTGATTTCTCCGCCGTCCAGCTTCGCCGGGCGCGGCGGCTCGTCCCGGCCGCCAGCCTGGTGCAAGCCGATATGACCGCACTGCGGCTGCGGCCCGCCAGCCTGGATGCTGTGGTGTCCTTCTACGCCTTGATCCATGTGCCGCTGGCCGACCAGCAGGCCCTGTTCCCCCGCATCCGGGGCTGGCTGCGGCCGGGCGGTCATTTCCTGGCCATTGTCGGTGCTGAGAAGTGGACCGCGACCGAACGCTACCTCGGCGCCGACATGTTCTGGGACCACGCGGCCACCGATTCCTATCTTCGCTGGCTCCAGGCAGCAGGGATGGCACCGATCTGGCACCGCTTCATCCCCGAAGGAGATTCGGGGCACAGCCTCATCCTGGCCCGAGCTATATAAAAGACCCGGCACGCCCGCGCCCGTTGCGTATGTTTGCGGCATGGGCACTTCACCCGGCGAGCAGGCCGGCCGGCCCGGCGACCTGGCCGCCGCGCTCCACGCGGCGGGCCCGTATCCCGGCCAGGCGGAGCAGATGAACCTGTTCGGCCGGTTCATCGGTGCCTGGGACGTCGAATGGCACGGGACAGACCGGGATGGTCATCCGGCCACCATGACCGGCGAACTGTGTTTCGGGTGGGTCCTCGGCGGGCGCGCGGTCCAGGACGTGTGGAAGGTGCCCGCATCGGGGCAGGCACCAGCCGCGTTGCGTCCCTTCCACGGGACGACGCTGCGCTTTTATGACCCGTCGATCACGGCATGGCGTTCCACGTGGATCGATCCGATCAACGGCCGTGTCCGTCGCTTCATCGGCCGCCCGGACGGCGGCGACATTGTGCTGGAGGGGCTCGATGACGAGCCGCCGGAGCGCTGGAGCTTCCGCGACATCTCGGACAACTACTTCCGCTGGACCGGAGAGGTCTCGGAGGACGGCCGCCAGACGTGGCGCCTCGATGAGCAGATGTTCATCCGCCGCCACACCCGGCAGAGCCTATGAGCAGGCCGGAACCGTCATGACTTTGGTCTGGGAACCGCGCCGGTCAGTATGACTTGCGGGCCTTCCAGACTTCCTCGCAGGGCCATTGCCGCGCCCACTCCGTCAACCAGGTTCCCCACGGCTGCGCCCGCCGCCAAGTGGCTCACGGCCCGCACGGCTGCGGCGAACTGTCAGGATCGAGGCATGGACGTCTTGAGCAGCCGAATCCTGTTGCGGCCCGCCGACCTGGATCGGAGCCGGCGTTTCTACCGCGACGTGCTGGGCTTGGCGATCTACCGAGAGTTCGGCCCCACGGCCGATCCTGGACTGGTGTTCTTCCTCGGCTCGGGGTTCCTGGAGATTTCCGGCCACGGTCCCGGCACTCCCGGACGGTCGGTGATGATCTGGATCCAGGTCCGCGATGTCCACGCTGAGCATGAGCGGCTGTCCGCCGCTGGCGTCCGTGTGCTCCAAGAGCCCCAGACCGAGCCCTGGGGACTGATCGAGATGTGGATCGAAGACCCCGACGGGGTGCAAATTGTTCTCGTCGAGATCCCCATCGACCATCCTCTGCGCCGGGACCCTCGATCCTCATCCAGCGCCCAGTAGCGTATCCACCCAGTGCTCCCTGAAAGCCCAGGTTGTGCGCCCCGTCATGCGGGGCCGCTCGTCAGCGTGTGGCGGCGTCCGGGAGCGGGACGTTCTGTAGCCGCAGCTGGCCACGTGCGAGCACCTTGCCGCGCTCGTCCGTGATGGTGACAAGCCACAGTTGCTGCACGCGGCCCTGCTGCAGGGGCTCGGCAATGACCTCTGCCCGGCCGGATGTGGCCGGGCGCAGGAAATCGGTCGCGTTGTGAACACCCACCGCGAACTGGCCCCGGTCCCGCACCGCCAGGCTGGCGCCGATGCTGGCGGCGGATTCGACGGCGGTCGTGTAGACACCGCCGTGCACCACGCCCCAAGGGGTGTGGTGATCGGGCCCGAGGTCGATGTGCCCGGCCACGCGTGAATCCACGACGAGGCCGGCACCGGCCACGAATCGGGTTGCCGCCTCAGCGCTGAGATTGACCTCCGCGGCCGGGCCGGGCTGGGTGTTGGCGGGATTCTCCATGGCATAGTCGTAACAGAAGATGATTACTTCAGGGAGCGGCCCCCGCACCAGCTGAGGAGCCGAAAGGACGACCTGGCTGTTGAGGCAGGCGCTATCGGCCGACCTGAGGAGCTCATGCTTGCTCTTCAGCCTCGCTGCTCTCGCCGAACACGACCTGGATCGTCCGTTCATCGGCGCCGCGGATGACGCTCAGCTCGAGAGTGCCGCCGCGTGCCACCGGCAGCGCGTCGAACAGGTCATCGACCGCGTGTACCGGCTGGCCCCCGGCCGCCACGATCAGGTCCCCCTGGGCCAGGCCGGCGCGTGCGGCCGGGCTGCCTTCCGTCACATCCCGGATAAGCACCCCCTCGGCATCGGGGAGGCCCACGGCGCGCCTGAGCCGCCTGGCCACGTGCCCGGGAGCGATTGCGATACCAAGCTGCGGCTGCGCCGCGGACTCACCACGGGCAAGCGCATCGGCGCGGCTGCGGAGCGTCTCGTCGGCAGGTATGGCCAGATAGAAGCCCTCGCCGAGGCGGTTGGTGTTGATTCCGAGCAGCTGTCCGCCGGCGTCCAGGACCGGGCCGCCCGAGGATCCGGGCAGGAGCGGAGCGGTGTGCTCGACGCTGCCGGTAATGCGGCGGCCACGAGGGCCGCGGAAGGTCCGCTCGACGCCGGAGACGAACCCGTACGTCACGCGCAGCCCACGCCCGCCCGGGTTGGCCAAGCCGAAGACCGGTGTTCCGATGCCGGCAGGCGTGCTGGCCGCCCACGGGAGCGCCGGCGCCCCGCCGGTGTCGACGTCTATGACCGCGAGGTCCCCGTCGATGTCGCGTCCCGCTACGGTCCCCTCGGCCGTGCGTCCGTCGGCGAAGGTGACCACTACGTGATCGCCGCGCACATTGTGCGCGTTGGTCAGCACCCTCCCCTCGCCGAGCACGATGCCCGAGCCGATGCCCCAGCGCTGCCCGACGCCGACGACCGAGGGACCGGCACCCTCCGCCAGTTGCCTAATGCTTCCTTGTATCTCGTCGAGGATTGTCATCGCCGCCGTGCCTCCTTAGTAGGTAGTGACTTGCAAGTTACTACCTACTACCACCTACATGTCAAGATGACGGCTAGGATCGGCGTATGGCCGAACGGGAACACGCCCCGTCGCCGCTTGCCGAGGCGCTGACCAGAGTCGGCGACCGGTGGACACTGCTCTTGGTGGAGTCCCTGCTCAGCGGGCCGCGCCGGTTCAACGATCTCCTCGATCAGATTCCGGGCATCGCGGCGAACATCCTGTCCGAGCGCCTCAAGCGGCTTGAGCGGGAAGCGCTGCTGGTGGCCCGGCCCTACTCCGAGCGGCCGCCACGGTCTGAGTACGAGCTGACCGCCGAGGGCAAGGAACTCGCCGGCGCGCTCCGCCTCTTGGCGCACTGGGCAGCCGGGCACGCCGACCCATCCATTGCGCCCCGGCACCCTGCGTGCGGCACCCCCATTGAGGCGCGATGGTACTGCCCGACTTGCGACATTCTCGTCGACGACGAATCGCCGCACGCCGAGGTGCACTTCGTGTAGACACTGGCAACATGGCCGTGTATCCCACCGTCCCGGCGGGCGGAATGCCGCACGGTTCATGCCGGTTTCGTTGGGCATGGTTGGGTTTTAGGGGATCTCGCTGAGATCCCGGAAGCGGAGTACATCATGGCGGAAGCCCCTGCGCCGGAACCCTCCTCGCGGCCACGTGCTGCGGCCACCGTCGCAGACGTTATGCAGCCACCGCTGACGACGGTGGAACCGAACGACCATGTGGCCGCCGCCGCGTATCTGCTGAAGCACGCTGGTGCGTCGGCTCTGGTGGTCTTGGACGATGAGCAGACCAGGCGGCCGGTAGGTCTCATCACGGAGGCTGACATCGTCCACCTGGTGGCGGATGGCAAGGACCCGAACGAGGTCCGGATCCATGACCTGATGACCACCCGCCCGGTCGTCATCACCACGACGACAAGCATCCGTGACGCGGCCGAAACCATGACGACCGGCCATTTCCGGCACCTGCCGGTCGTCGGTGACGACGCCACCCTCATCGGGATGGTCGACATCGGAGATGTCTGCCGCGCGTTGCTCGACATACCCGTGGGATGATCGGCCGGCTATACGCGTCAGCAGGCGGGGCCGGGGTGTCGGTGGCGCGGGTTAGTGTGGCTGGGTGCTGGACTCGTTCCACCCGGCGGTTGGTACCTGGTTTGCCCGTCGGTTCCCGGCCGGGCCGACGACCCCGCAGGCTGCAGGCTGGCGGGAGATCGCGGCTGGGCGTCACACGCTGATCGCGGCGCCGACCGGGTCAGGGAAGACGCTGGCTGCGTTCTTGGTGTGCATCGACCGGATCTACCGCGCGCTGGAGGCGGGCGCTGACCAGGCGGCCGGGCCGCAGGTGGTGTACGTGTCGCCGCTGAAGGCCCTGGCCGTTGATATCTGGCAGAACCTTGAGGCACCGCTGGCTGGGATCGCGGAGGTGGCCGCGGGGCTGGGGCTGGCCGCGCCGGATATCCGGGTGGCGGTGCGGACGGGAGACACAGCCGCAGCCGAACGTGCCGCGATGCTCAAGCGCCCGCCGGATTTCCTGATTACTACTCCGGAGTCGCTGTATCTGCTGGTGACAGCGGAGCGCACTCGGGCGATGCTGGCACCGGCCCGCTCGGTCATCCTGGATGAGATCCACGCGGTCGCGGGGAACAAGCGCGGTTCCCATCTGGCCTTGACCCTGGAGCGGCTGGAGCACCTGGCCGCGCAGCCGGTGCAGCGGATCGGCCTGTCGGCGACGCAGCGCCCGATTGAGGCCGTTGCCAGGCTGCTGGTGGGTGCGGGCGCTGGCCGGTCGGCGCCGGACGGGTCACCGCGCTGCGCGATCGTGGACGCCGGCCACCGCCGTGAGCTCGACCTCGCCCTGGACCTGCCCAGCGATGAGCTCGGCGCTGTCGCATCGGCGGAGCAGATGGCCGAGATCCTGGACTTGATCGCCGGGCAGGTGCTGGAGCATCGGACGACGCTGGTGTTCGTGAACACCCGCCGGATGGCGGAGCGGGTCGCCCACCAGCTGGGCGAGAGGCTGGGTGAAGGCCACGTCGCCGCGCATCACGGGAGCCTGTCGAAGGACCGGCGGCAGCGGGTCGAGTCGCGGCTCCGCGGCGGTGATCTGAGGGCACTGGTCGCGACGGCGTCGCTGGAGCTGGGGATCGATGTCGGGCCGGTGGAACTGGTGTGCCAGATCGGCTCGCCCCGCAGCTTCGCCACGTTCGTGCAGCGGGTGGGCCGGTCCAACCACACCCGCGGCGGAACCCCGGCGGGGCGGCTATATCCGACGTCGCGGGACGAGCTGGTGGAATGCGCGGCTTTGCTGCGCGGAGTGCGATCCGGCCGGCTCGACACGCTGCAGGTTCCGGCCTGTCCGCTGGACATCCTGGCCCAGCAGGTGGTGGCCGAGTGCGCGGCCGCGGACTGGGCCGAGGACGACCTGCTGGCTCTGGTCCGGCGGGCGGCCCCGTTCGCGGACCTGTCGGCCGAGGATTTCGACGAGGTCGCCGAGCTGGTCTCGGACGGGATCCGCACCGGCCGCGGCCGCCGGGCCGCCTACCTGCACCGGGACCGGGTGACCGGGCGGCTGGCCGGCCGGCGGGGCGCCCGCCTGGCGGCGCTCACCTCGGGCGGGGCGATCCCGGAGCTGGGTGACTACCGGGTGCTGGCCGAGCCCGACGCCACCCTGGTCGGGATGGTGAACGAGGACTGGGCGATCGAGTCCATGGCCGGGGATGTGTTCCTGCTCGGCACCACCTCGTGGCGGATCCGCCGGGTCGAGCCAGGCATCGTGCGTGTGGTCGATGCCCACGGTGCGCCGCCCTCGGTTCCGTTCTGGCTCGGCGAGGCCCCGGGCCGCACCATGGAGCTGTCGGAGGAGGTCTGCGCCATCCGGAAGGCGGTAGCCGAACGGCTGGGATCGGGCGGGCCGGCCGACGCGGCCCGCTGGCTGAGGGCCGAGTGCGGGATCGGCGAGGCCGCAGCGGAGACGATCACGGCGTACCTGGGCACCGGGCTGGCGCAGCTCGGGGTGCTCCCGGACATGGACACCATCGTGCTGGAACGGTTCTTCGACGACAGCGGCGGAATGCAGCTGGTTGGGCATGCGCCGTTCGGCGCCCGGCTCAACCGGGCGCTCGGGCTCGCGCTGCGCAAGCGATTCTGCGTCACCTTCGACTTCGAGCTGCAGGCCGCGGCCAGCGATGACGCGATCCTGCTGTCCCTCGGGCCACAGCACAGCTTCCCGCTAGAACGGGTGCCGAAATTCCTGGCCTCCAAGACCGTGGAGGGCGTAGTCCGGCAGGCGGTCCTCACCTCGCCGATGTTCGCGGCCCGGTGGCGGTGGAACCTGAACCGGTCCCTGGCCGTGCTGCGGATGCACGGAGGGAAGAAGAACCCGCCTGCGATCCAGCGGATGGAAGCCGACGACCTGATGGCGGCCGTATTCCCCACGCTGGCAGCCTGCCAGGAAAACGTCGCGCCGGGCCCGCTGGAGATCCCCGATCATGTCCTGGTCCGCCAGACGCTGGAGGACTGCCTGCGTGAGGCTATGGACATCGACGGCCTGAAACAGCTGGTCGAAGGGATCGAGTCCGGCCGCATCACCGTCGTGGTGCGGGATAACACGGAGCCATCGGTGCTCGCGCATGAGATCCTGAACGGGCGGCCGTTCACCTATCTTGACGACGCCCCGCTGGAGGAACGCCGCAGCCGCGCGGTGCCGCTGCGACGCGGCCTGCCGGTAGAAGCCCACGAGCTGGGCAGGCTCGACCCCGACGCCATCGAGCGGGTCGCCGGGCAGGTCCGCCCCGACCCCCGCGGCCCCGATGAGCTGCATGACCTGCTGATGACCCTCACCGCTGTCCGCCCCGCCGAAGACTGGCGGCCCTGGTTCGACGAGCTGACCCGCGACCGCCGCGCCGTCAGCATTTACGGCCCGGCCGGGGTGTTCTGGTGCGCGGTGGAACGCCGCCCCGCCATCGAGGCCCTGTTCCCGGATGCCGCCGTGGTCCCCGATCACCCATGCCCGGTCCCGGCCGCACGAGCCGCACCGGCCGACCCGGACGTCGCGGCCGCCGACATGCTCCGCGGCCACCTGGACTGCCGCGGCCCATCGGCCATCGCGGACCTGGCCCAGTCAACCGGCCTGCCGGACACCGTCATTGAAATTGCCCTGGCCCGGCTGGAAGAGGAAGGCTTCGCCATCCGCGGCCGCTTCACCGGGCCGGGCGGTGCGGAGGAGTTCTGCGCCCGGCGGCTGCTCGCCCGCATTCACGTCTACACCCGGCAGCGGCAACGCCGCGAGATCGAGCCAGTCACCGCCCGGGACTTCATGCGGTTCCTGCTGCGCTGGCAGCGCATCGCGCCTGGCACCAGGGGCGAAGGCCGGCGCGGCGTGCTCACCGTCATCGAGCAGCTGCAGGGCTACGAGCTGGCCGCCGGGGCATGGGAGAACGCCGTCCTTGCCGCCCGGGTGGAAGGCTACCGACGCGAGTGGCTGGATGAGGCGTGCCTGTCGGGCCAGGTCACCTGGGGACGGCTGTCGGTGCGCGACATTGAGCCTGACCCGGCGCCCCGGCGCAGCGGCCTGGTCCCATCCCGGGCCACGCCGATCACCCTGACCATCCGCGACGACCTGCCCTGGCTGCTCCGCGCCGCACGCGGCGACCAGGCTCCGGCCGAGCCCGGACCCGGCCGCACCCGCGACGTGCTCGACGCCCTCCGCCAGCACGGCGCGCTGTTCCGCCCCGACCTCGCGGCGGCAACCGGCCGCCTGCCGAGCGAGGTGGAGGAGGCACTGTGGGACGGCGTGGCCCGCGGGCTGGTCACCGCAGACGGCTTCCGGGCCGTCCGGTCACTGCTGCGCCGCGGCCCGCGGCCCAGACCGTCCGGACTGCGCGGGCTGCGGCAGGGCCTGAACGGCGGCGCCGGATCGGCCGGGCGGTGGTCGCTGCTCCCGAGCCCGTCGGACGCAGGTGACCGGGACGAGCTGGCCGAAGCGGTCGCCGAGCAGCTCGTTGCCCGCTGGGGCGTGGTCTTCCGCGACCTCATGGCCCGGGAGAATCTCGCCGTGCCCTGGCGCGAGATCCTGTGGGCCTTCCGGCGCATGGAGGCCAGGGGCACCATCCGCGGCGGCAGGTTCGTCGCCGGGTTCAGCGGCGAGCAATTCGCGCATCCCGACGCCATCGACGTCCTGCGCGCGATCCGCAAGCAGCATCCCACTGGCGAGCCCGTCCAGATCTCCGCCGCCGACCCCCTCAACCTCACCAGCATCGTGCTGCCCGGCCCGCGCATCCCCGCTATCCCCGCGAACACCGTCACCTACATCGACGGTGCCGTCCCGTCGTAGGAACACTCATCGGGCGGGCCGGACCACCAGCATGCGACCCGCGAACTGCTCTGTGCTCGTGACCCGCTGCCATTTGCGTCTGGGCAGGTCAGGGACGTCAAGCACCGCGAGCTTGCTGGCCGGGCCGGTGTCCACCTTGTCACGGCCGCCGAGCGCGGGGGCGATGTTGATAATGTACATTAGTAATGTACATCATCAACTACCGGTTGAGGTGAATGGTGGCGCTGACGCAGATCGATATCGACGAGGACGCCCTCGCCGAGGCCATGCGGCTATCCGGTGCGAAGACGAAGAAGGACACCGTCAACCTGGCGCTGCGGGAGTTTGCTGCCCGGCACCGCCGGATCGCGGCGCTGGAGCACTACGCGACGCTGGCGGCGGGGTGGGACTTCGAAGGATGGGAGCACCGGCGGGCGGCTGAAAAAGACCCGGCGGCGTGATTCGCTACCTGCTCGACTCGTCCGCCCTGTGGCGTCTCTTGCGGGACGCCACGCTGCGGGCAGCCTGGGCCGAGGTCGTGTCTGTGGGCGTGGTCGGTTCCTGCCATCCCCAGCGCGTCGAATTCCGCCGCTCGGCTCGCACCATCGACGAGTACGAGCAGATGTCGGGGATGTTCGATGCGCTGTACCCAGACGTCCCAGTCGTCAAAGGTGCATGGCGGTGGATAGAGTCCGCGCAGTACCGGCTCCTGCGCCACGGAGCCCACCGCGCCCTGTCGGCCGTGGACCTGCTGATCTGCGCCTCTTCAGCCCACCACGACCTAGTAGTGCTCCACGACGACAACGACTTCGCGACCGCCGCACGCTACCTCCCCGATGTGCGAGAACGCACCATCCGCGACATGCCGCAAGCTGATTGACACCAGCCCAGTCCCGCCGAGCCGGTTCGCGCAATGGGCGACCTGGGAGCCAGCAAACATGCATGGCATCGTCATCGGTCGAGTGGGCCGAGCGTACCAGCATGCGAACCGCGACATGCTGGTCGAAGGTGACCCGCTGCCGGTACGTCTGCGCAGGTCACCGGCCAGGAAGGCGGCGCGATGACCCGCGCCCGCACCTGCTGCTGCCGACCGGCGCACTGGGCGGCCGGTCCCCTTGGTGGCACGGCAGTGAGGTCATCGCCTCCGGTCCGGGGCGTCAAGCAGCGAAGTGACCCGCTGCAGATCATCCACGCTCCTAGGTACTTGCAGGACCATGAGCATGTCGGGGTGCTCGACCGGGCGAAACTGGAACATCTCTAGGTCAAGCCGCCCGATCTCGGGGTGATCAATCCTGATCGTTGCTGGTCTGAAGTCGCGGATGGGGTACTCCGCCCACCATTCGCGGAATTCCGCGCTGGCCTCGGTCAGCTCCGCCGTTATCGTGGCGAATCGCGGGTCGCCGGGTCTCTGGCCGGCGGCGGCTCGGAACTGGCTGAGCACCGCGCGCGCGGCCGATTCCCAGCGGACCATGCGGGCACGGTTCTCCGCGTCGCTGAACATCATCCACAAGAGATTGCGCCGCTCGGCGGGGAGCAGCGCAGGGTCATTCCGGAGCCGTTGGTAAGGCGTGTTCCACACGACGTAGTCGAAATGCATGTCATAGATGGAGGCGATGTTGGGGGCGGCCGCGTTGACCAGCCGCTGCAGTCGGGGAAGCACCTCGTCGATGTGTGTCTTGCCCGTCGCGGTGGAGAGACCGGCCAGGCCACGGAGGTGCCGACGCTGGTCGGGGTCGAGTAGCAGCGCTCGGGCCAGCGCTTCGACCACCTGTTCCGACGGCGAGATGTTCCTGCCTTGTTCCAGCCAGGTGTACCAGGTGACGCTGACATCGGAGATTTGGGCGACCTCTTCGCGCCGGAGGCCGGGAGTCCGTCGGCGGCCGGAATCGCAGTCCTCCGGCAGGCCCACATCGACCGGCCGCAGCCGGGCCCGCTGAGCGCGGAGAAAGGCGGCCAGCTCCGCACGCCGCGCTGACTGCGGGGTCTCATTTGCCATTCGTCACGCCGACCTGACTCCGTGGCGGAGTGGGTTAACAGGGCCGCAGGCTAGCAGTATCAGTACCCGGACCGGCCGGTCATGTCTCACTATCCTGGCGATCATGGCCATGCACCCGGGGCCTGATAAGAGGAGCTCGTATGGCGGATCATAAGGGACCAGTGCTGGTCATCGGCGCCACCGGGCAGCAGGGCGGCGCGACCGCGCAGCACCTGCTTGAAGGTGATCGCACGGTCCGCGCCCTGGTGCGCAACCCAGCCTCGCCCGCCGCCAACGCGCTGCAGCGTGCAGGAGCCAATCTCGTCGTGGGTGACCTTGATGACCCGACTTCGCTGCGGACGGCGATGGAAGGCGCGCACGGAGTCTTCCTCGTACTGACCATGATGGTCGGTCCCAAGATCAGCCCGGAAGGCGTGGTGGCGGAAGAACGGCGGGGGAAGGCGGTGGCCGACCTCGCCCAGGAGTCCGGCATCGAGCATCTTGTGTACAGTTCGCTCAATGGAGCGAGCGCCCGTTCAGGAATCCCCTACTACGAAAGCAAGGCGCGGATCGAGGAGCACATCCGCGCGCTCGGGCTTCCGGCGACCATGCTGCGCCCCGTCTCCTTCATGGACAATTTCGCCACCTACAATCGCCCGGTCCTGGAGGACCGCGAGCTCGTGGTCAGCCTCGCCGTGCGGCCAGAGCTTCCGATGCAGTTCATCTCGGTGCGCGACATCGGCGCGTTCGCGGCGATCGCGTTCGACCGGCCGGACCAGTTCCTCGGCCGGACCGTCGAGATCGCCGGAGACGTACTCACGCCTCCGCAGATCGCCGAGACCTTCGCCCGTGTCTGCGGCCTGCCGGCACGTTTCCGCCAGACGCCCATCGAGCAGATCCGCGCCTTCGACGCGCAACTGGCCCAGATGTTCACGTTCTTCAACGAGCACCCTTCCGAACTAGCCGGCCTCTCGGCGCTGCGGGCGGAGCACCCGGGCCTGATGCGACTGGAGACCTGGCTGCGCGCGACCGGATGGAAACCCTGAGCGCAGAAAGTGAGCAGATATGACCGACGGACTGCTCCTACCGCCCGGTGGCGGCCGCAGAATCCAGACCATGACCCTGAAGGCGGGCGCCGAACAGTCGACGATCTGGTCGGCGTTCGAGGCCGAGGTAGCCCCCGGATTCGACGTCGGGGCGCACCTGCACCAGCAGGCCGAAGAGATGTTCTACGTGCTAGAAGGCGAACTCGACCTGCTCGCCTTCCAACCGGCTGCCAAGGCCAGCGGCGACTGGCGCACCTGGGAGTCGGCGACCGGCGCCACGGTATTCCGGGGCGGACCGGGAAGTTTCATGTTCGTTCCCGCCGGCTGCCCGCACGCCTTCTTCAACCCAGGACCCGAGCCGGCCCGGATGCTCTTCCTCGTATCCCCGGCCGGCCACGAGATCTACCTCCAGGAACTCACCGACCTGCTTGCCGCCGGAGGACCACCAGACCAAGCCGAGGTCGCAGCGCTACGGCGCCGCCACGACATTCATCAACTCACGCCCCTCACAAGCCGCCCGCTCGGGCAATAAGCCGCGCATCCGCCGACTGAGGATCCGGACAACGCCGACCCGGCGCCAGCCCAGGAGACCAGCACTCGGAGATCTGCCACGATGCGAACCACGAAGTCCTGATCGCCGACGACCACTGCCGGTGCGTCTACGCAGCTCACGCGTTGAAGGAGGATCATGATGAGTCGCTCCGGGCGCTTCGGCTCATCAGCCCGACTTACTATCAGGCGAGGCCCCCGCGCGGCGCAACCCAGGTGTGAGGCTGGCCGGTGACGGCGGCAATGTGCTCGAAGCCGGCGTCATAATGAAGAACGACAGCGCCGTGGTGCTCCGCGACGGCTGCAGTGAGCAGGTCGATGACACCGGCCGCCCGGTGGTGCCCACGGGCAGCCATCCGGATCTGGACATCCCGGGCTCGCCCGGCAATCACCGCGGTGATCGGCAGTACGACGTAAAGATTCCTGCGCCGCTCGGCGATCAGGCGGACGTCGGCTAGGTCACGACCGGAGTAACCGGCCTCCAGGTCAACTGTTACGCAGGTAGCGGCGGCGCCGTCCACGATGAGGCCCGCGATTACTTTGCGTACCGCGGAGTGCCGGATCCTGGCCTGCGCGGAGGTATCGATCAGGTAGAGCTGGCCCGGGCCGACCGGCAACGTCACCGGCGGGCCTGCCTCATGACCTCCGCGTCCGCGATATCAGGACCCACTCCGAGGGCATACGGGTCATCGAGCAACTGGTCTATGCGCTGGCGCCTGCTGGCCACGAACTGCAGCGCCGCGTTCACAGTGTCCTTCTTTGTCGTGGTTCCCAGTTCCTTGGCCGCTAGCTCCAGCGCCTCGTCGTTCAGGTCGATCATCGTCTTCATGTATACGATAGTACTGCGCCGTATACATCGATAGCAATATCTACACGGTACCCGCGAAGCAGAGGCCCTCGATTAGTAACCCGATAGATGGCGAAGCAACAGTTGGGAGCGGTCGCAAGGGATACCGATGTCGCGGTGAGGCGCCAGGGCTCGAACCCTGAACCCACGGATTAAAAGCTCGGTTGTCTACCGTTCGGGTGGGTCCAGGCGGATTCTGGCCTGGGCGTATGTACCGGCCTGGTGTCTGGTGGACCCTGGTGGACTGCAACCAGAACTGCAACCACGGACCGGTGCCACTGGAGGCTGCGGAGTGCGGTGCCGGCACGAGCAGACTGGCGCCCCGCTGGCCCGGGGTCGCATGCGGTTGCTGTCGCGTGTCCTGGCGGAAGGCGGGCCCGCGGTGCGCGGGCCTGAGGTCGATTCCCGCCTTGTGGGCCATCCACGGCATCCTCGACATCACTCGCGGTCTGCCCATCAATGCCTGGCCTCGCCACCTGGGCTTCGTACTGGCCGGACTCACCGACCAGCCAGCGAGCACGGACCAGCCGCCGCTGAGCAGCCGGAAGATGACGCAGATCATCCGGTCGAGCCCGTCGGCTCAACGCGGCGAAGCCCGACACGCGGAAGGCCAGGGCCAGTCCCGCTGATCACGCGGTCGGCGTGACCAGTCAGTAGTTGCCTCGTGCCGCGGCGGGCCATCCGATCGCGTCAAAGACTGCTACCGGGTCGAGGTAGTCCCGCCAGTGCGCGATCTTGCGGTCGACGATCGACAGCACCGAGATGTAGCGGTTGCTGTAGGCGGTTCCGGTCGGGATGGCGCGGCCCTGCGAGGCGTATTCGAGAACGACAACGCCCGTGGCTTGGTCGTGGTGGACGGCCAGGTCATAGCAGCGATCGAGGGAGAATGTGGCGCCATACGGGCGATACAGCTCGGCTACGGCTTGGCGTCCTTCGACACGGCGCGGGTAGCCCGGGACCGTGATGATGTACTCGAAGACGACGTCCTCGGCGAGCAGGTCGAAGAAGTGCTCACCGTCCACCAGCCCGGCCACGCCTTCCTCGATGATCCGAAAGAACGGGTCCAGGGCCTGGAAGTCGGCGAGTTTTCCGACCGCCGTCATCGGGCCACGTCCACGGCCCAGGCCGCGGCCGTGCGCCGCGCGAAGTCAGCGAAACTTGCCGGCGCCGCGCCGGTCGCCTTCTCCACGTCACTGTTGGGCCGCGAGCCGTGACCGGATGCGATGGTTTCGGTCAGCATGCGTAGAACCGCCCCGTACTCGGCTGGTACCCCTCCTGCTACCGCGGCGGCGACCCATTCGCCGCGGTCAATGTCGGTGTGGTCAATAGCCTGGCCGCTGACGTCGCTGATGATCTTGGCTGCCTCCGCGATCGTGAGTGCC
>WNFD01003466.1_pt1 | contig 15852 bp, 16 predicted proteins | sample 5400491 | NCBI WGS metagenome assembly WNFD01 (sample SAMN13153343, study PRJNA577476) | soil metagenome | isolation source: 120 cm saprolite under Douglas fir tree site 2 hole 2 replicate 2 | place: USA:California | collected 2015-04-18 | reverse complement strand
CGATTGCTTCGATATCGAAGTGAATGAGCGCGATCCCGACAAGCTGGTCGAGATCATCGCGGCCCTGGAACCCACTTTCGGCGGAATCAACCTCGAGGACATCAAGGCCCCGGAATGCTTCCTCATCGAGAGCAGGCTGCGCGAGCGCATGAAAATCCCGGTGTTCCACGACGACCAGCACGGCACCGCGATCATCGTCGGCGCTGCGGTGCTGAACGGATTGCGCGTCGTGGGCAAGGACATTGCAAAGGCGAAGCTCGTCTGCTCGGGCGCGGGTGCCGCCGCGCTTGCATGTCTCGATCTGCTCGTGAGCCTGGGGTTGAAGCCGGAAAACATTTGGGTGTCCGATATCAAAGGCGTCGTGTACCAGGGCCGAAAAGAGGAAATGGACCCGAACAAGGCCCGCTATGCGCGCAAGACACCGGCGCGAACGCTCGCCGAGATCATGCCGGACGCAGACGTCTTTCTCGGCCTTTCGGCCGGCGGGGTTCTCAAAGCGGAGATGGTGGCGCAAATGGCCGACAAGCCGCTCATCCTCGCGCTTGCCAACCCCGAACCGGAAATCCTCCCCGATGTCGCGAAGAACGTGCGTCCCGACGCGGTCATAGCGACGGGGCGGTCGGATTTCCCGAATCAGGTGAACAACGTCCTGTGCTTTCCATTCATCTTTCGCGGTGCGCTCGACGTCGGAGCGACCGCCATCAACGAGCCCATGAAGCTCTCCGCGGTCCGCGCCATTGCCGATCTCGCGATGGCGGAGCAGTCGGAGATCGTGGCTGCCGCCTACGGCGAGCAAGTCCTGAAGTTCGGCCCCGAGTACCTGATCCCCAGGCCCTTCGACCCGCGCCTGATCGTAAAAATCGCGCCCGCGGTGGCGAGGGCCGCCATGGACTCCGGCGTCGCCACGCGTCCGATCGTCGATTTCGACGCCTACAACAACCAGCTCCTGCAATTCGTGTATCACTCGGGCCTCATCATGAAGCCGATCTTCAATGCGGCGAAAGAAGGTCCGCGGCGTCGGATCGTGTTCGCCGAGGGCGAGGACGAGCGCATGCTGCGTGCGGCTCAAGTGGTGGTGGACGAGGGCCTCGCCAGGCTGATCCTGGTGGGACGACCCTCGGTGGTCGAGCGGCGAATCGAACGCCACGGGTTGCGCATCCGGCCGGGGACGGATTTCGAGCTCGTGAACCCCGAATCCGACCCCCGCTACCGCGATTATTGGACGGAGTACCACCGCCTCACCGAGAGGCGTGGGGTTTCGCAGCAATACGCGCAGATGGAAATGCGCCGCCGCCATACGCTGATCGGCGCGATGATGATCCACCGCGGCGAGGCTGAAGGGATGATCTGCGGCACTTTCGGCACGTACGGATTGCACCTGCAGTACATCGACCAGGTCATCGGTTTGCGGGTCGGGGCGAGGCATTTCTATGCGATGAACGCGCTCATGCTGCCCAAGCGCACGGTTTTCATCTGCGACACCTACGTCAATCTCGACCCTACTGCCGAGCAGCTCGCGGAAATGACTGCGCTTGCCGCAGAGGCGATCCGCCGATTCGGCGTTGTCCCCAGGGCGGCGCTGCTCTCGCACTCGAGTTTCGGCACGAGCGATGCCCCTTCCGCGCAGAAGATGCGCACGGCGCTGGAGCTGATCAGCTCGCTCGCTCCGGAGCTCGAAATCGAAGGCGAGATGCACGGCGACGCAGCCCTCAACGCCGAGCTGCGGCTTGCAAACTTCCCGCGCTCGCGCTTGAAGGAGGAGGCGAACCTTTTGATCATGCCGACTCTGGACGCCGCCAATATCGCTTTCAATCTGCTGAAAACCGCTGCGGGCGACGGCATCACCATTGGGCCGATCCTGCTCGGCGCGGCGCGCCCGGTGCACATCCTCACTTCTTCGGCGACTGTCAGGCGCATCGTCAACATGACCGCGCTCACCGTGGTGGATGCCAACGCCTTCGCCGAGGAAAAACAGTCCCGGACACGCAGAAGCTGAAAACTCCATCCGGTCGCCGCCGACTTCCGAACAACTCCCGCTATGGCTTTGAACCCCGAATCCATCAAGCCCAAGGCGGGACTCGTTCTTACGGGAGGCGGGGCCCGGGCAGCCTATCAGGTCGGTGTGCTGAAGGCGGTGAGGGAACTGCTGCCGCGGCCCGAGAAAAATCCGTTTCCCATTGTGTGCGGCACCTCGGCAGGCGCGATCAACGCTGCGACGCTCGCGGTGTTCGCCGACAATTTCGACGCTGCCGTCGAGCGGCTGCTGGAGGTTTGGGAGAACTTTCATGTTCATCACGTTTACCGTACCGATCCGATCGGGATCGCCCGCGTGGGGGCGCGCTGGCTCGCCGCGCTGCTGCTGAGGTCGCGCACCAGCCCGGTCTCGCTGCTCGACAACAGCCCTCTCGCCGATATGTTGTCGCGCAGCCTCGACTTCGGTCGCATCCAGGAGAACATCGACAACGGCTGTCTGTACGCGATCTCGATCACGTGCTCCGGGTACTCTTCCGGACAAAGCGTCTCCTTCTACCAGGGGGGGCCCGACACCGAAGCGTGGGAGCGCACTCAGCGCGTCGGCGCCGCGATGCCGATCCGCGTCGAGCATCTGATCGCTTCGTCGGCTCTGCCCTTCATATTCCCCGCGGTGAAAATCAACCGCGAATATTTCGGCGACGGGTCGATGCGTCAGATCGCGCCGATCAGCCCCGCGCTGCACCTGGGTGCCGACCGGGTGCTGGTGGTAGGCACCAGCCAGCCGCACGCGCACTCCGAGCCCCCTCGGGTCCGCGGAAATCTCTATCCTTCGGTCGCGCAGATCGCCGGCCACGCCCTGAACAGTATTTTTCTGGACAGCCTCAACGTCGATATCGAGCTCGTGCAGAGAATCAACCGCACCATCAGCCTCATCGCTCCCGAGAAGCTTCGGGAAGCGGGGCTGCCGCTGCGGCAGATCAAGGTGCTGGTGATCTCGCCCAGCCAGCCCATCGAGCGCATGGTCGTTCGCCACGTACACGAGCTGCCATGGACGGTGCGCTTTCTCCTGCGGAGCATCGGCGCAATGAACCGCAACGGATCGAACCTCGCGAGCTATCTGCTCTTCGAGAAGGGGTACTGCCGGGCGCTGATCGATCTGGGCTATCAGGACACCATGGCGCGCCGCCCCGAGGTGCTGGAGTTTTTGGGTCCTCGACAATAAACTTGAAATACCCCTCATCGTGGCCCAGCGCTCATGAACCAGCCTCCCGATCCGTTCGAATTCCTGAAAAACCTTTGGGGTCCTATGGGCCTGCCGCTGGCGGGGCTGATGGCCCCTACGCTTATTCCGGATGAGATCGAAAGGCGTATTGCAGAGCTGAAATCGGTGGAGAACTGGCTCAACATGAATCTCAATGTTCTGCGCCTGACCATTCAGGGCCTGGAAATGCAGAAAGCCGGTCTTGCCGCGCTGCAAAACGCTGCAGGAAGCGTGCCCCCGGGCACTTCAGAACCGGCTGGCCGCGAAGATCCGTCGAAAAAATAGTCCCTGCGCCCGATAGGCGCTAGTCGACCATGGCGCACATCATTGACCGAGGAGAAGCAATGCCTAAAGCGATTCGAATCCACCAACAAGGCGGGCCCGAAGTTCTGAAATGGGAAGACGTCCAGGTCGGGGACCCCGGGCCGGGCGAGGCGCGGGTGCGCCACAAGGCTTGCGGACTCAATTTTGTCGACGTCTACCAGCGCTCCGGACTGTACAAGGTCGCCCTTCCGTCGGGGATGGGCAACGAAGGCGCCGGCGTGGTGGAGGCCGTAGGGACGGGGGTCACGCAGGTCAAAGCGGGCGATCGCGTTGCTTATGCCGGGGGCGCTCCCGGCGCCTATTCCGAGGTGCGCACCATGCCGGCCGACCGCCTGGTCGTCCTGCCGGAGCGTATTTCCTTCGAGACCGCAGCGGCGATGATGTTGAAAGGCATGACCGCCCAGTATTTGCTGAGGCGCACCCACAAGGTTCAATCGGGCGAGACCATCCTGTTCCACGCGACTGCGGGCGGAGTCGGACTGATTGCGGTCCAGTGGCTGAAGGCGCTCGGCGCAACGGTGATCGGCACCGCCGGTTCGGAGGAGAAATGCGCGCTCGCCAAGGCGCACGGCGCCGACCACTGCATCGACTACCGCAAGGAGAATTTTGTCGAGCGCGTCAAGGCGCTCACCGGCGGCAAGGGCGTGCCGGTCGTGTACGACTCGGTCGGAAAAGACACCTTCACCGGATCGCTCGACTGCCTGCAGCCGCGCGGATTGATGGTGAGCTTCGGCAATTCGTCGGGGGCGGTACCCCCATTCGAACTTGCGGTGCTTTCACAAAAGGGATCGCTTTACGTCACGCGTCCAACGCTGGTGACCCACACGTCCAAGCGCGACGACTTGGTCGCTACCGCCAAGGACCTGTTCGATGTCGTCCTCTCGGGGAAAGTGAAGATCGAGGTGAACCATCGCTACGCGCTCAAGGATGCCGCTCAGGCACAGCGCGACCTCGAAGCGCGCAAGACGACCGGGTCGACGATCCTGATCCCGTAGCGGACCCTCGGATGGGCGAGCTTGCGAGTTTGGCGGTCCCCGGTCTTTTTCCGGAAATCGAGCCGCGCGCAAGCGGCATGCTGCGCCTGGATGCCGTGCACTCGATGTACTGGGAGGAGAGCGGCGATCCGGACGGGATCCCCGCGGTTTTCCTGCACGGAGGGCCCGGTGCAGGGAGCACGCCGAAGCACCGGCGTTTTTTCGACCCCGGCGCCTATCGCATCATCGTGTACGACCAGCGCGGGGCCGGGCGTTCTACCCCCCTCGGGGAGCTGCGTGACAACACTACGCCGCATCTGGTTGCCGATCTGGAGACTTTGCGCGTGCATCTGCGCGTGGAACGCTGGGTCGTGTTTGGGGGCTCCTGGGGCAGCACGCTGGCGATTGCCTACGCGGAGGCGCACCCGGAGCGCTGCCTCGCGCTGATTCTGCGCGGAATCTTCCTTTGCCGCAGAAGCGAGATCGAATGGTTTCTCTACGGCCTGCGCGGGGTCTTTCCAGAGCCCTGGGAGAAATTCGCGGGCTTCCTCCCTCGGGAGGAGCGCGGCGATTTGCTGCGCGCCTATCACCGCCGATTGATCGACCCCGATCCCGCGGTCCACATGCCGGCTGCGCGCGCCTGGAGTATCTACGAGGGTTCCTGCTCGACTTTACTTCCCAGTTCCGAGACCGTGGCGTATTTTGCCGGGGATGTCGTTGCCCTGGGTCTTGCGCGGATCGAGGCGCATTACTTCATGAACGACATTTTTCTCCCCAAAAACTCCCTGCTCGAGAACGCGCACCGGCTCAGCGACATCCCGGGAACGATCGTGCAGGGGCGCTATGACATGGTTTGCCCACTCGTGTCTGCGCACGAGCTGCATCGGACCTGGCCCCAAGCCGAGTACCGGATCGTGCCTGACGCCGGGCATTCCGCGTGGGAGCCGGGGATTCTCGGCGCGCTGGTCGAGGCCACCCAGCGCTTCAAGGGCGCGCCTTCGTTCACGGGCTGACTCGCGGTCGCACGAAAGAAAAACGCCGCGGCGAGCCGCGGCGCTTTCATGCTTGCAGAACGTGATCAGATGCCCAGTATCTTCATCGCTTTGGCCAGTGTGTCGACGGATTCCTGGTGCTTGCCGGCCTTGTGCAAGGCTTCACCATCGGCGCGGAACTTCTTGACATCGGCCATCTGCTGCGCCGACAGCTTCGGGCTCTTTTCCAGCGCCGCGTCGATCTTCTTCATGTCCGCGGGGCAGTGGAAGGCCAACGCGGAGGCACTGGCGAGCATGAGCGCGCCAAACAATGCTGCAAAACGAATCTTCATCGGTTCTCCTTGAAAAGGTCGTGAATTCGCGTGCCGGCAAATCCATTCCGGCGGCCGATAGAATAGCGCCCGCCGCGGTCGAATGCAATTCCGATCCCGTCGTGATTGCGGCACTGCTGCCGCGTAGAATAAGCACCGGAAACTTGCGTTCGTCAAATGAATTCACCCGTCTCCGCGCCTGACGAACTCTGGGTGCGCTCGCGTTTTGCCGAGGCGCGAACGGTCGAGCCGGTGACTTCGGGAGACGGCCACCTTTGGCGCAGTGACCGGGAAATCCGGCCCGCCGCCGTGCTCGTGCCTTTGGTAAGACGCGAGAGCGGGCTTACGGTTCTGTTTACGCGCCGTACCGCGCACCTCAACGACCATGCCGGACAGATCAGTTTTCCCGGCGGCCGCTGCGAGCCTGGAGACGCGTACGCCGCGGAGACTGCCTTGAGGGAGGCCGCAGAGGAAATCGGTCTTGCGGCCGCGCGAGTGGAAGTGCTCGGAGAACTGCATGAGTATGTTACGGTGACCGGCTATCGCGTGACCCCGGTGGTCGGCCTCGTGACCCCGCCGCTTGAGCTCCGGCTCGACGAATTCGAGGTGGCCGAAGTGTTCGAAGTGCCCCTGGAGTTCCTGCTCGATCCCGCGAACCACCAGCGCAACAGCGTCGTACACGAAGGCCGCGAGCGCCATTACTACGCCATACCGTATCAACAGTACTACATCTGGGGAGCCACGGCCGGGATGCTCATGAACCTGTATTCTTTCCTGAAAAGCTGATCGTCCGGGCCGTCACGTTCGAAGCCATGAGCCTGCTGTCACTCGTCGCGGCGCTCCTCCTCGAGCAGTGGCGTCCGCTCGCCGACCGCCGCTATTTGTACGCACTCCTGGCTCGTTATGCGACGTTTCTCGAGGGGCTTTTCAATGCCGGCGAAACTCGGCAAGGCGCAATCGCCTGGGTCATTGCGGTACTGCCTGTAGTGCTCGGGGCCTGGCTCGTCTACACGGCCGCGTATGGCGCACACCCTCTCCTTGCGCTCGTGCTCAACGTCGCTGCGCTCTATCTCACGATGGGATTTCGTCAGCGCAGCCACTATTTCACCGCCATTCATCTCGCCCTCAAGGATAACGATCTCGTAAAGGCGCGCGACACCCTCTCGGCCTGGCGCGAGGCGAGCTGCGCCGATCTGGACCGCGAGGCGATTGCGCGCCTGGCCATCGAAGAGGCTCTGGTCGCGTCGCACCGCTATGTCTTCGCGGTGGTTTTCTGGTTCGTGCTCCTGCCGGGGCCGACTGGGGCGATTTTGTATCGACTTTCGATGTTCCTAAACGGCCGGTGGGGCGAAAAGACCTCGCCGGAGCTGGAGCGCTTCAGCCGTTTTGCGCGCCGCGCGTTCGCAGCACTCGACTGGCTGCCGGTGCGTTTCACTGCGGCCGCCTTCGCCGTCGTGGGCGACTTCGAGGATGCGGTGTACTGCTGGCGCACGCAGGCCGCAGATTGGCCGGACCCCGCGCTCGGAATCGTCCTTGCGAGCGGCGCCGGGGCGATCGGGGTGAGGCTCGGGATGCCGATCCTCGCGGGAGGAGCAGTCGTCGAACGCCCGGAGCTGGGCCTAGGCGACCCGGCCGATACTGGCCACTTGGACAGCACGGTCGGCTTGGTTTGGCGCGCGCTGGTGGTGTGGCTGCTTGTATTGCTGCTGATCGCGCTTGCCGGCGCATCGACCTAGCGGCGTGACGGTGCTTTAGCGGTTGGCGCCGCACTTCCAACAGGCTGTGAACTGCCCTTCGATCGTTTCGCCGCAGTCCTGGCAGCGCCAGTGCTGGGTCGTCCGCGGCTGAGGTCGCAGGAAATCGCCGACCAGAATTTCCGCAGCCGAGTGGTCCTCTGCGCGCTCGACCATGAGCTGCAGGGCGCACTCCGGGAAGGGAATCTCCCCGGCAAGACGCACCAGCTCCTCGTTCCTGATGCGGCAGCGTATGCCCGCCGCCTGGAGAAGATTCTTCAGATGGTGCACCTCGACCAGATTGAGCGAGGAATAGATCGTCTTCACACGGGGTCCCGGGTCAAATCGACCCGAGCGCTTCGATTTTTGTCGCGCAGATAAAATCGTTCTCGGAGATTCCGCCTATCGAATGCGTGCTGAATTCCACCCGGCAGCGATTGTAGCCGACGCTCATGTCCGGGTGATGGTCCTCGCGATGCACGAGCCAGGCGACCGCGTTCACGAACGCAAGGGTCTCGTAATAGTTCTTGAACGACCAGCTCTTCGCGATGACCTTCCCGTCGTAAGTCCAGCCGGGCACCTCCGTGAGCAACGCATCGATTCGCGCGCGCGAGAGGGCCGGCGTCCCTGCGGGCAGGGGTCTGCATTTCCTTCCTGCGAGCGTCGACATGTTTCGCCTCCTAGGTCCGTTGAGTTTGCAGCCGCGCGATGCGCAGCACCGCCGGCGGGTGAGAATCGTAGAAAGCCGAATGCAAGGGGTCCGGCGCCAACGTCGTCGCATTGTCCTTATAGAGCTTGACCAGGGCGCGCGCAAGGTCGCGGGGGTCGGCAACTCTTGCCGCGTAGGCGTCCGCTTCGAATTCGTGCAGGCGCGAATACCAACTTGCGAGCGGCTGCAACAGAAAGGTGAATACCGGTACGACCATGAAAAACAGCACGAGCGCCATCGCCGTGCTCCGGGAGCGCACGCCCAGCGCCGCGTAGAACCACTCCTGCCCGATCAGCCATCCGAGTAGCCACAAGATCACTAGACTCGCGCCGGCCGCGAGGCCCATGCGCTTCCACACGTGACGGCGTGAAAAATGGCCCAATTCGTGGGCGAGGACCGCCTCGATCTCGGGTGCGGAGAGACGCGAAATCAGAGTGTCGAAGAGCACGATGCGCTTGGCCGCACCAAACCCGGTGAAATAGGCGTTACCGTGGCTCGAGCGCCTCGAGTTATCCATCACGAAAAGACCTCGCGCCCGAAATCCGCATTTGGCAAGCAGGGATTCGATTCGGCTGCGTAAATCCGCGTCCTCGAGCGGCGAGAACTTGTTGAACAACGGCGCGATGAGCGTCGGGTAAATCGTGGCGACGACGAGGTTGAATGCCACCCAGGTGAGCCACACATAGAACCACCAGCTTTCGCCCGTCTTCGCCATGAGCCACAGCACAACGAAGGCGAGCGGGATCCCGATGAGCGCGCCGAGCGCGGCGAGCTTGGCCAGATCGGCGATGAACAATGCGAGGCTCATGCGATTGAACCCGAAGCGCGCCTCGATCACGAAAGTGCGGTAAAGACTGAAGGGCAGATCGACTGCGCTCGAGACGAGCACGACCGAAACAATCAGCGCAATGCCGTGCGCGTACCCGCCCGCCTCGAATATCCTTTCCCACGCATCGGAGAGAAACTGCAGGCCGCCGCCGAGGGTGAACCCGAGCAGCAGCGCGGCGGCGGCGAGCGTCTCGAGCACTCCAAGCCGTGTCTTAGCGGCCGTGTAGTCGGCCGCCTTCTGATGCGCCGCGAGCGGAATGCTTGCTGAAAACTCCGCAGGGACCGCATTGCGGTTTGCAAGGACGTACCGGATGTGCCGCTGCGAAAGCCAAAGACGCACCAGGGTGGTCAACCCAAGCGCGACGAGAAAAACAGCGGTGAACCCGTGCATTGAGCGAAGGTCGATTGTGCGACAATCACCATTTTACACAGGGGCTCACGGAAAAGCGGCATGGCGCAGGACCAGAACAACCTCGTCTGGTTGGACATGGAAATGACCGGCCTCGATCCGGACAAGGACCACATCATCGAAATCGCCGTCGTCGTGACCGATTCGCAGCTGAACGCACTGTCCGAAGCGCCGGTTCTGGTCGTGCGCCAGCCCGACGCGGTCCTCGATGCCATGGACGACTGGAACAAGAGCACTCACGCGCGCTCGGGACTGATAGAGAAGGTGAGGGCCTCGGTGCTGACCGAAGCTGCGGCGGAGGAGCAACTGCTCGCGTTCCTTGCGCAACACGTTCCCGGCAAGACTTCGCCCATGTGCGGCAACTCGATTTGCCAGGACCGGCGCTTCCTCGCGCGCTACATGCCGCGTCTCGAGGCTTATTTTCACTATCGCAACCTGGATGTCAGCACGTTGAAGGAGCTGGCGCGGCGCTGGAAGCCCGATATCGCGAGGGGCCTCGTCAAGCAAGGCAAGCACGAGGCGCTCGCAGACATTCACGAGTCGATCGAGGAACTCAAGTACTACCGCGAGAACTTCCTGAAGCTTTAGTCCGAAAGGGCAACGACCTTTCCGGGATTCATCAGGTTTTCCGGGTCGATGGCACGCTTCAAGCTCTGCATGAGGTCGACCGCCTCTCCCAGCTCCTTCCGCAGCGACCGCATCTTGCCGAAGCCGATGCCGTGCTCGCCGGTGCAGGTGCCTTCCATGGCAAGCGCGCGGTTCACGACGCGCTCGTTGAACGCCCGCGCTTCGGCCAACTCGGTCTCGTCATCGGGCAGTATGAGAATTTCACAGTGGAAGTTTCCGTCGCCCACATGGCCGAAGAGCGGGATCGGCATCGAAGCGCGGGAGATGTCTTTCGACGTTTCGACGATGCACTCCGTGAGTCGCGAAATCGGAACGCACACGTCGGTCGAAACGGCGCGCGATCCGGGCCGCAGTTGCAGGCAGGCGAAATACGCCTGGTGGCGCGCTGTCCAGAGCCGGTTGCGGTCTTCGGTTTTCGTCGTCCACTCGAAGTCCATGCCGCCGTTCTCGTGCGCGATGTCCTGCACCAGCTTCGCCTGCTCCTCGACGCCCGCCTGGGTGCCGTGGAATTCGAGGAACAGCGCCGGCTGCTCTCGGTAAGCCGTCTTCGAGTAGGCGTTGATGGCCTTCATGGTCGTCGCGCATAGCGCTTCGCTGCGCGCGATCGGAATCCCGGCCTGCAGGGTTTGGATCACCGTGTTCACTGCGCCGGCGATGTCGGGAAAGGAGCAGGTGGCCGCGGACATGGCCTCGGGAACTGCGTAGAGGCGCACGGTGATCTCGGTGATGATTCCGAGCGTCCCCTCCGACCCCACGAACAGCCGCGTCAGCTCGTACCCCGCGGCGGATTTTCGCGAACGGCGCGAAGTCGTGATGACGCGGCCATCGGCGAGCACGACTGTCAGCGCGAGCACGTTCTCGCGCATGGTGCCGTAGCGCACGGCGTTCGTGCCCGATGCGCGCGTCGCGGCCATGCCGCCCAGCGTCGCATCTGCTCCGGGATCGATGGGGAAGAAAAGACCCGTATGCCGGATGTGCTCGTTCAATTGCTTCCGCGTCACGCCCGCCTGGACCACCGCGTCCATGTCGGCCTCGTGCACGGTGATGACCTTGTTCATGCGTGAAAGATCGATGCACACCCCGCCGTGGATGGCGAGCACGTGGCCTTCGAGCGAGGTGCCGACGCCGTAAGGGATCATCGGCGTCTTGTGGCGCCGGCAGAGATCGACGATGTCGCGCACCTCCTCGGTGGATTCGGGAAATACCACGGCATCGGGCGGCGCGTACGGAAAGTACGACTCATCCTTGCCGTGATGCTCGCGCACGCCCCGCGAGGTCGTGACGCGATCGCCGAGCAGCGCCTGCATCTCCTCGAGCAGCGCGGCGTCGAATTCGCGGGGTTTATTCAAGACGCTTCCCCGCGCTCATTCCAGTTCGATCTTGCCGTCGAACCTTACCGAGAGCTTGAGGCCGGGGACATCGAGCGTGACCGAGGCAGGGAACTTCTCGTTTCCCTTGATTGCGCCCCCCGCGCGCGCTTTGGCCACTGCCTGCTCGATCTCCCTTTGGGAACTCACCCCGACCATCTTCAGGAATTTTCGGATGCTGAGGTTGAAGGTGTCTTCGTTCATGATGATCTCCGTTTGCATCAGCGTAAGTCCCGCCGCGGCCCGAGTCAATCGCGTTTTCGCAGACGCGCGAGCAGGCTCCGCGTGGAGGCGTCGAGTCCGGCTGTGTCTCCGCCCTCGAGCAGCCTCGGCAGCAGCGTGCGGGCGAGGTTCTTGCCGTGCTCCACCCCCCATTGGTCGAAACTGTTCAGGTTCCAGACAACGCCCTCGACGAACACCTTGTGCTCATGCAGCGCAATGAGCGCGCCGAGCGAGCGCGGGCTGAGGCGCTCAAGAAGCAAGGTGCTCGAAGGGCGATTGCCGGGGAGGGCCTTGTGCGGCGCGCCCGGCACGGGGTTGCCGAAGGCCAAAGCCGCGCTCTGGGCGAGCGCATTGGCGACGAGCGCCGCCTGTCCGGTGGACCAATCCCCGTTTCGTCCGATCACGATGAAATCCACCGGAATCAGATGGGTCCCCTGGTGCAGCAGCTGATGAAAGGAATGCTGGCTGGGTGTCCCCGATGCACCCCAGACTACGGGAGCCGTAGCGTAGTCGATTTCGTTCCCGTCGCGATCCACGCGTTTCCCGTTCGATTCCATCTCGAGCTGCTGAAGGTAGGCCGGCAAATCGCGCAGATCCTCGCTGTAGGGGATCACGGCGCGTGTCTGGGCGCCGAAGAAATTCACGTACCAGATCTCGAGCAGGGCCAGCACCACGGGCATGTTGCGCTCGAGCGGCTCGTTGCGGAAATGGGCGTCCATTCCTCGCGCGCCCCCAAGCAGCTCTTCGAAAGCGCTCATTCCGGCCGCGAGCGCGACCGGCAAACCCACCGCGGACCAGACCGAATAGCGCCCGCCGACCCAGTCCCACATCGGAAGCACGCGCTCGGGCGGAACGCCGAGCGCTTCGGCGCCGGCGGGGTTTGCGGTGACCGCGGCGAAATGGCGCGAGAGCCCGGTCGATTTTCCGAGCGCCGCCTCGAGCCAGGAGCGAGCGCGGGCCGCATTGGCTAGGGTCTCGGCGGTCGTGAACGTCTTCGATGCGACGATGAAGAAAGTCGTTCCCGGGGTCAGGCCCGCGAGTACCGCCTCGAGGTCTGCCGGGTCGATGTTGGAAACGAAATGCAGTTTCAGGCCGGGCTTGCGGAACTTGCGCATCGCCCGCACGAGCATCCGGGTCCCGAGGTCCGAGCCGCCGATGCCGATGTTGACGATGTCGGCGATGGCCCGGCCGTCGGCACCTTTAAGGGCGCCGCGTTGCATTTCATCCACGAAACGGCGCATGCGCTCGCGAGCGCCTCGCACTGCGGACATCACGTCGCGGCCCTCGGGGAAGCTCGCTTCATCGGAGCGAAGCGCCACATGGAGCACGGCGCGCGCCTCGGTGCTGTTGATGGGCTCGCCGCCGAACATGCGCGCGATCCACCTGGGGAGTTGCGCCTGGGCGGCCAGCCCGGCGAGCAGCCGCATCGCCTCCGCATCGACCCGGTGCTTGGAATAGTCGAGCATGAGCTCGCCTGCTTCGATCGAGAATCGCTCGGCCCGCGAAGGGTCCACGGCGAACAGCTCGGTGAGGTTTGCGGCCGCGATCTTTTTCCGGTGCGCGGCCAGCGCCGTCCATGCGGGCGATAGGGTCAGCTTGCTCACGGTTGGCGCTGATAGAGGCGGAAGCGTTCGCGGTCGCGCGGCCGCCTGCCTTCCCACAAAAGCTTCCACCCGGGGCCGATGTTATCGGATTCTCCCTCGCGGGCTTGTACCAAGAGCACTGAGCAGCGGGCATCGGCGCCGCGCTCGAGGCCTTGTGTGACGACCTCCGCGTGATAGTCGAATACGGCGCGCTGGGCTTCGCCGAGGCCACGGCTCTCGATGCAACGGGTGCCCGCGGGGATGTTTTTCTTGAGGGCCTGCGCGACCGTCCGGTAGCTCTTTCCGTAGTCGATCCAGGAGAGAATCAAGGTCATTGCGAGACCCCAGAGCAGCGTAATGCCGGCCGCCCAGAAGGTCACGCCGCGGAACACTGAGCGCTCGCTTCTCAGAATCAGCCAAAGCCACGCGAGCGTGACCGCCAGCGCAAGCACGAACACCGTCCAGGAGAACTGCGGTAGGTAGCCTGGCTCGAGCTTGGAGAAACGCTCCGCGATTCTCGGGGGGACGCCCGTCATCATCGCAAACCACCCCAGCCACATGAGCGCGCCGAGGAAACCGGCGCTCATCACTCCGAACCACGCGAGAGCGTTGGCGGCGCCGCGACGCAGGCTGGGCACGCCGGCGCCGGCGAGCAGCGCTAGGGGCAGGAGCAGCGGCAATGTGTAGACCTCGCGGGGATCGACGAGAACCAGCAGGGTCGCCAATGAGGCGACGAAGGCCGCTATCAGCATGCGAGTGCCGGGTTCCGAGTCTCGGCGACGTCCCTCCCAAAGCGTCCACAGCGCAAGCGCCCACGCCGGCCAAGTGGCCCAGGCGAGTGTTTGCGCCCAGTATCCGAGCGCGTCCATGGCCGGCATTGCGAACTGAGCAGTGCTGGCATGCCACCACGCGGTTGCGATTCCTGGCGCTCGGCCTTCGGCGAGCGCGAGCAGCCAGCCGACAACCACGCCCAGCGTCAGGAATGCGGCAAGGAGCGTCAGTGCGTACTCGCGCCGCCGCCACGGGTGAGCGACAAACGGTGCGAAGAGTGCTACGGCCGCCGGCGCAATCACCGCCGGGATTCCCTTACTGAGTGCTGCGATGACGAGGCCTGCGCCGAGGAGCCAACCCGCACGGTGCGGCTTCCGCGGCGCGAGCGCGATGCCGTACCAAGCAAGCGCCTGCCCCGCAAGCATGCTGATTTCAGCGAGCACTTCGTGGGCGTGGACGAGCAGTCCAAGGCAGCCGAGCAGCGTGAGCACCGCACCTAGGGCTCCGGTCCTGCCGTAGAGTTCACGGGCCGAAAGGTGCACGAAGGCGAGGGTGGCCGCCATCAGCACGCCGCTGGCGACGCGTGCGCCGTCGTGGGGCTCGAGTAGCGGCCCGAACAGGTTTGCCGTCAGCGCCGCAAGCCAGTAGTGGAATGGGCCGTCTTCGAGAAACGGTTCTCCGGCCAGGTGCGGCACGATCCAGTTTCCGTGCTGGAGCATCTGGTGCACGATGCCGATGCCGATGGCGTCTTCGGTTTTCCAGGGATCGTGCCCGGCGAGCCCGGGCAGCAGGTACGCAAGGACAAGCAGCGCGAAGAGCGCTGGCGCGAGAGGCAGGGCGATCCTTGCGTTCACTTTAGCCACCTTCTTCTCCCGCCACCCAAATGAAAAAAGGCAGCCGAAGCTGCCTTTCCCGGAGCGCAGCGCGACACGCCTATGCGGAGGCTTGCTTGGCGGGCTTCGCCGCCGTCTTCTTCCTCGTGTATTTCTGGCGGAATTTCTCCACGCGGCCCGCCGTATCGACGATCTTTTGCTTGCCCGTGTAGAACGGGTGGCAGGACGAGCAGACTTCCACGTGCAGGTCCTTGCCCAACGTCGAGCGGGTCTTGAACGTGTTGCCGCAGCTGCAGATTACGGTGATTTCCTTGTATTCGGGATGGATTTTGGGTTTCATGGCGTCGTCCTTGCTTGCGCGGGGCGTTGAGTGGGGCGAAATTATCCAGGAAATCACGCGCCCGGACAAGTTTTTAGCCCCTGCGCATCGAGTCGAAGAAGTCCGCGTTGTTCTTGGTTGCGCGGATCTTGTCAACCAGAAACTCCGCCGCCTCGAGGTCGTCCATGGGGTAGAGGAGCTTCCTCAGCACCCACACCTTCTGCAGGATCTCTTTTTCGATCAGGAGCTCTTCGCGGCGGGTGCCGGAGCGGTTGACGTTGATCGCCGGGAAGATGCGCTTCTCGTACATGCGCCGGTCGAGGTGAATTTCCATGTTGCCGGTGCCCTTGAACTCCTCGTAGATCACGTCGTCCATGCGGGAGCCCGTGTCGATCAGCGCGGTGGCGAGGATGGTGAGCGAGCCACCTTCCTCGATGTTTCTCGCCGCCCCGAAAAAGCGCTTGGGGCGCTGCAATGCATTTGCGTCCACGCCGCCGGTGAGCACTTTGCCTGAGGCCGGTACCACCGTGTTGTAAGCGCGCGCAAGCCGCGTGATCGAGTCGAGCAGGATCACCACGTCCTTCTTGTGCTCGACCAGGCGCTTCGCCTTCTCGA
>WNFD01014385.1_pt1 | contig 15854 bp, 14 predicted proteins | sample 5400491 | NCBI WGS metagenome assembly WNFD01 (sample SAMN13153343, study PRJNA577476) | soil metagenome | isolation source: 120 cm saprolite under Douglas fir tree site 2 hole 2 replicate 2 | place: USA:California | collected 2015-04-18 | reverse complement strand
AGCTAGAGGCTAAAAGCTAATAGCTGACCCGGTTCCGAAACTGCTGTAAACTTGAACCCAAAGGAAACCATGCCAGCCACCACACAGGAAGAAGTGCTCACCGCGCTGAAAGATTGTTACGACCCGGAGATTCCAGTCAATATTGTTGACCTGGGGTTGATCTATGGGGTGAAGTTTGATCCGGCGGAAGATGAGAAGCAGGATGTCACCATAGATTTGACGCTGACTTCGCAAGGGTGCCCCGCCCACGTGACCATTGGCGAGCAGATCAAAATCCGTTTGCTGCAACTGCCGGGCGTCCGCAACGCAAATGTGAATGTGGTGTGGAACCCGCCGTGGACGCCGGAGCGAATCAGCCCGGATGCGCGTAAGCAACTGGGAATCGAATAAAGGTTCAGACTAGTTCTTCGTCCCAGTCAGAATCTCCATCCTCCGCGACTTCCGCCAGCCGCTCACCGATCCGCGAAGCGATGGTCAGGAGAGTTGCTCCGCGCTCCAGATATTGCGGCAGGCGAGCCCGGATTTCGGCAAACTCTTGCGGGTATTCAGATGCCAGAGCAGCTAGCGCGACTCCGCCGAAGAGGAATCCCGCCGCGCGCCGACGCTTCAGAAAACACATCACACTCAAGCCGGTAGAGCCCGAAATCAGCACGCGCTTCCAGTTCTCCATCTCTCTCCGCCGCCCTCGCCTCACCATGATCTCTCGACTATACTTCAAGTTTTCCCTGGAGGACTTGGATGCGCAAACCGGGTTACGAGATCTGGCTTACAGCTGTACTCTTCTGTTCGCTTTCGGCGGCAGGTCAGAGCAAGCCTCGCGCTCGCGACCTGGGAGTTCCATTCGACGGCAATCCCGGACCGCTAAACGCGATCACCGACGTCAAAGGCGTACAGGTCGGGCACACTACCCTGATTTCGGGAGACGGGCCGCTAAAGGTGGGCGTGGGCCCGATACGAACCGGAGTCACCGCAATTCTCCCGCGGGGTAAAGAGTCCCGAGACGCCGTTTTCGCCGGCTGGTTCAGCCTGAATGGCAATGGCGAAATGACGGGATCGCATTGGGTAGAGGATTCCGGTTTCCTCGATGGCCCGGTCATGATCACCAACACTCATAGCGTCGGAGTGGTGCACGATGCGGTCATCGCGTGGAAGGTGAAGCGCGGCGAGGCCGACATGGAAGGCTACTGGTGGTCTTTGCCGGTCGTCGCCGAGACTTGGGACGGCTATTTGAACGACATCAACGGCTTTCACGTGACCGCGCAGGACGCGATTCACGCCCTGGACTCCGCCACCAGCGGCCCGGTCGCCGAGGGTAATGTTGGCGGCGGGACGGGCATGATCTGCAATGAATTCAAGGGCGGGATTGGGACCTCATCGCGTGTTTTGAGCGCGAAAGAGGGCGGCTACACGGTCGGAGTTCTGCTGCAATGCAACTACGGCGAGCGCGAACAGTTGCGCATTGCCGGCATTCCAGTTGGCCGTGAAATTCCTGGGCCGAAAATCTGGGACGACGATACCGGCTCGATCATCGTGGTAGTCGCCACCGACGCGCCGCTGATTCCTACGCAACTGAAACGGCTGGCGCGCCGGGTGTCGCTTGGGTTGGGCAGGGACGGCAGCTACTCGGGAGATGGCTCGGGCGATCTTTTTATCGCCTTCTCCACAGCGAATCCCAAGGCGATTTCATCTAAGGGACTCCGCCATATCACCATGGTTCCCAATGAAGACCTCGACCCCTTGTTCCTGGCCACCGTGCAGGCGACCGAAGAAGCGGTGGTCAACGCCATGGTCGCAGCGGAGACGATGACCGGTATCAATAACAAGACCGTGACCGCGCTACCCCATGACAAGCTCAGGGAGGTTCTGAAGAAATACAATCGGCTGACGAAGTAGGGGCCCCACAGACTTGAATCCGCCACGGCGCTGGGTACGAAGGTAATTCACTAACGTTCCATACGTTGCGCTAGACTGGCCCAGCCCGGCAGGCAGCATTGGGTTAGCTCCGCAACACGCACTATTCCATAGGAAGAAATTCTTGAGTGTTCACCCAAAACCCGCTCCTACACTCACCGAGGCCGAGCAGCGCCTTCGAGCGGTCGTCGCCAAGGCGCCGGTGGTTTTCTTCGCGCTCGACTCCAATGGAGTCTTCACTCTCTCCGAGGGCAGAGCACTTGAGAAACTTGGGCTGCAACCTGGCCAGGCCGTCGGGAAATCGATCTTCCAGCTCTATCGGCAGTATCCAAAAATTCTGGAGTCGGTGCGTCGCGCCCTCGCCGGGGAAGAGTTTTCCAGCGCCAGTACTCTTCCCGATGTTGACTTGTCTTTCGAAACCCACTGGGCGCCCATACGCAGCGCAGAAGGAAAACTAGCCGGCACCATCGGAATCGCGGTGGACGTCAGCGAGCGCATGCGAAACGAACGCGCGCGCCAGGAAGCTGAAACTTTGTATCGCAGCCTGGTCGAGCAATTGTCAGCCGTCACCTACATCGCCGAGCTCGGGCTGGAAGGCAACTGGCGGTTTGTGAGCCCCCAGATCGAGCCCCTGCTGGGATACACCCCGGAGGAATGGCTCTCTGACTCCGCCAACTGGATCCAGCATGTGCATCCCGAGGACCACCAGATTGTGAGCGCCGCCGAAGATGCTACGCTGGCAGGCAATTCTTTTCGCGCCGAATACCGGGTGTTCCGGCGTGACGGCAAGATGCTGTGGATCAACGATAGCGGCTCGCTGGTGCCGGGACCCGACGGGCGGCAGTTGCTGCATGGCGTGCTGCTCGACGTTACTGAGCAGAAACAGCTCCAGACCCGGTTGGCGCAAACCGAGCGTATGGAAGCCGTCGGCCAGTTGGCTTCTGGAGTGGCCCACGACTTCAACAATCTGCTGACCATTATCAAGGGATACAGCAGCATTTTGATGGAACGTAGTCCCGAAGGTCCCGACGCGCGCGCTGCCGTGGAGATTCAGCAGGCCGCTGACCGGGCGGCCTCTCTCACTCATCAGCTTCTTGCCTTCGGCCGCAAGCAGACGCTGCAGCCCCGCGTGCTCGACCTGAACGTGATTGTTCGTGGCCTGGAAAAAATGCTTCGCCGGGTGCTTTCGGAAAATGTCGATCTCGCCATCCGCACCGCATCCGGCCTCGGATTTGTAAAAGCGGACCCGGTCCAGATGGAACAGGTACTGCTGAACCTGGTGGTCAATGCGCGCGACGCCATGCCCAGGGGCGGGCGACTGACAATTTCAACTGCCCCACAGCGGATCGTTTCCGACTCCGGCCAGGATGAAACATTTGTCCGCGCCGGCGATTACGTTACCCTATCTGTTGCAGATACCGGCATTGGCATGGACGCCGCCACGCGTGAGCGGATCTTTGAACCGTTCTTCACCACCAAGGAAGTGGGTAAAGGAACCGGACTTGGCCTGGCGACGGTCTATGGCATCGTAAAGCAGAGCAATGGACACATTGGCGTTGACAGCGAGCCAGGACGCGGTACTACTTTCTGCGTCTCCTTGCCCCGGGTCGTGAACGAAGATGTAGCAGCGCGCAAACCAGCCATGGCACAGACTCACAAACACGGAACCGGTACTATTCTTCTGGCAGAGGACGAGCCGCTGCTGCGCGAGCTCGGGGAAACCATTCTGACTCAGGCCGGATACAAAGTGCTTACCGCCCCGAACTCCGACGCGCTCAAGTCATTGCTCGCCCAGTATTCGAGCACGATAGACCTGCTCCTGACCGACGTGATCATGCCCGGAATCAGCGGTCCAGAACTGGTTCGACTTGTGCGTCAAAGCCGGCCCAAGATCCGCGTGCTGTACATGTCCGGCTACGCCGACGACGAAATCGAAGACCTCGACCGCGATGCCGGATTCCTGCAAAAGCCCTTCACACCGTCAGAGCTGACGGCTAAGGTGGCAGAAGTGCTGGGAAGCTGAAGGGCCGCTCTTGGTTCTTGGTTCTTGGTTCTTGGGCTCTCAGTGATGTCGCTTGTGTGCGAGGCTTCCAATCTTTGAGCCGCGAAGCGGCGAAAGAATGCAGCCCAGGGCGCAAGCCCTGGGTGGGGTGCGGGAAATGACCAAGCCCTGAAGGGCGAAAGAACGGTCGCCCAAGGAACCCGAAGCCTCTCTCTTCTTGTGCTACATTTTTTCTGATGTCCAACGAATCTCCCCAAAACCCTGAACCGCTCTATTGCGCGAAGTGCGCCGCCGAAGCGTCTGACCCTCTCATCTGCGGAGATTGTGGTGCCGTCATCTGCCGGAAATGCGGTACGCCGCTGGAAGCCGCAGAAGACCTGGGCATGGGATAATCTTTCTCGTGCACGATTGATTTATGTTTGAGCGTTATACAGAAGGCGCCCGTCGCGTGGTCTTCTTCGCTCGGTATGAAGCCAGCAACTTCGGCTCCCCGTGCATCGATACCGACATCTCCTGTTGGGGCTCCTTCGCGAGGACAAGGAAGTCGTCCGGCATGTTCTGTTAAGGGCAGATTTCGACGCCTTACGGCAGGAAGTCGCCTCACGCATTAAACCAGGCCCGAAAAGCATCCCTACGAATGTCGATTTGCCCCTGAGCGAACATGCCAAGCGCGCACTCAGGTACGGGGCCGAGGAAGCGGACCGACTCAACCACCGGCCCATCGGTACAACCCATCTTCTGCTCGGACTGATGCGAGACGCTTCGTTCGCATCAGCAGAGTCCCTCGCGCACTTAGGGGCACATCTGGAATCGCTGCGGACGAGAGTGGAAGCCCTCGGGGAACAGAGAGGGTATGCAGAGGCTCGCCCTCCAATGGTTCGTCATCGCGCCGTAACCGGACCAGAGGTGATTGCGATTCACGGCTTGAAGAGGAACGTGGAAGAACTTCGTAGAAATATAAACAGCCTCAGAGGATTTTACTGGAAGCGAAAACGGTGGAAGCCACGCAACGTCGTAGTGCAGAAAGGCGAAACGAAAGTTTCCTTTGATTTGACCCTGGCGAAGAAATCGTCTGAATTCGTGCTAGTGAAAGGTGGTTGGAAAAGAGACTCTTGCGCAATTTGCCGGTGGGAATTGTTCGAATCGAAGGACGTGGATCACGGAACAGGTTTCACCAACGGTAAAGATTGGGTCTGCCTAGAATGTCACCACAGATTCATAGACAACGACTTCTTCTCGCCCACCTACTCGGACATCACCTGAACCCTACACCGGTACCGCCGTCTTCCTTGGCGGATTGAAAAACGGCAACTTCACAACAGTAGCCAGCGCTTTCTCCCGCACAGCTTCGATGGTCACTTCCATCTGCAATTTCGTTCCCGCCTTGGAGTGCGCGGTTTCCACGCTGGCCAGCGCAATCATCTTCTTCAATACCGGAGACCACGTCGTCGAAGCTGGGCGCGGCGGGCGTCAATCCCAGCTTTTCATACAACGCTTCGATTTCCATCCAATCGAGTTCCAGTCCAACTAGTTGGCGCTCTACTCCCTGCTCCTCATCTTTCACCAAAGCCGAGCGCCCAATGAAGTTTTCTTTCCGGAGATGCACCATCTTTCCGAAGCCCAACTCATACGGCGAATACTTCTGAGATGGAATCAGCGCCTTACGCGAGCTGCTGTAGTCCACATCGAGCAGTAACAATCCGGCTTCAACGCGAGCGACATCGAGCGCCAGCATCCCTGTCGGATGCAAATCAAACTGCCGCCCAGCAAAGGTGATCGCGTCCCAGACCTTCACCGCATCTTTCCAATCTACCCAGATTTCGTAGCCCAGGTCTCCGGTGTATCCGGTGCGCGAGATGTCCACTGGCACGCCGGCGATTCTGCCGCTGGTCATGCGGAAATATTTCAGGTTGGTAATTTCCGCTTCCGCCACGGTCTTCAGCAGCCGCGCCGAAGTCGGGCCTTGCAAGGCTAGCGCTGCCGTGCTCTCGGAAATGTCCTCTATCTGGACATCCATGTTCAGCCCGTTCTGATGAAACCAGCGCAGGTTGGGCTCGGCGGCGGTCCAGCGATAGCGGTTTTCGTCCAGCCGTGTGATGGTGCCGTCGTCCACCACTTTGCCCGCCTCGTCGCACCAGCAGCAATAAATCACCTGCCCCTTGGCCACTTTGTTGATGTCGCGCGTGATGATGCGGTTCACTAGTTTGGTGGCATCGCGTCCGGTGATCAGGTACTTGTACAGCGGCGTGATGTCAATCAGCGCCGCCGCATTGCGGATGGCGTTGTACTCGTGCTCATGGTGCAGCTCGTACACGCTGACCGTGTAATATCCCGACCACTCGCGGTAGTTCAGGCTCTGACAGAGGGGGAGAGTTCGTTCGTGAAATGCTGTTCCGATAGGCACAGGGACTCCGTTATTCAGGTATTAATTCATCTTGAATGGCTCGCCGGGCACAAGTACGCCCTTGGCAGTTATCCAGGGATGTGCTTCGACTGCGAGAATATGTGTCTTAACCAGCGATTCTCCTTGGGCAAGCTTCGCCGCCCGATCAACGCCGACTGGGTAGATCAGAATTACGCATAGGTCGCCATCGTCTTGAAGCGATCCGGCTAAGGCATACCCTGTTTTAGCGGTGAGCTTGTCAATCTCAGCGCGCCGCTGAGTATTCATCTCGGGATCCTTACTCCATTTTTCTCCCTTGCGAAGCAGGACTAACGTGTACTGCTCCATGCCGCCCTCAGACGCCGCCGACTTGATTACGTCTGATCCGATGAGCCACGGGCCGTGGGCCTCGGCCATCAGCCGCCCTGCTTTTATCGTGGGATCATCATTGGCCCATTCCTGCGCCTGCTCGCGCGAACCGGCCTTTAACACGAATATGCCACGAAGGGTTGTGTCATCCATGAACGGGCCAGCCATTACAAGTTTGCCATCGGAGTGCATCTTCCGGATGTTGGCCATGTGCGCTTCCTGAAGTTGCTCGCCGGCTTCTTTGCTCAGTTGCGGAGGGTTGGGCGCGCGCTTCAGAAGAATCAGGAAGTACTGGATGGAAGCCGGTTGGTCGCTCGGCACGGTTTGCGCCAGCCCCAAAGCCGCAATCAACAAACAGAGCAGACAAACCAGAATCCGGGAGACGTTCCTCATGGCGCAGTAAGAATATATCAATTCCGGGCCTCACCCTCTCGGATACAATGGACTTGCCAATCCATGCGCCGCCTCATCCAATGGAGCGTTCTCCCCGGTGGACTCTGATCCACGCAGCTACTATACTTCCCTGTCGCGATTATTTCTCATTTTTCCGATCTGCTAGATAAGAGCTAAAAGCTAGGAGCTAGAAGCTAGTGGCTGTTTCATACGACGCAATCGTGATCGGCGGGGGCCACAATGGCCTCACTCACGCCGCGTACCTGGCGCGCGCGGGGAAAAAGGTCCTGGTGCTGGAGCGGAGGCATGTGCTGGGCGGGGCGACGGTCACGGAGGAGGTTTTCCCCGGATTCAAATTTTCCGTCTGTTCTTACGTCGTCTCGCTGCTGCGGCCGGAGATCATTCGCGACCTCGACCTTCCTCGCCACGGTCTGGAAATTCTTCCGCTTGATGGCACGTTCACGCCCATGCTCAGCGGCGATTACCTGTGGCGGGTGAACGATCATGGCAAGACGCATCGCGAGATCGCCCGCCACTCACGGCTTGACGCCGAGGCCTACGACGAGTTTGGCAAGGCCATGCAGCCGATGTGCCACTTCGTCAAGCCGATCATGAACATGGTCCCGCCCGACCCGACCGGATTCAATCCCAAGGACCTTTCGAAGCTGCTGTTTCTGGCGCGGCGATTTCAGAAACTGCCCAGCGACGACCGCTACAACCTGGTGCAGCTCATGACCATGAGCGCGGCGGATTTTCTCGACCAGTGGTTTGAAACCGACGTGCTGAAGGCCACCATGTCGGCGTCGGGAATTATCGGGACTTTCCTCGGCGTGCGCTCGCCCGGCACCGCCTACGTTCTGCTGCACCACTACATGGGAGAGATTGACGGCGCATTCCGTGCCTGGGGTTTCGCCCGCGGCGGCACCGGCGGAATTTCAAACGCGATCGCCGAAGCAGCGGTCGAGGCCGGAGTTGAGATTCGCAAAGAGGCAGCGGTCGCGAAGATCATCGTTAAGAATGGCCGGGCCGTTGGAGTTGCTTTGACGAACGGCGATGAGATTTATGGCCGGGTGATTTCGTCAAGTGTGGACCCACGGCACACGTTTATCGAGTTCATTGACGACGGAAATTTGCCCTTGGAATTTCTGGATGAGGTGCGCCGCTACAAGTTCCGCGGCTCGTCAGGCAAAGTAAACCTCGCTCTCGATGCCCTGCCGGATTTCAAGTGCATGCCCGGTGCCGGCCCCCATCTGCGCGGCGCGATTTCTATCTCCCCGGCTGTCGATTACATGGAAAAAGCCTACGACGATGCGAAGTATGGGATGTTCTCACGCCGCCCGTACGTAGACATGGTGATACCGTCGCTTACTGACCCGAGTGTCGCGCCTCCGGGGAAGCACGTGATGTCATGCTTCGTGCAATACGCGCCCTACAAGCTGAAGCCCGGGCTGAACTGGGACCAGCTTCGCGACGACTTCGGCAACACGGTGATTGACACCGTCTCCGAATACGCGCCGAATTTGAAAAACATCATTCTGCACAAACAGGTACTGACGCCGCTGGATCTTGAACGCGATTTCGGCTTGACCGAAGGCAACATTTTTCAAGGCGAGCTTTCGCTGGAGCAACTTTTCTTTTTGCGTCCAGTCTCGGGATGGGCTCGCTTTCGCACTCCGATTAAGAGTTTGTACATGTGCGGATCAGCAACACACCCGGGAGGCGGAATTATGGGCGCGCCGGGAAGACTGTCGGCCCTCGAGGTGCTCAAAGATGGGGTCTAAATCCTACTGTCATTTCGAGCGTAGGCGATGCGCGCGGTTTGCGAGCGCATCGGCGGAGTCGAGAAACCTGCTTTTCGCCGGCACACAAATAGATGTCGGCGCACGTGCCAAGCACAGGCGGTTGGTGGAAAACTTCAGCAGTGTTTCCACTCCAAGCAAACAGCAGGTTCCTCGACTGCGCAGGATCGTTCGCTTTGCGAACGATCCTGCTCCGCTCGGAATGACAGGTTTTGGGGAGCGAGCACGCGACCAACGTTCGGCAGGGAGACGCAGAGGCTGATGCCCAACCCTCGCGACATCGTGATCATCGGCGGAGGCCACAACGGCCTGGTCACGGCCTTCTATCTGGCACGCGCCGGATTCAAGCCGCTGCTGGTGGAGCGCCGGAACCAAGTCGGCGGCGCCGCCATCACCGAAGAATTCCATCCCGGATTCCGTTCGTCCGTGCTCGCGCATTCCGCCGGCCCGCTTCGTCCAGAAGTCGTCCGCGACATGCGGCTCGAAAGGCACGGGCTGAAGTTGATCACGCCCGAAGTCGCCGTGACTGCGCTCTCGCCCGATGGCCGCGCGTTAATCCTGTATAGAGATGTTGAGCGCGCGGCGCAGGAAATCGCCAAGTTCTCGGCAGCCGACGCCGCGAAGTATCGCGAATTTCAGCCCGCCCTCGAAAAAGCCTCGCGAGTGATCGGCAAGTCGCTGGCCCTTACTCCGCCAGAAGTGGAGAATCCAACCGCGGCTGATCTTTTCGGACTGCTGAACCTGGGCCGATCTCTGCGCGGACTCGGCAAGGCGAATACTTACAACCTGCTGCGATGGGCGCCCATGGCGGTCGCCGACCTGGTTGCGGAATTCTTTCAGACTGACCTGCTTCGCGCCGTGATTGCCGCCCGCGGCATCTTCGGAACTTCTCTTGGGCCGTGGTCGGCTGGAACCAGCCTGGCGCTTCTGCTACGCGCTGCGGCCGATTCCAATCCCGCGGGGAGCAATTTCTTCGCGACTGGCGGAATCGGCGCGGTCACCCAGGCGATGGCCACCGGCGCCCAGCAAGCCGGAGCCGAGATTCGCACCGGTGCCGAAGTCATCGAAGTCCAAATCAAAAACGGGGCGGCGCACGGAGTCGTGCTCTCAACGGGAGAAGAAATTCTTGCCCGCGCCGTCGTTTCGAACGCCGATCCTAAGCGAACATTCCTGAAGCTAACCGATCCCGCGCTGCTGGCGCCCAGCTTTACCCGTCGGCTGCAGAACTACCGGATGAATGGAACCGTCGCCAAGGTGAACCTCGCGCTGTCTGGCTTGCCCAGGTTCATTGGCGTGAACGGGAACGCAGAGGCGCTGACCGGCCGAATTCATATCGGGCCAGAAATTGACTATCTGGAACGCGCATTCGATGAATCAAAATACGGAAACTTCTCCCGCGCTCCGTACCTGGAAGTTACAATTCCTACTCTCACCGATCCATCACTCGCACCTGAAGGCAAACATGTGATGTCCATCTACATGCAATATGCGCCTTACAAACTGAAGAACAGCAGTTGGCAGGATGAAGCTCAGAGGTTTGCGCTCGGCGACACCGTGGTCAAAACTCTCGCGCACTACGCGCCTGACTTGCCGGACAAGATCCTTCATCACCAGATCATCACCCCACTCGATCTGGAAGAAACCTACGGGCTGACCGGCGGACACATCTTCCACGGCGAATTGGCTCTTGATCAGATCTTCACCATGCGCCCGATGCTAGACTGGGCGCGCTACCGGACGCCGATTGAGAATCTTTATCTCTGCGGATCGGGGACCCATCCCGGCACCGGACTCACCGGAGGATCGGGCGCAAATGCCGCGCGTGAAATTCTGAAAGACTTGAAGGCGCGGCGATGAACGGATTGAAGATGAAAAGAAAAAGCGCCGTCCTCCTGCTCAGTTGCCCGGACCGGAAAGGCGTAGTCGCCAGCATTTCCGGATTCGTTTTTCAGCACGGCGGCAATATCCTGCACGCCGACGAGCATAGTGACGTGGATTCTGGCACCTTCCTGATGCGCGTGGAATTCGACCCCGCTGAATTCGATGTTCCGTTGAACGACTTTGCGAAGCACTTTTCTCCTATCGCCATTGACTTCGATATGCGTTGGCGGCTGGCGCTTTCCGACCACCGTCAGCGAATGGCGATTCTGGTGTCCAAGTATGATCACTGCCTGGTGGACCTGCTCTACCGCCACCAGAACGGCGAACTGGCCTGCGAGATCCCGTGCATTGTCTCCAATCATCCCGACAACCAGCCCCTTGCGGACTTCTACCGCATTCCGTTTTTTCTGGTGCCGGTAGAAAAGGACGACAAACAAGCCGCCGAGCGCCAAGTCCTGTCGCTGCTGGAGCGGCATGGCGTGGACTTCATTGTTCTCGCCCGCTACATGCAAATTCTTTCCGACGAGTTCGTCAGTGCTTATCCGCGCCGCATCATCAATATTCACCATTCCTTCCTGCCTGCGTTTGTCGGATCCAAACCCTATCATCAGGCATTCACTCGTGGCGTGAAGCTCATCGGCGCAACCAGCCACTACGTCACCGAAGTGCTCGACGATGGCCCCATCATCGAGCAGGATGTGGTCCGGGTCTCGCACCGCGACTCGGTGGACGACCTTATTCAGAAAGGCCGCGATCTGGAAAAAGTCGTGCTCTCGCGCGCCGTCCGCTGGCACATCGAAAGCCGGGTCCTGCTGTATGGGAACAAGACGGTGGTTTTCGAGTAGGCGGCCTAAGTTCAAAGGGCAGCCACGGATTTTCAAGGATCACCACGGATCGGAATTCAAATAAAAGCCCTGAAACTTCAGATTTTGGTTTATCCGCGCAAATCCGCGTAAATCCGTGGCTGCCTTTGAATTTGAATTCCGACTCTTGGAGCTCGGCCATCTCGGCGTACTCAGCCGCAGAATCGTTTTTGCCGCCTTACTAAGGTAACTACCCCGTAACCCGCTCCCTCTGGCAGTATTAATTTGAAACTGGTTTCACTCAGGGAAAGCTGAGGGAGCACTATTGGCTGAAGATCCCAAATGGGAGCTCGCCATTCTCGCCACGGTTCAGGGCTTCTACGAGAAGCTCCTGCAGGAGTCTGTCGAGGGTGAGGTACCCGTCCCCGCGGGTCTGGAGACTGTCTCCTTGCAAGGTGACAACGATGTAGGGGAGACGCTTGGCTCCATGCGCCGTTGGCTGCGTTTGCTCGACATGGCCATTTCGCCGGCGATGCTGCGGCGGGCTTTCAACGACGACTCCGACCCTGAAATCGCCGAAGCCATGCTGCGCTATTTCGTCCGCAAAAAAGAACACAGCGAGTCTGACCGCGACAAGACTGATATCGTCTCTACGTTCCTATATCGCCACCCTCGCGTCCCGGGCCAGTGGGAGCAGCGCGGCTACGGACTGGACGGCTCGCTGCCGCTTTCGCCATTTGAAATTGCGCTGATTGAGATTCTCGCCGACGCCGATCTGCCGCCTCTACCGGAAGAACACCTCCAGACCCTGCGCCGCTTCGATGCCCTGGAAGAGCAAGTGCTGCGCTTTCGTGACCTGAATGCACTGCTTGAGTCTGGGATTATTCAAACTGTGCGCCAGCTTAAGCAGTCACTGGAGACTTCGTTCTTTCATCCCGGAGTGCTGGCGACCATCGCTCCCTACAACTCGACATTTGGCTCGAGGTTTGACGAGTTGTTTCGCGCCGCGTCCAAAGAGATTAAGACCTTCGCCGACGATCTGGAAGAGCAAGGCGGCACGATCCTGGGCAGCGTGGATGGCGTGGACGTCACCGTGGACCATGTGAAGGCCCTGGACGAGAATGGCTTGCTCAAACTCGACTACGGACATGCACTGGAGAAGTTCCACCGGGTGTCGAAGCTGAAGCAGACTTTGGATCAAGCGCCGCGGCCCAAACGCGGCTCCAAACAAGGTAAGCCGGCCGCCAAGCCAGCCGTAAAGAGCGCCAGTACCGTGACTGCGGGACGCCCGGTCTTCAATTTGAAAGCCATGCAGAAAGCCGTAACCCCGCAGCAAGTTGCATCGGAAGAAACCAAGCTGCTTAAGGTAGAAGAGTCAGTCCGAAAAGAAAAGAGCCTACGCGCAGGCGTGGCGCGAGTGCTGTTGCGCCTGGTCGCCGTTACCGCCCGCATCATCACCGAACTGGAAGAGCTCAAGCGCGCCAACAACTCACCTTCGTTGTGGAAGCTGCACGCCGATTCACTGGTTACGTTGTTGGAGATCGCCAGCAAAGCCACCGAAAATTCAGAACGCGTGTGCACCCTGGCTTCGCAGCGCGGGCATCGTCAGCAAGTGGAAGAAATCCAGACTTCGCTCAAGAAGCTGAACGACTACAGCGGAATCGCGGTGGCGACCCTGACGGGGTCGGTGGAAGCGAAGAGCGCGGCAGTGGGAGTGTAGGACTCAGCCTTCCGGCATCTCAAATTTCTGCAGCCCAGGCATCGGGAAATCCCGCTCATTGTCGGTCATCAAGGTGCAGGTGTGTTCAATGGCCGCTGCCGCAATCACAGAATCCACCAGGGCGAGGGTTCGTCCGCGTCGCGCCCATTGGTTCTTCAGCCTACCCCCGAGCCGTCCAACTTCTGCGGTGATGTCGAAACAGTTGAGTTGATCCAGGAATGCCGACGTAGCTGCTTCTTCATTGGGGCGCAGCCCTGCATAAACCTCCGCGACGTTTAACCCGGTAGTTGCAAGGGTGTGACCAGCGCGGACACACTCTGCGAGCAATGCCCGGCGGCCTTTCCGGCCCCTGAGGGCATCAATCAGGACGGTGGTATCGAGCAGCAAGCGCATCGGGTTCATTTGTGCCGCTTGCGAGAACGGATCCGGTCGCTTTGCTGGCGCATGGCGCGCACCCATACATCGGCGCCTTGCTTAAGCTCGGGGTGCTGGTCATCTTGCCACGCAGGTTCTTTGCTGTCCAGGAATCGCAGAAGCTTCTGCCGCCGCACTTCATTGCGAGCGGTCTCGACCAAAAAAGCGCTTCGTCCCCGGGGGCCTACCAAGGCATCGATCTCCTCAACCAAATCTTCCGGGAGCAAGATATGTGCTCTGTGTGTGTGCATATGCAATGTGTACTACCAGTGTGCCATACCGAGGAAAAAAGTCAAGTCCCACTTGGGCGGAATGTCGCAAAATCCAGAGTGCCCGCGCGGACAAGAAGAAAAGGACGGGCGAGGACGCCCGTCTGTCCAAAAGGTCACTTGCTCAAGCTAGAAGCTGAGAGCTAAAAGCTTCAGTTGATATCAAACTGCTCCTGATGCAGCGCGGGATCGCTCTTCACAATCACCGTTTTCTTGGTCAGTTCTTCCAGTTCGTTCAGCCAGCGGCCGCCGGCAACTTTCAGTGCTTTCGCGACTTCTGGATTCACCCGCAACATCACATCGGTGTGATCGAGTTGCTTCGCAATCTTCCGCATCTCGATATAGATTTCGTTGCACACGGTGTTCACGGATTTCACATAGCCGGTGGATTCGCAATATGGACAAGGCGTACCAATGGTGCGCTCGAGCGACTGCTTCACCCGCTTGCGGGTGATGGCCACCAGCCCGAAGTCGTTAAACTGAAGCACTTTCGAAGGCGCGCGGTCGCCGCGCAATGCCTCTTCGAGGGCCTGCATGACTTTTTGCCGGTTGCGGCGCTCGTCCATGTCAATGAAGTCAATGACGATGATGCCGCCCAGATCGCGCAGCCGAATCTGGCGGACAATTTCTTTGATCGCGTCCACGTTGGTCTTCACGATGGTGTCTTCCAGGCGCGCGGTTTTGCCGACGTACTTGCCCGTATTCACGTCAATTGCGACGAGGGCTTCGGTCTGATTGATCACGATGTAACCGCCGCTCTTCAGCCAGACTTTCGACTTCAGCGCTTTGTCGATCTCGTCCTTCAGCCCAAACTGCTCGAACAGCGGCGTCTCTTTGCTGTAGAGCTTAACCCGCCTGATCAGCGCGGGCTGGAAGCGGTTGGCGAAGCGCAGGATGCGTTCGTATTCCTGCTCGGTGTCCACCCAGATAGCGGAGAAGTCGGCGGTGACTTGGTCACGCAGGATTCGCTCGACCACGTTCAGGTCGTGATAGATCAGCGCCGGCGGTTTGCTGTCTTCCGCGCGGGTACGGATTTCGTTCCACAGTCCTTTCAGGAAACGGATGTCGGCACGCAGTTCCTGTTCGTCGGCGCCCTGGGCCGCGGTGCGCACAATGAAGCCGCCGTGGCCGTTTTCCCGCTCGCTTTGGATAATGCGTTTCAGCCGTAGGCGCTCTTCCTCCGAGGCAATTTTCCGCGAGACGCCGGTATGATTCACTGTCGGCATATAAACCAGAAACCGCCCGGGCAACGCAATATGGCTGGTGATGCGAGCGCCCTTCTTGCCGATGGGTTCCTTGGCGATCTGCACCAGGATTTCCTGGCCTTCCTTGAGCAGATCGGTGATCAGAGGGAGGTTGCGAGGCTCGTTACGGCGGAATTTGCGACCGCCTCCGCTCGGGCGGCGCCCTCCGCGGCCTCGATCTCGATCACGGTCGAACCCCGGGCGGCGAGCACGCTGGGTGTAGGCGGCGGTGGCTGCAGGAGCCCGAACTTCGGCTCGCGCATCCATAGTGCCGTTGCCCACCGCTTCGGCGGCGAGCAGGGCTTCCGCCTCAGCCTGGGCTTCTTCCAGTTCAGCCTCTGCTTCAGAGGCGTCATCGCCTTCTTCCTCTGCTACCTCGACGGTCTCGCCGGCAGCCGGGTCATTGGAGAACGGCGCTACGCTGCTGCTATCCTCTGCCGAGGCTGCGATCTCCCGCTCCGCCACAGGCTCCACATAGTCTCCAGCCGCATGGGTCTCTTCTTCCAACTCGTCGAAGGCCGCGTCTTCTTCAAGCTCCTCCACGTAGGAGGCGATGTCAGCTTCCTCCTCGTCGATTTCCTCTTCTTCCAGGGCACCCGATGCCGCGGCAAGCGCAGCCGGTTGGGGCCCCGGTGAGGCGTCGCGACTCTGATGCGACTCGGGCTC
>WNFD01003465.1_pt1 | contig 15856 bp, 18 predicted proteins | sample 5400491 | NCBI WGS metagenome assembly WNFD01 (sample SAMN13153343, study PRJNA577476) | soil metagenome | isolation source: 120 cm saprolite under Douglas fir tree site 2 hole 2 replicate 2 | place: USA:California | collected 2015-04-18 | reverse complement strand
CACCCAACCGCCCGCGAACCTCATCCAGCTTTTCGGGCAGACGCAAGCCGTCGAGCTCGATCAAGCCCGAGTCCGGCCGGAGGATGCCACCGAGGCAGCGCAGGGTGGTGGACTTGCCGGCGCCGTTTTGGCCTAGCAGAACGAGGACTTGGCCACGCTCGACGTGAAGGTCCACCCCGTCGACGGCGCGGACGTCGCCAAAGCTTTTGCGAAGGCCTTCGACACGAATCACAGGGTGTCCCGCCTCCGAGGTCCGCCGCATATTCGCGGCATGGGCGGCCGGAGCCAAGGAGACGACGAGCACGCGAGGGAGCGCATCGCGTAGATGCGTGACCGAGCGCGCGCAGAAGGCGACGCCGGCTTCAGTGCCGAAGGCACCCGGCCGCCTGGGACGCGAAGATGCAAGGAAATTCGGGGGCGGGACACCAAATCACCGGGGGCTGGAGTCTAGCGCTCTAACCCGTCGAAACGGCCGTCTTATCGAGTCGGTCGAGAAGGGGCTGCAGCCGGGTCATTACAGCAATATGGATGTGGTCTTTGGAGCCAGTCGCGTCCAACCGGGCGAACCGGTTCGGTTCGGCGGCGGCGAGGCGCTCGTAGGCGGCCGCCACGCGCTGGTGGAACTCGATCGCCTCCCTCTCGACGCGGTCAGGTTGCTTGCCCGCATCGGCCAGGCGCTCTAGCCCCTTCTCGACCGGCACCGATAACAGGAACGTGACGTCGGGGCGCGGAAACGTGAGCGGCCAGGTCGTGGGCACGCCGCGGGCCCCGCCCTGGTAGGCGAGCGTCGAGTCGTGGTAGCGATCCGCGACCACTATTTGGCCCGCCGTGAGCGCCGGCGCGATGACCTCGGCGATCAGCTGCTTGCGGGCGGCCATGAAGAGATACATCTCGGCCTCCGCGTCGAGCTCGATCGTGCCGGTCAGGACGATCTCGCGGATGCGCTCGCCGAGCTCGTTGCCGCCCGGCTCACGCACCACAACCGGCTGCCGGTTCGCCAGTGCCTGGCCCAAAAGCTCGACCTGCGTCGTCTTGCCGGCGCCCTCGGGCCCCTCGAACGTGATGAACAGCCCCGGCATCAGTTCAATGGGTCTTCGGGAGTCGGCGTGATGCGCAAGCGGCGCTGAGGCTCTTTGCCGGTGCTGCGCGCGGAGAGCTCGTTTTCCGCCACCAGCTGATGCTGGAGGCGGCGTAGGTATGCGTTCTGGGGCCCGATCTCGACCGGTCGCAGCGTCGTCTTCACGGTCTTGATCGCCGCGGCCGCCTCGGCCAGGGCGCGAGTCGTGGCCTCGTCGTGCTTGTCGACTCCATAGATGCGCGAAAGCGCGTCGCGAACCTGCGTTACCGAGTTGCTCTTGAGGATGTGAATCGGGAGGCCGCGGCTTTCCGCCTGGCGCAGGCTGTCCGGCCGCCGTCGGTAGTGATTCTTGAGCGTGAGCACCGCACCCGCGCCGTCGAGGTTGCCCAGCACTCGCACGGGCAGCTCGAGGTCGCGAATCGACTGCTCGACATGGTGGCGGCTCACACCATAGGGAAAGATGCCGAGCGGTTTGCCGCCCGCGGCGGCCGCCGCGGGCAGATCGGGCGCAACCACGGTCGGGACCTCGACGTTGGAGATGACCCGGCCCTCACGTGTGCGCATGCGGATCTTGGGCGTGAGCATCGGCCCGCGGAGGGCGGTGTCGACGATGTCGGCCAGCGGCATGTGGATGGCAACGCGGTCGCGGTCCTGGATCTCGACCAGCACGTCGAATGTCGGCGGCGCCTTGCGCTCGAGCACCGACTTCTGGGTGCCCCGCCGGCGCGCCTCTTCGTCCGAAAGCGTCACGCTCTGGATGCCGCCGAGGAGGTCGTTCAGCGTCGGGTTGACGAGCAGGTTCTCGATTGTCTGGCCGTGCGCGGTCGCGATGAGCTGCACGCCTCGCTCGGCGATGGTGCGCGCTGCGGCCGCCTCGAGCTCCGTGCCGATCTCATCGATGACGATGACCTCCGGCATGTGGTTCTCGACCGCCTCGATCATCACCGAGTGCTGCAGCAGCGGCGTCTTCACCTGCATGCGGCGCGCCCGCCCGATCCCCGGATGAGGGATGTCGCCATCGCCGCCGATCTCGTTCGAGGTATCGACGATCACCACACGTTTGCGGAGCTCGTCAGCGAGCAGACGCGCGCACTCGCGCAGCATCGTGGTCTTGCCGATGCCGGGCCGCCCCAGCAGCAGGATGCTCTGGCCGCTGATCACGATGTCGCGGATGATCTCGCCCGTGCCCGTGACCGCGCGCCCGACGCGCATCGTGAGCCCGGTGATGCGGCCGGACCGGTTGCGAATCGCGGACACGCGGTGGAGGGTGCGCTCGATGCCGGCGCGGTTGTCGTCCCCGAACTGGCCGACGTTGTTGGCGACGTGGTCGAGGTCCGATGTCGTGACAGGACGGTCGGCCAGCAGCACCTCGCGGCCGGGCACGCGGGCCTCCGGCTCCCTGCCGAGGTCGAGCACGATCTCGAGCAGCTCGCGGGGATCCGTGCGCTCGTGCAGCGCGCGCGCCAGGTCGGTGGGCAGAGCGCGTGACAGGAGCTCGATCTCCTCGTCCCAGCTGTTGGCGCCTTGCGCGCGCGCGGTGGAAGTCGCCAGCGACGTTTCGGGCCTGCTCATGCGAGCGAGGGCACCAGTCCTTTCTCTCGCACGGGTACTCGAAGGGCCAGTTCTTTGACCAGGAGTAGCTGCGTCAAAAGCACGCTGAACCCACGCCCTCGCAGGGCGTCGATCATGTGCGAATCATAGTGGCGCAGGCTGGACCACGCGGGCGCGTCCGTGTCGCCCAGCAACGCCAGGCCGAGGTCCGCCAGCTCGTCCGGAAGCGGCCGCTCGGGCAGGACCATGAAACTGAGGGTGCTCGGACGCGCGCCCGAGCTTCGTTCGACCTTGACCCAGCCCACCAGCTCCACCCGGTCGATGACGACCTCCTCTTTGTTGGCACCACGCGGGGTCAGACGCCCGGTCCACTCGCCATGGAGGGCTCGCCAGTCCCGGTATGTCGGCGCCTCGAGTTGGGAGACACCCTGCGGCGTGACCTTCCGGTAGAGCTGGTACAGGCTTCTCCCGTCGCCGCGTCGCCCCTGACGCGTGCCCTCGGGTGGTGGGGCCAAGCGTCGGTTCGGCTTGTCGGCATAGACCACCACTTCGGTCGCGTACTGGCGAAACCCGCGGAGCCGGAACACCGGCAGCAGGGGATCGCGGTCTGGCAGACGGACGAACAGCCGCTGCGCCCCACGCTCCAGCGCCTGGTTGCACAGGTGCTCGACCAGCGCCGGGGCCACGTCGTCGGACGACCCATCGACCACCTGGAGGTTCAGCACCTGCAGAACCTTGGCCCGTGAAAGCTCCAGGCCTCGCTGGCTCCCAGACGCCTGCACGTAGCCGACCACTTTGCCGCCTTCCTCGGCCACGTAGATCAGGGTCTCCTGAGAGAGGGGCAGGAACGCCGACAACGTCGAGCTGAGCAGCGACCAAAGCCTCGCCGCCGGGGCATCGGTTCCGTTCATCGCCACGTCCGCCGACCGGTGCATCTCCTCGATGCGCGAGAGATCGAGCAATCCCGCCGCCCTCAATTTCATTCCGCTCGTGCCATGCGGACAAACTCTTCGTGCAGACGCCTGTCGCCGGTCAGCTCGGGGTGAAAGCACAGCGCGAGGATGTGGCCCTGCCGCAACGCGACGGCGCGGCCCTCATGCATCGCGACCACCTCAGCCGAGCCGGCCGACTCCACCAGCGGCGACCTGATGAACACTCCAGGAAACGGCTTTCCGTCGAGGCCGGTCACATCGACGGCAGCTTCGAAGCTGTCGACCTGGCGTCCGTAACCGTTGCGCCGCACCGAGATGTCGAGCAGGCCCAGGCCACGCTGGCCTGCCATCCCGTCGGTCACCTCGCGCGCGAGAACGATCATTCCGGCGCACGTAGCCAGCGTCGGGAGGCCGGCGGCGATCGCGCTGCGCAACGGCTCGAGCAGGCCGACGCGCTCCATCAGCATCGTCATCGTCGTGCTCTCGCCGCCGGGTAACACCAGGCCGTCAAGGTCCCGAAGATCATCGGGCGTCTTCACGAGCCGCGTCTTCGCACCCGAGGCTTCGAGCGCGCGCACGTGCTCGGCAAACGCACCCTGCATCGCGAGGACCCCAATCAAAGGTGCGCCCATGCGTCCGGCAGACGCGCGGCGACTACCAGCCTCTGGCAGCGAGCAGCTCGTCCTTCGGGATGGAGGGAATCTCGAGCCCCGGCATCGCCTTCCCGAGACCGGCGGAAACCTCCGCCAGCACTTCTGGCTTGTCGAAGTAGGTTGTGGCCGCCACGATCGCTTTGGCACGCTTCAACGGGTCCTCTGACTTGAAGATGCCCGAGCCGACGAACACACCGTCCACGCCGAGCTGCATCATCAGCGCAGCGTCCGCCGGTGTCGCAATGCCACCCGCGGCGAAGTTGACGACGGGCAGGCGACCAAGACGCTGGCATTCGGCCAGCAGCTCGACCGGCGCCCCGATCTGCTTGGCTTCATGCACCAGCTCGGCGTGGCTCAGCCCGTGAAGCTTCCGAATCCCTGCGTTGACGGCCCGGGCATGTCGAACGGCTTCGACCACGTTGCCGGTTCCGGCTTCACCCTTGGTGCGAATCATCGCGGCGCCTTCGGCGATTCGTCGCAGCGCCTCACCGAGGTCGCGACAACCGCAGACGAACGGAACCTTGAACGGGTGCTTGTCGATGTGGTTCTCCTCGTCGGCGGGTGTGAGCACCTCGGACTCGTCGATGTAGTCGATCCCCAGGGCCTCGAGGATCTGCGCCTCGACGAAGTGGCCGATCCTGCATTTCGCCATGACCGGGATCGTGACCGACTCCATGATCGAGCGGATCAGAGTCGGATCGGACATCCGCGCCACGCCGCCCTCTCTGCGGATGTCGGCCGGCACGCGCTCGAGGGCCATCACTGCGCACGCGCCCGCATCCTGGGCCATGCGCGCGTGTTCGGGTGTGACCACGTCCATGATCACGCCGCCCTTCAGCATCTGGGCGAGCCCCGCCTTGACCTTGAAGGAGCCTTTCACGGCCCCGTTTCCATTGGGCGATTCGTTGACTTCGGCCACGATCAGAATTCTACGCCGGGGTCCAGGGCCTACCCCCGCGCCTAAAATCCAGCGATGGGTAGGCGGGGATTCGCGGGACTCGCATTTGCCGCGGCAGCGATCCTACTAGTGCCGCTTGGCGCCGCGGCGGCCACCGACCTTCACCCTCTGCTGGCGAGCCCGCCGAGCGCAGACTGGCTCGACGTCCCTCCAGCGTCAACGAGGCTCGTGGGCGACTTTACGGCCCATGACTACGCCGCCTACCTCGGCGCCGGCAGCCAAGGGATCGAATTTGACCTGAACCTCTACGGCTTTACGCGAGGCTTTGCACTGGAGTGGTCGCAGGGCTCATACGACCTGCTGGCCGAGCGTGTGTTCGAGTTCCGGGACGCCAGGGGAGCACGGTCCTGGTACACCCTGCTCGGGCTCATCGACAAAACCTCCAGCAACTCCACGCGCGACATCCCCATGCCGGCATCTGTCCCAAATTCACGTGGTGCTGTCTTGACCTTGCCCGATGGCACGCTGCAAGACTTGATCGCGTTCCGGAAAGGCAACCTGACGTTCGAGGTCATCACGGACTCCGCCACAAATGACCTCGCGCCGCTCGGGGTCGCCCAGGCGGTCACCGAGTACGCGAACGCCCCATCGCTGACGGAGGTGCCTCCGGGCGCGGGCCAGGCGGTGAGCGGTGTGCTGCGCAACGTCGGGATCGCGGTCGGTGCCGTGGTCGTGGCACTGGCGCTCCTGACCACGATCACGATCGTGTTGGTGACCCGCCGGCGGCGTCCAGCCACATTCCTCATAGGCGGACCCAAGATGTCGCCCGACGGCGCCTACTGGTGGGATGGGCAGCGATGGCGCGACGCGTCTGTCGAAGCGCCGCCGACGGCACCACGCTCTCCCGACGGGGCCCACTGGTGGGACGGGCGGACCTGGCGGCCCCTCGGCTAGCGGGACCAGATTTCGGTCACTTCCGCGTTGAACTCAAGTACGGTGTTCCATGTGATCAAAACCGGCAGCAAGGTCGCAGCAGCGGGTGCGCTGGGCTTCCTTTTCGCTGTCTTGGCGCCTCTCAGCGCCTTCGCCTGCACCACCGCTCCCAGCGGGGGAGGCAGTGCGTTCAGTGGCGGCAGTACAGCCGGCGGAGGTAGCGCGATCGCGACCGGGGGCGCCTCGCCGGTTCCGGTTGGCTCGTTCGGATTTGGCGGCATGACCTTCGCCGCTCTGAGCGGCCTCGTGCTCCTGGTGTCGGTCCTCGTGCTGGCGATCCTGCTTGTGAAGACGCTGCGGCGCCCGCGACCAAACTTCGCGCTGATGGCGCAGCTTTCGCCGGATGGACGGTATTGGTGGGACGGAATGGCGTGGCACGATGGCCTTCACAACCCTCCGCCGCCAGCCGTGCGCTCAGCTGATGGCGCCCACTGGTGGGACGGCGGCTCCTGGCGGCCGATCCCTGCGGGTTAGCCTAGAGCCTCTCCAGCACCAGCGTCCGCTTGCTCGCGTACTCGTCGTCCGAGAGCAGCCCATCCCGATGCAGGCGCGTGAGCATGTCCATCTCTTCCAGCACGTCGAGCAGCGGCGCCATGGTCCGGCGCGCGAGGTAGGCCTCTGACGCGGTGCCGGCGTCCTCGCCGCGAGCGTCGAACTCGCGGATGAAGAAGAGCGCCTTGACGGCCGAGAACGGGATCCCGAGCTTGCGGATCGGGCTGTCGGCCTGCTCGCCGTGGAGGTGCAGCACTACTCCGTAGCGGTGCCGCTCGAGCGTGCCGTCGAGATGACCGCGCAGCACCTCGCCATCGAGGAATCGGATCGCGACCTTGCGCGTCGGGGTCTCGGAAGCGAGGTTCTGGTCGCGGGGCAGCTCCACCCACTTCACCGCAGTGAGCGGGATCCAGGCGGTCTCGTTGTTCTCCAGCCCGCCGGCATCGTCGACCTCGACCAGGAAGTCGGGCTCGTCGAAGTCGAGGTCGCGGGCGACCCCCTCGAGGGTTTCATCGTCGAAAAACCGCACGACTACCTTTGCCATCGCATCACCTACTCTACTAACCCTCATTTGGCGGGAGTCCTGCGAACTGCGCGACGCCCCAGCCGCCTGGAGCACCGGGCGCAGCTCGCTATGTGGCTGCGCACTGATTCGGCCTGGTTGCGGCGAAGCTTGCCGGCAAGGTACGGAGCCAACAACGGGGCCACCTCCTCATGGGTCACTTCGGCCGCACCCTCGGCCGCGAGGTATTCCTCCTTGAATCGGAGGCGGGCACGGTAGAGCAGCGTTTCGACTGCACTCTCGGACATCTTCAAGGTTCGCGCGATCTGGCGGTAGCTGAGGTCCTGAAGCTCGCGCAGGGTGAGTACGAGGCGGTACTTCTCGGGCAATCGCTGGGAGACCGCCCAGACCCGCCTTCGAGTCTCATTCGATTCCTGCACGTCGACCGGATCGAAGCTGCGCGAGGTCGATGGAAGCTTGGCCATGAACTCGTCGTCGTCGTCATCCGACCCTTCCACGCGCAGGTCGCGCTGGCGGCGTCGCAGCTCGTCGAAGCAAAGGTTGCGGGCCACGGTATGCACCCAGCCGCCGAAGTTGAACGATTCGTCCACCCGATCCATCATTCGCAGCGCCTTCATGAAGGTCTCCTGCGCAATGTCCTCGGCGAGCAGCGCGTCGCCGAGCTTGCGGCGCACGAGCCGGTAGATCGAGGCGACGTAGCGGCGGTGCAGCTCCTCGAACGCATGCGTGTCGCCGCTGCGATAAGCCCGCACGAGCTCGACGTCGGTCGGATCGACGCCGACTTTTTCGGGGTCGGTCGGCTCGACGCTGACCTTCGATGTGTCTTTGGGTTCGTCTGTCACAGCATTTCTTGAACGGCGCGGGCGGCCGCGCGGGTCAGTTCTTGGGCGGCATCGTGCATCAGGACTTGCAGATTGTGCCCTTCCGGATCGCCTTCTGAAGCCAGCGTAACCACCGAAGTCACGCCCATCGAGATCAGCGACTCCCAGCCGGGCCCCCTGCTGCCGGCCAGCAGCAGGGTCGGGATCCCGGCCGTATGGGCCCGCTTGGCCACCTCGCCGGGCGCCTTGCCGAAGGCGGTCTGGCCGTCGACCCTCCCCTCGCCGGTGATCACCAGCCCGGCTCCGCGCAGGGCCTGCTCGAAGCCGCTGGCATCGACCACGAGCGGGGCCCCGGGGACGAGCCTGGCATCCAGGAACGCGATCAGGCCTGCCCCGGTCCCTCCCGCTGCTCCAGCGCCGGGCACATCCGCCACCCGCTTGCCCAGGTCGCGCTCGATGATTTCGGCGAGGTGGGCGAGCGCCTGGTCGAGCTCGCGGACGGCCTCTCCGTCGGCGCCCTTCTGGGGCCCATAGATATAGCTCGCGCCCTGGGGGCCGGTCAGTGGATTGGTGACGTCGGAGGCGACCATCAGGCTGATCGAGCGCCACCCCGCATCGAACGCCGAGGCGTCGATCCGCTCGAGTCGAGCCAGCGGGGCACCGCCGCGAGGCAGGTCGCGACCGGTCGCGTCCAGCAAGCGGTAGCCGAGCGCCTGCGCCATCCCGGCTCCGCCGTCGTTGGTCGCCGAGCCGCCGATCCCGGCGATGATCGACTCGACTCCCTGCGCGCGCACCGCTGCCAGCACCTGCCCGAACCCGTAGGTGGAGGTCTTGCGTGGGTCGCGTTTGTCGGTGCGGATCAGCGTGAGCCCGCTCGCCGATGCCAGCTCGACGACGCCGGTGCGGCCATCATCGATCAGGCCGTAAGCCGCCTTGACCGGGGCGCCAAGCGGTCCTTCGACCTCCACCGACCGGAACGTCCCGTGGCGAGCCGAAACCAGCGCTTCGACCGTGCCCTCGCCTCCGTCGGCCACCGGAATCTCGACGACCTCGGCATCAGGCCGCGCCTGGCGGACACCGCGTGCGATCGCGGCCGCCGCCTGCGACGCCGTGAGGCTGCCCTTGAACGAATTCGGCGCAACGACGATCTTGATCACAGGCGAGGCAGGCCTCGCCTGTGATTTGGAGTCACGCAATGTCTGGAGGCGTTTGGTACAGCACGTTTGGGGGACGGCCGGAGTAAATCCGGCCTACAGGGAACCCATTAATAGACTGGGATCGTCCAGTCCTTGTGCTTCGCTGACTCGCCGCGCACCGCGCCGAAGTAGATGTTCTGCAGCTCCTGGGTGAACTCACCGACCTTGCCATCGCCTACCGGCCGGCGGTCGACCTCGATCACTGGCGAGATCTGAGCCCCAGTCCCGCACAGCAGCAGCTCATCGCACGTATAGAGCTCGGTGCGGTCGATGCTGCGCTCGACGACCGTCTTGCCGAGCTCTTCTCTGATCATCCTGGTCAACAGAGTGCGAGTCACGCCTTCGAGGATGTCGTCGGTCACGGGCGGGGTCACGAACACGCCGTCTTTGAGCATGAAAAGGTTTTCTGCCGACCCCTCGGAAACATGGCCGTCGACCGTGAGGACGATGGCTTCGTCGAAACCCGATTCGACCGCCTCGGATTTCGCCAGCGCCGACTGTGCATACGATCCGGTGATCTTTGCGCGCGCCGGCAGCGACTGGTCCGGGTTGCGGCGCCATGAGCTGACCATGCACCGGATGCCGGACTCGATCTCGACGTAGTTGCCGAACGGGATGGCATAGATGAAGAAACTGTGGTCGAGGTTGTGGAGGCGAACGCCAATCTCTTCGCTCGATGCATATAGAAGTGGACGCACGTAGACGTCGGCCTTGAACTCGTTGCGCCGCAGCAGCTCAACGGTGATGTTGACCAGCTCTTCGGTCGAGTAAGGAAGGGTCATCCGCATGATGTTGGCCGACCGCCGGAGCCGGTCGTAATGGGTAGGGCCCTGCAGAAGGTGCAGCTGTTCCTGCTTGGGGTTCCAGTAAGCGCGGATGCCTTCGAAGCAGCCGGTTCCGTAGTGGAGGGCGTGCGTCATCAGGCCCAGCTTGATGTCGTGGTACCGGCCAAACTCACCCTGAAAGAACACCCAGGTATTCGGGTGGGTCGTGCTCTTTTTCGTCGCCGCCTTCGATTTCGTTTCCACACTCATCTCGCGACTAGTTTAAGTGTGAGGCGCGGACACCGAGGTCTTCGACGGATCTTCGGCGCCCACGCGGCCCACTGCCTCCCATGCCTTCGGCATGGGGGCCCCAAAGGTATCCGCTCCTCGCTCACGCATCTACGCGGTGCGCTCGCTCCGGTGCTCGGCCGCGCCTAGCATCCGGGCCACCTGGATCGCCGAAGCCCACGCCGAGTCCTCGGTGCCGCACCATCAGGCCTGCACGGCGCCCCCGGCTTCTGAAAGAATCGCGAATGTGAGCCTCTACGGAATCATCGCGGACCTGCGCCGGAAGTACCCGACGCCGGCTGCCACCGAGACGCTCGACCTGGTCGTCGCCGAGCTCGGGCGCACCCGCGACAACCTCAGAGAGGCGGTCGCCAACCTCTCGTCCAAGCCGCTCCCGCCCGGCGGCAAGCCGGTGCTGGACGAGCTGGTCGAGCGCGCCCGCGACCAAGGCGTTTACGACCTCGACTATGGCCCCGACCCGTATGACAAGCCACCGTTGGAGCCGCTCGACGAGGGCACGCTCGGAATCGGAGCGCTCCTGGTCGTGAGCTCGTTGCTCGGGATCGTGTTGGCCGCCGCCGCCGTCTACATCGGCGTCAACGCGATTTTGAACACGAGTGGCTGAGTTCTCTTTCGACGTCGTTTCGGAGTTCGACCCGGCGGAGCTCACCAACGCGCTTGATCAGGCCCGCCGAGAGGTGGGCACCCGGTTCGATTTCAGAGACACGCAGACCTCGTTCGACCGTCAGGACCAGATCATCCTCATCGACTCGGCGAGCGAGGAGCGCGCGAAAGCGGCGCTGCAGGTTCTGCGCGAGAAAGGCGCGCGGCGTCAGCTGTCGCCCAAATTGTTCAAGGCGGGCGACCCCAAGACGGTGGGCAAGGGCCGGGGCCAGATCGAAGTCCAGCTCAACGCGGGCATCACCGATGAGCTGGCCCGCGACCTTCGGAAGCGCATCCAGAACGTCACGCCCAAGGTCCAGGTGCGGATCCAGGGCGATCAGCTCCGCGTCGTCGGCAAGGACAAGGACACGCTGCAGCTCGTGATCAAGAATCTGCGCGAGGCGGAGGACATCCCAGTACCCCTTCAGTTCACGAACTACAGGTAGCCCCGAATCCGGTCTAACCAGCCAGGATAGTCGGGTGCTGGTGATCCCGGCGATCGACATCATGAACGGCCAGTGCGTCCGGCTCGTCCAGGGGGACTTCGACCAGCGCACGGTGTACTCGGACGACCCGGCCACGATCGCCCTGGACTTCGCCCGCGCGGGCGCGACCCGACTCCACGTCGTCGACCTCGACGCGGCCCGCGGCGAGCACGACAACCGTGGTGTCATCGAAAAGGTCATCGAGGCCGGATTGAGCGTGCAGGTCGCCGGCGGGGTTCGGACCGCGGCCCAGGTCGAGGCCTGGATCGGCGCCGGCGCCGGGGCGGTGGTGATGGGAACTGCGGCGGTCCGGGAACCGGAGCTGCTGGCAGAGTGCGCGACCACCAATCCAGGTCACCTGATGGCAGCGCTGGACGTGCGGGATGGTCTGCCCGCGGTGAGCGGCTGGACGGAGACCGAGCCGCTCGACATCTCCGAGCTGATCTCGCGCTGGAACGTCCTGCCCCTGGCGGGCGTGATCCTCACCTGCACCGAGCGCGACGGAACGCTCGCGGGCCCGGACATCGAAACCCTCGCCCGAGTGCTCACGATGACGCAGCTGCCCGTGCAGTACGGCGGCGGCATCTCGTCTCTCAACGACATCCGCAAGGTTCGCGAAACAGGCGCTGCGGGAGTGATCCTCGGGCGGTCCCTTTATGAGGGCAAGCTATCACTGGAACAAGCCCTGCGGCTGTGAGACTCATGCGGACCGCCCTCACATTGGGTGCGCTCGCGGCCTTTGTGATCGCGGTCTCGGCCTGCGGCGGCCGCGAAGCACCCGACGACCAGGGCCTTCACCAGGACATCGTCAACGGCAGCAGCGGCGCCGAGGTGACCTTCGACGCAACGGTGCTTGCGGACCCGGTGGAATCGGGGGGTCACGAACGCTTCGAGGTCAAGACGACCACGGGCGAGCGTCTGGAGGTGGACCACAACACCTCCCTGGCTCCAAGCGTCCCCATCCATGCCGGCGACGCGGTCGTGATCCACGGGGAGCTCTACATAGATCCAGGTCCGCGGGTCGGCGTGCATTGCACCCACGCGCACACGTCCAGCGGATGTCCGAATCCAGGCTGGATCGAGTTCGCCAATAATTACTACGAATGACGTCTAGGAACCAGACTACAGGTCGACTCGACAGCGCTGTCCTCACCGCCGGCAGCTAGGCCTTGCGGCGGCGATTAGGGCACGGGTGGGTACACCTCGAAATACGCCATATAGTCCGCTTGAGTGGTGAGACCAGCTTGGACGTTGACCGTCGTTGGACCCCGGACTACGCGAAACTGGTATTCATACCGGTATCCACTAGGTAAGGTGGCATCTAACCTAACTGTGTAGACGCCCGGCTTGAGTCGGACAGAGAAGCGGCCGTCGCTATCCGTGACCGACCTGCCACTTTGGCCGCCGGAGAAAGTCACGGTCACGCCAGCCTTAGGCGCGGGCGACGGAAGACTTACGGGCATGATGATCCCACCTCCGGGCAGGACCAGTGCTAGTACCTGACCCTGGACTGTCCCCATCGGAGGCGGCGGTGAGGGGTGAGACTGGCATCCGGAGGCGATCACCAGTAACCAAACAACGACTGCGACGCCCGCGACCCGCCACATCTCGCCAAGTATGCCCCTCGAGTGCATTAGCGATGAGTAGCCCACTGACGGGCTGTACCTGTGGCCTAAAGGTCTTGTACACGATGTCGAAAAACACGAGGTACGGCTGCCCCACTCGCTCTCGAGCGACCGCACCTTCCCATCTCGGGGCTTTGTAGAACCGGCAGGGGCCTGGAAGGTGCACGCGGAGAGACGGCCGGAATAATCCGGCCTACAGGCCACGCGGTATCTCTTTTAGAGAACAATTGAAATAGTGAGCGGGAAGGAGCCGGCCCGGCCGTCCGGCTTTATGGCGAATCTCCGAGGTGGCGAATACGGCTTTATCGAGCGCGCTGGTCGCGTATTCGGCAACGTTGGGCGCAAGCTCGTGCGCCGGCAAGCTTGCTGCGGAAACTACGGCGACCCAGGTTGTTGAATGACGACCGACGAGGCCCGTGCGGCCGGCTTGATCAAGTAGGTAGAAAACGAATCTCGCCGCTCGGCTGACCGCTCTTGCCCTCATCGGCCCCGCCTTGTTTTTGATTGCGTCCTGCGAGCCGGCACGAACCGCAGCGCCACCGGCTTGCCATACCTGGCTCCCCGCCATCGGTTCGAGTGCCGCGACACTGCCGTCAGGATCGGGGATTCTGGTCTTCGACCGGCTCGACAACACGCCGAGCTCCGATGCCACCTGGATGTGGTCGGGATCGTGTTGGAGCCAGGAGCCTGGTTTTGCCGGCCATCCGGTTTTCGGATCGGCGTTGGCGCCCGACCCCTCGACTTCGAGCGTCGTCGCGTATGGCGGCTGGGATGCGACCGCACTGGATGGTTACGTTGCGCTCTACGACACCTGGGAATTCCGCGGCGGTGTCTGGAGCCAGCTGCTCGGTAGCGGGCCCAAGCTCTCAGGTCCGACTGCGATCGACGATCCCAAGCTCGGAGGCGTAGTCGTGATCGGAGCCGGGGCACATGCCGAAGAGACATGGTTGTTGTCGAAATCGGGTTGGCGCCAACTGCATCCGGAGCATTCGCCACCATCGCGTCTTGGGGCGAGTCTGGGCATCGATCCGGCCACCGGCGCCTTGATTGCGTTCGGTGGCTATCGGATCCCTAGAGATGCCATGACGAATACATGGCGGTGGACTGGTTCCGACTGGCTGCTCGAGACGGCGGCCACCAACGAGTCGCACCTCCCGCCCTCCGGCCTTATCGTCGCCGACCGTCACTCGCTTTGGATGCTGGCGGGCGCCCCATACTCAAATCAGCTCGAGGTGTGGCGCTGGGCCGGCGGCACGTGGACGTGGGTCGGTGCCAGCTCACCCGGGCCGAGGCTGCTTGGTTTTGGAGCTGCATTCGACGGTCGCGAAATCCTGGTCTTTGGTGGACTGAATGAAGCCTCTGGTACTGGAGCCACACTGAACACTGCCGAGTGGGCGTGGAGTGGCAAGAGCTGGCGCCGCCTCCACTGAGGTAGTTGTGTGTTGGTCGTGGCTATTAGGCCGGAGAACTCCGGCCGTCCCCAACGCACCTGTATCCCGCGGACTTGGTCGGGAGTACTCATTTCGATAGTCACATCAGCGGGAAAGAGCGCAGCGCGTCCACTGGGGCCCCCGCGACGTAGTCGCGGGAGGGCGTGAGGGAGAACCGGCAGGTTTTTCCTCATATAGGAGGCTAAGGCTTTCGCGCCACCAGCCAGGTCGCCGCTTGCGCGATGGGGCGCACGACGATCTCATCGATGTCGACGTGCGGCGGGCGGGTGACGGCGAAGACGATGCAATCCGCGATGTCGGCGGCGACAAGCGGCTTCACACCTTTATAGACTGCCTTGGCGGCATCGCGATCGCCGTGGAACCGCACCACACTGAATTCGGTCTCGACCATCCCTGGCTCGATCTCGGTGACCCGTATCGGCTCGCCGTTCAGCTCGAGTCGCAGCGTGCGCGAAATGGCATGCACCGCGTGCTTGCTGGCGGTGTAGCCGGCCCCTCCCTTGTACGTCTCGAATCCCGCAATCGATCCCAGGTTGACGACGTGACCGTGCCTTGCCTTGCGGAGAAGCGGCAGGCACGCGCGGGTCATCCGCAGCAGGCCGAGCACGTTGACTTCCCACATCTCGATCCAGTCCTCATCACGACCCTCGGCGACCGGTGTGAGGCCGCGCGCAAGCCCGGCGTTGTTGACGAGCACATCGATGCGGCCGAACTTTTTCTTCACGTCAGCCACGAAAGCGTCGATGCTCTCGAGGTTGGTCACATCCAGCTGTGAGGCCAGGCCAGATGAACCCACAACACGACGCACACGTTCCAAACGCCGCGCGCCCGCCGCGATGCGATAACCGAGGCGGCTTAACGCAACGACCGTGGCCGCGCCGATGCCCGATGAAGCACCCGTGACGACGGCTATTGGCTTGTAACTACTCGCCACATTTACTCCCCCCTCTTGCTCCCCCCTCAAGAACCGGTCGCGACGCCCTTAAGAATGTAACCTAGGCGTAGTGATCGAAGTCCTGGCAGGGGTGATCGCCTTCCTTCTCATCGTGGCGGGGGTAATCGTAATGATGGGACCCAACGCGAAGGGTCTCCTCAATCGCGTCGGGATGCTCCGTCGCCGCCGGCCGTCGCTGTCCGTGTTCCAGCCGGCGCGTTCGCGCGAGATCCCCACGACGGGCCTGAACCCCAAGACGCAACGCGTGCTGGTGGCCGCTTCACGTCTCGGCAACTGGCTGCGTGCGCACAACCACGAAGATATCGCTCGCGCCCTTCGCAGCGCGGCCGGACGCATCACCAGCGACGAACCGGCCGGCCTGTACGCCATGCAGACGGTCCTCCGCCGCGTCCGCGCTCTAAGCCAGGACGACGGCGGCGCGCAGGAGCGGTTGAAGGCGCTCTCGAATGAGTTGCGAGACGCGGTCCAGGATCGGTTCGAACAGCTGG
>WNFD01003463.1_pt1 | contig 15858 bp, 16 predicted proteins | sample 5400491 | NCBI WGS metagenome assembly WNFD01 (sample SAMN13153343, study PRJNA577476) | soil metagenome | isolation source: 120 cm saprolite under Douglas fir tree site 2 hole 2 replicate 2 | place: USA:California | collected 2015-04-18 | reverse complement strand
AGCCGACCCGGCGGGGATTGTGCTGTTGAAGACATGCTTTGGCGGCACTCGAATTCTGGATCTCTTGATTGGCGATCCGTTGCCGCGCATCTGCTGACGACGGGACTGGAAAACCAATGTGCCTAGGAATTCCGGGGCGAATCATTTCGCTCGACACGGAACATCGCGATCTCGGCGAGGTCGAAGTCGCCGGTGTTACGCGCAAGATCAATCTCGGCATTCTCGCGGATCGGCCGTCCGCCGGTGACTGGGTACTGATTCAGTCCGGATTCGCGATCGAGCGCATCGACGAAGAGCGCGCTCGAACGCAAATGGAACTACTTAATCGCTATACCGGCGGTCCGCCTATGGATGACGACGGGCTCGCGAGTGAGGACGCCGAATTCGATTGGGACAGAATGTCCATGACACGTTCGAATTCGGGAGCGGAGGAAGAATAGGACGCCGATGAAATTCCTGGTCATGTGGCGAATCGAGATTGCGCTGATGTCGCGCGGCGTCGTCGATGCGGTCCTTAAAATGGCTGACTACGCCAAGCCACTGGAGGAAAGCCACAAAGTTCTCTCGCGCTACCATATTCCGGGAGCGCATGGCGGCGCCTGGATATACGAGGTCGACTCCAACGAAGAGTTGGATATGCTACTCGCGCGATCGCCGGTCTATAACGTCGCGCGGTACGAAGTGTTTCCACTTGCGGAGATGATACCTCCGAAATTACGGACCTCGACCTGACGCCGATGGATGCGGGAATCGATTCTGCGCGGGCCAATCGACGAGCGCGGGTGCGCATCCGCGTCGACGGTATCGTGCAGGGAGTCGGCTTTCGCCCTTTTGTGCATTCGCTCGCCGGGCGGATCATGCTGTCGGGCTTTGTGCGCAACGATTCGCGCGGCGTCGTGATCGAAGTCGAGGGGGCGCAGGATCGACTTTACGAGTTTATTGGCAAGCTGCAGTCGGAAGCGCCGCCGCTCGCGGCTATAGAGCGGATCGAGAGCCTGGCGATCCCTTTGGCGGGTGACGGCCAGTTCGAGATAAACGAAAGCGACGGCGCGGGCGATCGCGACGTGTTGATCGCACCTGATATCGCCACCTGCGACGATTGTGTGCGAGAGATTTTTACCCCCAGCGATCGCCGCTTTCGTTACCCGTTCAACAACTGCACCAACTGCGGCCCGCGCTTCACAATTGTGACTGGTGTGCCGTACGACCGCCCGCTCACCACCATGGCGCGCTTCGCGATGTGTCTCGAGTGCGTTCGCGAATATAGCGATCCACTGAACCGGAGATTTCATGCGCAGCCGGTCTCGTGTCCGCGATGCGGCCCGGTGTTACGGCTGATCGATAGCGGCGGGAGTTCCGTTGCCGGAGATCCGCTTCGGGCTGCCGCCGAGCGGTTGCGATCCGGGGAGATAGTTGCGGTCAAGGGACTCGGCGGATTTCATCTTGCGGCGGACGCCACTAATGAAAACGCAGTCGCCGCGCTACGCGGGCGTAAGTATCGCGAGCACAAGCCGTTCGCGGTGATGGTGCGCGACATAGCCGCGGCACGTGAACTAGCCGAAATCGATAGGGCCGAAGAACAATCGATAATGAGTGCGCGGCGGCCGATCGTGCTGCTGCGCCGCATCGCGGATACAAATCTTGCGCCGTCAGTAGCTCCCGCCAATCGCGACATCGGACTCATGCTGCCGTACACCCCGATCCATCATCTACTGTGCGCGGAGGTCGCCCGGCCGCTGGTACTCACCAGCGGAAACGTTTCCGACGAACCTATCGCTTACCTGGACGCGGACGCCGCTGAGCGGCTGGGCGCTATCGCGGATTGCTTTCTGATCCACGACCGACCGATTCACATCCGCACCGATGACTCCGTCATTCGACTGGTTCGCGGGCGCGAGTATTTGATTCGGCGGTCCCGCGGCTACGCTCCTGGGCCGCTGGTGATGCCGCTCAGTGCCCGCCGTCCGATTCTTGCCTGCGGCGCCGAATTGAAAAGCACGTTTTGCCTGGTGAAGGGCAACCGTGCCTTTGTGTCGCATCACATTGGCGATCTGGAAAACTACGAAACCTGGCGGGCTTACGTCGATGGCATCGATCATTTTCGCAGCCTGTTCGGAATCGAACCGCAGGTGGTCGCGCACGATCTGCATCCTGAGTATCTCTCCACCAAGTACGCGATGGAGCGCGAGGGCGTCCAACTGATTGGCATTCAACATCACCACGCGCACGTCGCTTCGTGCCTGGCCGACAATCAGGAGCAGGGACCGGCGATAGGTGTGGCCCTGGACGGACTCGGCTACGGGGTCGATTCGACCTTTTGGGGCGGCGAATTTCTTGTTGCCGATCTAAAATGGTTCAAGCGAGTGGGTCATTTCGAGACCGTTTCGATGCCTGGCGGTCCCGCAGCAATCAAACAGCCATGGCGGATGGCGGCCGCCTACCTTGATCTGCTCTTTGGGGATTCCGTTCCGGAATGGTTGGAGGTGTTTCAGCGCAATTCAATGCGCTGGCGCAAGGTAGTACAGCTTGCTCGTGCGTCGATTAATTCGCCGGTAACCTCGAGCGTGGGACGGCTATTCGATGCAGTTGCGGCGATACTAGGTATTCGCGATTCTATCGATTATGAAGGGCAGGCGGCGGTCGAGCTCGAGCAGCACGCGATTGCGTCCGAGACCTCTTTTTACGCGGTCAATTCTGATCCCGCTGAGGTGTTGCTGCTCCGTGGAACCGATTTAGTCCGTGCCGTTGTCGAAGACCTTCGCGACAACGTACCAATAGGCATAATTGCCGCTCGATTCAACAATACGCTCGCACAAATGATCGCCGAGACGTGCGGGATCGTTCGCTCGCGTGCCGGACAGAACACGGTAGCCCTCAGCGGCGGCGTCTTTCAGAACATGCTCCTTCTCGACCGGACGGTGCGGACGCTCAACGAACGAGACTTTCGGGTGCTCATCCATCACAATGTCCCGACCAACGACGGCGGGATTAGTCTCGGCCAGGCCGCGATCGCAGTCGCGCGAGATAGCATCGCCTAAGACGGTAGTGCTGGATGCCTACAGACCAAGACCAAATCGGTGATTCAGCTGGAGAACTTACCGAGTCGGAAAAGCGCATAGCGGAAGAACGCACCGCGTTACGAGCAGCGGTAATCCACGAGGCAATTCGTACCGAGGGTGAAGCGGAGCTGCTGCGGCCGGCGAGCGCTTTGATGTGGTCTGGCATGGCAGCCGGCCTTTCAATGGGTTTTTCGCTGGCCGCTATGGGACTCTTATATTCTCGTCTGCCGGATACCCAATGGCGCCCACTGATTACCGATTTGGGCTATACGGTTGGTTTCCTTGTGGTAATTCTTGGCCGCCAGCATCTTTACACCGAAAATACCCTGACTGTCATGCTTCCGCTGCTTACAAATCGAGACCGAAAAACCTTTTGGGCTGTGCTTCGCTTATGGAGCGTCGTGCTGGTCGCGAACGTACTCGGCGCGGGAATGATCGCGTGGGCGATCGCTAGAACCGATGTTTTCAGTCCGGAAGTTCGTACTGCGTTAACGGAAATAGCCATGCTTACTGTAAAAGGAAGATGGCTTACAGTACTGCTCCGTGGATTGTTCGCGGGGTGGATCATCGCGACGATGGTATGGATGATGCCGGCGTCAGATTCGTCCCGGCCCGCGATCATCATCTTCATGACTTACCTCGTCGCCCTCGGAGAACTGCCCCACGTGGTTGTGTCGTCGGTCGATGGAGTCTACCTGATCGCAACCGGCATGCTTTCATGGAGCGGCTTTGCCGCCTTCCTGGTCCCTACCGCGATAGGCAACACTATCGGCGGAGTTTTATTGGTAGCTTTTTTCAACCACGCGCAGGTCATCAGCGAGTCTTAACTCAGCCAGATCTCGCCTTTTCTTTGCAGTTACGCGGACCGAGGGGTGCCCGCCCAATGGGCGCGCATCCGGTCGATATAAACCCTCGCGAATGGCTGGCAGGTGTGGCTTCTGCCTCACCCGCGAGGAAGCAATCACCACACGCTACGTAATGCGTCCTGTGGGTTTCGCGCGAATATTAGTGACTGACCATCGCGTCGGACGCCCGCACAGCAATCAGATCAAATGGCCAGTTTTTTGCTGATTAAAATTCCATCGCTGGAGTCTTGGCGATGTCCGCGAGACGACTCAAACGCCTATTGGCTTTTAATTTAGGAGGATCGAAAAATGACACGACATTTAAGACTTGTTTTCACGCTAGCCGGGGCCATCGCCATCGCGGCGATCGGCTGCCAACGATCTGCGGCAAACCACAAACTTGTAGCCGCAGGCGATAAGCACTCAGTGCCGCTCTATGCCGATGAAGCGACATACCAGAAGGCCTCGCATCAGCCGGAGGGTGTTCGCGCAGAACAACTAGCTGATCAGACGCCGGTCGTCATCATATCCAGCGATGACAGCGGTGCCATAGTAGAGATCGTTGATGGACCGATGAAAGGACAAAACGGCTTCGTCTCAAAAGATAACGTGGACTGAAGCATCGTCGGCGCTTGCGTGTACGCACGGTGACAAGGGAGAAGCGGTCGCAAGGGCGCAGCGGTCGTATGACCGAGGCGCCTGCGCCCCACGAATGCGGATTTGTCCGCAAGTCCAGGATTGGTCGATTCAATGGAACACGAACAGTTGCGTCGCTTGAGAGCGGCAGTGTCCAAACGCCCAGCAGAAGAGCGAATGAGCTTTAGACAGGCGATACGGCCTCACCTGTCCAGGCTACGACGCCTTGCAAGGTTTGAAATAGACCATCTACGCGCCCGCGGCCAGCTCATGTCTGACTACCCATCGGCGGACGACTTGATGGACGAGGCCTTGGCACGCGCCTATAGTGATCTGGATCTACTTAACAAAGAGCCACTGGACGTAGCGCGCAAGCTGTCCAGACTCGTCATTGACGTGGCGAAGGAGGAGGCAGCGCGCGATCGGACACGGCGTCGAACGCTTTCGTTGGAGGGACCGCCTCCGCGCGAGCCCACGGATATCGAAATTGACGAGACCTTTTACGACTTCTTTCAGCCGGACGAGGCGACCAAAGTCGAGGACTTGGCCGCCGATCGTTCCTCCGATCCGGAGGAGGTCGTGATTCGCGATGAAATGCGGCAACGCTTTGCCTCGCTCTTCGCGAATCTGCCTGCCGTATGGCGCAGAGCTATAATTCTTGCGCGGGTTGAAGACATGCCGCTAGCGACCGTCGCTCGAGTTCTGAACACCACCGAAGATAAGGTTCGCGACTGGCTGGAACGCGCGGACAACTTTATTCGGGCACGCTTAGCCGAAGAAGGCATTGTCCCTACAGATAGCGATCAGCTCAGTTACCTGGCAAAAGCGCCGTTATTGGAAGGTTCGGATATGGAAGCCGTCTTTGACAGGACTCTCGAAAGCAGCGAACAAAAAGATCAAGCATCTATGCGACGGTGATCACTGCCGCGGGTAAATCCAGCAACCGCGGTAGTCCGGTCTTTGACTGCCATCCGAGCCTTCTGCGCCGCTGATTCCAGGCGGCCAATCAAATCAAAGAGGTCTTCGATCGTCCAGCCTGGAGGCCATTTCGCCCAGCCTCCGCACCGCAACGCCTCGGGTCCGAACGAGGTGGAGCGGATGCGACAGGGCGGGATAATCGGAACGTTTGATGCCGGAATCAGGGTACCGCTCTATCGTTTTGCGTTTGCAAGACGACGGTTATCGGTGCGAACCTGAATTCAGAACCGATATCTGAAGTTTCGGTCCGAATGGCTTTAAGCACGGGCGCTAGGTCGCGCGCCGACAGGGGAGACAGACACATGGAATACCGTCCATTCGGTCAAACCGGCATCAAAATCTCCGCGATAGGTTTCGGCTGTTGGGAAATCGGCGGCGGCTACGGAAGTATCGAAGAAACCGAGTTCGTCAAAGCAATCAATCGGGCGCTCGACGTTGGATTCAACAGTTTCGATACCGCCGAGGCGTATGGCATGGGTGCCTCGGAAAAATCGCTGGCCAAAGCGCTTGGATCGCGGCGCAAAGAGGCCGTGATCACGACAAAAGTCGGGGTCGGATATCCGGATAAGCCGAACTACCGCGACAGCTCGCGCCAGCGCGTGATGGAGTCGATTGAGAAGAGCCTCAAGGCGCTCAACACCGATTACGTCGATGCTTACCTGATCCACTGGCCCGATCGGACGGTGCCTTTCGAAGAACCGATGCGTGCGCTCGACGACCTCGTGAAGCAGGGCAAAGTCCGCGCGGTCGGGCTCTCGAACTTCAAGCTTGACGAAATCAAAACTTGCATGGCCGCGCGCCGTGTCGACGTGGTGCAGTACTGCTGGAATATGTTCGACCGCCGGATGCAGACCGAGATTTTCCCTTACTGCCAGGAGAACAAGATCGGAGTGATGGCATACGGATCGCTGGCCTATGGAATGCTGACCGGCACGCTCAGCGAGGAGAAGGCCTTCGAAAAAGGTGATTGGCGCTCGAAACGCGGACAATTGATGAACCTGAATCTCTTTCAGCATCTGTTTGGTCCTGAGCATTTCCTCAAGAATTTGCGGGCGGTTGAAGAACTGAAAGCGGTAGCGACGCGCTACAGCAAGAGCATGCCGCAACTAGCTCTGCGGTGGACGCTGTCAAACCCGATAATCAGCACCGCACTGGTCGGATGCAGGAGTCCCAAGGAGGTCGACGACAATGTCGGCGCGTTGGGATGGTCGATATCAAATGCCGACATGAAGGAGATCGATACGATTTTCGCCCGGCACGGGGCGGTCACCATGCCAGACGTCTGGCTGGAGACTATCTAGGGCTATCCAGCCAATACTGCGTGAGTCGGTGAACAACAACGGAGGCGGTCATGCCAGTTCAGAAATTCGCACCGATGGCAAAGAATTTTCCGATCTTCGACTGCGACGCTCATGTCACGGAGCCACCGTGGCTGTGGGAGCGCGCCAAGGACTGGCTTACCAAGGACGAGTTCGAAGCGCTCAAGAACACGATCTGGTTCGACCCCGAGAGCGACCAGCTAATCGTCAATGGCAAGGCCGGAAGTGGACTCGGATCGCAGCGAATCCATGGCTCGCCTGGGATGGTAAATGTACTTTCCCTGGCCGGACCGGGCCTCAAGCACGATATCCAGCGTGCGTTGAACGTACGCAATCTCAAGCGTGACACCGCGCTAACCGCGGAACAGGCGGACTATCTCGATCACAAGGGATCGTACGAGCCCAAGCCGCGCCTCAGAGACATGGACGTTCAGGGCATCGATCAGGTGATGATTATTCCAACCGACATCGATACCTATCCATGGCTGCAAAACGCGGTTGGCGCTAAGGCGATGTGCAAGGCGTACAACGACTGGGCGTATGAATATTGCCAGGAGAATCCGGAGCGTCTGTTCTTCGCGGCGATGTTGCCGATGCAAGATCCCAAATTCGCCCAGCAGGAGATTTATCGCGTCGCGGCCAAGGGGTGCCGGGTCGGGCTGGTCCGGCCAATCGATGCGATGGGCAATTATCCGATTCAGCCCAAGTACGACCGCGTGTGGCGTGCGATGGAAGAAACGGGTGTGGTGTACGGGATGCATCCGTTCCCGGCTTTCGGATCACTGAAGCCGCCCGGGTACACCGAGCAGCATTCGGGCGCAGAACTAATCGCGCTCTCCGCTTCAACGGCAGGCCTGCCTCACTCCTTCCTGATAAACGTGCAGGATTTCCAGGCGGAGGCCTCGCTATGGGTAGCGATGGTGCTGATGTCGGGCTTCTTTGAACGCTACTCAAAGCTGAGGGCTGCGGTTTTCGAAGCCTCCTCGACATGGTTGAGCTTTGTGCTGGACGAGTGCGACAAGCACTATCGGCTCTACCGCAATGATCGCCAATTGCCGCCTCTCAAGCGTCTCCCGCGCGAGACCTTTTTCGAGCATTGCGTCACCGGTTTCGAAGGCGACGAAGCACCGCCTTCGCGCTTGCCCGAGTTTTACGAGAATATCCTGGCATGGTCGTCCGATGTCTATCATCACGACGGCGACGACGTGTGGCGGGCGATCGAGACCATGCGCAAGTGCGAGCTTCCGGAGAAGTATCAGGCGAAGTTCCTGGGTGAGAACGCACGCAAGCTTTATAGAATCGAGACGCCGAAAAACTTCATCCGTGACAGGGTAACCGAGATCGAGCGACCCGATTGGTGGCCAACGGAGGAGGAGGTGAAGGCATCGCTCAAACCGGAGGCCTCCGTTCTGCGGACCCGAGCCGAATTCTCCCCGGGCGTCGGCGGCACCCGCTAAATCGAAAAGGATAATCAGTCATGGCCAACAAGCGCTTCCCGGTCTTTGATGGCGATTCTCACGTCGTGGAACCGCCGGAGCTTTGGACTAAGTACCTGGAGCCCGAGTACCGCACTTTAGGCAAACATGCTCTTTGGCGTGAAGAAGGGAAGCTCGGCTCCTATCTCAAGGTTAATGGCAAGGTTTTCCGGGATACGATGAACTCAAATATCCCGCGCCATGCGATCTGGCGGCCCGGGATGACTTGGGACGAAGTCGGCGAACTCGATCCGCGCCGGCGCCATCCGATGTCCGAAGGGGCTTCAAACGCTGAGGCCCGCCTGAGCGATATGGACGCGATGGGTATCGACCAGGCCTTTCTCTATCCGACCTGGTTTGCCGAAGGTTTTCACCTGGTTGAAGATCCGGACGTGGCGTATGCGCTTGCCCGCGCGTACAACGCCTGGATCACGGACTTCTGCAGCACCGCGCCAGAGCGACTGTTTGCAGCGGCTATGATCCCGCTCCAGAACATGGATTACACGGTAGAGGAGCTTCGCCGCGTCGCCAAGATTCCATGCTTCCGCGGCGCGTTCATCCGGCCGATGTTTATCGAAGGGCACTATTTCACTCATCCCTACTATGATCCTCTGTGGGCCGAGCTGGAAAGCCTCGGGATTACTGCGGCGGTGCATTCCACGACCGGATTGTGGAATCCCGAATGGACGTCGCACGGACAGTTTTTTGAGAAGGTAAAGGGCCGATTGAATCAGCGGTCCATCATTGCTGACGCGGGAGGCGGGCCACATGCCGGAGGTGGCGGAGATCTGGGTTTCACTTTCGTCGCATCACCGCCGCTGGGTCATCCAATCGCTCCGATTCTATCGTACTGGCTCGACAACCATATGTTTGTCGCATCGACTTTGATCGGTTTCACCGTGATGCAGCGCTACCCCAAAATGAAAGTGGTGGTGGCACACGGCAAGGCCTCATGGATGGAGGAAGTGCTTGAGAAGATGGAGGCTTCGACCCGCACGGTCCCGCTGCTCCATTATTACCCTGTTCGCACAGACACCGAGGAGTTGTGGAAAGAAGGTCGGGTGATGCTTGGTTTCGATGCCGAAGAGCGCCTGATTCAGAAACTGCCAGACGACTTCGCTGAAAAGGTCGTTTGGGGATCTCGTTATCCGCATCACGATACCACCAGCGCGATCGAGGCGATCGAAACGCTCACGCAAGCTCGGGTTGACGAATCCATTCTCGCGCGCATGTTAGGCGGTAACGCTGCCGAACAGTTCGGGGTTGAACTTGCGCGGAAGGTGGACGAGTAATCCGATAGCGCATTCACCTCATCCGAACGATGCCTCTTCGCCTTATGACCTTTCCACCTGGCGCGCGACTCAGAGGATCTACAGGCTCGATCCGGACGGAAAGCCAGCTTCTAGTTGAATTTACGACACGCTTTCTTGTGTGCCGATAGCGCCCGTCGCATAGTTACCTGGCAATACGATCCTTGGCTCGGGCGAACCTTCAGTTGACCTTAACCTGGTATGGTACGCGAACATGCAATACACCAAGCTTGGCGATACTGGCATCACCGTCTCGCGAATTTGCCTCGGATGTATGAGCTATGGCGGCGGAGAGCAGCCGCCGTGGTCGATGCGCCGCGACTGGGCGCTCGGCGCGGAAGAGGCGCGCGAGCACTTCTCTCTCGCACTGGAAGCCGGCGTCAATTTCTTCGATACCGCCGACGTCTACTCGGTGGGCGCGAGCGAAGAGATCACCGGGCGCTGGCTCAATGAGATGGCGTCGCGCGACGACGTCATCATCGCGACCAAAGTCTTCGGCGCGATGGGCCCGGGGCCAAATCAACGCGGACTCAGCCGCAAGCATATTCTCGAAGCCTGCGACAATTCACTGCGTCGGTTGAATACCGACTATATCGACCTTTATCAGATCCATCGTTGGGATTTTTCGACCCCAATCGAAGAAACTCTCGATGCCCTCGACAGTCTCGTGCGCGCTGGAAAAGTCCGTTACCTGGGCGCCAGCAGCATGGCGGCCTGGCAATTTTCCAAGGCGCTTTATCTGGCAAAGGAACATGACTGGCATCGGTTCGTCGCGATGCAGAATCATTACAACCTGATCTACCGCGAGGAGGAACGCGAGATGATTCCACTCTGCGTGGATCAGGGCGTCGGAGTGATTCCCTGGAGCCCGCTAGCGCGTGGATTTCTCGAGGGCGATCGCAAGCGCGAACGCGGGGAAGGGCCAACCAAACGCGCTCAGACCGACCAGATGCAGAAGGACATGTATTTTCATGACGACGATTTCGAGATCGCACGGGTGGCTCAGAAAATCGCGAAAGAACATGGGGTGACGCCCACTCAGATCGCCTGCGCATGGATTCTACAAGCTCCAGGCGTGACTGCGCCGATTATCGGCGCCACCAAAACCCATCATCTGAAACAGGCCTTCGAGGCGGTCGATATCAAACTCAGCGCCGAAGAGGTCCGGGCTCTGGAAAAACCCTACCGGCCGCATCCGATTCTCGGTCACGAGCAACCCCAGGCGGCAAAGATGCTGAAGTAGCGTCCTCGCACGCAGGCCACTTCTCGCCAGTAAAAGACGAGTCCGAGCGACCCTTCCGGCGGCGCTTGACATGCGCATGCGCGCGAGGTATCTAACCAATAGGTTATTTAACCCGATGGTTAATAATTCAGGTCTGTCACGCGACCTCAGCGTCACTTTCGGAGCGCTTGCCGATCCGACGAGGCGTGCAATTCTTGCGCGCCTTGCTTCCGGCGAAGCGACGGTTTCGGAACTGGCCGAGCCCTTCGAGGTAAGCGGTCCGGCTATCTCGAAGCATCTCAAGGTGCTGGAGCGCGCTGGCCTGATTTCACGGGGGCGCGAGGCGCAGTGGCGACCCTGCCGGCTCGTCGGCGCCCCGCTCAAAGACGCCGCCGACTGGCTCGAGGAATATCGTCGTTTCTGGGAGGACAGTTTCGATCGGCTCGACGACTATTTGCGGGAGCTTCAGGCGAAGGACAAACGCGCTTCACGAGTGAGGGAGAAAAAGAATGGCCGCAAGAAGTAATGCCGTCGTTACGGAGCCGAGCGAGCGAGAACTCACAATCGAGCGCATTTTTGACGCGCCGCGCGAGTTGGTTTTTAAATGCTGGACAGAACCTGAGCATCTCGCGCGATGGATCGGCCCGAAGGGTTTTAGTGGCACGATTCTCACCTGCGAACTGCGCGAGGGCGGAAATTATCGCGCGCACATGCGTGGGCCCGACGGCCAGGATCATTGGCAACACGGCGTGTTCCGCGAAATCGCTCCGCCAGAGCGGATTGTCCGGACGTATTGTTGGACGGACGCCGACGGCAGACCGACGCGGCCCGAGACCTTGCTGACGGTGACGTTTGCGGACCTGGGTGGCAGGACGCGGCTGACGCTGCATCAGGCTGTCTTCGACTCCGTCACCGCGTGCGATGAACATCGGGGCGGCTGGAGCACCGCGTTCGACAAACTCGCTGAATATATCGCCACAGTCTAAGGGAACTCGGATTCCTCCCAAAGGAGAATTATCGATGGAACATCGCATCGCAACTCGCAACGAGTGGCTCGCCGCGCGCAAGCTGCTTCTGGCCAAAGAAAAGGAACATACCAGGGTGAGCGATGAGCTGAATCGGCAACGCCGCGAGTTGCCCTGGGTCAGAGTCGAAAAGGAGTACGTCTTCGACGCTCCAACCGGCAAGATCACACTCGCCCAGCTATTCGATGGTCGTAGTCAGCTTTTCATCAAGCATTTCATGATGGGACCAGGCGCCGCGCACCAATGTGTCGGGTGCTCGCTCGAGGTCGACCATGTCGATGGCCTACTCGAGCATTTGCAAAACCATGACGTGACCTATGCGGTCGTGGCGCGTGCGCCGATTGAGGAGATCGAAGCCGTCCGCAAACGGATGGGCTGGCGTTTCCCTTGGGTTTCATCGTACCGCAGCGATTTCAACTATGATTTCGACGTCTCCTTCACGCCCGAGCAGATCGCGTCCGGCCGCGCACTCTACAATTTCCAACCGGCACCGCAATGGGTAGCCGGAGTCCAGGATCTCTCTGGCGATAGCGTTTTCTACAAGGACGAGTCAGGTCAGATCTTCCACACCTATTCGAGCTATGGGCGCGGCGGCGAACAGTTTCTCGGTATCTACGGATATTTTGACGTTATGCCGAAGGGGCGGAACGAGACTGGGCCGTATCACTCGCTGACTGATTGGGCTCGACCCAAGAACATGTATGGCAAGGGCGGAATGGTCGAAAATAACGGCCGGTATCACGCGCCGCCCTGCGCATGCTCGGTTCACAAGTAAGTACTCACGGATTCTTTGAAATAAACAAAATCCGGCAAGGTCAAGATCCTTGATTTTCGGAGGAAACTCATGATTACCGTCACTGCCTATATTTGGGTTCCTGATTTCGCAAAGGGCCTGGTGCGCGATCTGCGCGTGCGTTGGGCGCTCGAGGAGGCCGGGCTTCCATATCAGGTCAGACTCATCACGCAGGAGGAAAAACTCACGCCGTCCTATCGTGCTCTGCAGCCTTTTTCTCAAGTGCCAAGTTATCGGGACGATGATGTGGTGCTCTTCGAATCTGGCGCGATCGTCCTGCACATAGCCCGTTCAAGCGCAGCGTTGCTCCCAACCGATCAAGCGGGCCGAGCCCGAGCGACCGCCTGGGTGTTCGCCGCGCTTAACTCCGTCGAGCCCTTCATCATAGGCCTCATCGATGTAGATATTTTCAGCCGGGAGGCGCCCTGGGCGAGAGAAAGCAGGTCTCACAAAGAAGCGATGGTCAAGAAACGCCTTTCTGATCTGGCGGAACGCCTGACGGGGCGCGATTGGCTTGAAGATCGGTTTACGGCCGGTGACCTGATGATGGCAACCGTTTTGCGCATCCTGCGGCACACCGATCTGGTGACATCCGATCCCACGCTGGCGCCATATTTGGCGCGCTGCGAAGCACGCCCCGCCTTTCAAAAGGCCCTCGCGGACCAGCTGGCCTCTTTCAAAGAGGTGGACGCACGGCCGGCTGCATGAGAGGCATGTCTGTCATCGCGCCAGCGAAGGATAAATTCATGAGCACGACAATGACCCAACGTCTCTCTGCCGCACGTTTGGAACGCATGCACACGGTGCTCGGCGGATATATCGATCGTGGAGAGATGCCGGGGATTGTGGCGCTCGTGAGCCGTGGGGAGACCGTGCATGTCGAGGCGCTGGGTGCGCTTTCCTTTGGCGGCTCGCCGATGAAGCGCGATGCGATCTTCCGCATCGCCTCGATGACGAAACCTATTACCGCCGCGGCCGCGATGATCCTGGTCGAGGAATGCAGGCTCAGGCTCGACGATCCGGTCGACGAATTCCTGCCCGAACTTGCGAGCTGCAAGGTGCTGCGTCGGATCGACGCCCCGCTCGACGACGTCGTGCTTGCGAACCGCGCGATCACGTTGCGCGATGTTCTCACCTTCCGCTTGGGGTTCGGCGCGGTGATGTTGTGGCCGCCCGTCTATCCAATCCAGAAAGCGATGGAAGCGGCAGGGCTGATGCCGGGCCCGAACCCATTCGAGCTCAGGCCCGACGATTACATGAAACGCCTCGGCGCGCTGCCGCTGATGCATCAGCCCGGCGAGAAATGGATGTATCACACGGGATCCGACGTTTTGGGTGTGCTGATCGCGCGCGCTTCGGGGCAAGACTTTTCGGATTTCCTGCGCGAGCGCATTTTCGTGCCGCTCGGCATGAAGGACACGGATTTTCATGTGCCGGCCGAGAAGCGGGACCGCTTCGCCACGAGCTATATGCGCGATCCCGCGACGAACAAACTTAAGGTCCATGATGATCCGCACGCGAGCCGCTGGGGCAAGCGGCCCGCATTTCAGTCAGGCGGCGGCGGGCTCGTTTCGACCGCCGACGACTATCTCGCCTTCTGCTGCATGATGCTCGGCAAAGGCCGGTATGGGCGCACGCGAATCCTTTCGCTTGCGTCCGTCGCGCTCATGACGATGGATCATCTGACCGACGCGCAGAAGGAAGGCATGGAGATGTTCTTCGGCGACGGCCACGGCGGATTCAAGGCGGGCTGGGGATTCGGCGTGGGCGTCGACACGAAGCGCGTCGATCTTTGCTCTGTACCGGTTCGGATGGGTCGGCGGCATCGGCACCGCGGGCTGTTCGGATCCGCGCGAAAATCTCGCCGGCATCCTTCTCACCCAACGGATGATGGAATCCCCCGTGCCGCCGCGCGTGATGACCGACTTCTGGACCCTCGCATACCAGGCGATCGAGGAATAGAAAGCGCGCGCCAACGCCCACGTCGCCCTTCCTGGTCCGCCTTTTCTCATTTTTCCACCAAGATGCGAAGTCGACCGAGCGCCGCGCCCCACTGCCGCGATATCTGATCCAGGCATCGCTGTACGTCGGCCAGGCGGTTCGGGCGGAGTTGCCAGACGGATTCCCGGCCAACCCGAGCGACGTGCGCCAGCCCCGCCTCCTCAAGAGCATGCACGTGTTTCGTGATCGCCTGGCGCGAAACTGCCGCTCCGGCGGTCAGCCGCGTAATTGACAGCGGCCCCTCGGCGCAGAGTCGAGCGACGATATGTAAACGTGTCTTGTCACCGAGGGCGGCGAAGACGAGCGCAAGGTCGGCGCGTTTCGCGGTGTCGGCGAGAGCCGCTCGTGACACGCCTCAGCCTTTCGCATGCAGGGCGAGATATTTGTCTATGAGCTTCACCTGCTCGCTCCAACCCTTCTCGTTGGCGGCAAAGGCCTTGGCTCGCCGCTCCAGGGAAATTTTGTCGAACCCCGACTCGGTCACCGTCAGCATCGTGCCGCCGGTGACCTCTTCCAGCTCGAACACGACGAGTGTGGGGGGCTCTTTCGAGTAGTCCACCGCAGGATCGACCGCGTACGGATGCCAGCGGAAGGAAAACACACGCATCGGTTCGATGCGATCAACCAGGAACTGAAAGACCATACCCTCATATGGCTTTTGGCTTGCGGCGACTTCCGCGTCGACAGCCGTAGGAACGATCCTTCCGCTCAGGGTCGTTCCGGCAACGAAGGGACCGTCGAACTTAACCCCGAACCAACTGCCAAACTGGGTGGAGTCGGCGATCGCCTGCCACACGCGCATACGAGTGGCTCGCAGGAGGACCTTCTCCTGGATTCGATCTGTGTTCGTGGACATATGCAACCTCCGGGTTGCATGTAAGTTAGCACTGCGCTGCAACGATATGCAACCCAACGCTTGCGCGAATCGGAGACCCTAGCAAAACCGTCTACTGGTCCGACTGATGATCGCGACCTTGACGCCAAGTTCATCGACGCCAAGTTCATCGGGACAGCTAGCGCTGAAGGCGGATTGGGGAATTGTCGATCTAGACTTCCATTTGTAGTATCCGGTGTTTTGGCGACTGACGCGCGAGCCTCACCTCGAAGTCGCCTATATGAATCTGAAGACCGGATGGAAAAGATTGGTGGAGGTGCAGGCAATGAAACTGTCCAAGCCCATTGATACTTACGTTCA
>WNFD01012460.1_pt1 | contig 15861 bp, 17 predicted proteins | sample 5400491 | NCBI WGS metagenome assembly WNFD01 (sample SAMN13153343, study PRJNA577476) | soil metagenome | isolation source: 120 cm saprolite under Douglas fir tree site 2 hole 2 replicate 2 | place: USA:California | collected 2015-04-18 | reverse complement strand
CGAAATAGCGGAATGATTCCATGGTGCGTCTGATCGGTTACGCCATGGTGTCGACCAACGGTCAGACCCTCGACGCTCAGGTGCAGACGCTTGAAGCGGCAGGTGCCGCGGTGATCTTCGAGGAGACGGCGTCCGGGGCTCGGACCGATCGGGCAGCTCGCGAAAGCTATCGCCGCATTGCGGACCGGCGACACCTTGATCGTGACCCGGCTTGATCGGCTCGCCCGCTCGACGCGGGATCTGCTCAACACGCTCGATGCCGTGGCCCGCAAGGGCGCTACCTTCCGGTCGCTGGCCGATGCATGGGCCGACACCACTACGGCGCACGGACGCCTGCTCCTGACGGTGCTCGGCGGTCTCGCTGAGTTCGAGCGCGAGTTGATTCGGGTTCGTACTGCGGAAGGGCGGCGGCGTGCCGTCGAGGCTGGCATCAAGCTCGGCCGGCGGTCGAGCCTGACGTCCTATCAGCGGGTGGAGGTGTTAAGGCGGCGCGCGGCTGGCGAAACCCTCAAGGCCTTGGCGAAGTCGTACGGTGTTATACATCCGACGATCATCCGCACCTTGCGCAAGGTTGAGGTGCCGGCCTCGCTTGGATAAGCGGTGGGCAATCCAGGTCGGGCGATCGTGGGACTTGAGGTCGAGAGGGTTTCTCTTTGGTGGCAAGCATGGCATGATACCACCATAGAATGACGTACAGCAGGGAGGCTCCGTCATGAACGGCCTGCTTATCGTCTTTGCGGCCGCTTTCTTGCTGTTTCTGCCGCTATTCAACAGGGTCGGCGCCGCAGGTCCATACGACGGTGAATGGACCGGAACGGCGACACCGACCGGTGCGCGATGCAAACGAGCTGTTGTTAAGTTCACCGTCAAAGGCCGCGATGTGTCAGGCGAAGCAAGATTTGAGCGCGATGCGCCCAAGATCAACGGAACTGTGGTCGCGGATGGTGCGGTTGGGGCGACGATAGGCTTTCAGCCACTCTGGGGACAATTCACGGGAGATGAGTTCGAGGGGACATTCACGAGTTTCGACTGCCAATGGAAGGCTGTTCTAAAGCGCGCGAAGTAGGGCCTTTACGATCGAAGGCGCGCTTGACCGCGAGCACGGCGGTCTATACCGCCCTGTGCCGAACCCGTTCGAGGATTTTTGGCGGGAGTGAGCCGGCATGCTGAGACGTCTGGCGCCTTGGTTGATAGGCACTATGACAATTTCATTCGCAGGGTTCACGGCGGATTGATCGGGTTGGGTGGTGTTGGTGGAAGCCGTATCTATTCGACGGCACTTTTACCCGCTTCGGTTATGTTGAGTATCGCGTGGCTCCTGATGTTGATCGTGGCTATGGTTGTCCACCATTGGCGAGGACTATGGCTGCTGTTCGGTGCGCCTCTAGCTCTGTTTTGGCCAACCGTGATGGTACTGTTCGCAGGCCCTGTCGCCGATTGCGTGGCAAACCATCCGGTCGATGCAGCGATGGTATGTTTTCCTTGGGCTGTGGCCCGCGGCAATCGCACGACCATATTCCCGACGGGGATATTCGCCGCCACCAAACTCCCGGCGGGGACGTTCACGGCCTTCAAATTCCCGACGGTACTCACGGCGACCAAACTCCGGACGGTACCCGCCACGACCATACTCACCACCTGGGCCACCATAGCCTTGATGGTATGGGCAAGCGGAGGCGCTCAACGTTGAACCCACCGTGATGATAGCCGCCGCGGCGGCTAAGCCGATGACTGTGTTGCGCATAGTGCTAACTCCTTTGTTGTTGGAGAAGCCCCAGCCTTAAGGGGGGAAACACGGCAATTCCCGTTGCGTTGCCGCGTGCGGCGATCGGTGTCCGGGGCGGAAGGCCGCCCTGGAGCCCGCGGAACCTTTTGCTCGATCAGGAGCGTTGCGGCCCATACGGCGCTGACGCCGAACCGGTTCAAGGATTTCTGGCGGGGGTGAACGGGATGTCACCGGATGGTGACCGGCGCCGAGGAACGCACTACAGCGGGCGGCGTTGGATTCTGGCGTGAGGTTGGCGAAAGCCTCGCCTAGCCCCGCCTCTCTGCCCCAGTGCCGTCATGACAACAGTTCGTCACATCCTCGATCAGAAGGGTCCTCAGGTATGGTTCGTCCATCCTGATGACACGGTGTACGACGCGATCAAGATGATGGCCGACAAGAACGTCGGCGCGTTGGTGGTGCTCGACGGCAGCAAGATTGTCGGCATCGTCACCGAGCGGGACTACGCCCGCAACGTGTTTTTGAAGGGTCGCGCATCGCCACAGACGCTAGTCAGAGAAATCATGCAACGCAACGTGGTATGCGTTGAGCCCGACAAATCGATCGAGGAATGCATGGCGATCATGAGCGCCAAGCGCGTGCGCCATCTGCCGGTGATCAATGATGGTGAGCTTCTCGGCATCGTCTCGATCGGTGATCTGGTCAAGAGCATCATCAGCGACAGGGAATTCGTGATCGAGCAGTTGGAGCATTACATCCGCGGGGCCAAGACGTAGACCACACGAGCGATGAGGAGGAGGTGGCTCGGGTACGGGTCCATCGCGAGCACCGCTGTCTATACGGCCCTGGCCCCGAACTGGTTTAAGGATTTTTGGCGAGACTGATCGGCCGCTCAGCCTATGGGCGAGGTGGTGACCGGCAAGATTGTGAAGGGTCTTGTCGTACGCGACGCCCAAGGACGACTTTTCCTTACAGCCGGCGGTCGGTGCTCAAGGCCATGCTGCCAGAACTGTTTAGAGATCCCCGAATAAGAAGGCCGCCAACGTTCGTTGGCGGCCTAAGTGGGGGAGGGACGCCCCAGGGAGGGCGTCGTAGCACTTTTCAGAGCAATTTCTATGCCGGATGATCCCGGCGGCTGGGTGCTTATGGTCCGCAGTCGCGCGGTGTTGCGAAGATCGCGCCCTGTGCGAGCAACAGGGCTTCCACTTAGGACAGCCACAACAATAACTGCTTCACTTTCCTCGACTCGATCAGCCAAAGATGGGCCATGTGCCCTGATATACGATTCAATTAATGTTGCGGCTGTCCTTAGGCACGCCGGAATATGCGAACTGCCGGGCTCAGATCGCTTACCAGCGGGGAATGGTGAATGCCGGCATGCAGGCGCAGCTCCAGCGGGAGAATGCTGAGCTGATGGCGCGGAACCGCCAGCAGACCTGCTTCTACAACGGCTCGACGTTTGGTAGGAACACCAGCGGCTCGATATGGTGCCCGTGAGGCTTAGGCGAGCGCTCATGCCCTTTTGCGACCCAACGGTGGTGATCGCACCGATGGCCCGCGGCTTGGGGTCCGCAGAGCCTTTGATAGCTGCCCTAGTGACGCGATCGACCGTCAAAGCGGCCATAGGCCAATTCCGGACTCTTGCGCTGCAGCAAAGAATGGCTGCAGACCTTTGTGTTTGGTCGACCCATGACGACAGGACCTGCAACAATAGCCCCGATTGACGTAAACTGGTGTTCTGCCAGCTTTGATCAAGTCGCTAATGTTGGGGAACCATGATGCTGTTGCCACCTGCGCAATATGACCATCCGCCGTCAATACCGGTGATCGAGCGGGTGCTGCCTTGGAACGAATTACAACGCGTCTGCCGTGGGGTTATCGAAAGGGAGAAGTTCACCACCGCGACGGGATATGGGGCATGGGGTTGTTCGGTGGTCAAGGACGGCAAGTGCTACGTCGCGCGGATCGACGTTCCCGGGGTGCGCCGATATGAGTTGGCGCACTGCAATGGCTGGCCGAAGGATCATCCTGGTGGACGGTATGATGAGCCGCGCCATTAGTGCTGAGGTCATGGCTCGAACCTCCAGGGCGGATCAGCGTAGATCACGCGTAAGGAGGCTCAGGCAAAGCAAGTTGCTTTACAGCAAGTCGCCTTTTAATTCCACGGCGTGCCGTTGCGTGGTGAGATTGTGATCCCCAGCCGAAGGGGAGATTTTCATGAAATCATTTGTGGCAGTGATTGCGGTGGCGGTGCTCGGTGTCACCGGGCTTTGCCATGCTGACGATCAGCGGAACTTTGAAGCATTATCCGTGGAGCAGGTCGGTGCTGATCAGCCGTCTGCTGTCACGCCGCAGAGCAAGGATGTAGGTGCACCGAGTCGGGCGCTGAAGGCGGTGCTTTACGAGGTAAGCCGGGAACACACGATACAGAAGCGGTTTGCTGGCTCTGTCGTTTGGCATACTGACAGGGTTGTTTCCACTGATGAGCCGTTGCCGAAACTCGTCATAAGAGCGGATGTTGAAATTCCGGATCTCCAAGTGACGGTGAAATTGTTTGTTGCGCACAACGACGACAGGTCGTTTCGGGCCAGTCACACCGTCGAGATCGTGGTCACGTTGCCGCCCGACTTTGTTCATGGAGGGGTTATCAACATACCCCGCATAGTGATGAAGCAAGGCGAAACGACGCCTGGGATTCCGCTCAACAGCGTTTCCGTGAAGATCACGCCTCGGCTTTTCCAGATTGGATTGTCGAATATCGGCGCTGACAGGCAACGTAATATCGAGTTGATCAAGGAGCTGTCGTGGATTGACCTTCCAATTGTCTATAGCGACGGCAGCTGGGCAATTCTCGGTATTGAGAGAGGCGATCTTGATGATCGCGCTCTTGCGGTGTTGGAGTCGCCGGCTGTTGAGCCGCTGCCACGGCGGGTGCCGACTAACTATTTGCCTGAGCTCAAGCCTTGGCCTGTTGCGGCGCCGGACCCATCCCTTTCGCTGCTGTTTCCAACACGGCCAAGGCTGAATATTAAGCTGCCGCCGCGGCCGTCGTGGGTATGGTCGCCATTGGAGTGGTGGGCCGTGGCGCCTGGGTTGCCGTCAGGGTCGTGGACCTGGCAGCCGGGGTGGCAGCCGGTGCTGCGCGAGACGATCAGGCTGGCATCAACGACTCTGGCGGCGTCGATGCCGGGGGCAAGGCTGCCGTCCTGGGTTCAGGATACATCCAGGTCGGTGATACCGGAGTCAGTGCCGCCGTGGCCGCGCGTGCGGGCGCCTGATTTTCATATCCCGACCGGGCGCAGTCGGTTCGCGGGTGAAAAGAACCTGAAACCTCCAGCGCAGTTCGTGCGGTGGGTCATCCGGATTGATGACCCCGGTATCGCCCGTCACGAGCTCGCGCACTGCAACGGCTGGCAGCATCCGCTGCCATGACTCCCGTTCAAGGTTCCCATAGCCTCCGTCGATTGGGTCGGGTGGTCGAAGGACCGAGACTTTGCTTCTCAACGAATTCGGCAGCTTATCCCCCGATAGCTGCCGTCCTGGACAAGTGCCGCCGACGGCTGAGTCGGGTCAAAAACGGCGGTGATGACCAGCGGTTCGGCCCTTCCGGTACACCCCAGTAACCGGAAATGCCCGAACGGCTGTCCTGATCAACCTCCGGCGTTGGCGCCAGCCTTGAAGAGCGAGCGCAAAAGTAAGACCCGATAACTGTGGGGCCTGTTGCGTGACTCCGCCACGTTGTCGCTCGCGGCGGTACCCGACGGCATCGATCGGTGGAAAGTGGAGAGCTATCTGCGCGACCTTTCGGGCGTGAGCGAAGTCCACGACCTTCACATCTGGGCCATGAGCACCACCGAAACGGCGCTGACGGCGCATCTCGTGCGGCCCGGCGCGGGCCTCGACAATCGCCTGCTGCATGAAATCTGCCAGGAGTTGGAGCACCGGTTCAAGATCGTCCAACGCCACGCTGCAGGTCGAGGCCGGCGACGCTGAAACGGGTGTGCCGGCTCGCTCCGGACCACGTCGTCCGACCGGCAACGGCAGGTCGCCGCGCCGCCAGCTTATTGTCCGTCCATCAGATGCCCGAACGTCACGTCGAGCCTCTCGGCCGCCTGCGTGAGCCGGCCTTGAACGGCAGCGAGCCAAGCACGCTCGGCCTCCACGCCCGCCTTCTGGGCGGCGAGCATGCGGGCGACTTCGGCGGGCTGCGGGCCGCCGAGGCCCTGGCTCGCCTGCACCATGTTTTCGGCCGTGAGCGAAGTGCGGAACTGTGCCTCGGTGAGCGGCATCCTGGCGTCGTTAGCGCCGTAAAGCTTCGCCGCCTCGGTGTAGATGCGTTGCGCCTCGTTATAGGGAATCTCGCTCGGCTTGAGCGAATGCCCGCGGCCGAAATTGACGAGCTCGGAGGCGAAATGGTGGCCGACCCGGAACGGCACGTCGGCGAGGCGCTGCAGCGTATCGGCAAGCTCAGTCGTGGTCGCGTAATCCGCATTGACTTCCGCAAGCGCGCGCTTGTCGTCGAACACGAAATCCTTCATCAGCCTCGCGAGCGCAGCGTAAAGGTCCGCGGCATCCTTGAGCACGCGGTTGGGCTGGTCGGCCTTGTAGTCGCCCATGCCGGCGCCGACATTGTGGGAGAGGAGATAGTAGGTCTGGGCATCGCCGACGAGCTTGCTCGCGGCCGTGCGGAGCGCCACCATGCCGACCGGGTTGCGCTTCTGCGGCATGATGCTGCTGCCGCCAGTGAGGTCGCCCTCGGCGAGCAGCAGCCATGGCTTGGTTTGGGCATATTGCGCGGTGATGTCGGCGATCAGGGTCGAGATCGTCAGCGCGCTCGACGCCGCGATCGAGGACACCTCGATGCCGGTGTCGATCGGCGAAATCTGGTTGGCGTCAAGCGAGTTCTCAACCACCCCGTCGAACCCCAGCAGTTCGGCGAGCCGCGGCCGATTGACCGGGAAGCTCGACGTGCCAAGCGCCGCCGCGCCGAGCGGCGACATGTTGAGCCGCCCATAGGCCTGCCGGTAGCGCTCGCCGTCGCGGGCCAGCGCTTCGGCATAGCCGAGAATGTAGTGACCGAACGAGATTGGCTGCGCCTGCACGCCCCACGTATAGGCCGGCACGATGGCGTCGGGATTCTTCGCCGCGATGGCGATCAGCGTTGCGCGCGCCTCGTTGAGCTGCGCGAATGCCGCGATGAGGTCATCGCGCAGGAACAGGCGCCGGCTGGTCGAGCCGATATCCTGCCGGCTTCGCCCGGAATGGAGCCGCGTGACGTCGGGCCCGCCGACCGCGATGAGCAGTTGCTCGACCTTGAGATAGTCCCCCGACCGGGCACCGCCGGGCTTGTCCCCATCCGCAATGACCTGCCGGACCGCCTTCGCGATGACGGCGCCGAGCGGCTTCGGCACGATGCCCTGCTCCACCACCATGACGGCGGATGCCTTGTTCATCTGGCTCAGAAAATAGAAGGCGTCATGCTGCGGTTCGGCCGCGAAGGCGGGCGAAATGGCGGTCAAGAGGAGTGCCGCGGCCCCCAACCTCATGCGATACCCAAATGCACCCAGCTGACGCGATTTCTCCATCGATACCTCCCAAAGACTTCCCATGTTGAGTGGATTTGATGCGAACCCAACCGCAAGATCAATACCGCAACAGGGCGACGCGCGGCCGCTCGCCTGGGACTGGTCATTCGCTTTGTGATGTGCAGCCGTCGGCGGTTTGGACGCTCGAGCGCGGCACTCTCAAGCCTCGTGCATGTGAATGGAAGCACGCATCAAAGATGCTATGCTGAGAGGTTGGAATTCGACGGCCTGAAGATGTTCAGGCGGTTGCCAACCCCTCGACGGAGGAAAACATGATAAGCAAGCCTAAAAAATTCGCGTCACCTATTCCCGATGTCGCCGGCAATGGCCTCATCGATCGCCGTGCGCTCCTTGGGAGGGGCATGCTGTTCGCGGGGGCGGCCGCGACCGGCGTGGGCAGCTCGTCCACCGGCGCCGCCGCCGAAGCGCTGCCGGTCGATCCGTGGAGCATGGTTCCGGGCGAGCGGATCACGCCCTATGGGACGCCGTCGAAATACGAAAGCAAGGTCGTCCGCACCTTGACCAACCCCAACCACGAGCCGCGCACCAGCAACGCGCGCACCCCGCATCATCTCCTCGAAGGCACCATCACCCCGAACGGTCTGCATTTCGTGGTAGCCCGTACCGGCTTCCCCGATATCGATCCGGCCAAGCATCTGCTGGCGATCCACGGCCTCGTCAAGCAGCCGCTGGTGTTCGACCTGGATGCGTTGGTGCGCTATCCGAAGGTCACGCGCGTCAATTTCGTCGAATGCGGAGGCAACAGCGCGCCGCTCTTCAACAAGGACCCGGTGCAGGCCAATGTGCAGGCGATCCACGGCCTCGTCTCCTGCTCCGAATGGACGGGTGTTCGACTCTCCACGCTGCTGGAAGAGACCGGCATCGATCCCAAGGCGAAGTGGCTCCTCGCGGAAGGCGCCGACGGGCCAAGCATGAATCGTTCGATCCCGATCGCCAAAGCGCTCGACGACGCCATGATCGCGCTTTATCAAAACGGCGAACGCATCGCTCCGGCGCAGGGATATCCGATGCGGCTCCTGGTGCCCGGCTACGAAGGCAATATGAATGTGAAATGGCTGCACCGGATCAAGCTCATCGAGGAGCCGGTGATGGCAATCAACGAGACCATGCAATACACCTATCGGGTGGCGGGTCCGAAAATCTGGCAGTTCTTCTTCCCGATGGAGGTCAAGTCCTTCGTCACTCACCCCTCGCCCGGGCTGACGCTGAAGGGGCCGGGCTACTACGAAATCGCCGGGCTCGCCTATTCGGGCAACGGGCGGATTGCAAAGGTCATGGTCTCGGCCGATGGCGGCAAGAGCTGGGCGCAGGCAGCGCTCGACGCGCCTGTGCTCGCCAAGGCGCTGACCCGGTTCCGCCTGCCCTGGCGTTGGGACGGCCAGCCGGTCGTGCTGCAAAGCCGGGCCTGGGACGAGGCCGGCAATGTGCAACCGACCCGCGCCGAGATGTTCGCCGAGCGCGGCGAGCCCAAGGTCAATGTTCCGGTGACCGCATTCCCGATGGGACACATGAACGTCATCACCAGCTGGGCGATCGACAACAAAGGGGAGGCAAAGCATGTCTATGGCTAAGCGCTTGGCGCTCGCGGTCTCGCTTGTGCTCGTTGCCAGCGCCGCGATCGCCGCCGACACGCCCGGGCTTGGAAAACCGGTCAGCGAGGCCGATCTCGCGCTGTGGGACATGAGCATCGGCCCGGACGGCAAGGGCCTTCCGGCCGGCAGCGGCACACCGACCCAAGGTGCCGCCATCTACGCGCAGAAATGCGAGGCGTGCCACGGCAAGGACGGTGTGGGCGGCACCAACGCCGCGCTCGCCAATGCCCCCGGCAAGTCGGAACGGACCATGGCGCTTTATGTGCCGAACGCCACCACGATCTTTGACTTCACGCGCCGCGCAATGCCGTGGCCGCAGCCGAAGACGCTCACCAACGACGAAGTCTATGCGCTGACGGCCTTTATTCTCGCACGCAACAAGGTCATCGGCGAGAACGAGGCGATGAACGCCGAGACCCTGCCGAGGGTAGCGATGCCGAACCGCAACGGGTTCGTTAGCCGATACCCGGAAAAGCATTGATGTCATGCTACGGCGACAATAAGCTACAACGCACCGGAGCCGGTGGAGCAATCCGCCGGCTTCTTGCTTGCGGACGCTGTGAGGTCGTGGTGCTAACGGCTGACGATCAGACAATCGCCGCTCATCTGCCATGAAACCGAGAATGTAAGACGTCGAACAACACACGGCGCAGGAGCAGTTCAAAACCTTGCAGGCCGCTGAAGCTGAAGAAAGCGACCGTTTCACAAAGCCAAGACCATGGGAGACGCTGAGCGATGGGCGATTCACTGTGAGGCCGAGCGCCTTCGGCGCAGCTCTTATATTGGCCGCTACCTCTTGATACCTCTACGGAGCATTCTGCCAAGTCGGAAGGCATGATCTGTCCAGTCGCCCTTTGGGGACGGCGGCGACGTTATCTCCTTCACCCCCCGGCCAAACCGAAACATAATGCCCGTCCATTTCCCCTCAGGTGTTGCTTCCTCCGCGAGCTGCTTTTCTAGGCGGACCTTGAGCCCCTCGGCATTGGCTCTCTCGGGTTCGGTTGCGGCTGGATCCAAGAGCACAGCGGTAAGAGCTCGAAGTTTTCGACGCACAGCCTCCGCAGAGCTCGCATTCTCGCTTATAGGCATTTGCCACATCCTGCCATCGAATCCACCACCCACTGGACGTCCGCAATCTAGCAGCAAACCGTCCATGCGTCGTCTACAAACCAGGAACGACCACGCGCGCTCGATCGGTCAGCCGAGACGCCCTAACTGGGCGCCGGGGCGGTCCGTATCGACTCGGACATCCTGACTTGGCCAAAACAGGGCGCCAATATTCGCCGGGTCAAAGCGCCCCTCGCCTCGAACGGCCGTTATGTGGGTCTCGCGCTGCTGTTCTCCTCCGAGAGTAGCGAGCCCCTCGCGATCATGCCCGACGGCATGCTGCAACGTATCCGCGTCGGCGCGACGAACGGCCTCGGCGTCAAATACCTCGCGCGCAAGGGGGTTGTGGTTGGCAGGCCGGCACGCAACTGATGGCGGTGTGCGCCGTGCGCGACATCGAAACGATCCGATGCTTCAACCCTAATCGCGACCGCCGCACTGCGTTTGCCAGGGAATGAGTTCGATTCTCGGCATCATGTCGATCCTGTCAGTCAGCCGGAAGACGCGGTCGGCGAAGCCGACATAGTGATGTGCGCTACCAACTCCATCGAGAACATATTCTTCGCGCGCTGGATGAGGCCCGGAATTCATATCAGCTCGATCAAGCTGCCTGGGCCCGGATCTGGCGGCGGCCGCACCGTTCTATGGTGGCGCGCCCAAGCCGGAAGACGTGCCAAAAATCAAAGCGGCCATCCTCATCCACCGCGTTCGATAAGGCGTTGTCGGAGGCCTATCCGGCTCAGGAAGCTGAGCTGAAGAAAAACAACATCCGGTACGAAGGCCACATTTATCCGGATTCGGTTCATGGTTTCTTCAATGACGCGACACCGGAACGCTACAACAAGGTCACGGCCCAGCAGACATGGACGCGCACCATTGAGTGGTTCAACCAGTATGTGCGCGGATCGGAGAGAATTTAGGCCACCAGAGATAATCCGATAGGGTCGGGGTGGTTTCCGAAGCCGCACCTCCTACGGTGATGGCATCGGGGCTACCCCCTTCGCCGCGCCGGGCGCTCGCGTTCCGCCGGATTGACGGCTTCGGGTCATTTCCGGCGGTGCCGACCACGGCGGCGGTGCGGCAGGTCGACCTCAATGAGCGGACCTCCGCGGTGCTGGTAACGCCACATGCCACATCGCGGCGGCGGTGAACTAATCAGATGCCTATAGAAAAAGAGACCAACCACGCCTGCTCACCGATGCAGAAGCTGAGAGGTTCGGTCTTCTTTCGGCAATATCTTGAGCTTCAATCAAGTAGGCGCCGTGGGAGAGTTTGATCCGATCGAAGGCTGCCTGAAATCGCAGCGTCGTGAAGGATAGCCCGGAAACTGTGAACCTTCAGCTTCGTCTTTATTCCGTGGCGACCGCGAGATCGAACATTGAGTGCAGGGATAACGCAGAGAGTCCGGATCTTCGTGAAGGACACTCGACGCCCCCCGGCCATCGGCTTATGCATCTTTCATTAGTCTTTCCAGAATATCAGTGAAGCTTCACATGCGGCTCGGTCTGCCGTGTCAACGATCTGGCAATGGTGTCGAGGCTGACCTTCAACGGACCGTGTAACGCGGCCTCGTGCATCTTGTAGAGGGAGCGATACATCAGCCGCGCCACGTATCCCTCGATCAGCATCCCTTTGCCGGCCAAGAAACCCATAAGGCTACCGATCGTCGAGAATTCGCCGAGCGAAACCAGTGACCCGAAATCGCGATATACGAACGGCGCGATCGGCTGGCCTTCCAAGCGCCGCGTGATCTGCTTCAGCAGGTGCGATGCCTGCTGATGCGCCGCCTGGGCACGCGGAGGTATCGGTCGCTTCTCGCCGTCCGGTACCAGCCATGCGCAATCGCCCATGGCGAAGACATTTTGGTCGCGCGTCGTCTGCAATGTGGGGAGGACGACAAGCTGACCCGATGGGCTTGCCTCCAAGCCGTCGAGATTCCTCAGCACCTCGGGACCGCGCACGCCGGCCGCCCAGACCACCAGCTCCGAAGGAATAAAATCGCCACCGGCGAGAAGGACTCCGTCGGGCCGCACCTCGGTGACCCGGGCGCTGGTCCGAATCTCGACGCCGAGTTCGCCAAGCAGACGCGCCGTCGCGATGGACAGTCGCGGCGGCAATCCCGGCACGATCCGGTCAGCGGCCTCGATCAGCGTGATCTTCACATCTTTGTCGGGATCAATTCTGTCGAGCCCGTAGGCGACGACGCCACGCAGAGTGCGGTGCAGCTCGGCGGCTAATTCGGTGCCAGTCGCGCCCGCGCCGATGATGGCAACGTGAAGCTGTCCCGGCCGAACCGGTTCCGCCTGGGTGTGGGCGCGCAGGCACGCATTGATAAGGCGGCGATTGAACAATTGCGCCTGTTCCGGCGTATCGAGCGTAATGGCATTCTCCTTCACGCCCGGCGTGCCGAAATCATTGGTGACGCTGCCGATCGCTATCACAAGCGTATCGTAACCGAATGAACGCTTGGGCGTAATGAGGCGGCCCTCGTCATCCAAATTGGCGGCGAGATGCACGAGCCGCTTCGACCGGTCGAGACCGACCATCTCGCCGAAGCGGTACCGAAAGGCATGCCAATGGGCTTGGGCCAAATAGTCGAGTTCGTGCCGGGAAACATCCATGCTGCCCGCGGCCACTTCGTGAAGAAGCGGCTTCCACAGATGCGTGCGAGCCTTTTCGATGAGCGAGATGTCCGCGAGCCTATGCCGGCCGAGCCGATCACCGAGGCGAGTCACGAGTTCGAGCCCGCCCGCGCCTCCGCCGACGATGACGACGCGATGAAGGTCATTGCTCGAAACACCTGCTGGCACTTGATGGTCCGTGACGGCACCCGTCATCGCTCAAGCCTCAGATCGACGGCCGCCAATATAGCACCAACCATTGTTCGGAGCGCGATCCTCAAGTAAAGGAATAGCCGCCCACTTGCAGCAACGCCCAAGTCGGCAGAGTCGGGCCACTTTGCGATATGGTGCCGCCTAGATTAGCTGCGCTCTGTTTGGAATAGCGAAGACTAATCATGTCGCCTTTCGCTCGATGCAGTGCGGGCCCACGGCGTGCGCGGCGAACAGCATGACGAGTGGATTGTCTTTCCCGATCACGGCAAGCGCGGTTACGCTCGTCTGTTTCCGCGCAAACATGGTTGCCAACTGGATATCGGCCTCGAGATTTATCCCGGCTGGCTGGCGCTGGAGTCTTTTCGCCGGCATCGGCGCGGATATCGATGCTGCGCTGAAAGACGCTTTCGATGTCACGTGTGAGCAATGGAATATTGCCGGAACGACGCGGCAGATGACATTAGGCAATGTTGTGTTCCGGGGAAACACGCCGGCCGATCCTGTGCCTTGGTTCCCTCAGTTTGAAACAGCCCTAAAGTCGTTAGCATTGCCAGGGGGAACGCATTGGGTACGGCTGTATTACGCCACATGGGATAGTCAGACGATGATCCATGAGGCATTACTGGACAACGAAACTTGGCCGGAACTACAAGAAGCGATGGCCTGCTTCTGCTGGCCGCCCACAGAGCACTTTTGCAGCGCGCGGCTTTTCCTTGTCATTCAGGGCGGCGCCGGGTTTGCCGAGGCGTGCACAGCGATTTGCCGCGCGGGCGGCCATGGTAGCATTGACGAAATGATTACGATGGGGGCTACACCACGACAAGCGACGCTGCTCTATTCGTTCCTGACGCTCGCATTTGGGCGAAAGATTATTGAGGGGCCAGGGGTCAACACATCTGGTGATTTCCTTCTCTGCGAGCCGGATGGCCGGCGAACTGGACGCACGTTGGCCAGCGAACCACTCTTCCTCCAAGCAGCGACGCTGGCACAGTCGCACTCCCAGCTTTCGAAGGACCAATTCATTTCCATCGCCATGCAGAGTTCTGAAGTGAGGGCTGTGAACGAAGCCTTGAACAATGGCTCGCGTGCAGTTGATTTGGTCCTATCATCGCCGGTGATATTTCTGCCCGAATAGTCTCGTTTTGTGATTGCACGGCGGTTAACGCTGCACGCCATTTTCCAAACCTCAGAGATAGCAGCTTCCGCTTCGGGTCATGGGCTGCCTCCGCGACGACGTTGGCATTACGACCGGTGTACCCCGGATAGCCGCCCACTTGCTGCAACGCCCAAGTCGGTGGAGTCGGGCCAAAAGGCGTCGTTCCGCACCGTCGTATCAAATAGTGCTACGCCGGCCCAAGGAACCGCTGTTCGTGATCGTGTCAATGATGCCTGACCGGGATCAACGAGGGGCCGCTCAGGTTGACGGGGAGTATTTCGAACAAGACGTGCACCATGGGTGAGTCCGTCTTGTTGAAAACGGTGTGGTTAATGCCGCCGGATTCAAAGAAAAAATCGCCCGGGCCGTAGACGACGGTCTTATCCGGTAAAACGTAGATCATGTAACCTGACGTGACCTGGCGAATGCCGGGGCCTTCGTGGTTGTGCTCGCCCACATGTCCGCCGGGGGCAAGCGTCAACTCGGTGACGCGGAGTTTGTACTTTCCGTTGATTTCCTTGAGGAACCCCTCAAGGGGCGCCTCGAACTTTATCTTTGCGACCAAGCCCTGGGTATCTACCTTCACCGGGGTTACGCCAACTTGCGCGCTCGCCCCACCCGCTTGTGCGAGCAGCGCCACGAACGGCGCGACTGCGAGGGCCTGAAGAACGTCGCGTCTAACGGGATCGTTGTTAGTCATGACTGATCCTTCCATTACCAAATGTCGACGCCGATAGCAGTCGATACCGCAAGGTAATCCGCGCGCCGCAGACCGCACTAGTACAAAGAGTGGACTACTCTTGCACCCGCACCGCGTGATACGCTCAATCATGTACCGTTACGGCCAATATTGTCCGGTGGCGCGAGCGGCGGAGATCCTTGCCGACCGCTGGACGGTGCTAATCATCCGCGAGCTTCTTGCCGACGTTAATCACTTTAACGAACTTGAGCGCGGTCTTCCTCACATGTCCCGCACGCTGCTGGCGGAGCGGCTGCGGCGGTTGCAGCGGGTCGGTGTGCTGGAGCGGCGCGACGCCTCGCGGGGCAAACGGACCGAATACCGTCTGACTTCGGCCGGCCGCGAACTGCAACCGATCATCGACCTGTTCGGCGGATGGGGAGCGCGCTGGGCTTTCGGCGACCCGCGGCCGAACGAGCTCGATCCCATTGTCTTGCTATGGTGGATGCGCCGCCGAGTGTGCATCGAAGCCATTGGCAGACGCCGCGTGGTGATCCAGTTCGACTTCAGCGGCGGGCCGAGGCAGAGCTATTGGCTGCTCATCGAGCGCACGGACGTCTCGGTTTGTCTCAAGAACCCCGGCTTCGACATCGATGTTCTCGTTTCGGCCGACATTTTGGCGTTTTATCGAGTTTGGCTGGGCCGTGTGACCTTGTCCGAGGCATTGCGGAGGCAGCAAGTACAGCTGGATGGAACGTCCTCCGACGTTCGCTCTTTCTCGCACTGGTTTTCTTGGAGCCCGATGGCAGATGCGGTGCGCGCTGCGCTTGCCGATCGGCGTGCGGCATCCGACAATCGCCATCATGTCACACTGGCAAGAGTGGCAGACACTGAAATTTTGACTGGCGGATTGCGGGCTGATTGCCGTGACAGCGCGAAGTCGCAAACCCGATGTCTCCTCCGGGTCTTGTGTCACGAGTAACGTCGGCCCACACGGCGATGCGTAACTGTACGAGAGATGAAGGAGGGCCCTTCGAGGTCGGCAATCAGGTGTTGATCTCAAGCCACCGCAAGCTGCTGTGGTCAAAAGCTGCGGTAGTGAACGTTGCGGAAAAGTCGAAACAAGATTTCGACAGGCACGATTGAGAGAGGCGAGCGCAA
>WNFD01003695.1_pt1 | contig 15862 bp, 20 predicted proteins | sample 5400491 | NCBI WGS metagenome assembly WNFD01 (sample SAMN13153343, study PRJNA577476) | soil metagenome | isolation source: 120 cm saprolite under Douglas fir tree site 2 hole 2 replicate 2 | place: USA:California | collected 2015-04-18 | reverse complement strand
TCAAGCAGGGCGGGCGGCGTGTCGTTCTTCTCGTGTGCGGCGAGGTCGACGCCGGGAGCGACGATCGCGTCGATCGCGTCGAGCACGTCGGCGGAGAGCACGGTGTCTGCGGCGGCGAGCTGAGAGTGCAAGTGGTCCACAGGCGGGGGCCGATGATCGCGCTGGTACGGCGGGGTGCGCGGTGACGAATCCGAGCGCGAGCTGGATCATGGTCAGGTCGGCCTCGTCGGCGACTTTGGCCAGCTGCTCGACGGCATCGAGCCTGGCCCGGTTGGAGGGGATGGCGGTGTCGAAGCGTTGCGGCATGAATGTCGAGCGGCTGGTGGTGATTTCCTCCCGACGCGAGCCGATCTCATCGTCGCCGTCTACCGACACCAGGTCGAGGCATGCGCTGAGGCCGGTCCGATACTGCTGGCGAACAGCAGCACACCGCACGCCGCCCTGGCGCGTTGGATCAACCTTTTCGTCGACTTCCTGGTCACCAAGCACGGCCTCGCCGAGGCGTTGCAGTCCGACGATGCCGCCTTCGAGACTCTGCACGCCTATTTCCTCGACCGCCTCGTCCCCGTGTGCGCCCAGCTGCTCGACGCTGCTGCCACGGCGGGCGAGATTCTCCCCGACATGGATGCCTACGAACTGCTGCGTGGCGTCGGCAATCTCTGTATCGGCGCGGACAACAACCCCCGCTACGACGCGCGTCGCATGGTCGAACTCGTCATCGCAGGACTGCGCCTGCCTGAATGAGTAATTCCAAGGGATAGACACCGGTTGGTGACCGCGGGCCACGGCATCCTGCGCACCACTGGACTCATTGCCGTCAGCGCCCAAGACCCCGACGAACTGGAACGCGCTGTCGCCGGCATTGAGCAAGCAGCCATCCAGGCATCGTGTGAGACGCGTCGGCTCTGGGGCCAGCAGGCCCAGGTGTTCTCCGCCGCCGCCCTCCCACGTTGTCGATCCGTCTGACAAGAGTCAGCCACTCTCGTCGGGCGTCGGGCCGTAGCTTCCATTTGAGTGGACGAATCGAATCTGCCCTGCGGACTTGACCTTGACGCTGCGTCAACCCTCCATGCTGGCGGTCATGAGCATCCCTCCAACAACCAATCAGGTCCAGGGGCCTGCGCTCCACCTGCAGGGCCTGGAGAAGTCGTACAAGGAGCTGCGTGTGCTGCGCGGCGTGGACTTCGAGGTGGCGCGGGGCAGCATCTTCGCACTGCTCGGCTCGAACGGGGCGGGCAAGACCACGGTGGTGAAGATCCTGTCCACGCTGCTCAGGGCCGACACAGGGACTGCCCGAGTCAGCGGCTTCGATGTCGCGACGCAGGCCGCCGACGTACGCGAGTCCATCAGTCTCACCGGGCAGTTCGCGGCGGTCGACGAGATCCTCAGCGGGCGGGAGAACCTCGTCCTGGTCGCCAGGCTGAGGCACCTCAAGGACCCGGGCGCGATCGCGGATGACCTACTGAGGCGCTTCTCGCTGACCGAGGCGGGCACCCGGAGGGTAGCGACGTACTCCGGTGGCATGCGCCGCCGTCTGGACATCGCGATGAGTCTCATCGGGAATCCGCCGGTCATCTTCCTCGACGAGCCGACGGCCGGGCTGGACCCGGAGGCGCGCATCGAGGTGTGGCAGGCCGTCAAGGAGCTCGCCGAGGGCGGCACGACCGTGCTGCTCACCACTCAGTACCTGGACGAGGCCGAACAGCTTGCCGACCGGATCGCGATCCTCCACCAGGGTCGGATCATCGTCAACGGCACCCTGGCCGAGCTCAAACAGCTGCTGCCGCCCGCCAAGGTCGAATACGTCGAGAAGCAGCCCTCCCTCGAAGACGTCTTCTTCGCGGTCGTCGGCGACGCCGGCGAAGACGACAAGGACAGCGACGCCGATAGGGGCAGCCAAGACCGCAAGACCAGGTCGAACAAGAAGTAAGGAACAACAATGGCCACGCATTTCTTGGGCGACACCGCCGTCCTCACAGGACGGACCATGCGCCACGTCACACGCAGCCTGGACACCATCATCACGACCGCGATCACACCGATCGCCATCATGCTGCTGTTCGTCTACGTGTTCGGCGGCGCGATCAAACACGGGACGGTCTCGTATGTGAACTACATGCTTCCCGGCATCCTGCTCATCACTATCGCGTCGGGCATCTCCTACACCGCATTGCGGCTCTTCACGGACATGCAGGGCGGGATCTTCGAGCGATTCCAGTCCATGCCGATCGCCCGATCGGGCGTGCTGTGGGCGCACGTGCTGACCTCGCTGGCCGCCAATGTGATCTCGCTCGTGGTCGTCGTCGGCGTCGCCGTCGGCATGGGCTTCCGCTCGGGCGCTGGAGTGCTGGCCTGGCTCGCGGTCGCCGGCATCCTCATCCTGTTCACCCTGGCATTGACATGGATCGCTGTCATCCCCGGCCTCACCGCGAAGAGCGTGGACGGCGTGGGCGCGTTCTCCTACCCGCTCATCTTCCTGCCGTTCATCAGCTCGGCCTTCGTGCTCACCGACACCATGCCCGGCCCGGTGCGCGCCTTCGCCGAACACCAGCCGGTGACCTCCATCGTCAACACGATCCGCGACCTGCTCACACAGCAACCGGCCGGCACCGCCATCTGGACCGCCCTCGCCTGGTGCGTCGGCATCCTCATCGTTGCCTACATCTTCGCCAACATCTCCTACCGTCGCAGGATCTCCTGAGCCGGCGTCGACCGGGTCTGGGCGAGTTGAGGGCAGGATCAGAGCATGCTGACGATCGGTCAACTGGCGGCGTATGCCGGCGTCACGGTGCGGGCGGTGCGGCACTATCACCAGATCGGACTACTGCCCGAGCCGGAGCGGGATGCTTCGGGTTACCGGCGGTATGGCGCAACGGCAGTCGTGTCCCTCATCAAGATCCGCACCCTCGCCAACGCTGGCGTGCCGCTGTCCCAGATCGGTCAGATGCTCGAAGCCGACGCATCGACCTTTGCCGAAGCGGTCCAAAGGATCGACAGCCACCTGCGCGACGAGATCGAACGGCTTGAGACCAGCCGCAAGCAGATCGCGCAGCTCACTGCCGGGGACAGTCTGGCGCTCCCGCCGGAGGTGATCTCCTATCTCGATCGGCTTCGGGAGATCGGGGCGTCGGAGCGGATGGTGGAGGGTGAGCGGGACGGGTGGATCCTGGTTGCGGCTCGCTGGCCCGATCGCATCCGCGAGTTTATTGCCGGGGGACTCGCGCAGCTCGATGACCCGCAACTCGTTCGGCTCTATCGGGTCCTGTCGGAGATCTTCGAAAGCGACGCAGGCGACGACGACCCGCGTCTGGAGGAAGCCGCCGACATCATGGCCGGCCTGGCCGAGCAGGCATACACCTCCGGCGAGATCAACCTCGGCGAGGTGGCGCACGACGATCTACCGTTTGATCTTCTGGACGCATTTGCCGTCGAGTCCGACCCGCGGGCGGAGCGGCTGCTGGACCTGATGCGCGAGCGTGGCTGGGCCAGTTGGACCCGACTGGAGCGGCTGGCTGAGCCGCCCGACTAACCTCCGGGCGTCGTTTCATACCTGCATGTCGACTACTCATGTCGGCAGGAGGCTCAAGTGCCCACGTTCCAGGACCCCGTAGCAGACGCCGCGGAGGCACAGCAAGCATTGCGCGGGCTGGCGCACGCCACCCGCACCATCAACGATCCGCGGGAGATCTACGCGGTCCTAACCCACGCGGCGACAGGAATTCTGCTGCACTCAGACCAGCATCTGTCCACGGAGCGTGACCGACGGCATGGCTTCCGTGCGCGAGTAGCCACCGATCTGCGCGGGCCGATGGCTGATGTTGATCGACGATTCGCTGATGTAGATCAGGTCTGTCTGCGCGTGCGGCTCACGATGGGGGCCTGGGTGGCTACGCGTTCTCTCGATCATGGCGATCAGCTCGTCGCGGTCGCGAGCCTCGATCGACGCCGGCCGGGCAGCTCGTGGATCAGGGCTGGAGGACGATCCTGCCGGGGATGCCGCCGGCGGCTTTCGCGCTGTATGCCTTGGCTGCTTGCGCGAGCGGGTATACCGCGCCGACCTGGGGGCGGAGGTGCCCCTCGTCGACCAGGCGGGCGAGTTCGGTCAGCTGAGCGCGGCTGGACTCCTGGACGAAGACGACCTTCCTGATGTCGTCCCGGCTGGCGGGTGGCTGCGCGGCGGCCTTGATCGTGACCAGCGTTCCTCCGGGCCGCAGGAGGGCGGGTGAGCGGGCGAGCACCTCGCCGCCGATCGTGTCCAATACCAGGTCGGCCTGGCCGGCAGCGTCCTCGAGGCGGTCGCCGTCCAGCGCGATGAAGCGGTCGGCGCCCAGCTCGGTGGCCAGCGGCCGGGCCCGGCTACGCCCGGTCCCGATCACCTGGGCGCCGGCCCAGCGGGCAAGCTGGACAGCCGTCGACCCGACCGCGCCGCCCGCGCCGTGGATGACCACCGTCTGTCCCTTGGCCAGCTTTCCGTGGTCGAACAGGGCCTGCCATGCCGTCAGGCCGGCCCGCGGCACCGCCGCGGCGTGGACGTGGTCCGCGGTCTGCGGCTTCGGGGCCACGTTACGGGCCTCCACGGCGACGTACTCGGCAGCCGCCCCGTCACGGAACTGGTCGGTCAGCCCGAACACCTCGTCGCCGACGGCGATTCCGGCCGTCCCGTATCCCAGCACGGCGACGACCCCCGACACCTCGTGGCCGGGGATGATCGAGGTCCGCTGATGACCGGCCCGGCAGGTCCAGATAGGCCAGTCCAGCTCGTTGTGCGTGATGCCGCACGCGGCGACCTTGACCAGCACGTCGCAGAGCCCGGGCGTGGCATCGGGCACCTCTTCGTAGACAAGCCCATTGATGCCGGTTGGTTCGTGGATGCGGATGGCCTTCATCGCCTAGTCTCCTCGTGTGTTGATGCAGTTCTGGTGGCCGGGGCGGCATCTCACCTGCCCGCGGACTTCCGTGTCATGACAGAGCGAAGGCAACGTGAGACGATCGTCGTCTCTGTTTGCGCCCGGCTCGCGAGCGACTGCACGGCGCTGTCTGCGCCGTCGGCGGTGAGGAAGGGCCACGCCAGGAACAGTGCGCCAACCTCGTCGAGGTGACCGGCGAACCTGGGTGGCTCACGGATGTTGCCCGACACCAGTTTCGTGCCGTCAGGGAGGCTGGCCCCCCGCGGGTCGCAGACGAGCGCGCGCACGTGCTCGCCGCGCTCACGCAATCCCGACACGACATGACGGCCTACCTTGCCGGTCGCTTCGCTGACGAAGATCGTGCTCATGGCGGGTGAACGGGGCTTCGCTAGGCGGGAATCATGCCGAGCTGTTTCATCTGTGAGAGGACGTCGACGACCCCCCAGATCTCGGCGATTCGGCTGCTGGCGAAGCGGACGACGAAGATCTCGCTGTAGGTGACGGATTTGCCGGTTGGTGGGAGGCCCCTGTACTCGCCCTGGTGGGTCCCGGTAACCGTGTTCCTGGCGACGACCTTGTCCCCCTCCGCGATCACATCCTCGACCGCAACGTGAAGGTCGGGGAACGCGCGAAGGAGCACCGCCCACACTTGCTTGAGCGCCTGCGCCCCCGTCGCGCCAGTCGGCACTGGCGCGTGGAACAGCACGTCCGGCTCGACGACCTCGTCGATCGTCTTCGAGATGACCTTCGCATCGCCGGTGTTCACGGCGTCATGGAAGCGGCTGAACGTCGCTTTGTTAGCTGTTGACATGTGGCTTCTCCTCGGGTCGACATGAACATTCGGGTGATTATCGCTGCTCAGGGCGGGGGACTTGGCTGCCGGTGTGCGGCAGCCCGCACGGGTCGGGTCACTTCTGGAGGACGGCCTCGATCTCGAGGCTGATCGACACCTTGTCGCCGACCGCGATTCCACCGCCGTCCATCGGAATGCTGATGTCGATGCCGAAGTCGCGCCGGTTGACCTGCGCGGTCGCGGAGAAGCCGGCCCTCTGCCCGCCCCACAGGTCCGGGCCGAACCCGTTCACCTCGCCGGTCAGCGGCACCTGCCGGGTGACGCCGTGCAACGTCAGCTCACCGTCGATGACCCAGCCGTCGTCGGTCCGGCGAATGCCGGTGGAGCAGTAGCTCATCGTCGGGTACTTCTCGACCTCGAAGTAGTCGGCGGAGCGGAGGTGGTTGTCACGCGGTTCGCTGCCGGTGTCGATGGACGCGAGGTCGATTGTCGCGGCAACCGACGAGCCCCGTGGGTCCTCGCTGGTGACGATCGTGACGTCGTAGCTGGTGAACCGGCCGCGCACCTTGCTGACCATGAGGTGCCGGACAGAGAAGGCGATCTCGGAGTGCACCGGGTCGGCCTTCCAAGTGCCGGCCAGGTAGCCCGGGATCGCGACGGTCGCGGGGGCGGAGTTCATGGCTTCCTCCATGGATGTGGTGCCGCGGCTACGCGGCGCGGGCAGTGGTGCGGACGCCGCGGCGGGCGGCGTAGGCGTACGGGTGGTCGAACACGTCGCGGGTCGCTCGCCGGGCCAGGCGCGATCGCTGGGCGGATGAGCCGGTCATCATGCCGCTGAGCTTTCATGTTCGCTGGATGGTGTGTTCTTCTCAGCAGTACGACGACACAGCCCCCCGGAATGTCAGGCGACGCGCCAGCCTCACATTCCGGTGCGGTGTCTCGTCGAACGGGTGAGGGCAGATCCGATCAAGGGAGGCGGCGGGCACCATGAGCACCCGATCTGGGCCAGGAGGCGGCCGGCCCGATCCCGGCCTGGGCGCGATCATGAGCGAGCGGCGCCAGCTGATCAATCTCGCGTACCGGCTCCTGGGCTCCCTCGCCGAGGCTGAAGATGCCGTCCAGGAGACCTACGCCCGCTGGTACGCCATGTCCCGGCAGCAGCAGGACGCCATCGGATCCCCCGGCGGCTGGCTGACCACGGTCGCCAGCCGCATCTGCCTCGACCTGCTCGGCTCGGCCCGGGCCCGGCGGGAGCGTTACGTGGGCGAATGGATCCCCGAGCCGCTGCCCGAACCCGCGGAGTGGACCACCGGGCGGCCGGGCGGCAGCACCGTGGATCCGGCCGACCAGGTCACCCTCGATGAGTCGGTCGGCATGGCCTTCCTGGTCGTGCTCGAATCGATGACCCCGGCCCAGCGCGTCGCGTTCATCCTGCACGATGTCTTCCGCTACTCCTTCGCGGAGGTAGCCGAGATCGTCGGCCGTACCCCGGCGGCATGCCGCCAGCTGGCCTCCTCAGCCCGCCGCCGCATCCGCGCCTCCCAGGCTCCCGTGACCCCGGCCGCCCGGCAGGCCGGCCTCGTCCGGGACTTCAAAAAAGCCTGGGAAGCGGGGGACATCGACGCCCTCGTCGGCCTCCTGGACCCCGGCGCCACGGTGACCGCCGACGGCGGCGGTCTCGCCCCCGCCGCGCTCCGCCCCATCGAAGGCGGCGAGCAGATCGCCCGCTACCTGGCCGAACTCGCCGGCCGGGCGCCCGGCAACGTGACGTTCCTGGAGCGCACGGTCAACGGCCAGCCCGGCCTGGTGGCCCAGCAAGACGGCGTCACCGTGACGGTGTTCGCGTTCCACCTCGCAGGCGACCGGATCACCCACATCTGGGCCGTACGCAACCCCGGCAAGCTCCGGCCCTGGACGACCGGCTGACACGCGGCTCCATACCAACGGGTCGCTGAGAGTCGCCGCCACCCAGCCTCCCCTGCCCTCCTAGGCGGCCGGGCCACCACCGCCCCGCCAGAGAAAGGGGGGCCAGCCCGCGATGAGTAACGTCATGGGTGATTGCCGACGGCGGGTGGCAGCTTCATGGAGGCGCGGAGCTGGGCGATGGGGGTGTCTGGCACTTGGATCAGTCCACGGGTCGGGCGATCCAGGTCGAAGGTGACGTACAGCAGCATCGAGACCAGCGCCGCGGCCAGGAGCACGGCGACCATGCCGCGGCCAAGGACGCCGACATGAAGCCCGAGAAGTGCCAGCGCGATGGCGGCGCCGATGATCTCGAGCAGCAGCACCTCGGTCGGGACCCGGTTGCTGAGCCCGGCCACGCGCACGGTCTGTTCGTCGATCATGTCGTTGAGGCTCTCCTCGTAGAGCCGTGGCGCGGTCGCGACGGGTTGTTGCTGCACCGCTTGCGCGGCGAGGCTCCACAGTTGGCGTTGCAGCGCGGATCCTTCGGCGACCGTTTGGTTGGCGGCGCCGCTGCCGGGCACGGCATGAGACAGATGAAGCTCGACGTCGGTGTAACGCATGATCAGCGACAGTGACCGACTGCGCATTGGTTCGGGCAGGGTCTGCGCGCGCAAGTACGCGGTCCCGATGGCGTTGGCGTCGTTGACCACTTCCGCTCGGCGGGTATCGTACCGGCCGACTGCCAGGGAAAGGGCGAAGGCCAGGATCAGAGCCATGAAGCCGAGTAGTGCGGCTTGAAGAACGCCGAAGGACTCGCTGACGCTCTCCCGGCTCTCACGCAGCGAACGGCCCACCAGCAGACCGCCGCCGGCTGCACCGACGATCACCGTCAGCAGCACCACGGCCAGCAGCACGCTGGAAAGCGCGAAGAAGAACAAGCCAGCCTCCCAACACGTGACATCAGCGGTCGCCCGACAACCCCCGAGCTGCGCGCCTATGACGCCGCGGAATCCTGATCATGTACACGAGGCACGTTCACGATCTCTACGCCGGATGCCTCAAGCCTGGCGAGTAGCCCGGACAATGCCGCCTGATCCTGGAACGGGGCCATGCACGATAGTTTCGGCCGACTGCACGGCGACGGTGGGCGACTCGAAGTCAAAATAACGCCTCGGGCGGGAGGATCCGAGCCACGCGGACCTCGTAGTAGATCGGTGTCACCGCAGGCTCCCAGCAGGTCGATTCTGCAGACCTGTCTCGACGATGCCCCTACGCAGCTTTCCGCGGGCCACCCGTAGCGGGTGACCTTCATCGCCGCGAACAGCAATGCCCTCATTCCCAAGCTGATAGTCCCCAGCGGTCCCGCACGTTGACACTTAAGCGTCAAGGTTGCGAAGGTGCACCACGACTGTGCAGCAACCGGGCCGACATCCGATGGCTGCGACCGCCATCGACCAAGCTGCCGTTAGTTCGCATCGAGAGGCAGATTCAACGCGTTGCCGTGGCCTGTTCCCTGCGGAAGAAGGTGAGCAGGTTGCCGTCCAGGTCGACGGCGGCGAACTCGCGGGTACCGAAGTCCGTCACGCACGGTCCGCTTTGTGAGACATCGTGGAGCACACCCCGGGTCTGCAACTCACGGAACAACGCATCAACGTCCGCAGTCTCTATGCGGCAGCTGGCCGTTCCGGCCAGGAACGACTCAGCGCCCGAGCAGATCGGTCGCGCTGTCAGGTCCTCTCGCGAGCGCCACTCCTCGTCGGTCGCGCCCCACAGGTGAAGCACCACGTCGTCGCGAGTGAGGATCGCGAAGTCATCAGCCACGTGTGGTGCTTCGAACCCGAACCTGTCGCGGTAGTGCGTCACCGCAGCGCCCACGTCGCGGACCGGGAGGGCAGGGATCGTCTTGTACATGCCAGCCGCCGCACGGCTAGTTAGGGACGGCACAGGCCCAGTCTCGGGGACGCCAAGGGCGCACGCAAGAGGCCGCTGGGTGCCTGCGGTTCGGCACACGATTGGCTCCGAGGCGTCGCGCCCCGGATTTGGCGAATGGGAAGGGCCGGCTCCCCGCCACCTGGCCGGGAGCCGGCCCTGCAAAATGCCCTAGTTCCGTTAGTCCCTGGGGCGGAACAGCGGCGTCATCGGCTTCACGCCGTGCACGGCGTCGCACGCGCCCGCCAGGCACGGCAGCCGGAAAGCATCCTCGAAGCTGAGCAGCAGCGAGTAGTGGTTGTACGGGGTGCTGTCCTGGATCGGGTGCTCGGTCTTGTTCGTGATCACGATGGTGGCCACGTGACCGCCGCCCACGGTAGAGCCGCAGCAGCCGGTCCCCGGCTGGCCCGCGTCGGAGAAGTCGTCCTCGTCCCAGGTAACCACGATGGCGTTGCGGCCCTCGCGCCACATCTTCGAGGCCATGATCTCGTTCACGACGTTGCCCACGTAGGTGTCACCCGCCGAGATCAGCCCGTTGGTGTCCGGGCACGAGCCGGTGCCGTGCATGTCGTGGCACTGGTCGGGCACAACGAGGCTGAAGTTCGGCAGCTTGCCGTGGGCCAAGTCCGTGGCCAGCTGCGTGTCCGGAACCATGTTGGACAGCGCGCCCTGCGTTCCCGTGAAGTTTACGAACGGGTTGTGCTTGGAGGCGTACAGGGCGTTGCTGTTGCTCGGGTACTTGAACGTGTACGGCCCGTTCGCGTTCGGGCCGCTCGTGATCAGACCCGTGGACGGAACCGGCGGAAGGCTCTGGAAGTAGCCCTTCCACGTCTTGTCGGCGGCGGTGAGCTGGTCCGCCAGGGTCAGCGCCGACACGGTGTGGTTGACCGTGGTCCCACCGCAGTACGGGTCGGTGCTGGCGAGGGCCGGCGTGCAGTAGAACTGGTTGTCATCCTGGACACCGAAGTAGCTTCCGGCAATGTTCGCCATGTAGTTCGGCTCGCTCGGGTGGGTTACGCCGTAGTAGCTCGTGGCCAGGCCGTACTTGCCTGCCAGCGTGTTGATGTTCGGGGCGAGAGTGTTGCCGATGATCGTCGAGTAACTGCTGTTCTCCATCATGATCTCGACGATGTGCCGGTAGCCCGGAACGGCGGAGTGCCCGGTGTGCTCGGCGGCCGCCGAGCTGGCGATCGGCGCGAGCATCCATGCGGCCCCCGCGAGCGCCATCGCGCCCACGGCAATCCGGTTAAGCCTCATAAGGTTCGTCCTTCGTTCGTTCCGAACGGCGTCCGCAAGCAGGGGACTTGCCCGGAAACCACGTGCTGACGGAGTGACCGTATTGGCCCGCGTTGGCCAGCGGGTGCAACGCAGATGACCTTTCGCTGAACCGCACATTACAGGACGGTGACGTACGAGTCACCCGCCATCGGTCTCGGGCGAAGAGGCCAGGCAGGCTGGCGGCTTAGACACGTTGAATGGCCAATGTCATGGCCGAGAGTCGCCCAGGAAATATCTAAATTCGATCAACAGATGGTGCCCTCAGCGGTAGATCCGGACGTTTCTCAGGAGTGGTCATCGTGGAGTGGCGGTTCCCGCTGGAGGGACTGGGAGGGGTCTGCAGCGTGGATCTCGCGGAGCTGGCTGGCGATCGCCTGGGTTTGCGCTGACGCGTAGGGGTCAGGGTGGTGGATCCACCAGCCTGGCCTCCAGCGGAGCACCTTTCCGTACCGGGTGAGGATCAGCCCGGCCTCGAATTCGCTGGCCGAAGCCCGGACACAGCGGATCAGGGGGTCGGTGTCGGTGGCCGTCTCGTAGGCGCCACGTTCAGGTTGGTAGACCCTAGTGCGCTCGGCCCAGCAGTCAAGGAACACCCATCCGGCGGAAGGGTCCCCGGCGGCGTAACACAAAACCCTGCTGTTCACGACCAGGCTGGCAGGCCCGAGGAAGGCCTCCGCCTCGCTGCGCCGTACATCGCGGCCTTCGAACCGGCTCCGCAGCCCCGCCGTCAGCTCCCGCCATGGTGCGGGGCCGATTAGGTGGTCCACGGCGAGGTAACCGAGCCGGTGGAACACTTCCGCGTACACCGAGGCGACCTCGGCCGAGCAGGAGCGCACGGAGCCGAACATCGATGTGAACGGCCCGTGCACCCCCAGCTGGCCGTAACCGCGCAGCCGTTCCCGGGCCTGCTCGTAGTCGCTGTCCCGCTCCTCAAGGAAGCACAGATCCCGCAGCAATTGGTCGGCGACGGTCTCCATCTCCCGGCCATCACGGGCGTACATGCCCGTCCGCTTCATGATCACCGGAATGGAATCCAGCCACCGCTGACGCAGATCCTCCGCTGACCGCACCCGGCGAGACTACCGCCCGTCCGGCCGCCAGCCGGCCAGCACAGCGCACAAGCCCGGAGCGGCAATCCGCTGCGTTACCCGAGCATCCGCGCAGGCCGTCCCGGGCAGAAGTGGCCGTTGTCCCGCCCACTCCGGAATTTGCCGCGGATTGTCCGCGAACCCTCCCCGCCAGCTTCACCAGGAAGGACCTGATGAGTCGCCGTCCATGGCTACCTACTGGCGCTCGAACAGGAGATCATCTGATGCCGGACATCGACACCAAGGACCTCGCCAGCTCCCCGCTCAAGATCGGGGGCAGCGGATCTGGCTCCGCCCGATCAGCAAGCCAAGGAGACGCCTTATGTTCGCCCTGTCCGTCGTCCTCACCATCCTGCTGCTGCTTGAGGCCCTGCCTTCAGTGGTCGTCTCCGTGACCCGCGCGAAGGTAGGCCTCACCCGGCTGGACCAGGTCACCCGGCTGGGCGTGCTTGAGGGGCGGAACATGGGGGTCGTCTCACTGCTCGGCGTACTCCACTCCCTCGGCTGCATCGGCGTGATCGTCGGCCTGGCGGTGCCGCCAGTCGGCGTGGCCGGTGCGGCGATCGAGGCCGGCATCTTCGGCTGGGTGCTCTATCGGCAGCTACGGGCAGGCGACCGAGGCCGGGCACTCGGCGCGTACGCCCTCTTCACCTCCATGGCCTTCGCCGTGCTCATCGTGAACGCCCTGCGCTGACCTCACCGTCGCTGAAGCCGATCCCGTGGAGGTGGCAAGTAAGGTGGCGCTGTGGACGGCACGGTAATTGTTGAGCTGCTTGAGCCGGTGATCGGCAAGCAAGGGCAGGTCAGGCTCGTGTTCCGGGGCCTGAGCGCGCGGTGGACTCTTAATGACGAAAAGCGCCCGCTGCTCAGTGTGCGACTCCGCCCTGACGGGCTCGTGGAGACCACGCGCGATGACGGGTGGGACGTCATGGACCCGGCGGACGTGCTGGCCGTCGAGTGGGTGGCCAGGGCTGGCGAGGGCGGCGGGCCCTACCTCTGATCACAGCACAGGCCGCCTCCCACGTGGCCCGGCTGCCGTTTTGGTCGGTGCTGGCCCTACCTGCCGCCGCACCAGGCTGCGCCGCCCATTATTTCCTCACGCACCGGCAGTACACGCTGCCCCCCGGCGCATGACGGGGCAGGGGATAGATGCCGGCCGGGACAACCCCGCCGGGACAACCCCGCCGGGACAACCCCGCCGGGACAACCCCGCCGGGACAACCCCGCCGGGACAACAGAGCGCAGCGGTTAAGCTTGGGCGGTGGCCCAGGCTGCCCCGTCGAGGACCGCGCTGGTACGCCGAGCGCGCCGGATCAACCGTGAGCTGGCCCGGCTGTACCCCGATGCGCATATCGAGCTGAACTTCACGTCCCCGCTCGAGCTGCTGGTCGCGACGATTCTGTCCGCCCAGACCACGGACCGCCGGGTCAACGCGGTGACGCGGGAACTGTTCGCCCGGTACCGCACCGCCGCCGACTACGCCGCCGCGGACCGGGCGGAACTGGAGAAGTTGATCCAGCCTACGGGGTATTTCCGGGCCAAGGCGAAGAGCCTCATCGCTCTCGGCCAGGCTCTGTGTGACCGCTTTGGCGGGGAAGTTCCTGACACCCTGGACGAGCTCGTGACCTTGCCGGGTGTTGGCCGCAAGACCGCCAATGTGGTGCTAGGCGATGCCTTCGGCAAGCCAAGCCTCACGGTGGACACCCATTTTGCCCGGCTGGCGCGGCGCTTTGGCTGGACGGCGCAGACCGACCCGAACAAGATCGAGCGAGACGTCGGCGCGCTCCTGCCACGGCGGGAGTGGACCGCGGCCTCCCACCGGGTGATCTGGCACGGTCGTCGTGTCTGTCATGCTCGCAGGCCCGCGTGCGGCGCTTGCGGAGTCGCCAAGCTGTGCCCGTCGTTCGGCGAGGGCCCGACCGATGTGGAGACCGCGCGCAAGCTGGTCAAGACTGGGCCGTTCTCGTGACCGGAGTGGGCTTCGACACAGACCAGCGATGCGCCCGGGGCCGCGCCCTCGCCAGGGCTCGGCTAGCACACTAGTACCCGCCCTCAGAGGTGCTGTAGCCTCCTCCGGCCGGGGTGGGAGTGGCGCCCGACGAGCCGGACGATGAGCCGGAGATCTTCACCACGTGCCATGCGCCGCCCATGCCGTTGCCATTGACCTGGCCGGGAGAGTGATCGCCGGAGTAAATGTAGATCGGGTAGCCCTTGATCGTGACCTGCTTTGTCCCGTCCGCCCGGGTGATCATCCCGAGCGGTCCGGGTAGCGACACGCCGGCTGGTGCCTGCACCGCCCCGGTCAGCGGCGGCCACGTCGAGGCGCAGCTGCCGGTGCATGTCGAGGCGCCGCTGCCCGGCTTGTCCTGGGTGAAGAAGTACAGGGTGTATCCCCCGGCGCTGGCCAGGATCGTGCCGGCGCTGGTCTGCGTGGTCTTCAGCGCCACCATGACCGCGCTGGATGAGGGCGCGGCCGCCTGGCTGCCCGGCGAGGTCCCGTAGGCCGAGCCTGCCCCGGACGTGCCGGGCGAGCTGGTTCCGCAGGCGGCTGCCGCGAAGGCGACAGCGGTGAGCCCGCCAGCCGCCCACCATCGGTTACGCATACTCGCTCTCCTCCGTGTCCGTGAAATCGGGTTCACGCATAATCACACTGATCCGCGGCGAGCCACGCGGTTCGCCCGTCGGCGGTCGTGTAATCAGCCGGTAAGAATCTCCGGGACCCGGCAACGACGATGATCGTGCCGCTGATACCACACCAACTGCGGCAGCCGCATCCGTCCCAGCGGCTACGGTGACGATGATCACCGAGTCGGGTTGGGGGGTGATGGTCAGCGGGACGGGAAGCCAGTGGCCGGAGTCGCTGCCGCGGTAATCGTTCGCGCGGATTCCACCGCACTGGCGACCGCAGCGTCGGGGGACAACCCGCACAGATCGGTGAGAATGAAAAGAGCTTCCGCGCTCATGACCAGGGCGAGGCCTCGTTTGAGTTGCTCCAGCGCCTCGGGGTTGGTCCTGGCGAGCGGGCCGGCAAGTGGGGCAAGTGCGTAGTCGATGAGCCCGAACCGGTGTCCGGGCCGCATGGCGGCCGAGCCGGGCTTCGTGATCGTGGCCGAAACCATCGGCGGCTGGATCACGGCCGAGATGGTCCTGCTCGGCTCCACCCGAATCAGCCGCATCGTGCTGGTCGACGCGATGGGTATCGATGTCGCGGATCACCCCGTCGTCGACTTCTTCGCTCTCACGCTGGACCAAGTCACCAAACTGAGCTCTCACGACCCGGATTCCGTCATGGCGGGCAACCGCGCCACCCTCGCCGTCTACGGCGGCGCCTCCATGAGCGACCCCGGCCTGGCGCCCCGCTTGGCCGGCATCACCGTTCCCGCCCTCGTTCTCTGGGGTGACAGCGACCAGATCGCCGACCCCAGCTACGGTCGCGCCTACGCCGCGGCCATCCCGGGGGCGCGGTTTCAGCTGCTCCCCACGCGGTCGAGGAGCGCGATGAGCAGGCACTGGCCCGGCTCTATCACCCGCAGATCGAGTTCTGCTGGCCGGAGTCACTGCCCTATGGGCCCAGCCGCCGGGAACACGAAATGCTTGCCGCGGGAGGCCGGACATGGGCTCAGGCCTGGGACCCGTTTCAAGGCGCTGACGAGCGCAAGATGGACCCGCGGGTCGTCGCGGCCAGCGAAGACGAAGTCGTCGTGCTCTGGCAGCAGCGAGGACGCAGCGCAGATGGACAGCACTTCGACATGCCCGTGCTCGGGCTTTACAGCGTCCGCGACGGCAAGCTCGCGCGAGCGCAGATGTTCTACTTCGACACAATCCCCGTACTTGAGTTCCTCAACACCGCCAGCCCGGCTACCGCCCCTGGGCCGTGAAGCGGTCCTATCCGAGGGACATGCCCTGCTGCTCAAGCGCTTCCTGTAGCAGCTTCAGTGCCTTCGGCCCCATGCCGTGCAGCT
>WNFD01014130.1_pt1 | contig 15868 bp, 15 predicted proteins | sample 5400491 | NCBI WGS metagenome assembly WNFD01 (sample SAMN13153343, study PRJNA577476) | soil metagenome | isolation source: 120 cm saprolite under Douglas fir tree site 2 hole 2 replicate 2 | place: USA:California | collected 2015-04-18 | reverse complement strand
AGTATGTGTCGGAACATTTCAAAGTGATCCGGCAGGTTCGGCCGAAGCTGGCTTGTGCGTGCTGCGACAAAATCGTGCAGGCGGAAGCAGCGAGTCGTCCGATCGCGCGGGGCATGGCGGGGCCCGGACTTCTGGCCCACGTGTTGGTTTCGAAATACTGTGACCACTTGCCGTTGTATCGGCAGTCGGAGATCTATGCGCGCGAAGGAGTAGAGCTGGATCGCTCGACCATGGCGGAGTGGGTCGGAGGATGCAGTCGGTTACTGGAGCCCTTGGTAGAGGCATTGCGACGTCACGTGATGAGCGCCGAGAAGTTGCACGCCGACGATACTCCGGTGCCGGTGCTGGCACCGGGCAATGGCAAAACAAAAACGGGGCGACTGTGGACCTACGTGCGGGATGACCGGCCCTGGGGAGATCAGCGCCCGCCAGCGGTGTGGTTCGCCTACACGCCGGATCGCAAGGGCGAACATCCGATAGCCCACTTGAGGGAGTTCACGGGCACGCTGCAGGCGGATGGATACGCGGGGTCCGAAGCGGTTTATAAGGGTGAACGGGTGAAAGAAGCCGCGTGCATGGCGCATGTTCGCAGGCCGTTCTTCGAACTGTATGAGGCTCACAAGTCTGCGGTAGCCAAAGAAACGCTCGAGCGAATCGCGGTCTTGTATGTCATCGAGGAAGAGATCCGAGGCCGTTCCGCCGAGGAACGGCGCGAGGTCCGGAATGCACGCAGCCGGCCGTTGCTGGAATCGCTGAAGCAGTGGTTCGAAGAGACCTTGGGCAAGCTATCGAGGAAATCTGATACCACGAAGGCGATTCGCTATGCGCTGGGGTGCTGGGACGCGTTAATGCGCTTCTGCGACGATGGCCATCTGGAGATCGACAATAACGCGGCCAATACCGCTAGCGGTATTGGCAGCGTAATGCCGCGTGCCGGATTATGCCGCATCAAAGCTGAATGGGTGCAGCACGCCGCTTGATCGTCCTTGCTGATGCGGCATAAATAGTAACGTCTCTCAGACTGGCGAAGTGCCAGCGAAGGAGAGACGACTTGAATACAACCCCACACCTACAGCCTGAAGAAGTTGAGCCCCTCGTCACCCGGTACGTGAACTACTTACGCAATGACCGCGGCCTGGCGAAGAACTCCGTACTGGTCTACGCGCCGTTCATCCGTGGCTTGCTCGTTGACGAAGTCGCGAAGACGGGCAGTGTCTCCGTCGACGCATTCGACGCAACCTCAATCCGGAGCTTCCTGCTTGAGCGCATTCATGGTCGTTCTGGCGAGTATGCCCGGCTTCTGGCCACAGCACTGAGATCATTCTTCCGCTTTTTGTTCCTTTGCGGGGATTTGCCCACAGATCTGTCAGCATCAGTGCCCACAGTCTGCAAACCCCGCAGAAATGCGCTGCCCGCTTTTCTGTCGCCTGAGGAAATCGATCGGGTGATCGCAGCGATCGACCGATCGACGCTCACCGGACGCCGCGATCACGCAGTTCTATTATTGCTTGCCCGGCTCGGGCTGCGAGCCGGGGAGATCGTCATCCTTGAGCTCGACGACATCCACTGGCGGATCGGAGAGATCGTCATCCGTGGCAAGGGAGGCATGGTAGACCGCTTACCGCTGCTCGCCGATATCGGTGAGGCGCTGGCTCTATACATTCGTCAGGATCGTAGCGTAAGCGAATTTCGGCGAGTGTTCCAGCGCGTGTATCCACCATATGTCGGCTTGACTGGTCCGGCGGCTATAGGCCACATCGTTCGGCAGGCGCTTGCGCGAGCCGGAGTGCGACGCACTGGTCGAGGTGCGGCTCACCTGTTCCGCCACGGTCTAGCCACTCAAATGATCCGAAGAGGCGCGTCGCTGACGGAAATCTCCGAAGTTCTCAGGCACCGTTCTCTGAACACGACAGCGGTTTACACCCAGGTGTCCTTCGAAGCGTTGCGGACGGTTGCCCGGTCGTGGCCAGTGATGGGAGGTGGCCAATGAGCACTATGCCGGAGGCCTTGGCGCAATACATTGCTGTGCGGAGGGCGCTCGGCGCAAAGCTTAGAGAGCCTGCCGTGAGACTCGGCGAGTTCGTGGCCTTTCTGAAAAACCAAGGGGCGGAATTCATCACCACGGAACTGGCGCTTTGTTGGGCGATGCAACCGAAAAACGCGCAGCGTGCCACGTGGGCTCGGCGCCTGAGCATCGTGAGGCGATTCGCCGTGTGGCTGAATGCGGCTGATCCGCGCACTCAGATTCCGCCGCCTCGGCTCCTTGGGGGAGGACGGAGGCGTAATTCGCCGCACATCTACTCCGATCAAGAAGTGGAGCTGCTGATGGCCGAGGCCTCTCGATTGCCTTCTCGGAGGAAACTGCGTGCACACACCTTTACAACGCTCATCGGCCTTCTGGCCACCACGGGCCTGCGCCCTGGCGAAGTTCTGGCCCTTGCTCGCTCGGACGTGGATCTCCAAAATGGCATCCTGTCTATCCGCGAATCGAAGTTTGGAAAATCTCGCTTCGTCCCAATCCACGACTCGACTCGCACCGCCCTTGCTGGTTACGCAGGACGCCGCGATGAACTTGGTTTGCGGCTCCAGACTGAAAGTTTTTTTGTCGCAGAGACTAGTCGACCACTTCTCGCATCCGCTGTTCGCCGTACCTTTGCGAAAATGTCGCTAGCTGTGGGGATACGGGGTCCGGGAGTTGGTCGGCGAGTCGGCCGCGGACCGAGATTACAGGACTTCCGGCATACCTTCGCGACGCGGAAACTCATCGAGTGGTATCGAGCTGGCTTGGACGTGGAGCGCGAGTTGCCCAAACTCTCCACTTACCTTGGCCATTCAGATGTCGCCCACACCTACTGGTACATCTCGGCTGATCCGGAACTGCTCCAGTTTGCAATGAAATTCCTGCGCGGACGGCGCCCAGGAGCGGCGAAATGAGCAGTTCAAGCATGCCGTCACTGATTCAGCGTTTTTTCACCGACCGATTACTCGTCCAACTCGGCGCCAGCTCATGCACCGTTGCGGCTTACCGTGACGCTTTCCGCTTGTTGTTCCAGTATGCAACCGCGACCCTGCGGCGAGCACCCTCAGATCTACGCATCGAAGATCTCGATGTTACGTTCTTGGGGAAGTTTCTCGAACATCTCGAATCCGAACGGACCAACTGCACTCGGACGCGGAACAACCGTTTATCCGCACTGCGTGCGTTCTTCCGTTACGTGGCAGTCACTGAACCGGCCTTTGCTCTACAATGCCAGCGGGTTCTTGCCATCCCATCAAAACGCTACGAACGAAGGCCGGTGGAGTTCCTTACTGAGGAAGAGACCTCCGCGTTGCTCGCCGCACCCGATACAGCTACTTGGGTCGGACGGCGGGATCGAGCACTCCTACTGCTTGCCGTCCAGACTGGTCTCCGCAATAGTGAGATAACTTCGCTGAAGCGCCAAGATGTGGGGCTCGGAACCGGCGCTCACGTTCGGTGCTTGGGCAAGGGCAGGAAACTTCGATGCACACCATTGCGCCCTGACGTCGCGGCTGTTCTGAAGGAGTGGATGTTGCAGCAAGGTGGAGAACCGGTAGATCCGGTTTTCCCCAGTTCGCGCCGAGGGCGACTGAGTGCTGATGCAATGCAGAGGCTGGTCTTGCGGCACGTCACGACCGCACGACGAACTTGTCCGTCACTCACAACCAAAAAGGTAACCCCGCACACGCTGCGCCACGCGGCGGCGATGGCGTTGCTCCATCGCGGAGTGGATCTCAGCGTTATCGCTCTTTGGCTAGGACACGAGTCAACAGAAACAACTCAGATCTACTTACATGCGGACATGCAGCTTAAGGAACGCGCCCTCGCTCATGCGACTCCGTCCGGCCTTGCGCCGGACCGCTTTCGCCCTACCGATCCATTACTTGCATTCCTGGAGAGCCTGTAGTTATGCCGATATCCCGAGCCCGAAAAGCTAGAGATCCGCCCCAGAACAGATGCACTTCCTGCTTTGATGCGGCATAATCCGGCACGCGGCATTATGCAGCGGAACGTTCGTTGCGCACTGTCGTTTTAGGTCGGAAAAATCATTTATTTTGCGGATCGGATACTGGCGGCGAACGCGCAGCGGCGATCTATGGCCTGATCGGATCTGCAAAACTCAACGGCCTCAACCCTGAAGCGTACTTGCGCGAAGTGCTCTCACGCATCGCCGATCATCCCATTAACCGCATCGAGGAACTGCTGCCATGGAACCTCGGAGCGGAACTCGCCGCAAAATCAAGCCGCGCTGCATAGCACGTCAATGCGGCCTGCGATCGACGCTTACACCGCAGGACCTTATGGGTGCGATGTAATCAAAATCCATAGAAGACAACCGAGTACGGTTATCGCAGTCCAAAAGATGACAATCTGGAGATTGCTTACATGGCCCTTTGGCATTCGCGAGGGGCGCTGCTCGTATTCTTCCAGGGCCATTTCTAGCTCAACCTGGTCCAGTTGCTGAGAGACCTGGGCCCAATGTTTCGAAAAACGGGCTAACAATTTCTGTAAGAAACGCATAATAAAAGGTGCCTACCACATACGAGGGTCAACAGTAGACCACGCACATTTCCTGTGCAAGACTTTCCTGTGAAGCCGTCAAGACGGTTTAGGCCAGACGCTTACGTCCCTGATCGGGTTCATCCCAATAAAGATGTCGGCTCGGGCCCGATTTTGCGATTTTGTTCATTTGTTCGAGGAGTACGGATTGAAATTCGGGCGCTGCAATGAGTTCCGCCTTGGTGACGCGCTGGAGCGTATGGCCCAAGTGTCGATGGCGAACGAGAATGGCAACGTTATCGGACGGTGCAAAGAGCGCGAGCACATGCTCGGATGCGGTGAGCGATTTCTGCTCAGTCGGACTCAGGACCGCATGGGTAGAAATCGATGCCGCGCAGGCTATTTTTCTTGATTTCCGTGTAAAGCGAAGACGTGATGAGCACTCGTCTAAAAGCAGTCGCATTCGAACCAAAATATTGAGTTGACTTAAAAATTGGCGCCGGAGCGTTGATCGGCGACGGAGAAAAGCCCGTAAGATCCAGACTTGCTTTTCTTCTTCCACAATGAGAACAAACGATGCCCTCCTTGTCCAACTTCAAATCAGCGTAATGGGTTACCTTTAGTTGCACGACAGAACCTATTTCCTCTCCAGTCCTATCGAGGACAACCGGCCAACATCCTACACCGAGCGGCTCAAAAACCGCTAGCCACACCTGGCTTGCAACAAAGAATTCGTCAAAAATCCAGTTTAGCTGCATTATTGCTCTTTTGAGGTGCGGATCAGACTTTACACGAAACGGGCGAACCTGACGGAGCCCGGTTCCGCACTTGCTACAGTAGTCGGAAAGATCGAATGTAGCATTCAGGTACCCGAATTTTTCCGATGGTTCCGGATATCCATGCTGCGAACGCGCGAAAATAGACATCGTTTCTGCTGCATCTATTTCGGATTCACGGAACCGAGCTCGCGCAAATTCCGTTATTTGGAACTTGGCAGCAAGTCGCCGAGCCTCCGCCCAGCGCGGATCATGTTCGCCGATCTCAAAGCTGGTAATAATGTTCCCGTTAGGAAGTGGAGTTGCAGCTTCCAAATCGATTCCAAGGCGAACAAACTCCTGTCTGTCACTGTCGCCAGAAATCCTAATTCCGAAATGATGTACTATCTCCACGCCCTTCCTTAGTCCGCTGCTAGTACCGCCAGAATTCGGGCAAAGATAACATCAGAATATAGCGCTTGTGCGGTGGATAAAACCTCTGCGGCAGTAGCACAAGCAGTACCCTGGCCATACGGAATCGCGGCTCGCCATGCGTTAGTATACACTTGGTGTTCGGCTGGGGTCAGTGCGATCGCCAGCTCACAGGCCGCGAGGTCGGCAATGTACAGGAATCGCTTCTCGATCAAATGATGGGCCTGTAATCCTGTACCAGCAATGATTTTCCTCAAAGTCTTGTACTCAAGAATGGCTTGAAGTCCCGCTGGATCACTAGTGTTAACCGGATTATCGACAACGTAGATGTAGGGATTCCAGCTAAGGCCGCAGCAAAGCCTTCCCTCGATAGGGTCTCGTGCCCAGAACCGGCCCGTGGCCTGCTGGTAGTAGCGCGCCCTCAAGTCGTAAAAGCTGAGGCTAGCATCCAGCCGCTCGCCGCTGTAGAAGTAGCTGTTCGGAGTTGTTCCCGTACTGGCGAGTTGATTTCCGAAAGCATCATACTGGTACGTATCCGTCACCGCAGCAGCCATACTCGTTAGAAAGCGTACGTTGTCGTGTCCGTCGTACCCGTAAAAGCTCGGCGTCCATACTCCGCTGATCAGCTGATTCTGGCTTATGCGTTGAAGACCGTAAGCATATGTCCGTGTAACAGACCCGTTCACGACCTCGTCGAGAACTTGCGGCAGGCCCGTGGGGTTCAGTGTGTCCACCAGGTATTTGGTGGTGGTGCCCGCAATGTTCTCGCTCACTCGGTTGCCATCCGCGTCGTAGACGATGCTTAACCCGCCGCTACCGGCAAACCGGTTCTCGAAGTCATAGGTGTAGCTCAGTCCCCCGGAGGATGTAGTATTGCCGTTCGCGTCGTAGACATCGGAGGTTATGCGGTCGTTCGCGTCATAGCTAAACGTCCCGCTGGTTATTCCAGGCAAAATCGAAGACTGCTGTGTGCGGTTTCCCACAACATCATAGGTGTAGTTAACCGCGCCATTTCTTCCACTCGGCTCACCCGTAATCGTCTCCGAGGTTAGCCGGTAGTCGTTGTCGTACCCGTATGTCGCTGCGCGTCCGTTCTGTTCTGTGGCGGAGAGGCGCACACCTATCGGATTTAGCCCATAAGCATAGCTTGCTAGAACGCCGCCGGAATTTGAGGAAGTGACCTGAGTGAGACGATTCAATGGATCATACGCATTTTTTTTTTTTTTATTCCTCGTGAGATTTCCGGGCTAGTGCTAGGTCAAAGGGAGTGGAGTATGCCGTTCTTGCACCGGGCTTAGCATTGGCAATCCGCTGAGCTGGGGGCAGATCCTCGAGGGCCTTAACTTGGTCAACATACTCCTGCCAAGCAGCCTCGCCGCTAAAGTAGCCGACACTGAGTCGAAGTTTGCCCGTTAGAGGAATAGCGCGAGCATTTCTCTTCCCAGGAATGAATAGAGGGTTAATATAAGGATCGTCCAACTCAAAGTGATCTTCAAAACTTTGATGGGGCTCTATCGTGATAGCTTGATCGTAAACGTGCATGTGCTCAAGGTTCACGGGCAATGGAACCCACCCTTTGGAGGGAGAAAGTTTTTCTACGCGCAAAGAAAAGATGGCATTGGGTTTTCCCAACCCACGCGTAGGGAGGAAAATCGGGAGTTTGCCTGAGTTAGTGACCATTATGTGGACCCGATACGCAGCCTTGCCTATTTTCTCCACGCTGGCCACGGTCATCTGGACGGACGACGTGTCGTCCGACGAGTGTGCAGGAAACTCAGCAAGAAGGAACAGCATGCAAGCGGCAAACTGGAGCTTTCTTACGAGACGAAACATTTTCATTACTGCCTCCCCGACCCGCTGCTTCCAAAGATGCAGTTTTCAAACTCGCGTCCAATGTCGCTATCTCCACCTACGAGTCCTCGCTGCCGAATCTGTTCGGCAGTTGGGGCTCCACCCAAGGGGCCTTGGTACGCTCTCTGGAATTGATTCGGAATGTTTGTGAAGAGTTGATCGGCAAGGGCGTTTCCTACCTCGTGCAGGTAAACTTGTTGTGGCAAAGGTCCGCCCATGGCGACCACATCTGAGGCGACGTAGACGGTTGGTTTTCCAGTCATGGGGACGGGAAGTTTTGGTGTGCCCAGTGAGCCTCCCAACTGGGCGGAGGATTGCGTTGCATCGATAGAAGGCAGGTTCTGGTTCGTTAATATCGTTCCGCGACCGAAGAATTTGTTCAAGCATTCTGCCAGCTTTAGTTGTTTCAGCGCTGCATTGATAATATCTTTGATTTTATGAACGGTACTGCCGCCGTTGCCGAAATCGCCTCGACCAGTTGGATTCGCAGGCGGATTCATGCAAGCAAAATCTCCTGGGATCATTGACCCTAAGTCTCCTAAACTCCAGTCCTCGCCGTAGCAGTCGGTGCCACCAGCGGAGCCGCCATCCACACCGTCTCCTTTGAAAATCATAAACAGTCCGGAAGGATCACTGAAATTCACCGGGTCGTTTGCCACATACGCGTAGCGATTGAGGCTCTGAGGAGCAGAGGCGGAGCCGGACATGGGATCAAGCGAAGAAAATCGTCCGAGGCGGTTGACGTGATACCGCGCCATGGCGAAGTCGTTGCCCGATTCAGAGTCGCGCTCGTAACTCGTAAACAGCCATTTGCTCGCGCTGCCACCCGGATTGGTCATCTGCACCTGAACGTCGTCGTAATAAATGGTGCCGCTGCCAGCCCCGTAATACAGGTGAATGCGTAGCGCGTTGGTGCTGTCCGCCGTGAAGGTTAAACTCACCCGTTGCCAGGCCGTTCCCGGCGTGAAAAGCGAAGACTGGACCGTGTCATTACCTGCGGTGTCGTGGAGCCACAGCATCATTTGCGCCGTGGTTCCTGAGTCAGCGCGCACCCACACCGAAACCGTGTACGTGCCGCCAGAAATCAGTCCTCCCAAATCTTGATAAGAACCTCCGGTGACTGAGCCGGTCTGGGCCAGAGAATTTCCTCCTGAGTGAAATTGCAGGGTTGTTATAGAGGAGTTGCAGCCCCAGAAACCTGCCACCCATCCGGTAGTTCCATTTTCGAAGCCGGGGTCTACCACCGGGAGATACGCGGCTGAAGAACCAGACTCCCCAAAAGGAAAATGGCTCTGCTGGCCCAGAAAGTTACCGCTGGAATCCGTAAGCAAGCGGTTCGATAGGTGGTCCTGGTGAAAGTAGGTTGTTGCGCCGCTTTCGAATTTTGCAATTAATGACGAGCCAGCATAGACGTATTCCCGCGAGGGGGAGCCGATGGCTGCGCCGTTGTCGTATTCGGCCACGACTTTGTTTCCAGAAAAAACATACAGTGTGGAAGAAGTGGGACTGGTGCAATTCGGGGCGCACTTGCGAACACGCAAGCCGTTGCCGTCATAGACATAGGCCCATCCAGGGGCCGAGACCGAATGGTTTTCTCCGTCGTAGGTGAGAGCATTGACTCCGTCGTTGGTCATGTTGCCGTTTGCGTCGTAAGCATATGGGCTGCCAGCGATGCGGTTGGTAGTGGTATTGGCGGTCGCGGAGTTTGTCGGGCAGGTCATGGGAGCGACGCAACCGGAAATAATGGACTGGGTGTTCCGATTACCGTAGCGGTCGTAACTCCACGACAATCCCCACTTGGGATATGCGGTCGAGCCAGTGGTTACGGCTGTACTGAGCCGATAAAGAGAATCGTAGGTATACGTCACGCTGCGTCCAGCGTCCACACTATCCGTGATGCATTGCATCTGCCCATTGTTGCCTGCGGGAGCAATGGGGCAGTTCGTTGCGTCGGTTTTGTACCAATAGTTTAAGCTGGCAAGAGTGGTCGCGCCTTTTGCGTAACTCAGCGTTTGCATTTGCAGACGGTCAGCCGAATAGGTGAGCGCGGCAGCTACTCCATTTCCATAGTTGAAACCAGTGACCTGGCTCGCGGTGTTGTAGGCAAATCCGCTGACGTAGTTTGTGCCGGTGGTGCAGGTCGCGCCGCTACCGCCGACTGCACAGAGGCGACCGATTGCGTCGTAGTTTTCCTGCACGATACGGCCCGACGGATAAGTCAGCGAAGTCAATTCTCCGGACAAATTATATGCATAAAGGAAGGGATACTGCGTTCCGCTGACCGTTTTTGTGAGCTGCGTCATCAGGCCAAGATTATTGTACGTGTATTTTTCGGTGCCAGTGCCGTCTGTCAACGTAGTCAAACGGCCCAAAGCATTCGCCGCAGAACCGCCTTCGTCATAACTCATCGAAACGGTCGGCGTGGCCGGGACACCCGTGGTTCCGACGTTATAGCTGACTTGAGTGGCTCGATTCAGATTGTCATAAGAATATGTCGCGACAACACCTCGCGCGTCCGTGCGCTGCGAGACTAGATTGAAGCTGTTGTACGCGTAGCTTGTCGCGACCTGATTCGTTTCAGGAATTTTCGCCGTCAGCAAGCGGCCCAAATCATCATAAGTGTAATTCCTGGTCTGCACGCCTTGCGTCACGGTCTTCAAATCGTCGGTCGTCGAATAGGCGAGGTCAGTCTCCTGAGTCAGCGAATTCCCATTTGCGACATCGGGCTCGAAGACCTTGCTCAATCGTCCGATTCCGTCTACCTGGCGTTTGATAGCCTTGCCTACAGAGTCCGAAACCGTCACGGTGCTTGCTGAATAGGAATAGACTGTGCGATTTGTGGTTGCCGATCCGTCTGGCGGAATCACGAGCGTTGGTCTGCCTAATGCATCGAATCGTGATTCGGTCCAATATTGCGCGGTGCTGTTGTGTGGATTGCTGACCTTGTACGCTCGCCCAATCGGATCGAATTGACTTTCGACAATTGAATAAGACGCGTTCGAAGCGTCCAGAATGGTCTGCTTGATTGTTCTCCCCAATCCGTCGTAAGTGGATTTCGTCTGGCGAGCGCTGGTCCCCTGGATTGGCGTGGAAACTGAGACCGCATTATGAGCATCGTCATAGGTATACGTAATCTGCGTCGTGTCCGGACGCGTGATGCTCGAAACTCTGCCCATCGAATCGTAGAAATAAGAGCTGACTTTGCTGTTTTCGTCCGTCGAAGTCGCAACGGACCCATTCGACGCGTTGTAAGTCGTGCTTGTCGTGAGCTGCGTCCCCGGCGTGGACCCACGAGTGATGGAGTCTGGAAAAGCGTATTGCGTCGTCGCTGAATATGCCCAAGTTTTGTTTTGGCAGCAATCCAGGTCAGCCTGAACGAGATTTCCGAAAATGTCATAGTGGAAATTCTTCGTGATTGGGCCGCCCGGTGTTGCGGCATCGGTGTAGGACGTGACACTCGTGGGATTTCCTCGCGTAAGCATCGAGCAGCCGTAGTTCGTGTCGTCGTGCCCCACAACGCCTGTTGGGCACGAACTCAGGGCGGTGCCATCGTAAGCGATGTCTTCTCGATAGTGGATTGCGCCAGCGCTATCCGCAACGGTCTTCCGAGTCACGCGGTTCAAGATATTGAGATTTGTGTAGGCACTTGTTGAAAGGTATGTAAGTGTCGTCGTCCGGATGACAGAACCCGGGGTGCTGACGGTTCCCCAATCATGTTCGCTGGTGGAAAGCAGGTTTCCATTCGAATCGTAAGACGTATCAGTTTTCGTGGCGGTGCTTCCGTCCTCCAAAACGACGGTCTGGGATGCTGGCGTGATCGTACCGGTGGTCGTCCACGCGGTATTAATCGTCCGTAGCGGACTGCCTGTGGCGCTGCCTTGATAAATTTTTCGACTCGTCTCGTGACCGTTACTGTCGAACGCAACGACAACTTGATTTGCCGCAGCGTCATACGGCATTTGCGGGTACGTAACGGTTGTTTGCCAGACCCCGCCAACTTGCGCCCGTGAATACTGCGTGGTCGTGGTGGTCGTCCCGTCACTGCGAACAACAGTGAGATTCAGTTCCGTGCCATCCGTGCAGTTTATCCCGTCGTTCGATCCGCCGTAGGTAAATTGAACGTAGCCGCCGGAAGGAAGAGTGATTTTTTGAATTCTGCCGGTAACCTTTCCAGTGTTACCAGGTGTTGGCTCATACGAAATCGTATAGCTCTGATTATTCGCAAGCGTGATCGTCGTCGGCAAAGTTGCGGTCCCGGTGTATTCCACGACGCCTGAACATGCAAAATTTGTTGCAATACTCAGACTTTGATTCTGGACATACGCGCTGCGAAGGGTGTTTGTTGCATCGTAATAGCTATAGGAATCTGTCAAGGTGTTCGTGGTACTGGGCGAGATTAGCTGGAAGGCTGTCTTTCCTCTTGAATCGGTCCAGGTCGTCGTTGTTTGATGGGTGCTGCCATTGTAGTTCGAAGTTGAGCTATAGAAATTCCCGTTCGTGTCCTTCAGCCCGACAACCGTCAAGCCCGAGCGATCTCGCACTAGATTTTGGTTTGCATCAATATAATAGCCACTTCCATCCGTGGCGTAGCCCGTATACGTTCCACCAGCCGTTCCACCGCAGTCGCCAGGAACGTGATAAGCGATAGAGAACGGATGCCGCGTCCGATCTGGAGCGATATAAGCAAAGTTCGAATAGTACGCCATACCCAGATTCAGTCCGACGGGGTCACCGGTGCAATGTGCATGCGATACTCCATAATCGAGCGTGCCAAGAAAATTGATCTTGTTCCATCCCCAGCTAGCGGCCCCTGCGCTGCCGAATACCGGACTCCACGCGCTTCCCTTGCTCCAGATTGACGAGTTTTCCGAGATCGAAAAACTTGCCGACAACCCTCGACCTTGGCTTCCTGCGAAAGGAAAGATCGTGGTCACATTCAGGTTCTGCAAGTTCACGCGGACCACATTATCGCCGTCAAAGGAACCGTACATCGGTGCCCCTTGGGCGGGATTTTGCGCTGAAACACGGCAAGCCAGCACGAACACACATACGACCGAGAGAAAGAGCCTCTTCACGGTGATTATCCTCATTGAATTTGGAATGCTGAATCGGTTAGGCCCGTGTTTGCAGCGGCACTCTTGATACTTATTTCCATCCAAGGCGTGCCATTCATAGATTCTTTGACATCGAAGGGGTAGAGTCCAACTCCAATACTGCGGTAGTCGGAATAATAGATATCCATCGAGAGGCGCGGTCCCGCGCCGCTTGCGTCACGAACTTCATATGAGAGCCTACGCACCAGACCGGTTTGGACTTCTACCCAAATGTCTTTTTTCGAGAATTCAGAGAGGAACTGCACCTTAGGATAGGACGCGAAACTGTTCCATGTTCGGATGTGAAGACAGCTAAGCCCTTGAACATCCTCGGTGCCGACAAGCTCGTACATCGAATCGGGAGAACTAATGATCCGGGCGATGAGCGGAAGAGGATAGATGGGGCTTTGGCTGGACATTGTTCGCTCCATTGAGGCCTGTTGGAGGTCGCTCCCGGGAACGAGAACAACCGCCATGCCGTTAGAGTAGACGACGCGACTAACGCCGTTCGGCAACGAAATTTCTTCCAAACTCTCGTTTAAACCCTTGGTGAGAATTTTTGCGGTACCGGTTTCGGTATCACCCCCCGCGACTACAACTATCGTGCCCGTAGCCGAGGTATCGGTGGGCGGTGATCCGCCCAACACTTGCGCGGACCTTTGGAGAGCCTGGATAGCCTGCGCGGAGTTTTGCAGGTCCGGTGTAGCGGCTTGTTGCGCCAGAACGAACGAAAAGAACAGAGAAGAGAATTGAACCAAGAGCGAAGTCTGGCTCAAAGGGCCTCCAGTGACCGAAGGGTGCACACTTATAGGTGTAGGTTAATTCTATGTCAAGTTCAATTTTAGGTACGATACCGTACGAGGAGTGGACTTGGGCGCTAACACCACTTTCCGGTGAGTTGAGAACGCGTAAAATCGCTGCGCGAGGCATCGATGGAACCAAAGGAAGTGGAGAGCGATCTAGAGCGCCTGTGTCAGGCCGTGTCGCCCAACGATGAGCCGTGCGACTTTCCGGCGACCGTTCACTGCGCGAAGTGCGGTGCGGTTTCTGGACGGCAAGGTGGCGTTCCATGACTGAAAGCTCCTGGTTACGCCGAGACAGGATTTCAGGAACATCGATATCTGCTGGAGACGCTCCGTGTTACGCTGGCCCTGCGATGGCCGAGCGCACCCTCGTTTCCCTCCTTTTGCTGGTGGCCGCCGGAATCTCGACGCCAGTGATTTCTAAACAAAGTGGACGCAGCGACGAGCTTGTGTCGGGGGATGGGTTTGTTCAGAAGGCTCGCGAATCCAGCGACATCATGGCGCCCGGCAGCCCAGCTTTCGTGTTGGTTGCGCAGGTGAAACTCACGGAAAGAAAACAAGAGCTGCAGGGGGTGTACGCCTCGTCGTGGGCGGGGCCATCGCGCTTCCGGCGGATTTTGAATTTTGGAGATTTCACCGAAACCGATGTGGCATCGGGAAACGAGATCTTCAAGAAGCGCACTACCAAGGCGATTCCCCTGTTGATTTGGGAACTCGATACCATGATGGAATCCTTTGTCAGAAGGCAGCTTTCCGGCGAGTGGAAGGTTGCAAGGGCTGCCGGACAGCAAAGAGAAGGAGATACAGTCGAGTGCATGACTCTACGGGAGGAAAAGACCTCCATTTTTGCGTGCGCTGATCGCGTGTCAGGCGACATTTCTTCGATTGAGTTGGGCCATGAACGGAAAGGCTCCTTCCGGGGAAAGTACGAATTTTTCGACTACCGTGCCTTCGGAGACAAGCGATTCCCTCGGCGGATCAAGTACTCCGGGTGGGCGGGCCGCCGAATTGAGGTTAGTGTCGAGAAGTTGACGCAGGTGCGGTCTTTCGTGGAGAGCGAATTTACTCCGCTCGCTGGATCGATGTTCGATAGAGTAGATGCTGTGGTTTACCTGGAAATTGGACCCGATGGGCGAGTAAGGCAGGCGTCAATGTTGGATTCGTCTTCGCCGGTAGACAACGCCGAGATCTTAGAATGGTTTACCGGCGCCGCCTATCCGGTGCGGGTGTGCGGCGGCAAGAACTACGCCTACGAAACACTGCTTAAGTTTGCCGGCATGAGGTGAAGGGTGCGGAGGCGTTCCAGAGTTTCATAAACTGCGCGACGGTCGCTGGACCGTGGCCCGCACCGCGAACCACACGACAGACCGTAGTAAGATGGACCTTCCCGTTGCTCCTCCCGGAGCGACAATGGCAATCAGTTTCCAATCAGACGAAGAAGTTCTGCGGAAGTTGCGAGATAGACTGCGTAAGATGACGGACGAAGAGTTGATTCGATTCGGGAAGGAAGTGCGCTGGTTGGCGGAGAATCCGTTTCAGCGGCAGTTGGAAGAGGCGAAAGCGGAGTGGAAGCGGAGAAAGAAAATCGCGGTTTGATACGTAAGGGAGTCTAAATGAGACCTATGATTGTTTGCTCCTTCTTAATTTGCGCTTCAATCCAATCGCAAAACGCGACACAACAGGACAAGAGCGCAACACAGACTCAAAGCGTGTCTCGTATTACCGTGAAGGGCGATGAGATGAAGAAGAAGCTCGTTCGCAAGGTCACTCCCCGTTATCCGCCCGAAGCAAGACATGCTCGCATCGCTGGAACCGTAGTGCTGCGCATATTGGTTGGCATCGACGGAAGCGTGAAACATGTCGAATATGTCTCGGGACCGAAACAACTTGTCGAAGCAACAATCGACGGAGTCCGTCAGTGTAAGTACAAACCGACAACGGAAAACGGACAGCCTGTCGAGGTAGACACAACTGTCGAAACTGTTTTCTCGATTGTTGAATGATGCGAGAGCGGTTGGAAACGTCGCAGGAAACACTCATGTAGTACAATTCCGAATGGAGGAAACAAAGAATGAGTGAAGTTTTAGAAGGGTTGTTACAGAAGAGGGCTTCGTTGTCTGCGGAGCTACATGCCTTGGATGCTGGTATAGCCGCTTACCGTCATGCGCTGAACGGAGCCGCGCCACAGACCAAGAGCGCTGCGACCGTCAGCGGGACCAGACCGACAATGAGTCTGGCCGCGAGGAAGAAGCTTTCCCTGCTTGCTAAAGCACGTTGGGCCAAGAAGCGCAAAGAAGACAAGAAGTAGCGGCTACGATAGTTCCAGCGGGAAAGCACAGAGCCTCTCATCCTTTATATAGGTGAGGGGCTTCTGTGTTTCTGTTACTTAGGATTCTTCTGATTCATCCAGTCTAA
>WNFD01003457.1_pt1 | contig 15869 bp, 15 predicted proteins | sample 5400491 | NCBI WGS metagenome assembly WNFD01 (sample SAMN13153343, study PRJNA577476) | soil metagenome | isolation source: 120 cm saprolite under Douglas fir tree site 2 hole 2 replicate 2 | place: USA:California | collected 2015-04-18 | reverse complement strand
GCGCCTCCACATGTCGCTGGTACAGTAGGGATAACGGTCACCAATAAGGCGGGAGATACGGGAACTCTCCCAGCCTCTTACCTATACACGTCCACCAGTCCTTCGACGGCTCCGAAATTAAACGTCATTCAGCCGAATACCGGTTCTCCAAGCGGCGGCGACGCAGTCATTATCACCGGAAGCAATCTCGTGCACGGCTTGACCGTCACAATTGGGGGCGCGCTTGCAACCATTACCAGTAGCAATTCGGTTTCGATCAATGCCACGACCCCAAGTGGAACTGGTGTTGCCGACTTGGTGGTCACGAATCCCAACGGGCAGAGCGCTACCCTAAAGGGTGCCTTTACCTATGCTGCACCTCCTGGGCCACCCAGTGTGACTTCCACGGTGCCCAGCAGCGGCTCGGTCAATGGCGGCAATACTATTACTGTTAAGGGAAACGGCTTCAATAAGGGCGCGGTAGTCAGCGTGGGGGGTACGCTTTGTACCACGATCATCGTCTGGGACAGCAGCACTATCACTGCTACCACCCCGGCCCACCCCTTGGGATCCGCCGATGTAGTGGTCACAAGCATCGACGGCCAGAGCAGTACTCTTTCGGGCGGGTTTAATTACGTTGCCGCGCCCCCACCAAGTATCAGCAGCGTGGTTCCGAATTCTGGAAGCGTTGCTGGCGGTAACGGAATTACCATCAACGGTTCGAACTTCATATTCGGAGCCACGGTCCTTGTGGGTAGCACGGCGGCTACGGTTCAAACCACGACTGGCAGCTATATCTACGCCACCGTTCCGGCGGCCAGTCAGCCGGGAACTGTAAATGTGGTTGTCACCAACCCTGACGGCCAGAGCAGCTCCCCAGGCACTTTCACCTACCAGTGATACCGGAATACCGGTCTCGGCAAACTGACAAAGTACCCCACGAAGCTCTCGTGTTCCACGGGAGCTTTGTGCTTTATGGGGCACGCATCGAGAGCCAGCAAACCGCAATTTTCGGGGCCTTGGCGTGCCCACTCCACATTTTTGGAAACTTCACATTCCAAAACATAGAACGCACCGGCCTCGGGAAGAATGTCGTCCAGAATGTTGACGTCGTGCACTTTGCCGTCGGTAATGCGGATAAAGCGTGGGGATATTGCCATGCAGGTCCAGCAGCGTATGCATCTTCACTGCCGCTTTGTGCTGGCGAAACTTGGCCCAGGGAAACAGGGAGCGGCAAAGATCGATGGTGGTCAAATCCAGAGCGTACAAATTTTTGATTTAACTCCACCCCGATGGGATCGTGAGCATACAACGGTCGTGCGATCGCGATTAAGACCTGCGCAAAGTCTGCGTCGATCCGCCAATCCCGCGACTCGTTGGCGTCGGCTAGAGTGGAACGTGCGATCGTACTCCTAAAGCCCATGGGGTAGAGCTTGCTGCCAATGGAACGTAGACATGTCTCGATATCACGGAGGCTCTCTCGATAAGTCAGTTGGGCGAAGGCCATCGAGAGAAACCGGACAGTAGTAGTGCAAAATCAAGACCTTTGTCGGCACCACCGCCAATGCAGTCAAGACCCAGGTCTGGACGGCGGTGATTGCCATGTTGCTGCTTCCGCTTCTTGCAGCTCCGAGCCCGCTTCGGCTGGGCCTTGTCGAACCTGCTGGCCCTGTTACGTCAGCAATTGTTTGTGCATCGCGACCTGTGGACTTGGCTGGACGATCCTTTCCAGCCTCCCCCTCCACCTCCGGAACAGCAACTGGAACTGGCTCTGGCCTAAATGAGACAGCAGAACTGAGGCATCCTCGACTAAGTCATGCAACCACCGCCAAAGTACTGCCCCCTAACTCGGACAGCATCGCATGATTGATAATGCGTCGCTGCGGTGTTCGCGTCACGCAACCTTGAACTCGACGCGCGACAGGAGAGGTTTATCGCTTTGTTTTCAACGTCACCAGAGCCGCTCCCAGTCCAATTTGGACGGCAGTGACGGAAAGTAGCTTAAGCCAGAGCGCATCCGGGGAAATTTTGAGCCGATGCAGCGCCAGGTCGAACTGTCGAGGCAGACGCAGATCAGCGTTCGGCTAAGGAGAGGTGTTGCAAGAGCAGGCTACCAATGGAGCAATTTCTCCAAGCGAGCAATCACGGTGGCGCTGACGCCTTTGTGGCCGAATTGAATGCCACTGGCTCCGCTCTCGTCTACTCCACCTACCTCGGCGGCAGCGGCAATGATTATGGCAACGGCATCGCAGTGAATAGCTCCGGCGATGCGTACGTGACAGGGCGGACCCTATCGACCGACTTTCCCACGGTCGACCCGATCCAGGCCAACCTTCACGGTCTCTATGACGCGTTTGTCGCCAGAATCGTGCCCGCGTCCCGTCCGACGGAGCCAAGCACCGGCGTAGGGCACGGTAACCAAGCGTTTCAGGATGAACCAGCATTATTCGGATCACAAGCCTCGAGCCAGACACGCGACAAGGGTGACAGTCAAAGATGAGGGGTATCTGCTTGACTCAGGTAGCCCCAATATGTAGTACGGGGACGTCCGGGCCAGTTTGCCGAAGAAGGATTCGATCAGATTCAACCAGGACCCGTGTTTCGGGGTGAAGATGAATTCGAAGCGGTTCGGCACACTGGCTAAATACGCTCGCGTGAGCGGAATTGCGCGGCTGGCTTGGGTACTTCGGCGACTGTCAAACACCTTCGGTGTTGCGCAGCCTTGAAACGTGGCTACGCCGTCGACTTCGGTCAGCGGTGTGGAAGCAATGGAAGCAGGGACGAACGCGATTTCGCGAACTTCGCAAACGGACTGGGAGCAAGGACCTGGCGGCGCAAACCGCCGGCAGCCCTCATGACCCGTGGCGAATCGCAAATTCGCCCGCCCTGGCCATTGCTTTGCCGAATGCCTTCGCCGAGCTCCGACTTCCGCCTACGGTCGTGCGGTCTTGGCTCAACCCGCCGAACCGCCGTATGCGGACCCGCATGTAGGGTGGTGGCAGGGGAACGGCGCGACCCGTGCCCCTATGCCGATTTCACAAATAGACTGCTGGAGGCGCTAATTTACTAATTTATATCGAACGAGACCGACATGAAATTGTGATCCGACGGCCTGACGCCTTCGTCGTCGAGGGTCCCAATTTTGACCACCACGAGTGCGGCAGTACCGGCGGCTCGCTGATCCGGGACATCTCCCGCCGTTACTGAAACTCCGTTGGCACTCTTAGAGTACAAAATGTGGTCAATCCGGCTTCGTCGGGTTCGAGTATATAGGCCGGCAGGGTTGTCTGGATACGATGCAGCAGTAGCTTCGCTCACCGCTTTATCCCACCCGCCATAATACTGCTGGAGGATGATGTCCACCTCCGGAGTGCCCACCTGAGCATTCAAATCACCACCGATAATTCGCGGCTCCGCGAATTTCGAGGCGAAACTGACCAGTTCATTGGCCTCTACTTGCCGTTGAGAGCTGGCGCTCTTCGGCCATTGAAAGTGCGTGGCGAAGAAGCTAATGAGCTTCCCGTTGACTTTCAGAGTCGCCTCGGCGATAGGCATTTGGTAGCTCATGAAGTGCTGTGCCGTACTAACGATGGGCCATTTCGAAAGGATCATCACTCCTTCAGCAGAACCGGGGTACTTAGGAACGTAAGAACTATACCAGGTAAGGCCGGTTTTTAGCTTCATCAGACCCGTAATGAGCGACGGATCGTTCCAGCCACCAATGACCTCACTAAGCGCGGCAACATCGGGATTCATTTTTACGAGCCAATTCGTGGTTCGGTTCAGATCTAGGATGTTATCCGTTCCATGCCCGCCGTATGAAATATTGCCCTGTACTACACGTAATTTAGTGCTGGAAGTAGTTCCGGTCACACTCAGAACGGTCGAGGCACTGGCCGCGGTTCCGTCGCTATCAGTGACCGTGAGTTTGGCGTTGTAATTACCGGAATTTTGATATACGTGAGATGGTTGCTGCTCCGCTGAAGTCTGGCCGTCTCCGAAGTCCCACTTGTAAGAGCTAATGAACCCGCTGGATAACGTGACCTTTGGAGTGAAGGCGACTCCCAGGGGGGCCGATCCGGTTTGGGGACTCACTTGAATACTGACCTGCGCCGACGAGAGCACCGGCAGATGGGCAGCCAGCAGCGTCGAATCACTCACTGCCGCGCCTGGAGCCGCAGTGAGATAGGTCTGGGGAGAGAGCACAATCTGGTCGATTGAAAGGCCGTCTTCCCGCACCTGAACTCGAAGGGTATGGGTGCCGGTATATTGAAAGTACATCGGCTTGCCCAAGCTGCACCAACCGTTATCAGTCCAGCCCCACCCATTCTCCGGAGCTCCCGTGCACGCTTGCAGGACTACCGCCTCCGCTGAGGTGGTTCCAATCCGATCGATGGCCGAACCTGCCTGGGTCACGCTGTCGGAAAACTGCACATAAACGGAATCGTTGCTAAAGGAGTTATTGAGTGACCTGGCTCGCATCCAAAGGTGATAGGCTTGGCCGGCGTAAGCGGGAAATTTAATTTCAAAAAAGTTTTGCGGTTTCGCCAAAGGAGCCAAGAGCTTGGGGGCGCCAAGATTAGGGTTCTCAATGATAAACCCCCCAGCCGCTGTAGAATCTGCCTTGACGGCCCAAGTTCCTGCCCGAACCGGCGCTTTCGAGGCGTATAAAACGATGTCGTTGCTGTTCGCGTGGGCGGTCGCCCCCATTGCAAAACTCAGCAAGATCGCCAACCAGAGCGAAATGAATCTTTGGGGATGTATCACTTAGGGCCTCCATCAGCGATTGAATTGGACAAGCTCGGCTTACCCGCAAGGTCCGACGAATGGCGCCAAAGGGTCCAGTTTCCGTGCTCTACCGTGTTACGAGAGTTTCTGATTATTTCGTCCCGTTCGTCGAGATCACGAAGGTACATACGCTCGCTATACATCTGCCTGGCGTTTACCAGGACCCTCTACCAACACAAAACCTGACGAATGCTTCCTTTGCAGACTGATTATCCAAAATTTGCTAGGGGACCCGAGGGATCTCTGGAATATGTTCCGATCGCAAAAAGGCTTCGCAACCGGCCAGAGGAATTCCACCGCAAACGACAAATGGCTTTGGTAGGATTTCGAAGATACAAAAATTAGGTTCATCCATGCCTTGTGATAATGGGACGACCTAGTAATGAGATCGTCGACAGCTGGCGTAGGATTACACTTACCCAAGAGACGAGCTGACTGGAATGGCAGCTGATGTATCAGTCGTCATTAGTACCTACAATCGATGCAGTCTTCTGGCTCGAGCACTGGAGTCGCTGCGGCATCAGGAGTCCGTGGACGTCTGCTACGAGGTCCTGGTGGTGGACAATAACTCAACCGATGAGACACGGGCGATCACGCAACGCGTAATCGCTGAGGACCCGGAAAAATTCCGTTATATTTTTGAACCAAAACAAGGATTGTCGTATGCGCGCAATGCAGGGATTGCCAGCGCACATGCGGAAATTATTGCCTTCACCGACGACGATGTGCGCGTCTCCAGCAGCTGGGTGTCACGCATCAAAGCCGGCTTCGCTGCTGAGCCCAGTGCAGACTTCTTAGGCGGCAAGGTCTTGCCGCATTGGAGTGGCATCCCGCCTGCATGGCTGACTCCGGCGCATTGGGCTCCACTCGCACTCCTGGATTATGGCGATCAGCCGTTTTATGTAGATGCGGGCCGGCAACTTTGCCTAGTCGGAGCAAACTGCGCTTTTCGCAGAAGGGCATTTGAGCAGGTGGGCCTATTCCGCGCCGACTTTCAGCGGGTTAAGAACGGCGTGGGCTCGTTGGAGGATCACGAACTGCTGTTGCGGCTCTGGCGGGCTGGCCGCAAAGGAATCTATCTGCCCGATCTGACGGTCACGGCAGAAGTCGAGCCCAACCGTTTGCGGAAAACTTATCACCGCGAATGGCACACCGGACACGGCCGATTTCATGCCATGCTACGCTCCGAACTGCTGGAGCGCTCCAAGCTCGGCAAGATCTTGGGCGTCCCCGCGCACCTCTATCGCCGAGCTCTGAGCGACGCCGCTCAATGGACGATGAGTCAGCTTCTCGGGCAGCGGGATAAAGCCTTTGGATACGAAGTTCGAATGAGGTTCTTCGCCGGTTTCGCCGGCAGGCGTTGGCACGAATTCTTTCACTCTCAAAGCTCGCCAGACCCAGCCGGGGATGAATAGTCCGCGATTGGCGATAAACTTGCCGGCTATGTTTTCGAATCTTCCATGACTCTATAGAAATGTTTGCCGTAAAAAAATCCGACTAGATCCCACAAGCTCAGTTCATTGGAAAACTTCTCGGAAGGATCCTGATTGCCCCTAGCGGCAGCCTTCAGAATCCGCAAAAAGGCGCGAGCCGCTTGGCCAAATATGTATCGCGGAACGCCAAGAAGATAAGGCACCTGCTTGCGGTGCTGGCGATCGAGAATCCCGGATGAGACCCCGCGCCAGAAGCACCAATGCCGGTAATAATGCTTGGTGAGCCTTTCCGGATGAATATAGTGATAAACAACCAAATCAGGCAAATATAGGCCCTTAGCACCTGAGGCGATCAGCCGCAGATACATATCCGTGTCCTCGTCGGCCAGATAGCGATCTCCGCGTGGCCCCAAAGCAGTCGAGTAGGGCATCACCCTTTTCAGGATGGAACGCCTCACCACTGCGTTCCCGCCTATCAAGCCAGCGTCCGCGCCGTAAGCACGCGGTTCTGACCCTAAATTGACGATCCCAATCACGCCCGAATACCGACTAGGCAGCCATAAGGGCGGCGGCGCCCCCCAACGCGGCACATATGGGCCACCCACAAAATCCACCTCGTTCCTAGCAAAAATTTCATTTACTCGCATGAACCAGGAACGGTCAATTTCCTCATCATCATCGATCATTCCTACCAATTCGCCGGAAGTAGCTGCAATGCCGGTGTTTAGAGCTTGCGATTTTCCCTGTTTTGGCTCGAACAAGTAATTCAGTCGCCCATCGAAGGAGGGCTTAAATGAATTGACCACCGGTAAGGTTTTATCTCGAGAATTATTGTCGACAACCGTTACCTTGACATCAAGACCTGCGGGCAGCTCAGCCCTGAGAAGACTCTGTAAAGCACGTTCTAGTAAAGATTGCCGATTGTATGTCGGCACAATAACGTCGAGCTGCATGGGCTAAACTAACCTCAACATTCGGAATGATTGGTCGCTTCTGTGCGTGATACTCCTGACGTACCCCGTATGCTCAGTCCAAGGATAATGAGATTTTCTCCGATTTTGTTCGCCCTAATCGGTCCCCTTTTTCTGTAACACTTTCAAGGTGAGTTTCCGACGGTTTGTGCGCTTGGCAGATCGCTACTCAGAGCGATCTGACTGCCCGCCGCATCTGCGGGCTTACCACCTTTTTGGCTACCCCCCACCTTCAGCGCACGGATATCCACCGCCGGTTCGGCTACAATGTACTTCAGTTGCCGGTTCTCCTCCTCCAGTTGGCGCGATCGCTTCGCCTCGCTCAGTTCCAACCCACCGAACTTGCTCTTCCACCGATAAAAACACGCCGCGTGATCTCGTGGCGCCGGCACAGCTCCCCCTGTTTCCACCCCTGTTTCTGACTCCTTCAGCACGGCAATGATCGGTTCTTCGCTGAATCGACTCTTACGCACGACTCCTCCTCTGGCTCTGGGTGGGTTATCCTGAATTGAGGAGTCCATTTCTAATGGGACTAATTTCTGGAGGAGGGCAGCTCAGTCCACCCGGCTGGATTGGCCATGCTTAAAGCGATCCCGGGTAAGATACAGTATAGCGTGTCCGGAATATTCCAGTTCCAGTCGTGGCGGACGCGGCCGAGTTCGAAGAACTGAGAGATTGATACCACGAATCGTAAAAATACACCAGTAAATTCAATAGTTTGTGGAATTTTGCTTTACAAGGCTGACCCAGGCCATTACATGGTATGGCGACCATTGAATTGGTAATAAAACCGCGTAAGGGATGGCAACCCTTTGGTTTCCGAGAGGCATTTCTATACCGAGAGCTCCTGGCGTTTCTGATTTGGCGCGACATAAAGATCCGATACCGACAAACCCTGTTGGGTGGTCTTTGGAGCATCCTCCAGCCATTGGCAGGTACCCTCATTTTTGTGCTGGTATTTAATCGTTGGGCCGGTATTCACAGCGACGGGCCTCCTTACACACTGTTTGCATTCGTCGGTTTGGCACCTTGGACCTTTTTCTCCAACTCCGTCTCCAATTCGAGCAACAGCCTGATTACCAGCCAGCAATTGGTCTCGCGCGTCTATTTCCCGCGCATTTTCATTCCGTTGGGCACGATTGGGGCATTGCTTCTAGATTTAACCCTCAGCTTGTCAGTTCTCGGCTGCTTGATGATTTACTACCACTGGGCGCTCTCCGCCAAGGTGCTGCTGCTCCCCATATTTATTGTGGGCACGGTCATGGCAGCCGCCGGGGTCGGTTTCGCCTTTTCCGCGTTAAACGTGCTGTTTCGTGACATTAAGTATATGGTGCCATTCCTGCTGCAGATGGGAATGTTCGTCACACCAGTCATTTATCCGGTGCGTTACATTCCTCTGCGCTGGCAAACACTCTTTGGGCTGAACCCAATGTCTGGCATGGTATTAGGGTTTCGCTACTGCCTGCTTGGCAGTCCGGTCTACTGGCCTCTTATTCTGACGTCGCTGCTGATGTGCCTGATATTCTTCTTCGCTGGTCTGATGCTTTTCCGGCGAATCGAGCGTTTCTTTGCAGACGTAATTTAAATGTCAAACGTTATTGAAGTTCGGAATTTGTCGAAGCAGTATCGGATCGGGGGGGTGAAGGCCCGGAACGAGACTTTTCGGGAGTTCCTCGCGACAGCGCTAAAACGCCCACTTCGATCCTTTTCAAGTAGCAAGAATTACGCTCACGATCAGTATTTCTGGGCTTTGCGCGAGATTAATTTCGACGTCGCAGAAGGCGAGGTTGTCGGCATTGTCGGCCGCAATGGCGCCGGTAAGAGTACCCTTTTGAAAATTATTTCTCGCATCACAGATCCTACCGACGGTTACATCAAGGTGCGCGGCCGGCTGGCAAGCCTGCTCGAAGTTGGCACCGGGTTCCATCCCGAGCTTACAGGACGAGAAAACATCTTCTTGAACGGCGCGATCCTGGGTATGAGTCGCGCGGAGATACTTTCAAAGTTCGATGAGATTGTCGGCTTCTCAGAAATCGAACAATTTCTAGATACCCCGGTAAAGCGCTACTCCAGTGGAATGTATATCCGGCTGGCATTCTCCGTGGCCGCTCATTTGAATCCCGAAATTCTAGTGGTTGACGAAGTGCTCGCCGTGGGGGACATGGCTTTCCAAAAGAAATGCCTGGGCAAGATGAATGACGTCAGCCGCAGCGGCCGGACCGTACTTTTTGTTTCGCATAATATTTCGGCTATCGAACACCTGTGCCAGCGTGGGATCGTACTCCTCCAGGGCAAGTTGGCGTTTTCAGGAACGGCAAAGGATGCAGTTCAGTATTACGCGCATCGAGCCATGGGAGGTGCTGAAGATGGAGCTTCCGGCAACTATGTTGACCTCAGTCAGGCAGCAGGCCGATGGGCTCAAAGTCGGCCGTTGCTGCGGCGATTGGAGTTCTGCCCGGAAGACGGCAAGTCACTGAAAGCTGGGGTGCGCATCGGGGCTCCACTTACGATTCGCGTGCACTTCACACTCCCGGCCCCGACCTCAAGTTTCGATATTGGTTTGGGATTCGAAAATCTTCTTGGCCAGCGAGTATTCACCGCTCATAGCGCTTTCGAGCCCATCCGCGGTCACAACGAGATCGCGGGACCGCAGGTTTTTGTGTGCGAAATTCCCAGTCTAACGTTAGTTCCCGGAGAATATGTTCTGCGTGTTTGGATGGATATCGGACAGGTCGAGGTAGATAAGATAGATAACGCGGCTCGCTTCCAGGTGATTCCGTCTGATTATTACGGAACAGGGAAGTCGCCATGGAATGGGATTTTCGTGTTGAAGCATCACTGGTACCTGGCCGATCCGGAGGAGAATTCTGCAGTTGCCGCGGAGGCACTCCCCGCAATAGAGCCGCCTTTGGGCTAGGAACCAGGCGCAATGACCACCGCTTACATTGTGGGATAGAGCTTTGGGAACCAGCGCTCTACCCGATCAAGTGCTCTTAGTCGGCTCTTAGGCGGAGTCACTGTTAGGCGGAGACAGTAACCAGCGCGAGACTTTCAGTACGCTTGGCCAGGAGGTTCAGGTATTGAAGGATCCAAATGCAGCTGCGGCAAATGGCGGGCAAGCTGCTGGAAGAGCAGAGGAACTACTTGATGGAACTTTTGGCAATCATGCGTCGGTATGTTTGCGGGGACGCGCGACTCCGGGCCAAGCGCTGATATCAACGCCCGCCTCCTCGCCTACGCCCACCGACTTGCGACGCGCCTTGGACTGGTACCTGTTTCGGAAAGATAGGGGCCTGTAAAACAGGATCGGGAGGTTGTCTTTGTCCGGGTCCTGTTATTTCTTAGTGATCGCGGCCGGGGAACACTTGCTTTCATCTGTGGATGTGAACGTGCACACTGACAACCGAACACTAGACTCGGTTGCTGCAGCATCGGAGCAAGTCGCAACCCCCTGAACAGCGATAAATTAATTGGAGTGCAATTACGCAACGAAGCCAACAATCTCGTTGTTTTTAATTTCGCCAGTCCAACCGGGGTGGATACCTCCACGCCGCCGGTCCGAATCACGATCTGCAATTGGCGTCAGCGGGAGTGCCCGGGGTCGGCCAAAGGGTGCGACCTTTTTGAAGAGGTCCGTCCGCGCAAATGCCTTGTGACTCATCAGACTCTTCCAATAGAGTCTTGTTACGGACCGCGGAGTTGGCACAAATCGTTGGCCTCGGTGCTTCTCACGACGGACCTGGGCGATGAGAAATTGATAGAGCGGTCCAACCTTGCGGTCAGATCAAGTGGTCGCCGCTGATGGAAAAGTCTTTATTGGCACCCAGAATGGTTTAGTGCTGTATGGATTGCGCTCCAGGCCGTCGGCTCTGGCTGGACACGGACAGTTCCTCAAGATCGCTTCCATCCCCCTCGCATCCCTCCAAGTTCATGAGCGGCAAAACTGAAGCTTTTTGGGGACTGCTGTTCATCGCTCCTCGTTGAGGTTCTCTGAAACCCGCCGGTTGATGCGAGGAACTCTGCGGTTGCTCACCAAGAGCGTACCGGCGTCTGGCTCGCCCGGACCTGCGCGTTCAGAGCCCCGCCCTAAGCGAAATGGAAATTTTCAAGTACAATGGCGCTCGTAAGGCCGACTCCGGCGGCGCTGGTGCCGCGCGAATGAGGTAAGTCCTTTGGCGACGGGCGAAATGACCACTTCCGACACGCAAACTCCTCCGCAGCTTCCTCATCACAAGGTCAAGATTAAGAAGACGGGACAGCGTGCCTGCAACGAGAAGAACGAGAAAGGCAAGTTCTGCGGCGGACATTTGAAGCGCTGGTTCTACACTACGGATGTGATCGAGCAGGCCTGTGGCGACGCTGAGAAAGCGTGGGGCAAGAATGCCGAAGTCTACCGCTGCGAGCATTGCAAGACGTTGTATTTGCCCAGTCCGGAAGACGCGAAAATCAATGTTGCCGGGAAAGGCAGGATTTCCGTGTTCGGCCTGACTTTGCCGCCGAAAGAAAAATAAGGCGACAAAAAACAAGGCTCGAAACCACAAAGGACACGAAGACACACGAAGGAATTCCTTTGTGACGCTTCGTGTCCTTTGTGGTTGATCGGTTCTTCCGCCATATATCAAATGAACACTTCTGAACTCATCTACGATTGGAACAAGAAGCATCCTTCGGGGTTGAAGCCGCAGGGACCCGTGCTGCTCAACGATGAGAGTCTCCGCGATGGTCTGCAGTCCCCGTCCGTTCGCGATCCGTCCATCCCGGAGAAGCTCGAAATCTTACATCTGATGGAAGCGCTCGGCATCGATTCACTCGATCTAGGCTTGCCGGGCGCCGGGGCGCGCGCGGTAGAGGCAGTAACGGCGCTGGCCCGCGAGATCGTCACACACAAGATGAAGATTCGCGCCAACTGCGCCGCGCGCACCCATGAAAATGATATCCGGCCAATCGCGGAGATCGTTCAGAAAACCGGCCTGCGCATCGCAGCCGCAACGTTTATTGGATCGAGCCCCATCCGTCGTTTCACCGAAGGATGGACCGACGACTTTCTGCTCCAGACCACCGAGAAAGCGGTCAAGTACGCGGTGTCTCTGGGCCTCGATCCGATGTATGTCACCGAGGACACGACCCGTTGCGATCCGGGCACGGTCAAGCAGCTTTATTCGACGGCAATCAACTGCGGGGCCCGCGCCATCGTGATCTGCGACACTGCCGGCCACGCCACGCCGATGGGCGCGTTTGCATTGGTCAAGTTCGTAATCGATGAAGTAGTGAAGCCATCGGGTGAAAAAATTCGCGTCGACTGGCATGGACATAGTGACCGCGGCCTGGCTATCGCCAACTCGCTGGCGGCGCTGATGGCGGGCGCACATTGCGTCCACGCCTGCGCCGTAGGCATCGGCGAACGCGTCGGCAACACGCAGATGGATCAGATGCTAGTCAATCTAAAGCTCATGGACATCGCGCCGTGGGATACGCAAGACCTCACCCAGCTGAAACAATATTGCCAGGCGGTGTCGCGGGCGACCGGTGTACCTATTCCAGCCAACTATCCAGTCGTGGGCGAGGACGCATTCCGTACCGCAACTGGAGTGCACGCCGCGGCAGTCATCAAGGCGTTCAAAAAAAATGATGTCGAACTGGCGAACACGGTTTACTCAGGGGTGCCTTCGCACGTGTTCGGCCTGGAACAGATCATCGACGTTGGCCCCATGAGCGGCAAGTCGAATGTCTTGTTCTGGCTGGAACGGCGCGGCATTCCCGCGACCGACGATGTTGTCGATCGCATCTACCAGCGCGCCAAATCCAGCGACCACACGCTGAGTGAAGCCGAAATTCTGGAGTCTCTGCCGGCTGCGACGGCGAAGAAGAGTTGACCCGAGATGCCGGACCGCTTGCACCACGCGATTCTTGGGCCGGGCGGCGTCGGAGGCCTCGTCGGGGCCTGTCTCGCCCACCACGGAGGGTCCGTCACTCTGGTTGTCAAGCCTGAATCGCTCGCTCAGTATCCCAGGCGCCTTCATCTCGAGAGTCCATTCGGCAACCGCGACGTGGAAGTCGCCTGCGCCTCAGAGGTCCCGCCCGCCGACGTTCTGTGGATCGCCGTGAAGGCCACTCAACTCGAATCAGGGCTGACCGCGCTCAGGAATCTAAGCTCGGTGAAAGCGATCGTTCCGCTCCTGAACGGCATCGATCACCTCTCCCTTCTTCGCTCAAGATACGGCGCAGACCGCGTCATCGCCGCAACCATCGCGGTCGAGTCTGAGCGGATGAGTCCAGGGCACATCGTCCACCGCTCGCCCTTTGCGCGTCTGAATGTCTCCGCCGCCGGGCGCGCTTTGCTTGGGAGCACAGTCGAACATCTCCGGCAAATAGGTTTCGAGTGCCGCTTTGTGGACAACGAGTCCACGCTGATGTGGAGCAAGCTGGTCTTTCTTGGGCCCTATGCGCTAACCACCACCGCGGCGGACAAGGCAATGGGCGGGATCATTTCCGATCCTTCTTGGAGGGAGCAGCTGGACGCTTGTGTTCGAGAAGCCTGCGACGTTGCTAGCGCCGAGGGCGCCAAGGTTGATCCCGAGGCGATCCTAGCAGGAATGAAGTGCATGCCTGCAAACATGCGCAGCTCCATGCAGAAAGATGTTGAACAGCACAAGACTCCGGAGCTCGATGCCATTGCGGGACCGATCCTGCGAGGTGCACGCCCGCACAATATTGACATTCCGGCCACGAAGAAGCTCGTAGCTCTGGTCAAACAAAGAGCAGGTGGCGTGAATAATCACTAATGTGCATCTCAAATTCGAAACGCAACGGCACGCTCTCGCCCAATCGCTTCCAGTGCACGATTACCCGGTCTCCTCAAAAGCAATCCCCATACCTTTGCCTTCGTTGTAAGATGACGCATAACTCCCCATGAGCCCCCCTCCGCAACGCGCAGACATACCTGAGGTCACTCCCACGGTTCAGCAGGAAGTCGCCCGCCTGGCCGCTGCGCCGGAAGTGCGCTCCGCGTTCAACTGGTTCCGTACTCAGGAGCCGCAACTCGCGCATTGGCAAATGGAGATGGCGCGTATCCCCGCGCCTCCTTTTGGCGAAGGCGCGCGCGGAGCGTGGCTGGCAGAACGCTTTCGCGAAGTCGGCCTAGACGACGTCCGCATGGACGACGTTGGAAATGTTTTCGGCGTTCATCCCGGATTCGGGCGTCGCTACGTAGCCCTCAGCGCGCACATCGATACGGTGTTTCCCGCTAACACGCCTCTAAACATCCGCCAGCAGGGAAGCCGACTGTATGGTCCCGGGGTCTCCGACAACGGCGCAGGCGTGACCGCGATGCTAGCCATTGCGGCATTGTTGCGGTCGGTGCGGATCCGGCACGCGTTGCCATTCGTTTTCATTGGCAACGTGGGCGAAGAGGGAGAAGGCGATCTGCGCGGCATGCGCCATATTTTTTCCACGCCGCGATGGAAGGATTCTATTGCCTACAGTGTGGTGCTCGACGGCGCCGGCGCCGATACCATTGTGGCCGAGGCCCTCGGCAGCCGCCGCTTTGAAGTCATCGTGCGCGGACCAGGCGGGCATTCCTGGAGCGATTTCGGCGCGCCCAATCCCATCGTGATTCTGGCCAAGGCGGTTGAAACCTTCACAACCACTCCCGTGCCGACTACGCCAAAAACGACGTTCAACATCGGTGTGATCCGAGGAGGCACCTCCGTAAACTCCATCCCCGAATCGGCCAGCATGAAGGTGGACATTCGTTCCACTTCGATGGCTGAGATGGAACGGCTGGAGCAGACGCTGCGCTTGGCGTTGAACCGGGCTGTCGAGGACGAAACTCTGGCGGCAGAGATGCGCTCGTCAGCCCAGAAGCGTCCTTCCGGCGTGACTTGCGAGGTGGTGATCATTGGTAGCCGTCCAGCCGGCGAATTAACTTCCGGGGCACGCATTCTGCAGGTAATGCGGGCGGTGGATGCTCAACTTGGCAATGCCGCGCAAGTACAGCGAGCATCCACGGATGCGAACGTTCCGCTGTCGCTGGGACAGGAAGCCATCGCCATTGGCGGCGGGGGATCAGGCGGGGGTGCTCACACTTTGCAGGAATGGTTCGACGGCAACGGACGCGAGTTGGGCTTGAAACGAATTCTGCTAACGCTGCTTGCGCTGGCAGGAGTGGGGGCATGAAACGGGGGCAGATGAAGCGAAAATTCGCAGTGCTGGGCACTTTCAGGTGCGTTGGCTTTCTTGCTATTTCACTGTCGGTTCTGGGCCAAGCGCAAAAAGCCCAAACCCAAAACGGTCAAATCCAAAGTCCACAAGCGCAAAATGATCAGACTCAACCGGGCGCGCCGAAGTCCGCGCCGGGCAGCAAAGCCGACGCAATTTACTTGCACGGCAATATCTACACCGGCGAACTAGCCAACTCGCAGTTCAGTTCAATCTTGCGGGCCGAGGCGATTGCCGTCCGCGGCGACCGCATCCAGGCGGTGGGAAAAGCGTCAGACATTGAAAAACTCAAAGGCCCACAAACCCAGGTTGTAGACCTCGGCGGACATTTCGTCATGCCGGGCTTTAACGACGCCCACATCCACCTCGCCGATGCCGGCTTCCAAAAGCTGAGCCTGAACCTGGTGGGCGTGAAGTCCCTCGAGGAACTTCGCGCCCGCGCTCTGGCCAAGGTGCAAACCGCTGGGCCCGGCGAGTGGAT
>WNFD01005518.1_pt1 | contig 15870 bp, 13 predicted proteins | sample 5400491 | NCBI WGS metagenome assembly WNFD01 (sample SAMN13153343, study PRJNA577476) | soil metagenome | isolation source: 120 cm saprolite under Douglas fir tree site 2 hole 2 replicate 2 | place: USA:California | collected 2015-04-18 | reverse complement strand
CGTTCTCGAAATCCTCTACATGATCGCCTTTCTCGCGCTGATCAGCGCGGGGCTGGCGATCGTGTTCGGCATGATGCGGGTGATCAATCTCGCCCATGGCGAGTTTGTCATGCTCGGCGGTTACGCCACCATCAAATGCTCGCAGCTGGGGATCAACATCTTCCTCTGCATGCTGGTGATATCGCCGATCGTCGTCGGTCTGGTCGGCCTGGTGGTCGAACGGCTGATCGTGCGGTTCCTCTATGGCCGCATGATCGACACCATGCTGGCGACCTGGGGCTTGAGCCTGTTCCTAGTCGGCCTGACCACTGCGATCTTCGGCAACACCACGGTCGGCATCTCGGCGCCGCTTGGCAGCATCGAGATCGGCGCCTATCGCACCAGCGCGTACACGTTATTTGTTATCGGCGTGGCGATCGTCGTGCTGGCCGCGATCTTCGCGGTGATGCGCTGGACGCGGCTTGGCCTGATCGCGCGCGGCACCATGCAGAACGCCAACATGGCGGCGGCGCTCGGGGTCAATCCGCCGCGCGTCTATGCCGTGACCTTCGGCATCGGCGCCGCTCTGTCGGGCCTTGCGGGCGCGGTGCTGGCGCCGGTATCCGGCGTGTTCCCGACCATCGGGGTTGCCTATGTCGCGAAATCCTTCATCACCGTGATCGGCGGAGGTGCTGCCATCCTCAGCGGAACGATGTCGGCCTCCGCGCTGTTCGGCGCCATCAACCAGATCGCCACTTTCGTCACCACTCCGGTGTTCGGCGAGGTGGCTTTGCTGGCCGCTGCGATCGTCCTGATCCGCCTGCTGCCGCAGGGCATCACCGGCCGCTTTTTCCGGAGAGGCCTGTGAACGAACGCGCGCTCAACCTTCTCGGCCTCGCTCTCGTCGGTGTCGTCGGCATCGCCTTCATGATCCTGACGCCGCGGTTCGCCGAGCTCGACATCGTGCTCGAACTGACCGTTTACATGGTGATGGCGATCCTGGCGCTCAGTCTCGCGTTGATCTGGGGCTATGGCGGCATTCTCTGCTTCGGCCAGTCGGCCTTCTTCGGCCTCGGCGCCTACGCCTACGCGATCGCCATGTTCAACATCGGCGAGAGCACGATTCCGCTTCTGCTTGCGATCGTGCTGCCGGCGGCGTTCGCCGCGCTGCTCGGCTATTTCATGTTCTATGGCCGCATCAGCGACGTCTATCTCGGCGTCATCACGCTGACGGTGACGTTGATCCTGTTCAACTCCGTCAACTCCACCGCCGGTCCGGAATTCCATATCGGCACGGCGCGGCTCGGCGGCTTCAACGGCATTCCCGGCATCCCGCCGCTCAATCTTCCCGGCAATAAGACCGCGGCGATCGATCTCGAAGGCATGTTCTACCTTGCGACCGGCTCGCTGCTTGTGACCTATTTCGGATTGCGGCTGCTGCTCGCAAGCCGGTTCGGCCGCATCATCGTCGGCATCCGCGAGAACGAGCGGCGCGCCGAGCTGCTGGGTTATGATCCGCGCGCCTACAAGCTTGCGACGTTCACGATCGGCGGCGCACTGGCCGGTTTCGCCGGCTGCCTGTTCGCCAATTGGGGCAATTTTGTCAGCCCGACGATTTTCGGATTGTCGCAATCCGCGCAGATCATCATCTGGGTCCTGGTCGGCGGCCGCGGCACGCTGATCGGTCCGGTGGTCGGCTGCATCGGCATCCAATGGCTCAGCACCGCGCTTGGCGCCAACCAGCCGAGCGGCGGCTCGGACTGGTGGGCGAAGATCTTCGCCAATGCGCCCTTGATCCTCGGGATGATCCTGATCGCGTTCGTGCTCTTGGTGCCGAAGGGGATCGTGCCGACGCTCGGCGACTGGGGCCTGGCGCTGCTGCGTCTGCGCGGCCGGCGCGCGACCAAGCGGCTCGAACCGACGGCGGCGGAGTAGGGCGATGGCGGAACCGCTATTACAAACCCGCGATCTCAGCATGCATTTCGGCGGCGTCCGCGCCGTGCGCAATGTCGACTTCAGCTTGGACGAAGGCGAGCTGCGTTGCCTGATCGGGCCGAACGGCGCGGGCAAGAGCACCTTTTTCAAGATGCTGACCGGCCAGCTTGAGCCGACCCACGGCCAGGTGCTGTTCCGCGGCAAGGACATCTCCAATGCCCACGCGCATGAGATCGCCCGGCTCGGCATCGGCATCAAGACGCAGGTCCCGAACGTGTTCGACGGTCTCTCGGTGCGCGAGAACATCTGGCTCGCGGTGAGCCGCCTGCATCGGGGAGAGAAAGCCAAGGCGCTGGTCGAGGAGATGCTGGAGCGGATCGGCCTCGTCTCCGCCGCGGATCGGCTGGTCGGCCAGCTCGCGCACGGCCAGCGGCAATGGGTCGAACTCGGGCTCGTGCTCTCGACCGATCCCGAACTGATCCTGCTCGACGAGCCGGCGGCCGGCATGACGCATGAGGAGGTGCTCAAGACCGCCGACCTCGTGCGCGAGATCAACCGCACGAAGGCCCTCATCGTGGTCGAGCACGACATGCAGTTCATCCGCATGATCGCGAAAAAGGTCACCGTCTTCAATCAAGGCAGCGTGCTGGTGGAGGACGAGGTCGAGAACATCATGCGCAATCCTCTGGTGCGCGACATCTATCTCGGCAAGCAGGCGGCGGCAGCATGATGCTGGATGTCCAGGGACTCAAAACGGCCTATGGCCGCATCCCGATCCTCAACGGCGTCAGCTTCGCCGTCCGCGAAGGCGAGTTCGTCGGCATTCTCGGCCATAACGGCATGGGCAAGACGACCTTGCTCAAGGCGCTGATGGGATTTCTGCCGGCGACCGGCGGCCGCGTGCATTTCGCGGACAGCGATATCACCGCCGCCGAGCCCTACCGTCGCGCCCGGCTCGGGCTTGGCTATGTGCCGCAGGGCCGCGAGATTTTCCCCGCGCTCACCGTCCACGAAAATCTGCGCATGGGCTGCAGCAAGCATGCCGGCGACGAGCACGCCACCATCGCCACCGTGCTGGAAGAGTTTCCCCGCCTCAAGCGCCTGCTCGACCGGGCCGGCGGCGCGCTGTCCGGCGGCGAGCAGCAGCTTCTGGCGATTGCGCGCTGCCTGTGCGGCAAGCCGCGGCTCGTGCTGCTCGACGAGCCGACCGAGGGCATCCAGCCCTCGATCATCGACGAGATCGTCGAGACCTTGCAGCGGCTGCGGGACAAGCGCGGGCTTACCATGATCCTGGTCGAGCAGAATCTCGATTTCATCGCCGCGCTCTCGCAACGCATTCTCATCATCCAGAAGGGCGCCATCACCCGCGAGGTGCAGCCGGACGATCTGCACGATGCGAGCCTTGTCGGAGAATTCATCGGCATTACCACCTAAGCCCGATCCACGGGTGGCGAGCAAAGGGAGACCAGGCCATGGCAGTCAGACGACCCACTCTCGACCAGTTGCGCGGCGTCGCCGAGGATCTCGGCATGCACATGAGCGATACGGAGCTGAAATCCTACGACGCGCTGATGCAGGCCAATTACCTGGCCTACGACGCCGTCGATGCGATGGCGGACTATGTGCCGGCGGTGAAATATCCGCGTACGCCCGGCTATCGCCCCGAAGGCGAGGAGAACAAGTACAACGCCTGGTACGTCAAGACCGAGATCAAGGGCGCGCCCAGCGGCAAGCTCGCCGGCAAGAAGATTGCGCTGAAGGACAACATCTGCCTCGCCGGCGTGCCGATGATGAACGGCGCCTCGACGCTCGAGGGTTATACGCCCGACACGGATGCGACGATCGTCACCCGCATGCTCGATGCCGGCGGCACCGTCATCGGCAAGGTGCATTGCGAATATTTCTGCTTCTCCGGCGGCAGCCACACCTGCGCGGCCGGCCCCGTCCATAACCCGCACAAGATGGGCTATTCGGCTGGCGGCTCGTCGTCGGGCAGCGCCGTCGTCGTGGCGACCGGCGAGGCTGACATGGCGATCGGCGGCGACCAGGGCGGCTCGATCCGGATTCCTGCGTCGTTCAGCGGCATCTACGGCATGAAGGCGACCTACGGTCTCGTGCCTTACACCGGCGTGATGCCGATCGAACTCACCATCGATCACACCGGACCGATGACCCGCAATGTGCGCGACAACGCGCTGCTGTTGGAAGTGCTCGCGGGCGCCGACGGGCTCGATCCGCGGCAGGGAGCGCTGACGGTGTCGAGCTATACCGAGGCGCTCGGCGGCGGCGTCAAGGGACTGCGCATCGGCGTGGTCAGGGAAGGCTTTGGCCATCCGAGCTCCGAGGCCGATGTCGACGCCAAGGTCAAGGCGGGCGCCGACCTCTTCAGGAAGCTCGGCGCGACCGTCGATGAGATCTCGGTGCCGATGCATCTGGTGGCGCCCGCGATCTGGCTGCCGATCGCGGCCGAAGGCGCGACCGAGTTCATGATGAAGGGCAACGGCATGGGGACCAACTGGCGCGGTCTCTACAACACCACGCTGCTCGATGCGCATTCGGGCTGGAAGCACCGGGCCGACGAGCTCTCCGACAGCCTCAAGATCACGATGCTGCTCGGTCAGTACTTCACCAAGCATTATCGCGGGCATTTCTACGCCAAGGCGCAGAACCTGAACCGCAAGCTTCGCGCGGCCTACGACGCGGCGCTTTCGAACTACGATCTGCTGCTGATGCCGACCTTGCCGATGAAGGCGACGCCGATCCCGCCGCCGGATGCGCCGCGCGAGCTCTATATCCAGCGTGCCTTCGAAATGGTGCCGAACACCGCGCCGTTCAACGCCAGCGGCCATCCGGCGATGAGCCTGCCTTGCGGCATGAGCGACGGTCTGCCGATCGGGTTGATGCTGATCGGAAAATATTTCGACGAGCCGACCATCTATCGCGCCGCCGCGGCGTTCGAAAGCGCGGGCGACTGGACCAAGATGTAGTGCATCAAGCGGCCTGCCGCACCAGGGCAGGCCGCGCTAGAGCGCGACGAGTTCATCGCGCTCTAGCTCACTATTTTTTTGAGCATGATCTTTTTCGGAAAACCGGTATCCACTTTTCCGGATCATGCTCTAGCTTTAGGGGAGGCGGGAATGGATCTCGGACTGAAGGGAAAGAGCGTACTGGTCACCGGCGGCAGCAAGGGCATTGGCCTTGCGATCGCCGAACTCTTCGCGGCTGAGGGCGCTAATGTCGCGATCTGCGCCCGAAACGGCGATGAGGTCGCCAAGGTCGTCAAGGGGCTCACCGCGAAGGGCGTCAAGGCCTGGGGCCAGGGCATCGACGTCGCTGATCCGGTAGCGCTGAAAGGTTGGGTCGAGGGCGCGGCCTCCGAACTCGGCGGCATCGATTGCGTCGTCTGCAATGTCAGCGCGCTCGCGGTCGGCGATACGCCCGAGACCTGGGAGAAGTCGTTCCGCACCGACATGATGCACACCGTCAATTCGGTTGCCGGTGCGATGCCTTATCTCGAAAAATCGAAATCGGCCTCGATCATCATGATCTCCAGCGTCTCCGGCTTCGAGGTCGATTTTGCCGCGGGCTCCTACGGCGCCTTCAAAGGCGCGCTGATTCATTACGCCAAGGGGCTGAGCACCCAGCTCATCGCCAAGGGCATTCGCGTCAACGCGGTCTCGCCCGGCAATACCTATTTCGAAGGCGGCATCTGGCAGAACATCGAAAAGGGCAATCCTGATCTGTTCAAGATGGCGATGGGATTGAATCCGACGGGACGCATGGGCACCCCTGAGGAAGTCGCGGCCGGCGTGGTGTTCCTGGCAAGCCCCTTGGCAAGCCGCATCTCCGGCACCAATCTCATTATCGACGGGGCGCTGACGAAAGCGGTGTAGCGATGGCGTTCCCGCGAGTCGAGCGAGCCTGGCTTCATTCGACGCGGGTGTCCTGTCCTCAAATTGTCGGAACCGCGCGCCGGCGCCGGCCGCCGCCGCGCGCGAGCTTGCGGCCGCGCAGAGCACATTCGCTCAACAAGCATGTTTCCAATCGCATCCATTCGGTAATAACGTTCCGGGAATCGGCTGGCGACAACCGCGGAGCGATTTGGCTGATTATGGCATTGTTGGAAGATAATACCGGAAGCTGGCGCGTTGGCGTGTTGTTTTCGCAGACCGGGGTGACGTCGACGATCGAGCGCACCCAGCTCAACGCCACGCTTCTCGCGATCGAGGAGATCAATGCTGGCGGCGGCGTGCTCGGCCGGCCGATCGAGCCGGTGATGTACGACCCGGTCTCCGACCCGAAGAAATTCCGCGCTTTCGCCGAGCGGCTGTTCCAGGTCGACCGCATCCGGCTCTTGTTCGGCTGCTATATGTCCAGCACGCGCAAGGCCGTGCTGCCGGTGGTCGAGGCGCATCGGGGCCTGTTGTTCTATCCGACGCTCTATGAGGGCTTCGAATATTCGCGCCACTGCATCTATGCGGGTGCCGCGCCCAACCAAAATTCGCTGCAACTTGCGAAATTCCTGCTGTCGGCGTTTGGCAACCGCTTCCTGTTCGTCGGATCGAACTACGTCTATCCCTATGAATCGAACCGCGTGATGGGCGATTTCGTGGCGCAGGGAAAGGGCAAGGTGCTCGACGAGATCTATGTGCCGCTTCACGCCGACAACAAGGATTTCGACAAGGTCATCAGCCGCATCAAGAAAACCTCGCCGGACGTGATCTTTTCCACCGTGGTCGGCGCCGGCACCGCGACGCTCTATCGCGCCTATCGTGCCGCCGGATTCGATCCGGCCCGGATGCCGATCGCGAGCCTGACGACTAGCGAGGCGGAGGTCGCGGAGATGGGGGCTGAAGCAGCCGAGGGGCACATCACCGCGGCGCCATTCTTCGAGACGCTGTCCTCGCCGGCGGCGCGGCGTTTCGTCACGAGCTTCAAGGAAAAATACGGCACCGATGCGCCGGTCACGGCCTGCGCGGAAGCCGCCTATTTCCAGCTTCATCTGGCGATGCGGGCGGTCGCCAAATGCGGCTCGGACGACCCTGAACAGGTGCTCACCAATCTGCGCGACGCCGAGTTCGACGCGCCGCAAGGGCGCGTGCGGATCGATCCGGAGAACAATCACACCTACCTCTGGCCCCGCATCGCGCGGCTCGACCGGAACGGCCGTTTCCAGACCGTCTGGAATCCGGGGGTGCGGGTCAAGCCGGATCCCTATTGCGTCGTGCAGAGCCTGGACGATTGGTCGGTCGACGATCTGCAACTCCATCCCTAGAGCGCGATGAGGTCAGGATGAAACGTCATCGCGCTCTAGTTTGTTGTTTGAGCATGATCTTTTCAGAAAACCGGTATCCACTTTTCCGGATCATGCTCTAGGATCCGCGGCGGAGAAACTGGAAGTGGCGATCCAAATTCTTCGTGACTTGCGGGGTTTGCGTGTCCATGTGGTGCATCCGCCCGACACCGAGCGCACCAAGCTCGTCGAACATCTGCGGCGCATCGGCTGCATGGTCGAAACCCAGTGGCCGGTGCCGGATTGCTGGGCGGAGGGCGCCGACGTCGTGCTGCTTGCGATCGAGCACGACGTGCGCGTGGACATCCAGCGGCTGTTGAAGTCGGACAATGCGCATCGGCCGACCCTCATCGCGGTGGTCTCCTATGAAGATCCGTCGACGCTGCAGCTCGTGCTCGAAGCCGGCGCGGTGGCGGTGATCGAACGGCCGATTCGCCCGTTCGGCCTGCTCACCAATCTGACCATCGCGCGCAGTCTCTGGCTGGAGCGCCGCGATACCGACAAGCGCATGCGCAAGCTCGAGCGCAAGCTCGCCGGCATTCAGCGCATTCAGAAGGCGAAGGTGATCCTGATGGACGGCCAGGGGTTGAATGAAGCGGAGGCATATGAAAGCATTCGCCGGCAGGCGATGTCGAAGCGCCTGTCGATGGATGACATGGCGACCGCGATCATCCACGCAAATGAGCTGTTGCAATACCGTCCGAAAGGTGATTAATTTTTTGATGTCGCGTTATGTTGCGTGATATCCGCCAGACCATCGATGTTGCTGGTCCGGCACTGGCTAGGTAGCCCGAAAGATCCGTGAGGATCGGTCGGGCTTTTTTGTTTTGCGGATCGAAAACCGCCGCCGACGCAGTAGCGTTTTCGGCGATCGATCTGATCTGGACGATTTTTCGGTACGGAACAACGTGCTTCGGCGCGAACGGATAGGCGTGCCTTGACACAAAGGGGAGCTGAGTGATGGCGGTCGACAGACGCAGGTTTCTGAGGAATGGATTGCTCGCGGGCGGTTCGCTGATTACCTCGCCTTGGGTTTTCAGCACGGGCGCGCGTGCGGCGGGCGAGATCAAGGTCGGCGTTCTCTTCTCGCTGACCGGCGGCCTCTCGATCATCGAGAAGTCGCTGCATGACGCCACCATGATGGCGATCAGCGAGATCAACGCGGCCGGCGGCGTCAAGGGCATGAAGGTCGCGGCGATCGCCGAGGACGGCGCGTCCGATCCGAAGACCTACAACGAAAAGGCATCGAAGCTCGTCATTCAGGACAAGGTGCCGACCGTGTTCGGCTCCTACACATCGGCGAGCCGCAAGGCGGTGCTGCCGGTCTTCGAAAAACGCAACAATCTCTATTTCTACCCGACCTATTACGAAGGCTTCGAATGCTCCAAGAACGTCGTCTACACCGGCGCCGTTCCGAACCAGCAGCTTTCGAACTTCATTCCCTGGATCATCAAGACGCTCGGGAAGAAGAAGTTCTTCATCGTCGGCTCGAACTACATCTATCCGCGCGAGATGGCGAAAGTCTCGAAGATCCTGATCGAGAAGAACGGCGGCGAATGGATCGCCGATGAATATCTCGAGCTCGGCCACTCCGAATGGGGCTCGATGGTCAACAAGATCAAGGGTTCGGGCTGCGACGTCGTGCTCTCGAACGTGGTCGGTGATTCCGTCGTCGCGTTCTATCGCGAGTACAAGAACCAGGGCCTGACCCACGACAAGCTGCCGATCTGTGCCACCGTGACCTCGGAAATCGAGATCGCGGCGATGGGCGCGGAATATGCCGTCGGCAGCTACACTTCGTTCCCGTACTTCCAGGCGATCGACACCGACATCAACAAGGCCTTTGTCGAGCGGTACCGCGCGTTCGTGAAAGACCCGAAGGCGGTGACGCATCACGCGCTGGAATCGTCCTACTTCCAGGTCTTCCTGTGGAAGCAGGCGGCGGAGAAGGCGGCCGAGATCACCCCGGTCGCGATCCGCGAAGCCGTCAAGGGCCAGGAGTTCGACGCGCCCAACGGGCACGTCAAGATCGATCCGGAAAACCTGCACACCTATCTCACGCCGCGCATCGCGCAGTGGCTCCCGGACGGGCAGGGCAAGATCATCGACGCCTACAAGGAGCCGACGATTCCGCTGCCCTACGTCGCCTATGGCGAAACGCCGACCAACCTGTTCTGCACCGGCAAGGGGCTTGAGACGTCCAAGCTCAACAAGACCTGATCGCAGTCGAACCTCATCCGCCGCGCGGCCGACGCGCGGTGGATGACAGGATGGTGTCATGCTCGAGGTTCTCTTCATCGGTCTCAGCCTCGGATCGATCCTGCTGCTGGTTGCGCTCGGGCTTGCCATCACCTATGGCGCCATGGGCGTGATCAACATGGCGCATGGCGAGATGGTGATGATCGGCGCCTATGTGACCGTGCTGTCGGGCATCTGGCTCGGCACCAACATCTTCGTCGCTATCCCGCTGGCCTTCATCGTGACCGCGCTGCTTGGCCTGCTGATCGAGCGGGTGGTGGTGCGGCGGCTCTATGGCCGGCTGCTCGATACGCTGCTCGCGACCTGGGGCATCGCGATCCTGATCCAGCAGGCGGTGCGGCTGGAGTTCGGCCTGTCGTTCTTCGGCATCCATGTCCAGGGACTGGGGCCGGGGCTGCAGAATGTCAGCGTGCCTGCCTTCCTGCAGGGAACGTTCTCGATCGGCGGCGCGGACATCAACCGCTACCGGACCTTCATCATTCTCGTGACCGCGGCGCTGGCGCTCGCGACCTGGTTCATCATCTACCGCACGACGATGGGCACGCAGGTGCGCGCCATCATCCGCAATCCCAAGATGGCGTCGGCCTGCGGCATCGACGTGACGCGGGTCAACGCGCTGACCTTTGCGCTGGGCTCGGGGCTCGCTGGTGTCGCCGGCGTGATGATGTCCGGCTTCAAGACGGTGTTTCCCGACATGGGAACCTCGATGGTGGTCGACGGCTTCCTTGTCGTGGTGATGGGCGGCGTCGGCAGCCTGCTCGGCTCGGTGTTCTCGGCCGGCATCCTGGGCGAGATCAACGGACTGGTCGCGGCCGCGACCAACGACATTCTGGCGCGCGCGGTGGTGTTCGGCGTCGTGATCGCGATCATCGTGCTCAAGCCGAAGGGCCTGTTCGCCCTGAAAGGCCGCTGACGATGAGCTCGAAGCGGCAAATCGATTGGGCCATGTACGCGCTGTTCGTAGCGGCCATCATGGTCGCGCCACTGATCATGGAATCGTTCTGGCTTAACCGGGTCGCCAAATATCTCGTCTACGGCATGCTCGGCGCCGCCATCGCGCTGTCGTGGGGCTATGCCGGCATCCTCAATCTCGGCCAGGGCCTGTTCTTCGGCGCCGGCGCCTACATGCTGGCGATGTCGCTGAAGCTCGCGAGCCAGACCAGCCTGCAGCAGGGCTCCGACAAGCCGGTGCCGGATTTCATGCTGTGGAACGCCGAGCCCGGCGCGCCGACCGAACTCTGCTGCATCAACAAGGCCTCGTTCCTGTGGCTGCCGTTCCAGAGTCAGTGGTTCGGCGTTCTGATGGGCATGATCCTGCCGGTTGCGATCGCGTTCGTGCTCGGCACCATCGTGTTCCGCAAGCGCATCTCCGGCGTGTTCGTCTCCATCATCACACTGGCGCTGGTGCTCCTGGTGCGGCTCGTGGTGATCGACGCGCAGCCGGTCACCAACGGCTTCAACGGCCTCACCGATCTCGGCTGGTTCAAGGTGCTGGATCTCGAATTCGATCCCTATATCGTCCCGACCTACTACCTCGTCGCGGTCTCGCTTAGTCTCGTGCTGGTGGGCGCGCGCTTGCTGGTCGACACCCGCGCGGGCATCATCCTGCAGGCGGTGCGCGACGATCAGAACCGCGCACGCTATCTCGGCTTCGACGTGCCGGCCTATCAGACCTTCTTCTTCTGCGTCTCGGCGGCCATCGCGGGCTTCGCCGGCATGCTCTATGTGGTCGTGTCGGAGTTTGCCTCGCCGACCTTCATGGACCTGACCTTCTCCATCACCATGGTGGTGTGGGCGGCGGTCGGCGGGCGATCCTCGATCCTCGGCGCCTGCATCGGCGCCATTCTCATCAACATGATCTCGGCGACCGTGAGCGAGACCGAAGGTTTCGCCGAGGCCTGGAAGGCCGTGATCGGCCTGATCTTCGTGCTGGTCGTGCTCTATCTGCCGCGCGGCCTTGGCGGGCTGGCGCATGATCTCGTCGACCGTATTGTGACACGCAAGCCGAACGCGGCCGCGCGCGAGCTGCGCGTCAGCGACACCTCGTCGCAATTGGCGGAGTAGGGCGATGGCGCAGGCGGCACTGACCATCGACGGCCTGAGCGTGGACTTCGAGGGCTTCAAGGCCGTCAACGGGGTCTCTATGGTGATCGAGGAAGGCGAGCTGCGCGTGCTGCTTGGCGCCAACGGCGCCGGCAAGACCACGCTGATGGACCTGATTACGGGTAAGACCAGGTCGACCTCCGGCCGGGTCTTCCTGCACGACACCGACATCACCAATTGGGAAGAGCACAAGATCGCGCGCGCCGGGCTGGGGCGAAAATTCCAGATTCCGAGCGTGTTCAAGGAACTGACCGTCCGCCGCAATCTCGAAGTGGCGAGCTGCAAGAACCCCGGCGTGTTCGCCAATCTCGGCTTTGGTTTCGGCACCAGCGCCAAGCAGAACGTGGATGAGGTGTTGGAACTGATCGGGCTGACCGAGGAGGCCCATCGCATCGCGGCCTATCTCAGCCACGGCCAGACGCAATGGCTGGAATTGGGACTGCTGATCACCCAAAATCCAAAAATCATTCTGCTGGACGAGCCGACCGCCGGCATGACGCAGGCGGAAACGCACAAGACGTCCGTCATCGTCAACAATCTCAAGGGACGCCACACCATCGTCGTGGTCGAGCACGACATGGCGTTCGTGCGCGAAATCGCCGAGCGCATCACGGTGCTGCATCTCGGCCAGGTGCTCGCCGAGGGCAATGTCGGCGAGATCGAGACCAACCCCAAGGTCCGTGAGGCCTATCTCGGCTCGAAGGGGATTTCGTGATGCTCTCCTTTGCCCATGTCGACAGCTTCTACGACCGCAGCCACATCCTGCATGACGTCTGTCTCGATGTCCCCGAGGGCCAGGTGACCGCGGTCCTCGGCCGCAACGGCACCGGCAAGACGACGCTGTTGAAAACGCTGATGGGCCTGACCGACCGGATGGACGGCGAAATCCGGCTCGACAAAACCGATCTCGGCAGCGAGCCGACCTTTCGCCGCGCCCGCGCCGGCATCGCCTGCATCGCCTATGTGCCGCAGGGCCGCGAGATCATCCCGGACTTCTCGATCCGCGAGAATATCCTGATGGGCTCGTTCGCGCGTGCCGACGGCAGGCGCGAGATCCCGCCGCTGGTCGCCGAGCTGTTTCCCTATCTGATCGACAATCTCGATCGCAATGGTGGCGTTCTGTCGGGTGGACAGCAGCAGCAGCTCGCGATCGCGCGCGCGCTCGCTGCCAACCCCAGGATCATCCTGCTCGACGAGCCGAACGAAGGCATCCAGCCCTCGATCGTCGAGGAGATCGAGAAAATCATCATCCGGCTCAACCGGGAGATCGGCCTGACCGTGATTCTGGTCGAGCAGAATGTGTCGTTCGTCCGCCACGCGGCCCACCGCTTCGCCATGATGGAGAAGGGGCGGGTGGTGGCGTCGGGCGAGATCGGAGACCTCAGCGACGCGCTGGTCCATCGCCATATGGCGGTGTGACGCAAGCACGTCGGGGAGCGGACGAAAGCGGTGCCGTGGCGATGCACCGGCGGTCATTGATGAGAGCAAAGCTGCAAGGAGAGCAATATGCTGCACGGAGACATTTCTTCCAGTAACGACACGGTTGGCGTCGCCGTCGTGAATTACAAGATGCCGCGCCTTCATACCAAGGCCGAGGTGCTCGACAACGCGCGCAAGATCGCCGACATGATCGTCGGCATGAAGACCGGGCTTCCCGGCATGGATCTCGTGATCTTTCCGGAATATTCGACCCACGGCATCATGTACGACTCCAAGGAGATGTACGAGACGGCTTCCGTCGTGCCCGGCGACGAGACCGAGATTTTCGCCGAAGCCTGCCGCAAGGCGAAAGTCTGGGGCGTGTTCTCGCTGACCGGCGAGCGCCACGAAGAGCACCCGAAGAAGGCGCCCTACAACACCCTGATCCTGATGAACGACAAGGGCGAGATCGTGCAGAAATATCGCAAGATCATGCCCTGGGTGCCGATCGAGGGCTGGTACCCCGGCAACTGCACCTACGTCTCCGAAGGCCCGAAGGGCCTGAAGGTGTCGCTGATCATCTGCGACGACGGCAACTATCCCGAGATCTGGCGCGACTGCGCCATGAAGGGCGCCGAGCTGATCGTGCGCTGCCAGGGCTACATGTATCCCGCCAAGGATCAGCAGGTGATCATGGCGAAGGCGATGGCCTGGGCCAACAACGTCTATGTCGCGGTCGCCAATGCCGCGGGATTCGACGGCGTCTACTCCTACTTCGGCCATTCCGCCATCATCGGTTTCGATGGCCGCACGCTCGGCGAATGCGGCGAGGAGGATTACGGCATCCAGTATGCCCAGCTCTCCAAGTCGCTGATCCGTGACGCGCGCAAGACCGGCCAGTCGCAGAACCATCTCTTCAAGCTGGTGCATCGCGGCTACACCGGCATGATCAACTCGGGTGACGGCGATCGCGGCGTGGCGGCATGCCCCTACGAGTTCTATGCCAAGTGGATCGCCGATCCCGAGGGCACCCGCGACATGGTGGAGTCGTTCACGCGAACCACCGTCGGCACCGAGGAGTGCCCGATCGAGGGTATCCCGGCGAAGAAGGTTGCGCATCGCTGAGATGCAGAATGGTGGCGCCGGCGGAGCGATCCGCCGGCGGATGAGTAGGGAGGACGTTCGTGCCGCGGGTAGGCCCCAGAGTTTCCGGTCCTGCCGCGCGGAGCGAGGCACTCAAGAACAACAACTTTGCTGACGCCGTCGCGATCCGCGGCGGCGAATGAGACGTCACGCGCGAATCGTAGCCCTACTCATGGAAGGATGTTGCAGCAATGGACAGCAGTGTAGCCAAGCCAGCCTCCGTAGCGGAAGGCCTCCACGTCGCCGAGGAGCAGGTCGATCATCTTCTGGGCAGTGAATACGAGCACGAGCCCGTGCCGATGAGCGCACGCCGCAGCGCGTTCTCCGTCACGCTGGTTTGGCTCGGCTTTCCCATGATCATCACGGGCGCCATGACGGGCTCGCTGCTCGTCCTCGGCATGGGCTTTTCGCGGGCGCTGACGGCGATGATCATCGGCAACCTCATCATGTTCGCCTATGTCGGGCTTCTGGGCCTGATCGGCACCAAACGCGGCATGAACTTCGCCCTGATCGCCAGCATCGTGTTCGGCAAGAAAGGTTACGTCTTCGCATCCGGCCTGTTGTCGACGCTATTGCTCGGCTGGTACGCGGTGCAGACCGGTATCACCGGTGCGCTCGTCAGCTCGACCTACGGGCTCAATTACATCGCGATGACGGTCATCGCCGGATTACTTTACATCGGCATCACCTTCGTCGGCGTGAAGGGATTGCACTATATCGGCCTGATATCGGTTCCCCTGTTCGTCGTCCTTGGCCTCGGGGTCGCGTTCGACGCCGTTTCCACGCATTCGGCGTCCGCGATCTTCGGCTATGCCGGCAACAACGGCATCGCCACAATGTCGATGGGCGTTGGCCTGACCGTCGTCATCGCGCTGTTCATCGACGCCGGCACGGTGACCGCCGACTTCAACCGATGGGCCAGCACACCGACGGCTTCACTGGTCTCGACCTTCAGCGCATTTCCGTTCGCGAATTTGATCGCGATGCTGGTTGGCGGCGTGACGACGGCGGCGCTTGCGGTGCCCGATGCCAACCCGTTCGGCGCCGACAACATGTTCGGCTATCTGAACGGCAAGCAGATGGCGTGGCTGAGCGTGCTGGCGTTCCTCTTCCTCTACGTCAATCTCGGTTCGGTTTGCTCACACTGCCTCTATAACGCGGCGACGGGCTGGTCTCGGATTCTTGGCACGCATATGCGCGTCATGGCGGTGGTCCTCGGCGCCATCGGCATCGTCGTTGCAGCCGGCAACGTCTGGGCGTTTTTCATCCAGTGGCTGTCGCTGCTTGGCATCCTGGTTCCCCCGATCGGCGCGATCATCCTGGTCGATCAGTACATGTTTCGGCCGAACGCCCAGATCGACGCTGACTGGCGGCCCGGCGCATTCGTCGCCTGGGGGATCGGCTCCATATGCGCCTTCATTGTCGAAGAGTGGATGCCATATCTTTCAACTGCGATCTCGGCCGCCGTTGTCGCGAGCGTCGCCTACTACATCATCGCCAGATCGGCCAGCACCAGCCTGGCGTTGGCGAAGCCATGACGATCAGGGCCGGCGCTTGACCGAGGGCCGGCCGCGTTTTGATGGGTGATCAAACGGAGGAGACATCATCGTGAGCCTCGATTATGAAATCTACGACCTCGGCGACGTCAAGCTGCAGCGTGGCGCGACGCTTCGCGGCTGCAAATTGGCATACAAGACCTTCGGCACGCTGAACGCCGCCAAGGACAACGTCATCGTCTA
>WNFD01012462.1_pt1 | contig 15872 bp, 15 predicted proteins | sample 5400491 | NCBI WGS metagenome assembly WNFD01 (sample SAMN13153343, study PRJNA577476) | soil metagenome | isolation source: 120 cm saprolite under Douglas fir tree site 2 hole 2 replicate 2 | place: USA:California | collected 2015-04-18 | reverse complement strand
TCGAGCAGGTCATCGCGAACTTCAAAACCTGGCGGATCATGCACACCGATTACCGCCGTCCCCTGGCAACGTTCTCCGAAACCATCTCAGTCGTAGTCGCCCTACACTTCTACGTAGCCGCCTGAATAACCCTCCGTGTGGCACGCATTGCAGACCGACCCCAATCGCGACGACTGGACCGGATGGCAGCCGTTCGGTAATCCTGGCCATGGGGCGGCCATGGGGCGGGCGGGCCCGCGGCCTGGCAAAGGTACACCGAAGGCAGCATGGAGGTCGTCGTCGCGGGCCGGGACGAGTCGGTGTGGCGCCGCTGGCAGACCAAAGCGGCCCCCAACGGCTGATCGGATTGGTCTTCGCTCGGAACCCCCGGCGGGGCCGGCGTGCTGGCTTCGCCGACCCTCAGGCAGAACGATGACGGACGCCTTGAGGTCTTCATCATGCGCCAGGACGGGTCGGTGTGGCACTGCTGGCAGCGCACCGCGGGCATCGAGGGTGCCTGGTCGAGCTGGTACCCGTTTGGCCCGCCGCGCGGCCAGATGTTCACCTCCTCGCTCGCCGTCGCCAGCGACATCCTCGGCCGTCTGGAGGCATTTGCGCCGATGGCGCTTGTGACTGGCGCTGAGCCGGCAATGTGGCACCGCTGGCAGACCACCCCCGGCCACGGTTGGTCGGACTGGTCCTCGCTCGGGGCCCCCAGTGGCGGGCATGCGCCACACGTCCCGGTGCTGTGCCAGAACGTTGACGGCCGCCTGGAGCTGTTCACCGTCGCCGACGACAACGCGGTCTGGCACCGTCGGCAGCAGCGCCCCGGCGACCCCGAAAGCTGGGAGGCGCCATGGCGCTCGCTCGGCCACCAGACAGGCGGATTCGCCGACATGGCCGTAACGTTGGATGCCCGTGGCCGCCTGACCCTGGTCGCCATCTCGCTAAACGACCGTGACCTGTGGCTGCGGGCACGGGTCACCCCAGACAGCCCATGGGAGCCGTGGTCGCAACTAGGCAGGGTACCCGCCGCGGCCGACAGCCCATCGCTGCATCTAAAGCATGACGGAGGGCTAGAGGTCTTCGTGCGGACCCCGTCCAGCGGTGGTCTCTACCAGCTCAGCCAGATGCAGTCCGATGGCAGCTGGACGCCGGGCCGCCGATGGCCGCGCCCGTAGCCACCGCTGTCGGCGGCCTCGGTGCCGCGAGGCCGCCGACCACCGTCCAGGCCATTGGCTAACCTTGCGGCGTCTTTTCCGCCCGGGGTTACGTAGCGCTGCGCAGAAAGACCAGCACGGCGAGCACTCTGCGGTGGTCGTCCGAGGAGCCGTCGATGCCGAGTTTCAGCAGGATGCTGCCCACGTGCGCTTCGACAGTCTTGGGACTGAGCGACAATCGCTGAGAAATGCCCAGGTTGGAGCGGCCCTCGGCCATCAGGGCGAGCACCTGGCGCTCGCGCCCTGTCAACTCCTGAAGTGGTCCGCGCTCGCGGCGGGCGATGAGACGAGACACGATGGTCGGGTCGATTACACACTCACCATCGGCGACCCGCTGCAGCGCGTCAGCGAGCACCGCAACGCTGGAGACCCGTTCCTTGAGCAGGTAGCCGGCGCCACCGGGGTGACCTTCAAGCAGCCGCAGCGCGTAACGCGACTCCAGGTAGTGCGACAGCACGAGCACACCGACCCCGGGGTTAGAGTCCCGGATCTGCTGGGCCACGACGATGCCCTCGTCGGTGTGGGTGGGCGGCATCTTGATATCGACGATCGCCACGTCGGGCCGGACCTCGTCGACGAGACGGCGCAGCTCATCGGGGCTGGCGGCTTTGCCCCCCACTGTGAACCCGGCCACGGTCAGCAGCAGCCCCAGGCCGTCGCGCACTAGCGTCTCATCATCGGCGATCACTACGCGCACGGCAGGCTCACCCGAATCAGTCCGTCTGCACCGGTTGCCAGTTGCCCGTCGAGCGCGGCGATCCACTCCTCTAGCATCGCCAGCCGACGCTCGTTCAGCGGCAGATATCCAGACGCGCAAGGTCTTCATCGCAGAGCCAGAACGCCGACCGCGGCATGCGCAGGTTCACGTGAGCATTCTCGTGCGCCACTTCGGTAAGGGATAGCCCTTATTTGCTGCGATGCATCGGCGGGGCCAGCCCGATGTGGAGGTCTGTGTCCCGGCCGTAGGTTCAGGCGCAAGAGGGCGCCGCATGAGTGCAATCAACATGATCGCCTGCTATGAGTCCCGAGGGAGGGTGGTCGCTATGAGGCGACTGATCACGCTGGTAACCATCTTCGTGGCGGCCCTGCTTGGGTTCGCCGCGGTCGCCGTGCCTGCCCAGGCGAAGGTGCCAGGCCCAGACGGCCAGATCGTATTCGGCCGATTCAACACCGGCCTCGGCGATTTCCAGATCTTCACCGCGAACCCCGACGGGACCAGCCAGGTCCAGCTCCTGCCCAGCGTTGCGGAGTGTCCGCGCTGGTCACCGAACGGGACCAGGATCCTGGTCTGCATGGCGAACCCGGGCGGCCTGCTCCGGCCCGCCACGGTCAAACCAGACGGGTCGGGCTTCACGCTGCTGGATAACCCTGACCCCACACTGAACCTGGGCTGCTGGGCCTGGTCCCCTGATGGCGCCCGCCTGGGCTGTGATGGATGGGACGATGCCAATCCGGCCCGCCCGGCCGGGATCTTCACCGTGCGCTCTTCAGACGGTGGCGGTCTGGTCCGCGTCACAGCCAACCCCTTCGGTGCCCACGACGCCATGGGCGACTACTCCCCCGACGGCAAGAGAATCACGTTCATGCGGAACAACGATCCCAACAACGGCGCAGGTGCCCTGTTCGTGGTGAACACCGATGGCAGCGGCCTGCGAAGGATCACGGCCTGGAACTTCGCCCAAGACCCTGGAAGCTGGTCCCCTGACGGGAAGTGGATCTTGTTCAGCAGCAAGGACGGGAAGGTGTTCGTGGTCCATCCAGATGGCTCCGGGCTGCGGCAGATCAGGCTCGACGCAGGTCCCGGCCCCTACTCCGCCTTCCAGCCGGCGTGGTCGCCCGACGGCACCCAGATCGTGCTCCGCGTGTTCCTCGCCACAGGCGAGCAGGGCCTCTTCACTGTCCGGCCGACGGGTTCGGACCTGCGGCAAGTGGCAAACACCCAAGGCAGCGACCAATTCGCGGACTGGGGACCTCACCCGCTGGCCGGCTCGAAGGGCTAGACACGCCGTGCATATACATCGTCATCGAAGGTCCGGCGCTAACGCCGCCATCTACGTCCTTGTGCCGCTGCGCCTACCCGAAGGTGAAGCCAGCTGGCGGACAGGAGGAAGACCGTGATCCGTCATCTGCTCCGCGCAGGCGCCGCCCTGGCCGGGCTGGCCGTGGCGCTGGGGACCGCGGCCGCCGCGGCCGCGTCCCCGCCACCAGGCCTCACGCCGCCCAAGAGCTACTATCTGGCGCTGGGCGACTCGATCGCCTACGGCTTCCAGACCAGCAAGGCCCTCGCCGGGCTACCACCAGACGCCTTCAACACCGGGTACACCGACCTGTTCGCGGCCCAGCTCGCCCAGCTGCAGCCACAGATCGTCACCGTCAACTATTCCTGCCCCGGCGAGTCGACCACCTCATTCCTGCTGCCGTGCATCTGGAAGACATCCGGGCATGCGCCGCACAACGACTACGCAGGTTCCCAGCTCGATGCGGCCCTGACGTTCCTGGCCGCCCATCGCGGCAAGGTCAGCCCGATCACCGTGTCGCTGAACGGGAACGACATCAATGAATTCCTGCAAACCTGCCCGCCCGGTGACCTCGCCTGCATCCAGGACGGTGCTGGCTTTCGGCTTGTTTGAAGCGATCGATGACCCGGTTGCGCAACTCGTGCAGGCCGGCGAGGTGACTCCAGCGCTTTGATTGAGACCGGCGGGCGGCTGACACTCGTATCTTGTTATCCAGCAGCCCCGCGGACGAGTTCGACTTTGTGACTCCGTCTCCAAACCCTCCCGTTCCCGGTGATCTGTCATCTTCTCGGCGTGGACGCGGACTACCACGACCAACTGATGGCATGGTGGGGCGACCGCGAGGCATTGCTGATGGCGGCGCGGACCACGCCCGACCTGAGCCAGTCGAACTACATTGAGACGAAGATCCGCGAGTTCCCGGCGGAACTCGCCGCGGAGCGGATCCGGCGGCCGCGCGATGACATGATCAGCTATCTCGTCCGCGCCGAGATGTCAGGGCCAGATGGCGCGACTCGCCCGCTGACCCTTGACGAAGTGGGTGAGTACTGTCGCGGTTTCTTCGTCACTGGCAGCGCCACGACTACCCACGCGCTGAGCTGGGCCGCGATCTTGCTGGCGCGCCGGGCCGAAGGGCGTGGATGGAATGGCCGGACCTCTTGATCTATCCGAAAGTGAAGCAGTAGGTCTGAACGCCGAGGTCGGGGAAGGTGATCTCGAAAGTGCGGTCGGTGATGGGGCCGGGCTGGCGGATGAGCTGGTACACCCGCTGCTGTGTGACGGTGCCGTTGCCATCGCGGTCGACGTCGCTTCCGTGCGCGTCGCCGGGTGGCTGCCCGTCGATGAGGACGCGGCATCGCACGGGGGTTTGTGGCGCTGCGGGCCCCATGACGAGGTTGAGGTCGCGGGCGTGGAAGCGGCAGGCGATCTGCCCGTCCGCCGCGTTCAGGGTGGTGGCCTCGTCGGCCATGGTCCAGTCCCCCGACAGGGCCCACTGGTTGCACCCCAGCCGCGCGGGAATGGTGTAGAGGTGCGGCGTGCCCGGCACCGGGCCGCCGGGGGAGGCGAAGCCCCCGGTCCGCGCATAGCCGGTGTAATTTTCCGGTGATCTCAGGGTGGCCCAGTCGGCCGGGGCTTCCAGGCCGCGGGCATCGACCGAGACCAGGCCTGTACCTGCGCCGGTGGATCCGGCCTCGGCCAGCAGCTGCTGGATGACCATTTCCGACTGGGCGTATTCGCCTTCGCCGAAGTGGTGATGCCGGATACGCCCCTGCGCGTCGGCGAAGTACAGGGCGGGCCAGTAGTGGTTGCTGAACGCGAGCCATACCGCGTAGTTGTTATCGGTCGCGACCGGGTAATCGATCCGCATGTCCTGCACGGCCCGGCGGACGTTGCCGGCGTCGTGCTCGAACGAGAACTCCGGTGTGTGGACGCCGATCACGACCAGCCCGTGGCCGGAGTATTTCCCGGCCCAGGCGCGGAGGTAGGGCAGCTGGCGCAGCCAGTTGATGCAGGTATAAGTCCAGAAGCCGGCCAGGATGACCTTCCCGCGCAGGCCCGCTGGTGTCAGCGGCGGCGAATTGAGCCACCCGGTCGCGCCGTCTAGCGAAGGCAGCTCACCCTCATCGGGCAGCCGGGCCGAGGCCACGTGCAGCCCAGCGGGCGCCCGCCAGTGAGCGTTCATGACAATGCCCTTCTGCGGCTGGATGTCCCGGCCATCAGGGCCGGCCGGTGTCTGGCTAGCGCAACGTCCGGAACGCCGCCCGCATCTCGGCGGAGAACAGGTCTGGCTGTTCCCAGGCGGCGAAGTGGCCGCCTCGGTCGAGCGTGTTGTAGTGGACGAGGTTGTGGGGATATGCGCGCTCGGCCCAGCTGCGGGGGGCTTGATAGAGCTCGTCGGGGAAGACGCTGATGGCAAACGGAATCGTGATGGGCTTGGCGTCGAAGAAGTCCGCCTTGTTCTCCCAATACAGGCGGGCCGCGGAAACCCCGGTGTTGGTCAGCCAGTACAGCGTGATGTTGTCAAGGATGTCGTCTCGGGTCAGCGCGCTCTGCAGGGTTCCCTGCAGGGCCTGTTCCACGAGCCCGGGCTGGCCGGTACCGTCGCCGTGGTCAAGCATGAACGCCGCCAGGTCGACAGGTGAGTCCGCCAGCCCGTACAACGTCTGCGGGCGCGTCGCCATGATCAGCGCGTAAGCCACGTGCTTGGCATAGAAGCCGCTCAGCTGCTCGTAGGCGCGTCTTTCCTCGGCGGTCAGATCTGGTGGCGGCGGGTCGCCGCGCTGGACCGCCTTGTTGATGGCCGCTGGGGCGGTACCGGGCATGTTGGAGTGAATGCCGGCCAGCTCCGGTGCTGCCTGTATGCCCATCGCCTGCGTGACGGCCGCACCCCAATCGCCGCCCTGCGCCACAAACCGGGTGTATCCGAGGCGCTTCATCAGCACCACCCACGCAGCTGCGATCCGGACGGGATCCCAGCCGGTGGTGGCCGGCTTGGCCGAGAACCCGTGACCTGGCAGTGAGGGAATCACCAGATCGAACGCGTCCGCCGCGCTCGCGCCGTGCGCGGTGGGGTTGGTGAGCGGGCTGATGATCTTCAGCTGCTCGATGATCGAGCCCGGCCACCCGTGGGTGACGATCAGCGGCAGCGCGCCCTGGTGCTGGGAGCGGACGTGGATGAAATGAATGTCAAGCCCGTCGATCTCGGTCATGAAGTTCGGCAGGGCGTTCAGTTTCGACTCGCACTTGTGCCAGTCGTAGTCGGTCGCCCAGTACCGCGCGAGCTCCTGCATCATCGCCAGCCGCATGCCCTGCGAGTCGTCGGCGACCGTCTCGCGCTCGGACCATCTGGTCGCGTTGATGCGCCTTCGCAATTCGGTAAGTTCCGCTTCGGAAACCTCGACCTGGAACTGACGGATGCTACTGTCGCTGGTCGCCATGTACCTCTCCTAACGTTTGCGATTCGCGCGGCCGGGGGTCAGCGCTCCTAGGCTGCACGCACATCCGCGATCGCGCTCTGCGCGCTGGCGGCGTGATCTTCACCGGTCAGTAGCCGTCGGCGTCGATGACGGCCTGGGCGAAGGCACGGGGGGCTTCCTGGGGCAGGTTGTGCCCGACGCCGCCTTCGATCAGCCGGTGCTCGTACCTGCCGGTGAACTTGCCGGCGTAGGCACCGGCGTCGGCGTGCGGGGCGCCGTTGGCGTCGCCCTCGAGGGTGATGGTCGGGACGGCGATGGCCGGGGCGGCGGCGAGCCGCCGCTCCAGGTCGTCATATTGCGGCTCTCCCGCGGCCAGGCCGAGCCGCCACCGGTAGTTGTGGATCACGATCGCGACGTGGTCGGGGTTGTCGAAGGCGGCCGCGGTGCGCGCGAACGTGGCGTCGTCGAAGGCCCACTTGGGTGAGGCGAGCTGCCAGATGAGCGTGTTGAACTCGCGCCGGTAGGTGTCGTAGCCGGCCCGGCCGCGCTCGGTGGCGAAGTAGTACATGTACCACCAGGTGTACTCGGCGGCCGGCGGCAGCGGCGCGGCGTTGGCGGCCTGGCTGCCGATCAGGTACCCGCTCACGGAGACCTGGGCCTTGCAGCGGTCCGGCCAGAGCGCCGCGACGATGTTCGCCGACCGCGCCCCCCAGTCGAAGCCGGCCAAGATGGCCATCTGAATGCCGAGCGCATCCATGAGCGCGATGACGTCGGCCGCCACGGCCGCTTGCTGGCCGTTCCGGAGGGTGTCTGAGAGGAACCGGGTGGTCCCGTAGCCGCGGACGAACGGGACGATGACCCGGTACCCCCGCGATGCCAGCAACGGGGTGACCTCGGCAAAACTGTGGATGTCGTAAGGCCAGCCATGCAGGAGGATGACCGCCGGGCCATCAGCAGGGCCGGCTTCGGCATAGCCGACGCTTCTCGCCCATCTTCGGTGCGGTGCTCATCGTCTACGGGTGTGAGCCCGCGACGGCCCGGGCCGCCTTGAGGATGTGATCGGTGACCGCCTGCGGCTGGGAGATCATGATCACGTGCGAGCCCTCGACCTCGACGATGTCCGCGCCGGCCCGCTGGGCCTGCGACCGGATGACGTCGGTTCCGGCGGCCTTGTCGCCGGTGGCGACCACCGCCCAGGACGGCAGCGTCTTCCATGCGGGCGGCCCGGACGTGTCGGTGAACGCCGCGGCAGCGGCGGGGCGCTGGGTCGCGGCCATCAGCGCGGCCTGCTGGTCGGGCAGGTCGGCGGCGAAGGCCTCCCGCAGCAGCGCCGGGTTGATCGCGAACTCGACCGCGGTCTGCCCGCCGGGCCCGGCCGGGTACTGGTATTGGACCAGGGCCGTGCCCAGGACGCTGTCCTTGGAGCCGTTCTCGACGTCGCCCAGGTTTTCGCCTTCCGCGGGGGCGAGGGCGGCGGCGAAGACCAGGCCGACCACGTTGGGGGCGCTGGTGGCGGCGTTGGAGATGACCGCGCCGCCGTAGGAGTGCCCGGCCAAAAGCACCGGGCCGTCGATCTGGCCGAGCAGGCTGGCGGTGTAGGCGGAATCGGCGGCCACGCCGCGCAGCGGGTTGGCTGGGGCGATGACGGTGTAGCCCTGCTGCTGCAGCCGCCCGATGACGCCGTTCCAGCTGGACGCGTCGGCGTAGGCGCCGTGCACCAGCACGATCGTCGGCTTCACGCCGGTCTGCTCGGGCCGCTGGTCTGTCGTGTTCACAGGGAGCCTCCTGCAGTGTGGATCGGCTGATTTGTGATGGTTAGAGATGGTCGGCGTCGATCATGGCTTGGGTGCGGCCCTAGATCACGAACCGATCTGATCATGGTCCACGTCTGGTCCGCAGACACAGGCCCCACTGCGCAGCCGCCGGGCCAGACGACTCGTGCCGGGCGGCGCGCAGTGGTGCTCGCCGTCAGAACGAGGTCAGAACGACAGCGTTCCGCTGAACGCGATCATGTCCACCTCGTGCAGCGATGGTTGCCCGGCGGCGCAGGTACCTTCGGGGTTGCGGGGCAACAGCCCCTGAGGGCTGATCGTGCCGGTGAAGGTGCCGCTCGCATTGACGAACAGCCCGGTGCCGCCGGTGATTTGCGAGTTTTCCTGGAGCGTCCCGTCGAACAGGCAGTTGTTCGGGTTGACGGTGAACGAGGCGCCCACGGTCGTGCTGACGAGGTGCATGGTGCCCTCGGGATAGACCAGATCGTCCCGGCTGACGTTAGGCGGGTCGCCGGGCTGGCGGGGGATCTCCACGACCCGGCCGACGCCATTGAACACCCCCATAGCGACCGCCACGCTGCTGATGGCCGTGCGGGTCCCCGACACGCCGGAGGTCACGAGGATGCCTCTGACCGTTTCGCTGCCGCTGGTCGCCGCGGCCGCGGGCAAGGCTGTCGCCGCGGAGATGGCCAACGCGATCCCTGAGGCCAGCAGCGCCCCTGTCATTCGTGATTTCATGGTTCCTCCTCGGTTCGCTGGGCATTCAGCGGTTCTTGGTTGGCAGGGCGGGGGCGAAAAAGTCGATGAGCAGTTGCGTGACGCGCTCCGGCTCGTCGTGGTGCACCCAGTGCGAGGCGTCGGGCAGGCGCTCGACGCGGTCGAGGTTGGGTACGTCGTCGTGGTCGGGCTCGGCGAGTTCTTGGCCGAGGTAGTGATCGCGTTGTCCCCAGATGACCAGGGTGGGCGCCTTGATTGGGCGAAGCGCCGCTTCGGCCTGTTTCGGCGGGGTCCGCACCGAGGACCGGTAGTAGTTGATCATCCCGGTGGCCGCGTCTGGCTGTGACCACGCCTCGATGTAGCGGTCGATCTCCTCTGGCGTGTAGGCCGGGTGGGCGTCGTCCAGGAAGTGCCGGAAGAAGTGCCAGTGGTTGGCGTGCACGACGGCTTCGGGCAGGTCGGGGAGGTCGAAGAAGAAGAAGTACCAGGACTTGCGGAGCTGGCCCGGGTGGTGCAGTCCCTGCAAGAGCTTCCGCGGGTGGGCCGCGTTGAGGATGGCCAGCCGGTCCACGACCTCGGGGTGGTTCATCGCGGTCGCCCAGGCGACGCTTCCGCCCCAGTCGTGCCCGGCCAGCAGCGCAGACTTCACACCGCGTTCGTGGATGAGACCGCGGATGTCGGCGGTCAGCTGGCCGGTGTCGTAGGCCTTGACGCCGTCCGGCTTCGATGACAGGTTATAGCCGCGCATGTCGGGTGCGACGACGCGGAATCCCGCCGCGGCGAGGGGTTGGATCTGCTGCCGCCAGCCGTACCAGAACTCGGGGAAGCCGTGCAGCAAGACGAGCAGCGGCCCCTCGCCGGCCTCGACGTAATGCAACCTCACGTCGCCGATCTCGGCGTATCCGTCACGAAGTTCGCCGCTTGTGCGGTCCTCGGTTGTGCTCATTGCCGCCTCCCTGGGGTTGTGTCAGGGATGACGCTAACGATCTCAACCGGTGCGCCATACCAGGGAACACCCTGGTCGGTTCCCCTGGTCTGCCCGGTCCCGTGGGCTCAGTGAGGTCGTGCACGCCGCGAACGACGCAGCTGCCACCCCGCGCACGCCGACGGCGATGCCGGATGGAACCCATCGTGCGGGCACTGGATCTGCATTTGGGTGATGTTGCTCGCTCGTGCTGATCACGCTGGGCGAGAGCCGGATTGCGCGTGCTGACCTCGGGGGGGCAGGGCGTCGTGGAGGCCCCTGCGGGAGGTGATGCCTAGCTTGGTGAACACCTTGCGGAGGTGCCATTCCACGGTGCGGGCGCTGATGAACAGTTCCGCGGCGATCTCAGGGTTGGTGCGTCCGTCTCGGGCCAGCCGGGCGATGTGCTCCTCCTGCGGGGTGAGCTCGGTGTAGGTGTCGACCTGCCGCTTGCGGACCTTCTCGCCAGTGGCGAGCAGCTCCCTGCGGGCGCGCTCGGCGAAGGCCTCAGCGCCGATCACGGCGAACAGGTCGTAGGCGGCGCGTAGCTGGTGGCGTGCGTCGCCCCGCCGAAGCTCGCGACGAAGCCACTCGCCGTAGAGCAGGTGGGCACGGGCGAGCTCGGGCCGCAGCTGGGTGCGACCCAGCCGCTCGACCGCCTCGGCGTAGCGGTACTCGGCATCCTTGCCTTCGCTGAGCAGCGCTCGCGAGCGCGCCTCCAGGCCCTTCGCCCAGTCGGAACCCTCAATGGTCGTCATTGCCGACAGCCGCTCCAGCGCTTCCCGGGCAATAACCGCCCGCCCGGTTCTCGCGGCGGCCTCGATCAGTTCGGGCAGCACCAACTGTGTGCCCCAGGGCTGGTAGGTTTCCTCGGTTGCCAGTTCGGCCGCAGCCAACGCCTCTGCGTAGTGCCCGAGACCGTTGTGGAGGACCGCTGTGGCCCAGTTGGCGAGCTGGACAGCGAATCCCTCCCCGCGAGCGATCGAGTCCTCGGTGGTCGCGGAGAAGAGCGGTATCGCTTCCGCAGGCTGACCCCGGTACCCGGCGAGCAACAGATCACAGGTCGAAGCCAGGCGGATTCCAGTCACCTCATTGACGACGTCCTTCTCTGCGGCCAGCGACGTCGCTGTCTCGAAGTCACCGCAGTGCGTGGCCACCTGTCCGCGTCCGTTCAAGGCGATGGACAACGGGGCGAGCGCGCCCGATGCGCGGGCGAGCTCGACATGCCGGGTGCTCATCCGGACCCAGCTGTCGAAGTCCCACACGGCCATGGTCGCCATCTGGGCGAGAATCCCCCACTGCAGCCACTCCTCCCCGGGCACCTGGTCACCGAGGAATGCGTTCACCGCTCGCCGCAGAGTCGGCCCTGCTGCCGCATGCCCTTGGGTGATCATCGTCGTCAGACCGTCGAGGAGGAGGTCACAAGGCCGCGGAGCCCCCGCTGGCTGCGGGGCCGCTCGTGCCGCTCGGGAAACCTCCAGAAGAAGGCCGCCGGGTCCGGCCAGAGGACCAGCGACGCTGGATGCCACCCAGGCGTAAAGGTAGGTCTCCCGGGCGAGCCCGACATGGAGTGATTCGAGTCTCTTGGCCGCCTGCAGCAGCAGAACCGGCGCCTCGCGCCCGGCAACGGATGCCCACTCGACCTGTCCCCGGAGCTGCTCCACGCGAGCACGCTGCAGATCATCGACGGCGTCGGCTTCAGCCTGGGCCAGCAGGCCGACCGCGGTGTCGAACGCGCCGGAGTGCAGGTTCGCGAGGGCGGCTGCCAGGGCTCGGTCGGCGCGCCGTCCCGGCTCGGCGGTCAAGGCGACCGACCGTTGGAGGAGGGCCGCCGCGGCCGCCAGCCCGGCGCGGGCCTGGGTCTTGACCGCTGCCTGTTCGAGCGCGGTGGCAACGTCTTCGTCCGGTCCGGTGGCCGCGGCAGCCAGGTGCCACACCCGACGATCCGGATCGGTCTGGGCGTCCGTCGTCGCGGCGAGCGTAAGGTGGGCGGCGCGGCGGTCCTCCGGGGACCCGGCCATGTAGGCAGCCGACCGCACCAAGGGGTGCCGGAACCGCACTTGGGAGCCGATCTGCAGCAGCTGATCCGCATCGGCCGCGGTCGCCGCATCACGTCCCAGGCCCAGCGCTGGTGCGGCTCGCCACAGCAGCGTGGCGTCCCCGGTGGGGTCGGCCGCCGCCAGCAGCATCAGTCGCTGGGCCGGCTCCGGCAGTGCCCGCACCCGCTGCAGGTAGTGGTCCTGGAGACGAGTAGGCAGGCTCGCCGTGGGCGGGCCGGCAAAGCCACCGGCCAGCTCGGCTTCGCTCATCCCTCTCGCCAGCTCCAGCAGCCCCAGCGGGTTTCCCCGCGTCTCCGCGACGATCCGGTCGCGAACCCGCTCGTCCAGATGACCTGGGACGGTAGCTGTCAGCAACGCGCGCGCGTCCTCGTCGGTGAGCCCTTCGACCGTCAGCGCCGGCAGACCAGGAAACATCCGCTCGCCGGCCATCTCCCGGACCGCGAACAGGAGCAACACAGGCTCGGCCAGCAGCCGCCGTCCGGCGAATCCGAGCACCTGGGACGAGATTTCATCCAGCCACTGGGCGTCATCGACCAGGCAGACCAGCGGCCGCGCGGCGGCATTCTCGGCCAGCAGGCTCAGAGCCGCCAAGCCCACCACGAACCGGTCCGGAGCAGGCCCCGCCGCCAACCCGAACGCCACACGCAACGCGTGCTCCTGCGGCTCCGGCAGCGCGGCCAGGCCGCCCAGCATCGGCGCGCAGAGCTGGTGCAACGCCGCGAACGGCAACTCTATCTCGGACTCCACGCCGGCGATCTGAACCAGGCGGCAGCCTGACGCCTGGCGCGCGCAGTAGCGCATCAGCTCGGTCTTACCGATCCCGGCCTCACCCCGGATCACCAGTACCGCACTCTCACCGTTACGAACACGGTCCAGCAGGCCGTCGAGGACTTGGCGCTCGAGAACGCGCCCCCTGAAGGCCGGCGACCGGGGTGCGGCCATGCGGCAACGATACGGCCGGTGATGGGGCACGGGAATACCCTGGTTCGAAGCGCGGTGCTGCGATCCAGACTCGTGTTATGAGCATCTGGCTCGACGGGTCGCCTGCGGGTCGCGTGGCAATCGTTACCGGAGGGTCCCGCGGCGTTGGCCGGGCGACGATCCGCCTGCTGGCGGCCCGCGGCTACGCGGTCGTCGTCAACTACCTCCATGACCAGCGTGCGGCGGAGTCGACCGTCGAAGCGATCCTTACGGACAAGGGCGCTGCCGTGGCCGTCCGCGCCGACGTCGCCGACGATCTGGACGTGCAGAGGCTGTTCGCCGAGACGACCGCGGCGTTCGGCGGCATCGATGTCGTTGTCCACGCCGTGGGCAGCCCGGTCACCACCGCTCCCGTGGCCGAGGTCGACCTTGACGTGTTCGACGCACTGTTCCGGATCAACACGCGGGCTACCTTCGTCGTCAACCGAGAGGCGGCTCGTCACCTTCGTAACGGCGGCGCCATCGTCAATCTGACCAGCTCAGCGGATAGTTTGTCCCTGACGGCCTACGGCCTCTACACAGCGGCCAAAGCCGCCACAGACGTGCTCACCCGAGCGCTCGCAGTTGAGCTGCGTGAGCGCGGCATCACCGTCAACGCGGTGTGCATCGAGGTCGACACGTCGTGCGCTCCCCACCGGGCCGCCGACGTCGTCGCGTACCTGCTCAGCGACCATGGCCACCGCCTCACCGGCCACGTGCTCCGGGTCGGCGATTCCAGACCGGCATCTTAGGTCCCCGCGGCAACGGGTGATCATCGCCCCGCACCGGCTCCGGCCCTGGCCGGTCACGGCTGGTCATGGTCGGCGTGCACATACCGGAGCTCGCGTTCGAACACAAAGGCATAAGAAGGCTGCTTATGCGTGAGGTGAGCGCTTTGGCGGTGGCCCGGACGCTTTCCTTCTGTCATAGGGATCCGATGCGGTCGCCGAGGTCGAGTTCGAGCGGGCCGCGGGTCTGCAAGCCCTGCGCGAACAGGGTGGCCGTGCGGGCCTTGACCGTATCCGAGCCGACCAGCTGGTGAAACCGCCGAGCGTCGGCGCGGATCTCGTCCGCGCCGGGCAGAGTCAGGTCGTTGAGCACCCGCTTGGTTGACCGCACCGCCTCGGCGGTGTACTCGGCAACCTTGGTCAGATCGACGTGCGGCACGAAGTACTCCGGATCGGCGCTTTCCAGCACCATGACCCGGGTGTCCTGATCGGATTCCAGCTCGCCGAGCAGGGCTACCAGGTCGCGCACTAGTTCCGGCCCGATCAGGTTCATCGGCGGCGCGTCGATCACGACACTGAGCACACCCTCATCGCTGCGGGCCACGCGCAGCGTCCGATACGTCTGGGACATCGCCGCCTCCTCTGGTGGGTTCTTCATGATCTCTATTGGTTATCGCTCGGCCAGCGCCCCCGCCGCAGGCGGCCAGCCGGGCGGGCCGCCAGCGGGTGGGGTGGACGATCATCTCGGCTCCTTCGGTCGAGGGAACAGGCGTCGCTTCACCATCGCCTCCCAGCACGGCGATCACACCCGTGAGAACCCTGGTCGGCACGCGTGCAGGAGGAGCCGGGGCCCTCGTGGGGAACGGCGAGGATCGCCCACTCGCGCGCGATGAGCAGCTCAGCCATCCCCGCCGGTACCCCGGCGCCGATGAGGCGCTCGAGGAACTGCCGCTCGGATGCGACCCGGAAGGTGACGGGCTCGCCGAGTTCCGCCGAAAGCAGCTCGAGCGCCTCCGGCCACGACATGGGGACCGGTCCTGTCAGGTCGTGGTGCGCGCCCCATAGCGCCGGGTCGGTGAGCACGCGCAGCCCGGCCTCGGCTGCGTCGCGATGGTCGATCAAAGCCATGCGGCCGCTGCCGGCGAGGCCGGTCCAGGTGCGCGAGGCGCGCACCTCGCGCGCCGCGGCGAGCAGCGACGCCGAGAAGATCGCGGGGCGGATCGTCGAGTACGGCACTGCGGTCGAGGAGGCGAACTGGTCGATGCTGTAGTGGGCTCGCTGGTTGATCCCAAGGGAGTCCGCCGAGGTGTTGAGCACCGATAGGCGGGTGACCTGCTCGATCGAGGAGATTCCGGCGGCGGCGTTGATCGCGATCCGCTGCAGGACGCCCTCGATCCCGATTGATCCCATCGCGATGAACACCGTGCGGATCCCGTCAAATGCCTCGGTAAGGTCGCGCGGGTCGTCCAGGCGCGTGGGACGGATGTGCAGCCCGTCGGGTTCGCCGAAGGCGCGGCGGGCTTTGCCGGGGTCGCGAACGAGCGCGGCGACCGCATCGCCGCGCGCGAGTACGCTGCGGACGATCTCGCTGCCGACGCGGCCGGTGGCGCCGATCACTGCGGTGGTCATCGTGTCTCCTAATGAGCTCGACCAGTTCGAGGGCGTGCGCAGCAGAATGATGGCGCGCGTCTGGACTAAAACATCTCTGGGGATTATCACTAGTAGTGATGTGAGCACTCGCTTTACTGGAAACGCCTGCTGACCGCAGCCGTCATGACAGCGGCGCCGCTTGGGGTGGTGAGGCAGATGGCTGAACTCCCGGGGACGTCGTCGCGGCAGCGGTGGACCCTGGGGCTGGTGTGCACGGCGGCGTTCATGTTGCTGCTGGACATCACCGTGGTGAGCGTGGCGCTGCCATCGATTCAGCGGGATCTGCGGGCGAGCCTGCCGGACCTGCAGTGGGTGAGCGCCGCCTATGCCCTGGTGCTGGCCGTGCTGCTGCTGCCGGCGGCCACCCTGGGTGACCGGCTGGGCCGGC